>JAESFN010001363.1_pt1 | contig 10961 bp, 10 predicted proteins | sample 9269411 | NCBI WGS metagenome assembly JAESFN01 (sample SAMN14505399, study PRJNA617100) | algae metagenome | isolation source: Iphinoe sp. HA4291-MV1 and co-occurring heterotrophs from trail next to... | place: USA: Maunawili Falls, Hawaii | collected 2009-07-25
TTGGTTCGAGATTATGAATTACTACCTGAAACATCGGAGACTTTTATTTATATTGCCATGATCCGTATCATGGTGAGGCGTTTAGCATAATTTTTGACCTCTAAAAACTTTTCAAACAACCTCTAACTGCCTACCCAACTAGTTTTTATTCTCACGCAAAAACGCAAAGACATGAGAGAAAAACTCTGCGCCTTTGCGTCTGGTGCGCGAAATTATTTCCGGATCTACTTATTAGGTTGAGGAGTCAAGCGCAGATAGGGCTTCACTTCCCGATAACCTTTGGGAAATTTCTGCTTCAGCACTTCTGGATCTTTTAGCGAAGGAACGATGACTGTGTCATCGCCATCTTTCCAATCAGCTGGTGTCGCTACGCTATAGTTGTCAGTCAACTGTAGCGAATCAATCACTCGCAGAATTTCACTAAAATTGCGTCCGGTACTGGGAGGATAGGTTAAGCTCAGACGTAGTTTCTTATTGGGATCGATGATGAAGACCGTACGTACAGTCACCAATGCATTGGCATTAGGGTGAATCATGTCGTAAAGATCAGAAACCTTGCGATCGCCATCTGCCAAAATTGGATAGTTGAGGGTAGTGCTTTGAGTTTCCTCAATATCTCCAATCCATCCTTTGTGGGATTCAACATCATCAACACTGAGAGCTATCACTTTGACGTTGCGTTTGTCAAATTCTGGCTTTAGCTTAGCTACTTGCCCTAACTCTGTTGTACAAACAGGTGTATAGTCTGCTGGGTGGGAGAAAAGTACAACCCAGCTGTCGCCAGCCCATTCGTAAAAGTCTATTTCTCCGGTGGAGGAAGCTTGGGTAAAGTTTGGTACTGTATCGCCTAGATGGAGAGCCATATGAGATTCCCTGTAATTCAAAAAGGCATATGTATTCTATCTTGCCATGATGACACAAAACCCCGGTTTGCCGATTGGGGTTTAGCGCACTGAAACAAAATTTTAGGTTGTGCAAATTTGCACAAACAGATTTACTATTTTACGTCTAATGGGGACAAGATTTGATTATATACCTGAATGGTTTGATGAGCGATCGCATCCCAACTATAATTTTTCAACGCATACTCTTTGGCAAGTAGTCCCCGCCGTTGACGTTCCGAAGGATTTTGTAAAGCTATGCGAAGTATGCTAATGAGTTCTGATACATCTGTTGCACCCACCCATCCCGACTCACTATCACGCACTTCTTGACAAATATGCACTTGGTCTGATACTATTACGGGCGTTCCTGCTGCCATCGCTTCAGCTACAGCAATACCAAAATTTTCGTAGTACGATGGCAAAACGAATATATCAGCAGCTTGCAGAAGGGCAGACTTTAATTCACCAGTGACAAAGCCAGTGATTGTGGTGTGCGATCGCAGTAGAGAAGCTTGTATTTGTAATTTTATCTTTTCTTCGTAACTTGGGTCTTGGGGATTAGTCCCAGCTAGGACAAAGTGAAAATTTAATCCTTCAGCTAAAAGCGCCTCTAACGCTGGGAGCAGTAGATTTAACCCTTTTTTTGGGTCAATACGGGACATAAACAGCACTAAAGGTACATCCTTTGGTATGCTCAACAGACTACGCGCTTTCTCTCCCCCTGCTTTCTGAATGGGGTTCACACCCAAAGGAATGACCAAATCTCGTGTCGATACTCCAAATCTTTCTGATACTTTGGCTTCCTGAATGCTGGTGAAATGAAGTGCTACTGCACCAGCTAAATTTGAACGTTCTAAAATTGCGGCATAAAGTTGTTTCAGTTGCCTTTTTTTACGTAAATCAGCTGGATCTAAAGTTCCCAAAGGACGCAAAACGTAAGGTAGCTTTTGCCTCCGACAAACAGTTGCAGCAAGACTACTGACAGGAGAAAATAGAGCATGAATATGAGCTAAGTTAAATTCATTGGCATGACGATTTAACCACCTGAGTAAGTCAAGAGAGAATTTATAGCGACGAAAAGGGGTGCAACGGAAATAAATTATTTTATAGCCATCCTGTTCGATGGGACAATTTAAGGGAACATCTAAAGGTTTTTGACCAGAATCACCATTGCTGTCAGTTGTGAGAACTGTAACTTTCACTCCTTGTCGTGCCAATGCGGGAGCTAGTCCTAGTATCATTTGACTAGGACCACCGTAAATGAGAGAAATTGAGGGGACAATTTGTAGAACTTGCATATTTTTATTTCACGCAAAGACGCAAAGAAGAGCGCAAAAAAAATGAGTTTTGTAAGAGGTTTGTTGTTTGTTTACGGATGACCAATGACTAATGACTAATGACTAATGACCAATGACTAATGACTAATGACTAATGACTAAATGACTATTTACAAGTTCTTTATAAAACTCCAATTGCTGTTGTGCTAAAGCTTTATTTGTGTAGTGAGTTATTGCTTTTTGGTAACCCATTTCGCCTAAATGTTTAGCCAATTCAGGTTTTTCAATGAATTGGAGTATGCAATCAGCTAGCATTTTTGCATCTCCTTCAGGAAAGATTAACCCAGTATTACCAATAACATAAGGAATTTCGCCAGAATTAGAACCAATAACAGGTACTTTGCAAGCCATCGCTTCTATTAGCACATGACCAAATTGTTCTTTCCAGCCAACAGAAGTTATATTTTTAAGATTGTGGTTTTTTTCCGAGGGTAGGACTAGAGTACTCATTAAATTGATGTAATTTGGAACTTTATCATGGGGAACGCTTTCTACCAAAATGATTCGGTTTTTAATATTGTATTCGGCTGCTTTGTTCATTAATTCTAACTGTAACGGGCCACGTCCCAAAAGTAAACATTTCCACGATTTCTCTTTCAAACTAGCTAGAGCATTTACAAGAGTTAGTAATCCCTTTTCTTGAACAAAGCGTCCAACAAATCCCACAACAAAATCATCTTGTTGAATTCCTAATTTATTTCCTAATTCTGGTTGCAGTGTGGGAGTAAACAGGCTTTCGTTTACACCCAATTGAGGTATGACTTTGATTGAACCTTTATATCCGTGTTGTCGTAAAATCTCTGCACCATCTTGATTACCGGAAATAATACCGTGACTATGGGTTATATTATATTTTTCTAATAAAGAAACTGGAAACTTCAGGTTATATGGTAAATTCCACCAAGTAAAAAATATATTTTTTGCCTTTAGTCCTAATAGCTGATTTAAGGTAATCATCTCAGCATAAGCTAATCCCCTAGATCCTTGTTCTACCTGGATAATATGGGGGCGAAATTTCCACAACAAAGATATCAAATCAGCGCCAAAACTCAGAAGCCCTTGATGATTTTGACTAAAGTTAGAAACCGGAACTATACGAAATTTGCCTTCATCACAGTATTGAGTTTCAATGATTTTGTTTTGAACACCGCCAGGTTTCCACTTTTTGGGAACGACAACTGTTACTTCAATTTCAGGTTCTAGTTGAGAGAGAATGCGTAATTTTTCACAGTTCAGGTCTACTATATAAGTATGGCTTGCTATTAAAATTCTCATTGATATTTAGAAAATTGTAATTTTTGTTTGATCAATAATCTTCTCAACTTGTTCATCTATGCGAGTATAAATTTGACCATCATTCCAAATTGATTGAAAAACAGTACCCAAGGCTTTCAAGAAACCCAAAGAGAAGAAAACGCTACGAGTAGCAATTTTGATGGGGGAACCACTTTTATTGCAAGGAGGGTGTCCGAGGACATGACAGTCAAATAAACGGGCGTAAAGGCGTAAAGCTTGAGTAGCGGTGAGGTTTTTTAACCCCATTAAGAAATGGTTGTGGTAAAAAGTGAGTTGATACTGGAGAGAGCGCATACTAATATCATGGCAACCTCCTGTCTCTTCTCCTAAATGTACCAAATATGCTTCTGGGTCATACCAAATTTTATACCCTGTTTGACGCAACCTTAAACAAAAATCAGATTCTTCTCGTACTGCACTACCGCGAAATCTCTCATCAAATTTCAGTCTGTATTTAGTAAAAATTTCACGGCGAAAGGACATATTACAACCCCTTGCTGTGAGAACTTCTTGAGGCTTAATTGTATGTACCAAATCTATGTAGTACCAAGCAATTCCTGGGTCCATTGCTTGGGGAGGAAGATATTCAATCTGCAAATTTCCTCCAGAATCACCTAATTTCATTCTGTCAAATACCCGTCCAGCGACAGCACCCACCTCTGGTTTTTCTACATAATTTTTCGCATGTGCTGTTAAAAATCCAGGGGTTAATTTTACATCATCATCAATGAATAAAATGATTTCACCTGCTGCTCGCCGCACTGCATAATTCCGCGCCCCAGGTAAACTTGCCCAATTTAAACGGAACCACCTTATTTTGTTGGCTGCGGCTAATTCTTCTAGGTAAGCTTCAATTTCTGAGTGATGTTTGGGGGTTTGATCCACAACCAAAACTTCATAATTTGGGTAGTCCTGTTTCAGGATATCAGTGAGGCTATCACGCAGTGGTTCCTCACGACAGTACGTCGGGATAATGACAGAAATTAAAGGAAAATCTATATTAGTAGTCATTAGTCATTAGTCATTAGTCATTAGTCATTAGTCATTAGTCATTAGTCATTAGTCATTAGTCATTAGTCATTAGTCATTATCCTCTTGTCCCCCTACTCATGTTCTCATTCTGTCCCCTTTTTGCTTGTGTTTCTTGGAGTCTTTCTTGCTTATCTATTTCTGGCAATTTCAACAGGACTCCAGCAAAAAACCAGTAATAGACAGCTACTGGATCCACATCAAGAGGATAATAGTAGGTGTTGTAACTAATAAACAATACAAACACCCACAAAACAGCTCCATAAATGCGGAAATTACGGTTTTTTATGGAACGATAAGCCCGGAAGCAGACGATTGTTAAAGTTGTGACTAAAGCTAAAAATCCTAACAATCCAAACGGTCCAATCTCATAGAGTACTTTAGGATAGTAGGTTTCCACAAGCTTGGTTTCACCTAGCACACGAGCAGAGTTAGTGGCGCGACCTAACCCATTTCCTAGCGGTTCTAAATTTTTCCAAACGTCCTCTAATTGCTGTGTGATAAATTGGTCTGGTGGCGAAGCTTCCCAACGTGCGCTCAGACTTGCTATCCTTTCTTGTACAATGGCAGGATTGGTCACAATTGCAATTCCCAAAATAATAGCAAGTCCCAATCCTATTGGGATAAATTGTTTGAGGTTACGAATTTGACCAGTCAACAATAGTAAAGCTACAAAGCACACAGGTACTAATACTAGAGCTGCTCTTTGCCCTGAGATCATTGCATTGATAAAGACTATTGCCATAGAAGTTAAACTCAGAATCCGCCACCTCTTAGAAGGGTCACTAAAGCTAGAGGCAAAGGCAAAAAAGGTACTGGAAATTAAGAACCATCCCCATTGCCAAGGAGCAACAAAAGTTCCTGGGAGACGAATCACACCTTGTTCTGGACTATAAATGAGAGAACCACCAAAGTAACACCGAGCTTCAATTGATGCTTTAAATTGGGCTGCTCCTTCTAAATATCTTGTGCCTTGACATATCCCCTTTGTTAGTAATAGATATTGAATCAATCCCAGTGCACAGCACACTAGTATCAGGACAACTTGCAGGCGCGATAAAAATAAGAAATCCCGCTTATTGCGGATGAGATAGTAGGCGCAACCAATCAGGGGTACATAGCCCAACAAGACTTTTAGACCCAATATTCCCATGGCTATCGGTATTTCCCTGGTTGGATTATCTAATAGTTCAGTGGAGGGTGGATTGAGCTGCTGTGCTCCATTAACGAATACTAGCGTGAACAGACATATACCCAACAAAATAAACAGTGGAGTTTTAATGGCTGGGGGAATGATCAGGGGTAACCGCTGCTTACGACACATCTGCCAAAGTCCAATCAGCGCTGGAATGTAGAAGGAGTCTTTCGCTAATTGGAGTATGGGACTATTGCCGATGTAATATGTAATAGTACCGCCAAACGGCACGTAAATAAGGAAGGCAAAAAGGGCTTGGTGGGGATATTTGTAGGACAGAGCGATAGTGATAATTCCCAATAAACCTGGGACTGCTGCCTTAATTCCACCAACAAAAGCTATGAGAATGCCAAAGAAAAGACCGCTAAAAGCAGCGGCGATAAAAAAATTGGTGAATTCTTTGCGCGCTTGTGCAGCTTTACGTTTTTGGGCTAAACGTTCTTTGAGACTAAGGGTTGGAGTTTCCTTACTCTTGTGTTTTTTTGCTTTTTTGTATTTGTTGGATTTTAACTTTGCTGGCAGCATGGCGGGGCTGTAGATATGCCCATGAACTTATTAGTTATGGGTGTTTTTTTACAGATTATCTTCAGTATAGTGCTTCTGTTATAGCTAAATTTCTGCTCAATGGGTACAAATTAAATTCTTCGCGAATTGATTGGTTTAAGGCTTTACGGTTAAAGATGCTAAATGTTAACTTTGTTGTTCCATAATAAAGATTTTCTCCCGTGGCGACAATATAAACGGCACCTGGAAATGGTAATGGCTTAAGATGATTTCCATTTTTAGCTAAAGTTTCTCTTACTTTTTCGTGGTCTATGTAGAATTTATAGTAACCATAACCACGGTTATATTCTGGATGATTTGGTAGATTATTCAAGTCATATCTTAAAATATTGCAGGTTCCACACATTCTATAAAAGTTTCTTCTTTTAAGATATATAAAATCACTGCCGTCTTGATATTTGTAACCTCTATTTATAAACCAACCATGACAATTATGATTTTGATTGACAAATTCTGCTAGATATTTGCTGATGCAATCGTCAGCATCCACAGTCATAGTATAAGATGGAGAAAATTCTTGAGCATGGATTAATCCCTTCAAAATTTTTCGTCCTTTGTCGGTATGTCCTCTAGATAGGGAATCTGGCTCGTTTGCCAGTGGAAAATCAACTTCTATGCATGTAATGTGGGGATGATAAAATTCAATTCGTGGTCGTTCGTGGCAAACAACAATGACCCGATAGTTTGACGAAGTTTGATGGCAAATCGATTGAATGCATCTTTCAAATAACTTCGTGACAAGCTCCCAAGACTTGGAAGCCTGTGGACTTTTGAGAGGTATGACAAAAACAAGCATAAGCCACTACGCTGATAAATGACTTTTTGAGCGAATGAGGGCTATCAAAGTTTTCTAAAACCTGGAAGTGAGTACAGATGCTGATATTGCGTTTATATAGTGCAAATAACTATACTAGTAAAATTTTACCCTTAATGCTTTAAAATTGACACATAAGAAAACGTTTTTTTACGAGGATTGCCTTGTGAGAAAATCAGTTTTCTTTCTCTCAAATTCATCACAACCGTTGATACAGTTCCATAGGTGAGACCATCAAAGATGTTTCTCTCGGACTGACGGCAGATCGGTAGATTTCCTTCCTGATCAAGAAGAATCCTTAACATATCTGCTTCATTTTGTCCGCATTGAGTGGATGTAAGAGACTTTGCTCGAACAATTCGCGCCGCTGAACTTTCACTTTCTTCTGGGAAATCAATTTTCTCTCTTTTGGAAGTGAGAAATCCATTCGTGTGAACCACAACATTGTTCACTTCAACTTCATTTGAATCAAGAGTAAATAATTGGTTTCCAGCAAGTTCGAGATTAACATACTTACCTGAATCATCAGCGATAAGAATGTTACTCATCGTTGTTCGTTCAGCAGCAGCAATTGCATGATACGCCTCATTGACGGAGGTAGAATCTAAAACTTTTCGCAGAAGTATATGCACAGGAATTCCTCCTGTAGATGCTTGACACTTAAGAATGTTGAGGCAAACCCCGATACCCGATGTATTTAAGCCGATTTTGACAAAACCTGGCTCTCCTAAGGCAACAAAACGGAAACCATCCTGTCGTGTCACATCAAAGATAACAGCTAAGTTCTCAAACTCTTCTACCCAGTCCCAATTTTGCCCTAGAATACGACTCTGTTTGAAGTAAAGGGAGGTACATTCATTAGGTACACTAGAGCAAAGTATTTCGGTTCGGGACATGAGCATGACGATTTCCCAAAGCGATCGCCCTGCACCAGATGCGATCGCTTGTAGTTCAAGAGCATATTGCTGTGAAAATTCTTGAATCCGCTCAAAAAATGCTAACGAAGTCGCCTTGAGCGAAGCATCAGTCCATTGGGAAAAAAGTTTTGCTCTGTAAAGTTCAAAAGCTTTTTCAATGCGATCGCTAAGCTTAGTACCATGTTCTGCTCCTATCTCTTGTGGAGAACCTGTTAAACGAACTAAGGGTAGTTTTGCTTGAGGGTGTTCTTCAATAAGATTTGGGGGAACAATCTTTAAGCCTTGAGCAGCCAGTAATTCAACAGTTGAATTTTTACTTATTTCAGGGTGAGGTGACACAACAGTCGTCTCCCACTACATTAGTTTTTACGTCATTGCGACCGTGGGGAAGCGATCACATATTTGTTATTGTTGCTTGACACTCCCACGACTACCCAAATATCGCACTGCGTGCTCATTTGGACAAAAAGCCGTGGGATTCTAGGCTCAACGTCGAAAGTTGCTCATGCAGGTTTGCACCCTTCGGGTTCGCAGTCGCCTGCGGAGGGAAACCCTCCCGCAGCGCTGTCTCACCAACATGAGTAGAGCTTTCAACTCCTAAGCGCGTTTCTTGGTTTCCGTTTAGAAACCTTGCTTCCCCCTTGCCCAGAGGTAGCAATCTTTTCTTTACCTTTCCGAAGTATGTTGATTGCGGCTGCATAGTCTCGTTGCAGAACGCACCCACATTTACAAGTGTGCGTTCTAGTTGACAGTGCTTTTTTAACCATCGTGCCGCATTGTGGACATTGCTGCGAGGTGTAGTGTGGTTCCACGGCTAGTGCCACTCTTCCGTACTTCTGAGCAAAGTATTCTAAATAGCTGCGAAACTGTCTCCATCCAGCGTCGTTAATGCTTTTTGCCAGATGGTGATTACGCACCATATTTCTAACCTGCAAGTTTTCGTAGACCACTAAGTCGTTAGACTGCATGACGTGACGCGCCCTCGATTTGGCGTGTTCGGTACGTTGTCTACTTATCTTCAGATGCTTGCGTGCGTATAGGTTTCGAGCCTTTTTTCTACCTTTCTTACCTTTTTGCTTCTTATAGATTCTACGTTGAGCGTGCTTAATTTGTTTCTCAGCTTTACGCAAGAAACGGGGATTTGGTTCGTGATGTCCGTTTGAGTCTGTGTAGAAGTGTTCCAGTCCAAAATCCAAGCCTATTTCTTGACCTGTGATTTGGAGTCCTTCTTTACACTCGACATCAACACAAAATTGGACGTAGTACCCATCAGCACGACGGACAATGCGAACTCGTTTAATGGATTTAACGGGATAGGTTTGTACATCCCATTTGCCCATTAGCTTGAGTTCACCAATCCCCTTTTTGTCAGTGAAAGTGATCCTACGTTTTGTTGGATGAAGTGACCATCCACTGGTCTTGTACTCAACTGACCTGTTGTCATGTTGAAACCTTGGATACCCCTTTTTTCCTGGCTTGCCCTTTTTACAGTTGTCGTAGAACCTGGAAATTGCAAACCACGTTCTTTCGGCAGCAGCTTGTACCGCCATTGAGTTTAATGCAGCCACGAAAGGAAAGTCAGCGCGTAGCACTGTTGAGTATCGGCTAAGGGCAGCGTTGTTGATAATATTTTCTCTGGGAGCATCTATCCAGTAACGCAAACATTTATTCCTCACGAATTGAGTAGTTCTAATGGCTTCCTCAATTGCTTGGTATTGTCTCTTGTTCTCCTTAGCTTTGTACTCTAGAACTAGCACGCTTGACTCACCTCCTTGTCATTTGTTAATCTTACTCTAGTATACGTATTGCTTCTAAATGATGTCAACAGGAAAAGGCAAGAAAAGAATAAAGAATGTGCCAGTATTACATGAAGAGCCAAAGAAGCAACGCGGTATTCTTCTCACAGATACCGCATGGCATTCAGTATTAGAATTAGCAGCAATAAACAAGGTGAGTGCTAGTGAATATCTAGAGGAATTAATCAGAAAACATTGCGTCACTGCACCGACGGGTTCATGAGCGAAAATGCGGTGTGGCTGTGCCTCCCGCATTATTCGCGTCCCCACGGCTAAAAGCCGATGGGCTTTCTGCTCTCGACACTGTAAGCGTCATACAACACAACAGCTTTTTATTGTGAATTTTGGTTGGTTACTCATCTTCTATCAAGTTCTCCTAACTAATTCTCTATTCCAGCAATCTGTGCTAAGGCATTAGCATATTTCTCCAAATCCCTTCTCAACGCTTCCAACTCATCCCGTAAATTTCCTTCCTCAGACCAATTGCGCTCATGCTCTTTTAAACTGAGGTGAGGAGGACGCTGTGCTTCCCATGTCTGCAACACTGGATGCCATTTGGCAAGAAAAGGACGCAAACCATTATTCAGTACTGCTATAGCAATCCCTCCAACTGACTCGCGGGATGCACCAACATCTGGTCCGGCTTGTTTGAGGACTTCTCGTGTTATACTAAAAAGGTTGTATAAAGATGTCAGCGCCTCACGCAACAATCCTTCGTCAATTTCTAGAGGTTGAACAGCAATACGGGTCACAAGTTCAACATACAATGACCATGCAGCCCGACGCTCCGTTGGATCGGCTTCCCATTCAGCGGAACCGATGCCAAAAGGAAGGCTGACGGATACTTTTTTCAACTTGGCGGGGTCTATTTTAGGCATGAGTTTGTTGTCAGTGATATATAGTTGCTCATTTTAGGTTTTAACAATCGTCCGCCTGCCATAGTTGGTGCGGTTGCAGGAAATTCTGTTTAATAACTTAATAATTTAATAATTACATACAGCCAGCTAGTACAGCACGGCGTAAATAAACCAAGTATTAGACAGCTAAAACTTTACCCTTATATGTCCACTGAAAAGGTTTAGCCATTGTTTGATTAAAGTAGTCAATAAATTCAAGAATTTGGGTTTTG
>JAESFN010001364.1_pt1 | contig 10953 bp, 13 predicted proteins | sample 9269411 | NCBI WGS metagenome assembly JAESFN01 (sample SAMN14505399, study PRJNA617100) | algae metagenome | isolation source: Iphinoe sp. HA4291-MV1 and co-occurring heterotrophs from trail next to... | place: USA: Maunawili Falls, Hawaii | collected 2009-07-25
CTCGAGGCGTTCAAGCCCGGCACGGGGCCGCCCGACAGCTACTCGATCATCGGCTACACCGACGCCTCCGGCCGGCCGCTGACCGTGGCCCCCGATTCGGACCGCGCGGTGATCTCGGGGACCGGCGGGCTGTACTAGCCCGCCGCCGAGACGGCCGGATCGTTGGATCCTCTGCGGGATCAGCAGGTGTGGTGATTTCTGTCTGGCCTCCTTTCGGGTGGCCAGACGGCGTTCTTCGCCAGCGCAATCAGCCTCTCGCGAATTGCGTGGATCGCCTGGGGGGGGCGCCTGATCGCTGTTGGGCGACGGGCCCCACGACGGCTCGACCGAGCACCTTGATAATATTTCGCGGAAGGCAATACTCAGGCACCGATACGGACGAGGCCTGGGTGGCGTGCATCTCCGCGAGAGCCTGCTCGACATCGCCGCTGAGCAGTTCCACGAAGCTGCAACAGTGCCCGAGCTTTGGCCAAAGGCGTTGCAGACAACGGCCTCGGCCTGCGGCGCATTCGGCGTCAATCTCTTCGCAGTCGGTCCCGGGCTCGCCGAGGCGGTGTGTTCGCCCGACATAAAGCCTCTCGCAGACGATCTGCTGTCGAGCGGCTGGCTCAGCACCAACCCCTACATGCGGCGCGGGATGGAGCTGACCGCAGCCGGCTGGAAGGGCCTGATCACCTCGGAAGCAATGCTCACGCCCGAGGAAACCGCGTCCGACCCGTATGTGAACGAGTACAGGCTCCCCCGGCGCCTCGGTCCGGAGGCCGGCATGGTACTGGTCGCGGGGCCGGACGTGGCCGTCCCGATCACCCTCGATCGCCGCTCCAGCGACGCTCCCTATGCGCCGAGAGAGATATCGGTGCTCAACCGGTTCATGGCGCTGGTGAAACCGGCAGCCAGGCTTGCGGTTCAGGTGGGTCTCGCATCGGCCAAGAGGCTCGCCGACGGCCTTGGCGGCCTCGGACAGGATATCGCTCTCCTCGGCGCTTCGGGTCGCGTGATATATGCGCCGCCGGGTCTCGGGCGGCACCTGGACGATGCGCTGACCCTTCGCGGCGGTTTCCTCCGTTCGTGGCATCATCCAAGCGACATCAAGCTCATGGCGGCGGTTTCCCAGGCTGCGAGCCAGGCAACGGCAGCGCAGCGGGTGGTTGCCGCTGTACCGCTTCCCCGTCGGCAGCGCCGACGCCCGCTGGTGGCGCAGGTGGTGCCCATCACCGGCGCAGGGCAGGACCTGTTCATGCTCGCCCGCGCCGCGCTGATCCTGACGGACCCGGAGGCGAACCGCCCCCTTGATGTTGCGGCAGATGCGTTGCGGATGATGGGGCTCACGCCGGCGGAGGCTCGGCTTGCCGTGAGAATCGGCGCTGGCGAGGAGTTGAGGGACATCGCCGAGGCAGAGGGTATTGCCGTCGAGACGGCACGCGCCCGGCTCAAGTCGGTGTTCGCCAAGACCGGCGTCCGTCGGCAGGCCGAACTGGCCTTGCTTGTGATCTCGCTGTCGCGGTGACGACCGTCCGACGGCGGTGGTGACTGCGGGCTCGAAGTACACGTCTGGAGGCACGTACCACGTCCTTTTCAGCGGGGCCGGACCTCATTCCGCCATCATCGCCGGGCATAGGCTCGCTCGAGGGGAATACACTGTTCCTTGCAAGAGCCGATGACCGGGTTCCCGCCTCTTCCATGACATTCTCGCCTTTCGCCGCGGTGAGTTTCACGCGCGGACGGGAGGCCTGACGGCCAGCACCTGCGGCGGCGGTTTGAGCCGCGGCCGGGGGTGTTGTAGACCATGGCGGGTATGGCGGAGCCGGCGGAGGCTCTTTGGTGGATCAGGTCGGCGGCCCGTCGGGCCGACGGCGATCTCTGAAATGGAGGACTTCCTTGAAACGCACTTTCCTGATTCCGGCTGTCGCCGCCGTGACCCTTGCGGCCGTGCCGGCCTTCGCGCAGTCCAATGACGGCAATTCTTCGAGCAGCGCGCCGAGCGGCGGTACGCGTTCGTCGAGTGTGTGGACGCCGGAGTCGATGGGTCGGGCCGCCCTCGCGCCGCGGCCGAACGTCAACCCGGACGACGTCCGCGCGGCGGGTCGCGAACGCGCCGGCCGCCCCGAGCAGCCGGGCAAGACCCCCTCGGCCGATCTCGTCGGCGACAATGCGCCCAAGGAGCGGAAGTCCGGCAACGTGACCGAGAAGCCGCTCTATTGGGCCGGCCGGCTGTTCTACAAGACGCCGGAGGGCGACTACGTCTGCTCGTCCCAGTTCATTTCGCCCAATGTCATCCTCACCGCCGCCCACTGCGTCCGCGATTCGGATACCGGCGTCTGGTACAAGGATTTCATCTTCGCCCTCCAGTACAACTCGGGCGACTACGGCGCGATCTATTCGTATGACTGCGTCGCGACCAAGAACGGCTGGGTGCAGCCGGGCTACGAGAAGTTCCTCTACGACTACGCGATGATCCGGGTCGACAATCCGTCGCGCACCGGCAATTTCGGCACCCATTGGGGCTGGCGCGGCGCCTATAACGAGGCGACCAAGATCGGCTATCCGGGCGGCGTCGCGGACGGCGAGATCATCCAGGTCGAGCATGGCCCGATCGCCTTCGTCGACGGCGTGGTCCAGATCAAGCACGGCAACAGGGCCGACCAGGGCGGGTCGAGCGGCGGCGCGTGGATCGGCCAGTTTTCCGATGTCGAAGGCAACGACGACGGCAACTACGTGATCAGCGTCGAGTCGTTCGGCTACGAGGAAGAGCCGGGCATCGATTACGGCCCCTATCTCGACGAGAACTTCAAGGACCTCTGGGACTACGTCGAGAACGGCTGCAAGTAAGCCAAAGGAACGAGCGAGCGGTGGCCGGGCCTCCCGGCCACCTTCGTCTTTTTTTTGGGTGGGGCATGGGCAAGGAGAGCGAGAACATGCGCCGTCCCCTGACCACCGTCGCCGCGGCGGCGTCGACCCTCTGTATCGGCCTCGCGGCGGGCGCGACCGAAACGCCTTCATCGCCGGAAAACGCGATCGACGTTCAGGTGCCGGACAGCAAGGATCGGATAGAGGAATACTGGACGCGCGATCGCATGCGCGCCGCCAAGCCCACCCCGAAACCGCTGATCAGCCGGGACGCCCCGGCGCCGGCGACACCGGACGATAACCCCACCGACAGCGAATGACCGGGAGCGCGGGTTCCGGTCGTGAGACCGCTTCCCGCAGGAGACCGGACATGAAAGTGACTTCCGCCCTCGTTGGGGCCTACCTGATCACGAGCGCCATCATCGTGGGCGGCGCCGCGGCGGCGCCCCATACCGGGATCGACGTGGTGGAGCCGCCGGCAGCCGGGGGCGGAACGTGGGACGGGGACCGCATGCGCGGCGCCCGGGAGCGGGTCAAGGACATCCTGCCCGGCCGCCGGGACTGAGCGGCGCGCTACCGTGCCCGCCCGAGGGCCGCGGCGACGGTGACGTTGGGCTTCGGTTCCTCGAGCGGGTCGACCGCGAGGCGTTTGTCGTCCGGGTCGAGGCTCCCGGCATCGGCGAGCGGATCGACGGGCTTGCCGTCGCCCCGCTCCGCGAGGCCCTTGGCGGCAAGACGCCGCTTCCTGAGGATCTCCTCGCCTTTTTCCTTGTCGGATTTCATCCCACACCTCCGTGACGTCAGGGGTACCGACGCCGGGACAGCCATCCCGGCGCCGGCAGCCCGTCGCGCTAGGCCGCGCGGTGTCCGGGTTCGAACAGGAGATCGGCCGGGACGCCGAGGCAGCGCGCCAGCGCCAGCCTGAAACGCGTATCAGGCCTGGCTACACCCGTATGCTCCTCGCATACCGCGAGGCACTTTGCGTCCATTCCGACCCGCCTTGCCACGGATTCGCGGGTGAGGCCCAGGTGCTCGCGGATCGCCCGGAGCGGGCTTGCGCCGCTGGTTCGGGCTCGATCGATCACGATCAGTGCTTCATGGTCGCGCATGGCTCAATCCTCCGAGGAAGGTTGCCGGTCGGACGCGTCACAGAATTCCGGTCGCAAACAGCACGATGACCAGGATCAGAGGCACGCCCAGCAGCCAGAGAATGCCGCCCTTGAGAAGATCACCCATCGTAGGTCTCCATTGTTGCTATTGCCGGCAGATAACCGTGGAGGGGCGGCGGAGGTTCCATGGCCCGCCGTCGCGGGGTGTGACCGGCGTCACAGCGCCGGCGCGAAACCGTCAGCGGTAGAAGCTCGGCATCAGCAGAATGAGGATGGAGAGAATCTCGAGCCGGCCCATGATCATCGCGACCGTGAGCACCAGCTTCGCCGCGTCGGGCAGCGACGAGAAGTTGCCGGCCGGCCCGATGATCGGGCCGACGCCCGCTCCGACGTTACCGACTGCCGTGGCAGCGCCGGACAGGGCGGTGGCGACGTCAAGGCCCGTCAGCGTGAGGAGAATGGCGGTCACGGCAAAGGCCGCCAGATACATGAACATGAACGTGCCGACCGAGCGGATCTGCTCCTCGGACAGGGTGCGGCTGCCATAGCGGAGGGGGACGATGGCGTGGGGGCGGATCGTCTTCCGGATGTGCTGGCCGATGAGCCGGAACATCACCTGGTAGCGGAAGATCTTGGGGCCGCCGGCGGTGGATCCCGCACAGCCGCCGACGAAGGTGAGCATGAAGAACCAGGCTGCGGCGAAGGCGCCCCATTGCAGGTAGTCGACCGAGGCGTAGCCGGTGGTGGTGACCACCGAGACGGTGTTGAAGGCGGTCTTGGTCAAGGCCGTGCCGAACCCGACGCTATGGCTGATCGCGAGCCAGGACGCGAATACGAGGATGAAGGCGGAGACGACGACGAAATAGGTCGGGATCTGGGGCTCGATCCTGTCCCAGAGCGAGCCGCGCCGCGCGAACTGCAGATAGGCGAGAAAGGGCAGGGCGCCGAGGAACATGAAGATCGTCCCGGCCCACTCGATGGCGGGGCTGTCGAAATAGCCGAACGAGCTGTCATGGGTGGAGAAGCCCGCGGTGGGCAAGGTCGTCAGCGCATGATTGAGCGCGTCGAACGCGCTCATCCCCAGGAGCCAATAGGCGAGGAAACAGGCGAGCGTCAGCACGACGTAGACGCGGCCGACGGCGGCGGCGATCTCCCGCGCCCTCGGCATGCCTTTCTCCGACCGGTCCGAGGACTCGAGCCGGAAGAGCTGCATGCCGCCGACCTTGAGGAAGGGCAGGATGACGATGGCGAGGCCGATGATGCCGATGCCGCCGATCCACTGGCCGGTCGAGCGCCACAGGAGGATGCTGCGGGGCATGGTGTCGAGGCCGCTCATCACCGTCGAGCCGGTGGTGGTCATGCCGGAGACGAATTCGAAATAGGCGTCGACGACCGTGAGGTCGACCGGCTCGGCGAGAAGAGGCAGGGCGGCGAAGGCCGGCACGACGAACCACGACACGACGGTGAGGAGCGTCGCGTCGCGGAAGCGGAGCTCGAAGTGGCGGCCGCTGGTGGTCAGGACGCAGGCGCCGCCGAAGACGACGGTGATGGCGCTGGTCGCGGCGAAGACCTCGGCCATGCCGTCGCCGACGGCGAGCGAGAAGAGGGCCATGACGCCCTGCGCCGCGCCGACGGCGAGGCAAATCCACCCGAGGGTCAGCACAGCCGGCCAGACTTTGGGAAGCAAGCCTTACCCCGTCCACTCCGCCCGCGACAGAGGCGGGCGGCGGACTCTTAGCATCCGGGGGCCGGGGCGCACAGCCTCCGGCCCCGGGACAGGGCGAGGTGCTTGCGTCGCGCCGGCGCAGGGCTACGCTGGGCGAGGGTGCTGCGGCGTGCGCGGCCAGGCGACAGGAGGGGAGCCATGGCGTATCGGCAGGCGGACGAAATTCGGCGCGTGAGCGTCCATGGCCACGAGGTGGCGACCTATTCCTTCGGCTCGGGGAAGGAGGTGCTGTTTTGCCTCAATGGCGGCCCGGGCCTGGCTTGCGACTATGTGCGGGACGCCCATTCGCGGCTCGCCGGCGATCGTTACCGGGTGGTCTGCTTCGACCAGCTCGGCTGCGGGGCATCGGACCGGCCCGACGACGACAGCCTGTGGACGCTCGAACGCTACGTCGAGGAAGTGGAGATCGTGCGGAACGCGCTCGGCCTCGGGGTGGTGCATCTCCTCGGCCAGTCATGGGGGACGTGGCTCGGCATCGAGTACGCGCTTACCTATCCGAAGGCCTTCAAGACGCTGATCCTCGCCGACGGATCGGCCAACATCCCGCACCTCGTCAACGAACTCGAACGGCTCCGTGCCGCGCTCGGTCCCGAGACGGTGGCGATGATGCAGCGGCACGAGGCGGAAGGGACCTTCGACCATCCCGAATACAAGGGCGCGATCGACATCCTCAACTACCGCCACGTCTGCCGCCTGCAGGTCTGGCCGGACGCCGTGCTCGCCTCGCTCAACGACTGGAACATGGCGCCGTACCAGGCGATCCAGGGGCCGAACGAGTTCGTCTATGTCGGCAGCATCAAGGACTGGAACCGCGTGCCCGACCTCCACCGCATCACCCAGCCGGCGCTGGTGCTCTGCGGTCTCCATGACGAGCTGACCCCGGCGTGCTCGGCGATGATCCACCGGGCGCTGCCGGACAGCCGCATCCACGTCTTCCCAAACTCCTCCCACCTGCCATTCTGGGAGGAGCCGGAGGCGTATTTCGCCATCCTCCAGGACTTTCTCGACCGCCAGAGCGGCTGAACGACGGCGTGCCCGAGCGCAAGGGGCTTTACATCGCCCTAAACGTTTAGCTAAACGTTATGGAGGCGAGGAATGGAATCGAGGGAGGACAGGTCATGTATACGCGACAGGCGCTCCGCGCGCTCGGTGTCACGCCGTCGACGCTCACCGAGGCCCAGAAGCAGGGGCTCGACGAGCAGGGCTTCTTCATCGTCGAGAACGTGCTTACGGCCGACGATTGCGCCCGGATGCGCGAGGCGTTCGAGCGAATCCATGCGGCGGAGAAGGAGCGGGGCGGCCACGAGGTGCATGTCGAGCCGGGCGCCCGACGCATCTCGAACATCTTCAACAAGACCGAAGCCTTCGACAAATGCCTGTGGATCCCGGAGATCCTCGCGGCGTCGGCCTATGCGCTCGGCGAGATCAAGGTCCACGGCGCCAACCTCCGCGACCCAGTGAAGGGCTACGGCAACCAGGATCTCCATGTCGACGTGCCGAAGACGTTCGACGACGACTGGTGGGTGGTGAACTCGATGGTGATGTTCGACGACATGACCCTCGACAACGGTCCGACCCGGGTGGTGCCAGGCTCGCATCACTGGGCGCCGATCAACGTCCCCTACGTCAATATCGGCGACTGGGAGCCGCTTTCGCCGGAGGACGAGGCACGGGTGCCGAAGGACCTCGGCGCGCCCTATCCCGGCGAGGTTCTGGTCGAGGCGCCGGCGGGGTCGGCGATCATCTGCAATTCGTCGATGTGGCATGCGGGGACGCTTAAGAAGACCGACGCGCCGCGAAGGATGCTCCATCTCACCTATACCCGGCGCGACCTGCCGCAGCAGCTCCTGCAGCTCGACTATCTTACGCCGGAGCTCTACGCGCGGATGAGCCCGGTCCAGCGCTACCTGCTCGAAATCGAGCCGCCGAAGGACGGTGACGGCGTGCTCCGCCAGCCCAAGAAGGACCACAAGGGCTGGTGGAACTGACCGCCATGGGGCAGTGAAGTTCCGGGGCGGTCCGGCCGTCCCGGACCCGCGGACCTCAGGGACCTGCCGATGGCGACGATGAAGGACGTGGCGCGGGACGCCGGCGTCAGCATCTATACCGTCTCCGCGACGCTCTCTGGCTCGGCCCCGGTGAGCGACGAACTGCGGGCGCGGGTCAACCGGTCGGTCGAGCGGCTCGGCTACGAGCGGAACTCGATGGCGCGGGGCCTCAAGCAGGGCACGTCGTCGCTGATCGGCCTCATCGTCTCCGACGTGACCAACCCGTTCTTCACCGAGCTGGTCGAGTGCATCCAGTCCGACGCGGCGCGGGCCGGATACTCGGTGCTGCTCGGGATCAGCGATCACGATGCCGAGCGGGAGGCGGCGCTCCTCAAGCTGATGCGGTCGCACCAGGCGGCGGGGACGATCCTCTGCCCGGCCGGCGGCGAGGCGGACTATGGCGACGGGCGCCTGGCGCGCGGACGGATGAAGATCGTCGCGGTCGACAACACCTCCGAGGCGCTCGGCGTCGACGGCTTCACCCTCGACAACCGCCGCGCCGCGGACCTTGCCGTCTCGCATCTCCTCGAACTCGGGCACCGGCGGATCGGCGTCGTCGCCGGCATCCCGCACCAGCCGGTGAGCCGTGAGCGCCTGGCGGGCTGCCGCGAGGCGCTGGCCCGGCAAGGAATCGGGATCGTGCCCGACCTGATCGCCTACGGGAATTTCCGGCTCGAGGACGGGTACGCCGGTTGCCGGGCGCTGCTCGGCGTCGCACCGCGGCCGACGGCGCTATTCGTCGCCAACAACCTGATGCTGATCGGGGTGATGCGGGCGCTCGCGGATGCCGGCGTCCGGGTGCCACAGGACATGTCGGTGTGCAGCATCGACGATTTCCCCTGGGCGCCCGCCTTCCAGCCGGCGCTGACCGTGGTCAGGCAGCCGATCGCGGCAATGGCGTCGGCGGCCTTCGCGCGGCTGGAGGCGCTGCTCGACGGCGAAGCGGGAGGGGCGCGGCAGACGCTGTTTCCGCCCGAGCTGGTGGTTCGGCAGTCCTGCGCGGCGGTCTGAATCGGCGGCCGCACCGCGCAGCGGCGATGTGGCGGGCGGTCCGGGGTTGCGGTATCCGGAGGGACAGCCCTTCTGGAATCGCTCCAGAGGGCGGGAAGGGAGCCACGGCCGGCGCGAGCCGGCCGCCAGCCGAGGAAGCACGGGAATGCCCACCGAGCCACGCCCGATCGACCATGTCGTCATCGCCGTCCACGACCTCGAGGCGGCCCGCCGCGCCTATGCGCGGCTCGGCTTCACGCTGACGCCGGTGGCGCACCATCCGTTCGGCACGGCCAACGCGCTCGTCCAGCTCGGCGGCTGCTACATCGAACTCCTTGCCGTGGCCGATCCGGCACGGATCCCGGAGCCCGAGGCGGGTCGATTCTCCTTCGCCGCCTTCAACCGCGACTTCCTTGCGCACCGCGAGGGGCCGTCGATGCTGGCGCTGAAGAGCGCCGATGCGGGGGCGGACCTCGCGGATTTCGAGGCCAACGACCTCCCGACCTACGCTCCGGTCAGCTTCCAGCGGCTTGCCCGGGCGCCGAACGGGGATGATTTCGAGGTGGGGTTCTCGGTAACCTTCACGTCGGATTCGCGGATGCCGGACGCAGGGTTCTTCACCTGCCAGCACCACAATCCCGACCGCTTCTGGTGGGCCGCGTACCAGCGCCACGCCAACCATGCCCGCACCATCGACGGGGTGATGATGGCGGCGCGCGACCCGGCCGACTACCACATCTTCTTCACCCACTTCACCGGCCAGCACGACATGCGCTCGGACAGCCTGATGGTGTCGTTCGACACCGGGGGCGGGACGCTCGACATCCTGACGCCGGTGGCGGCGAGGGCGATGGTCGGGGTCGAGACGGGGCCGGGACAGAAGCCGCATTTCATCGGCCTCCGCATCGCGACGCCGGACCTCGCGGCGGCGGCGGTGACCCTCCGGGGGAACGGCGTTCCCTTCGTCGAGCGGATGGGCCGGCTGGTGGTGCCGCCGTCGGAGGCATGCGGGGCGGCCATCGCTTTCGTCGAGGGATGAGGCCGGGTGCTCGCCGGCGATGCGACGGGGGAGGGGAGCCATGATCGAAGGAGGGTGCCTGTGTCGCGGCGTGCGCTACGCGGCCGACTCGGAGCCGCTGGCGATGCGCGCCTGCTGGTGCCGCTTCTGCCAGTATATCGCTGCCGGCAATGCCGCGATCGGGCTGGCCTTCCCCACGGCAGCGGTCCGGATTTCGGGTGAACTCCGCGACTATGCGACGATGGCCGACAGCGGCAGCCACATGCACCGCCGCTTCTGCCCGACCTGCGGCGTGCACGTCTTCAGCGAAGCCGAGGAGCGGCCGCACCTCGTTTTCGTGCGCGCCGGAACTCTCGATGATCCGGGCATCGTCCAACCGACGACAGTCATCTGGACGAAGGATGCGCCGAAATGGGCGCTGTTGGACCCACGCTGCACGCAATTCGAAGGCCAGCCGCTACCGATAGGCTGACGGGACGGCGCAGGGGCGCACGGGGGCGGACCGAAATGCACGATGCCCGTACCGTTGCCACGATCCCTCTTTTGTGCTCGTACGGGCGACGATAGCGAGAGCGACAAGATCCGGCCGCCATGAAGCCCAATCCGCACGTCACGGTCGGCAATGCCGTGTTCGGCAACGACCTGCCGATCACCCTCATCGCCGGGCCGTGCCAGCTCGAATCGCGGGAGCACGCCTTCGAGATCGCCGGCCGGCTGAAGGAATTGACCGGGCGGCTCGGGATCGGCTTCGTCTACAAGACCTCGTTCGACAAGGCCAACCGGACCAGCCTTGCGGGCAAGCGCGGCATGGGGCTCGAGGCGGCGCTTGCGATCTTCGCCGATCTGAGGACGGACCTCGGGGTGCCGATCCTCACCGACGTGCACGAGCGGGAGCAGTGCGCCGTGGTGGCGCCGCTGGTCGACGTGCTCCAGATCCCCGCCTTCCTCAGCCGGCAGACGGATCTCCTGATCGCGGCCGCCGAGACCGGCAAGCCGGTCAACGTCAAGAAGGGGCAGTTCCTCGCGCCCTGGGACATGAAGAACGTCGTCGCCAAGATCGTGGCAAGCGGCAATCCGAACGTGCTCCTTACCGAGCGGGGGGCGAGCTTCGGCTACAACACGCTGGTCTCGGACATGCGGGCGCTGCCGATCATGGCGGAGACCGGGGCGCCGGTGATCTTCGACGCCACTCACTCGGTGCAGCAGCCGGGCGGG
>JAESFN010001366.1_pt1 | contig 10938 bp, 11 predicted proteins | sample 9269411 | NCBI WGS metagenome assembly JAESFN01 (sample SAMN14505399, study PRJNA617100) | algae metagenome | isolation source: Iphinoe sp. HA4291-MV1 and co-occurring heterotrophs from trail next to... | place: USA: Maunawili Falls, Hawaii | collected 2009-07-25
GTCATTCCCCGATCGCCACAAACCTCGTAGGGGCGGTGCTTGCTCCGCCCTCTGCGGGACACGAACGATCGCGTTGGGTCGAGGGCGGGGCAAGCACCGCCCCTACAGAACCGTGTGGCGATGGTGGAGACCGCGATCGCCAACGAGGAGGGTAGGGCTAGCCCAGCCCGTAGGGAGGGGACGGTGGGAGCGGGGTTTTTCTTTGTGCGATCATCCGGGGCGTCGAATGGAGGAGATGAGCGTGGCGCGGCACTTTGACACGATCGTGATCGGCGGCGGAACGATGGGGACCGCCGCGGCCTGGGAACTGGGGAAGCGCGGCGACAAAGCGCTGGTGCTGGAGCAATTCACGCACGTGCACTCGCTGGGATCGCACAGCGGGCAAACCCGGATCATCCGCCACGCCTACGCCGAGGGGCCGGATTACATTCCGCTGGTGCTGCGCGCCGACGAGCTCTGGGTTGAGCTGGAAGAGGAAGCGCGCACCAAGGTCTTTCACCGCGTCGGCGGGCTGGAGCTCTCCGCGCCGGGTGGGGAGCACGCGCGGCTGGCACGCGATGCCGCGGCCGAGCACAACGTGCCGTTCGAGTGGCTGACCGCCGAGGAAACGCGCCGCCGCTGGCCGATGTTCAACCTGCCGGATGGCTGGGAGGTGCTCTACGGCGCCGATTCCGGCTTCCTCAACGTGGAGCCTGCCCTGCAGGCGATGGGCGATCAGGCCCGCGTGCACGGGGTGCGGATTCAGGAAGAGGAGCCGGTGCAATCGTGGCGGGCCGACGGTGAGGGCGTGCGCGTGACCACCGCTGAGGGGGAGTACACCGCCGATAAGCTGATCGTCACCGCCGGGGCCTGGGCGAGCCGGATGCTCGGCGAGCTCGGGTTGCCGCTGCAGGTGCGCCGGAAGGTGCTGTTCTGGCTGGAGGTCGAGGATGAATCGCGCTTCGATCCCGTGCACATGCCGGTCTACGTCAGTGATTCGGAGCTCGGCTCAATTTACGGTTTTCCCATTTTCGGCCAGCTCGGTCTGAAAATCGCCCGCCACGATGGCGGCACCCCCGCCGATCCCGATACGCTCGATCGCGAGGTGCGCCCCGGCGAGGAGACCGATCCGCTGGCATTCGCGCAGTCGATCTTCCCCGGCGTGACCGGCAACGTGGTGAAGAGCGCGGTCTGCATGTACACGATGACGCCCGACGAGCACTTCATCGTCGATCGCCACCCCGAGCACGCGAATATCGCGATCGGCGCGGGCTTCTCCGGGCACGGCTTCAAATTCGCCACGGCGGTCGGCGAGGCGCTGGTCGATCTCGTGTCCGAGCCGCTGGCGAAACCGATGCCGATTCTGGCGATCGACCGGTTCGGATAGGCGGGGACCGAGTGCAGGGTGCAGGGTGCAGGGTGCAGAGACAGCGTGCCCTCTCCCGTCGCAACGGGAGAGGGTGGCTGCGAAGCAGACGGGTGAGGGTTGTCTGTTCGCGTCACCAACAAATCACCCTCACCCCGGCGCTGACGCGCCACCCCTCTCCCGCCGCAGCGGGAGAGGGCACGTTTGGGGAGGTGCGTGGCGGCTGGGGATGATGCGCTTCGCACCCAGACGATGAGGAGCGGCGCGGATGATGGGGCAGCTGATCACGGAAACGCTGGAGTACGACGGGAGACGGCAGGTCACCGCGTACATCCCGCCAGCTCGGCCTGAGGCGATTGTTTACGCCGGGGACGGTCAGGTGATTGCGTCGTGGGGAAGCACGCTGGAGGCGGCTGGGCTCCCACCGACGATGATCGTCGGCGTTCACCGCCTGGACGATGAGATTCTGCGATTGCACGAATACGTACCAGGAGTGAGCACCCCGGATTTCGCCTTCGATCAGGCGCGGTTCGCGGCGCACGAGCGGTTCTTCGTTGCGGACGTGCGCGCGTGGGCGGAGACGCGCTTCGGGATCGCGTTGCCCGCCGATCGCACCGCGGTTTTCGGGGTTTCGGCGGGCGGGGAGCTGGCGCTCGCGATGGGAATGCGTCACCCGGAGATCTACGGCGCGGTGTTTTGCGCGTCGCCGGGTGGCGGGTATCGCCCGCCTGCTGATCTGCCCGGTTCGCTGCCGCGCGTGTACCTCGTCGCCGGCACGCGGGAGCCGTTTTTCCGCGAAAACGCGATTCGCTGGGCGGAAGCGCTGCAGGCGGCTGGCGCGGAGATCGTGCTGACCGAGCGGGACGGAGCCCACGGCGATCCATTCTGGCGGGAGGAGTTTCCCCTGATGGTGCGCTGGGCGTTTGGCGGCTAGGCATTCCCCTCAGTAACGTCACGCCGAATACAAACGATTTCGCACCGTTCGATTAGGTAAAATTACTGATTCTTCCAGATTCGGTGGCGCGCACCATGACATCGATCCACAGCGATCGAGCGATCGCGCAATCGATCTGGGAGGTCAGGAATGCGCAACATGCTTGCATTTGCCCGCGGTGGCCTGGTGGCCGCGGGGTTGATCGTCAGTATTGGGGCCGGGGTGACGGGGACAATGGCGGCGCCAGGCGGCGGCAGCGACCCGACGCGGCCGGTTTGCACCACGCCCGGGGTGACGTATCCCGATTTCGATAAGGATTTTCTCACCGACTGCCAGGAAACCAAGATTTACGGCACCGATCCCCAGATTCCGGATACGGACGGCGATGGGATGGGCGATGGCGCCGAAGTCATCGTTTGGCACTCCAACCCGCTGGTGTTCGATCCCGATTCCGATGGCGACGGCGCGCAGGATCCGATCGAGATCGCCTACGGCTGGGATCCGCTGAACCCCGATACGGATGGCGATGGCCTGACTGACTTCGCCGATATGCGCCAGTTTTGCACTCCGAACTCAGGGAAATGCGCGTGGTCCGGATACGCGCTCGACCCGGACGTTGACGACGACGGTTTGCTCGACGGCGAGGAGCATTCCACCTATCACACCAGCGCCGCGCATCCGGATACCGACAACGATGGGCTGGGCGACGGCAAGGAGATTACGCTCGGGCTCGATCCCCTCAACCCGGATACCGATTTCGACTTCGTCTGGGATGGGGTAGAGATCGAGCAGGGCACCGACCCCCTCGATCCCGACTCCAACTGATCCAACGGAGAATACCCGTGCCCTCTCCCGTCGCAACGGGAGAGGGTGGCCCCGAAGGGGTCGGGTGAGGGTTGTTTGTTCGCGTCACCAACGAACTACCCTCACCCCGGCGCTGCGCGCCACCCCTCTCCCGCTGCGGCAGGAGAGGGCACGTTTGGGGAGGTTGTGGTGGGGATCGGAGACGTGGGGGTGCGACACCAGGCTACGAAATACGCGCTCCTCCGGAGCTTGGGGCGCGTTGCCGGTCGCAGGTTTTTCATAATCTACGGGTGACGGACAACGGAGAACGGACGACGCCGTCACGCCGACATAAGGGGTATTTCGTGCTAATGATTTGTGCAGTAAATAGATAGCGCGCTAAGCGATTTTCGCCGATGGTTCGACTAGATTACGGCATTCAGACCGCAATTTAAGCAGGGAGTGCCGGGGGAACCTTGTGATACCATACACAAGGCGCAGAAAGGTCCATCCAGCGGAGAAGTTCTGCGTATCGCCTTGGGTTCGAGATACGAGCGAGGCCAACGAGGAGCAGGATCGCCGTGCAAGTCTTTGGCGACAATTGGCTCGTCATTCTGTTGATGCTCATCGCGGCATTTGCCATGGGCATGCTGCTGCTAACGCTCAACTGGATCGTCGCCCCAACCAAGCCGTCCAAAACAAAATCGGACCCCTATGAAAGCGGCGTGCCGGATGTGACGCCGGTGAAGCCACGGTACACCCCGCGCTTCTACGTCGTCGCCATGCTCTTCGTCGTTTTCGACATCGAAGCGGTGTTCATCTACCCGTGGGCGGTGATCTTCGATCACCTCGGCAACTACGGGTTCGTTTCGATGGTGTCGTTCATTGGCTTGCTCTTCATCGGCTACGTGTACGCCTGGAAGAAGGGGGCCCTCGAATGGGTCTGATCGACGATCGTTTCGATAAAAACGTTTTCATCACCTCTCTGGACTTTGTGTTCAACTGGGCGCGCCGGTCGTCGCTCTGGTGGTTGCAGTTCGGGCTTGCCTGCTGCGCCATCGAGATGATCGCGGCCTCGATGTCCCGCTTCGATCTGGCGGAGCGCTTCGGCATGCTCTATCGCGCCAGCCCACGCCAGGCCGATCTGATGATCGTGGCCGGCACGGTGACGAAGAAGATGGCGCCGGTGGTGCGCACCCTCTACGATCAGATGCCCGAACCGAAGTGGGTGCTCTCGATGGGCTCCTGCGCGAATGTCGGCGGCCCGTTCGATACCTACGCCGTGGTGCAGGGGGTCGATCAGGTGGTGCCGGTCGATATCTACGTGCCGGGCTGCCCGCCGACGCCGGAATCGCTCTACTACGGCATCCTTGAGCTGCAAAACAAAGTGATCAAGTACGAAACGATGGCGAAGAAGCAGGGTCAGGGTGCCGCGGATGCGCAGCGCCTGGCCGATCGCCGCGCGGCGATGGCGGAAATTCGCGGGTAGATCGCAACCGGGGTACCGGAAAGGACGCGACTCAGCGTGAGCGAAGCGACAACAGCCGAAAACCCGATTGCCCCCGCGCCGGTGAATCCCTGGGCGCGCGAACAGTACTTCGTTGACGATGTCGAGCAGCACCCCGCCGTGCGCGTGCTGCGCGAGCTGGCGCCCGATGCGATTGTCGATGTGGTGCGCTTCCGCAACGAAACCACGATCCACGTCAAGCCGGATCAGCTGCGCGTGGTCGCCGGGATTTTGCGCGATCACGATCGCGCCACCTTCAACGTGCTGACCGATGTGACGGCGGTCGATATGCTCCGCCTGCGGCCCACCCCGCGCTTCGATGTGGTGGTGCAGCTCTACTCATTGAAGAATCGCGTTCGCCTGCGCCTGAAAGCCGGTGTGAACGACGGCGAGCACGTGCAATCGCTGGTGCCGCTGTGGAACGGCGCGAACTGGCTGGAGCGCGAAACCTACGACATGTTCGGCATCATTTTTGACGATCATCCGAATCTGCGGCGGATTTTGCTCGCCGATGATTGGGATGAAGGATTCCCGCTGCGCAAGGATTACCCGTTGCGCGGCTGGAAGGAATATCCCAGCTACAACACCGAGCGCACGATTGGCCGGGTGAGAACACGCTGGACAGGACGAGGGGTCTAAATGACCGCGACCAACAATCAGGCCCGACCGGCCGATTTTCCTGAGGATTACCCATCAACCGGCACGCTGGCGGTGACCGAAGACCGCGCGCTGGATGACGGTACCCACCTTATTACCCTGAACATGGGGCCGCAGCACCCGTCGACGCACGGCGTGTTGCGCGTGATCCTGAAGCTCGACGGCGAAGTGATCGTCGATTGCGATCCCGTTATCGGCTACCTCCACCGCGGCGTGGAGAAGCTGGGCGAATCGCACCGCTACGCGCAGATCATTCCCTGGACCGACCGCACCGATTACGTCGCCGCGCCGCTGAATAACCTCGGCTGCGCGCTGACGATCGAGAAGCTGTGCGGGGTGCAGGCGCCGGAGCGCGCGCAGTACTGGCGCGTGATCATGGCCGAGCTTTCGCGCATCGCCAGTCACCTGGTGTGGCTGGGCACGCACGCGCTCGATATCGGCGCGCTCTCGATGTCGCTCTACTGCTTCCGCGAGCGCGAGCTGATCCTCGATATCTTCGAGGCGTTCTGCGGCGCGCGCCTGACCACGAACATGATGGAGATCGGCGGTTTCTCGCGCCCGATTCCGGAAAACCTGCCGGTGATGGTGCGCGATTTCCTCAAGATCTTCCCGGCGCGGCAGAAGGAATACTCCGATCTGCTCGATGCCAACCCGATCTGGATGGCCCGCACCAAGGGCGTGGGTGTGATCTCGCCGGAGGCCGCGCTGTCGTACGGGTTGACCGGCGCCTGCTTGCGCGGCTCGGGCATCAACTACGACATTCGCAAAGCCGATCCGTACCTGGTGTACGACCGGTTGAATTTTGAAGTGCCGCTGGGCACGCACGGTGATGTCTTCGATCGCTACCTGGTGCGCATGGAAGAAATGCGCCAGGCGATCAAGCTGATCACGCAAGCACTCGACTACATCGAAAAAGACGATTCGCCGCTGATGGCCTACGAATCGGCCTACGTCATCCCGCCGCACAAGGGGACGATGACGACGGCCGAGGATATGCAGCGGCACTTCGTCTGGGTGATCAAGGGATTCAGCCCGCCGGTTGGCGAGGCCTATGTGGGGATCGAGCACTCGAAGGGCGAGCTTGGCTATTATTTCGTCTCAGACGGAACGTCGCTGCCATATCGCTTTCGGGTGCGCTCCCCAGATTTCGTGAATCTGGGCGTGCTGCCGCATCTCGCGCAGGGGGCGATGCTGGCAGACGTGGTAGCGCTGATCGGAACGATCGATATCGTGCTTGGATCGGTGGACCGGTAGGTTCACGATCGCGGTAACCGGGACGGGTGAACGGGGCGGGCATGGACGAGCCGTTGTGGCTGCAATTCATCGTAGCGTTCGTGATCATGAACGTCTTGCTGGTCGGCATGGCGTACATGACGCTGTTCGAGCGCAAGGTGCTGGCGGCGATGCAGGACCGGATGGGTCCGATGCGCACCGGACCGAAGGGGATCCTGCAGCCGGCGGCTGACGGTATCAAGCTGCTCGGAAAAGAGGACTTGATTCCGGGAGCAGCCGATAAGGTTGTCTTCTTCTTCGCGCCGCTGGTTGTTTTCGTCACCGCCATCGCTGCTTCGGCGGTGATTCCGTTTGGCACGCAGATCACCGTGCTCGGTGAGGATGTGCAGCTGACGGTCGCCAATCTGAACATTGGCGCGCTGTTCATCCTGGCGATGTCCTCGGTCGGTGTTTACGGCATCATCCTCGGCGCCTGGGCGAGCTCGAACCGCTACTCACTGCTCGGTGGGTTGCGCGCGGCGGCGCAGGTGGTTTCCTACGAAATCATTCTCGGGTTGTCGCTGGTGGGGATTTTCCTGCTGGCCGGTTCGCTGAACCTGGGCGATATCGTGGCGGAGCAATCGCGCACGCTCGATATCGGACCGCTGAGCATCAGCAACTGGTACATCCTGTCGCAGCCGCTTGCCTTCGTGCTCTTCCTGATCGCGGCGGTGGCGGAAACGAACCGCGCGCCGTTCGACCTGCCGGAAGCGGAAACCGAGCTGGTGTCGGGGTTCCACACCGAGTACTCCGCCTTCCGCTTCTCCTTCTACTTCCTGGGTGAATACATTTCGATGATCGTGATCTCGCTCTTCGCGAGCACGCTCTTCCTCGGCGGCACCGATGGCCCCGGCTCGAATCACTTCGGGCTCGGCGTCATCTGGTTACTGCTCAAAACCGTGCTCTTCCTCTTTTTCTACATCTGGTTACGCGCCACGCTGCCGCGTTTCCGCTACGACCAGCTGATGGGAATTGCCTGGAAGGTGCTGTTGCCGCTCGCGCTGCTCAATATCGTGGTGACCGCCGCGGTAAGGCTGGCGACCAATTGATGAACGGCTTCGTTGAGACGAACTCCGCCAGGGTTCTTGCACTCGATTCCGAGGGAGTCGCCTGATGTCCTGGGACGTAGTTGTTTTCTACATGCTCGCGGCGGTCTGCCTGCTCTGCGCCACCGGCGTGGTGGCGGCGCGGAATCCGGTGCACTCCGCGATTTTCCTGGTGCTCTGCTTTTTCAACGTCGCCGGCATCTTCGTGATGATGGGGGCGGAGTTCCTGGCAGTGATTCAGGTGATCGTCTACACCGGCGCGATTCTGGTGTTGATGCTCTTCGTGCTCATGCTGGTGAATCCGGATGACTTACCGGAATTCCATCAGGGGCACCCCATCCAGAGAACGCTCGGCATTTTGCTGGGGTTGATTCTCCTGCTGGAGATGGCGGTCGCGATCATCAATCGCGAAATCATCGGCGGCAAGGGTGGCGCGACGGCGGAGAACATCGCCGCCGCCGGGGGCAACACGCAGGCGCTGGGGCGCGTGCTCTATTCCGATTATCTCCTCGCCTTCGAGGTGGTTTCGCTGGTGCTGACCGTGGCCGTGATCGGCGCGATCGTGCTGGCGCTGCCGGAGCGGCTGGGATTGCAGATCACGCAGCGGCGCCAGGGCACGATTTCGCTCGGGCACGCGCGCGGGGTCGATCCCCAGGCGCTTTCCAGCGGCGCGATCGAGGAATCGCCGATTACCCCGGCGAAGGAGCGCATCGCCGCCAAGAGCAGCGGTGGACGCACGCTGGTGATGGTCAACGATCCCGACGAATACACGGGAGCGAAGTAGTGATGCTGTTCGCACGGTCGATGGGACGAGGCGCGCATGGGTGAGCTGGGAGTCGAGCATTTTCTGTTCCTGAGCGCGGCGCTCTTCATCATCGGCATGATGGGAGTGCTGATCCGGCGCAACCTGCTCATCATCTTCATGTGCGTGGAGATGATGGTGACGGCGGCGAACATCAGCCTGGTCGCGTTCGGCTGGGAAAATGACTCGCTGGACGGTCAGGTGTTCGCGCTCTTTACGATCGCGGTGGCGGCGGCGGAAGCAGCCGTCGGGCTCGCGATCATCATCGCCCTCAGCCGCCGGGTCTACTCGGTGGACGTGGACGAGTTCAACACGCTGCGTAACTAACGCGTTATCCGTCGTCCGTCGTCCGTAACTACTGAGAACGACGACGGACAACGGAAGACGGATAACGGACAACGATCGGGCAACTGGGAACGAGCTGAGCACGTCGAACTGAGGGTTTCATGGCGGATTATCTGATTCTGATACCACTTCTGCCGCTTATCGCGGCGGTCATCAATCTCCTCCTGGGGAGAACGGTGACGCGCGATCGTGCGCACTGGGTGTCGATTCCCGCGGTGACCGTGTCGTGGATCTGTTCCCTGCTCGTGCTGCGCGATGTGCACGATAAAGGGCACGAGATTCACCAGAATCTCTACACCTGGATTCCCTCCGGCTCGTTCAACGTGCCGGTGAATCTCTACGCCGATCAGCTGACCGCGATCATGCTGGTGGTGGTGACCACCGTCGGTTTGCTGGTGCACATCTACTCGACCGGATATATGAAGGGCGACGGCGCGTATTACCGCTTCTTCGCCTATCTGCCGCTCTTCGTCTTCTCGATGTTGATGCTGGTGCTGGCAGATAACTACATGCTGGTCTTCGTGTTCTGGGAAGCGGTGGGTCTCTGCTCCTACCTGCTGATCGGGTTCTGGTTCCGGAGGCGCTCGGCGGGGAACGCCGCCAAGAAAGCCTTCATCGTCAACCGTATCGGTGACCTTGGCTTCGGTCTCGGCATCATGTTCATCTTCTGGACCTTCGGCACGGTGCAGTTCTGGGGTGAGAACGGGGTGTTCGCCCGCGTCGGCGAGGCCTCGAACACCACGATCACCGTGATCGCGCTCCTCCTCTTCACGGGCGCGATCGGTAAAAGCGCGCAGTTCCCGCTGCACGTCTGGTTGCCGGACGCGATGGAAGGTCCGACGCCTGTTTCGGCGTTGATCCACGCCGCGACCATGGTCACGGCGGGTATCTACCTGGTGGCGCGCTCGAACGCGATCTTCATCGATTCGAAAACGGCGATGTTCGTCGTCGCCACGGTCGGTATCTTCACCGCCTTCATGGGCGCCTCGATCGCGTTGGTGCAAAACGACATCAAGCGCGTGGTTGCCTACTCGACGGTGTCGCAGCTCGGGTTCATGTGCTTCGCGCTGGGAACCGGGGCCTGGGCGGCCGCGATCTTCCACCTGATGACCCACGCCTTCTTCAAAGGCCTGCTCTTCCTCGGCTGCGGTAGCGTGATCCACGGCATGCACGAAGAGCAGGACATCCAGAAGATGGGTGGTCTGAAGAAGTACATGCCGGTGACCTACGTCACCTTCCTGATCGGCTCGCTGGCCAATGCCGGTGTGGTGCCGCTGGCCGGATTCTGGTCGAAAGACGAGATCATCGTCGGTTCCTGGGCCAGCCAGGTCTTCCCGAACTGGGGCAAGGTGATCGCGATCCTCGGGCTTGTTTCCGCCCTGATGACCGCGTTCTACATGTTCCGGTTGGTGTTCCTGGTTTTCTTCGGTAAGGAACGCTTCGACACGCACGAAATCCATCCGCACGAATCGCCGGTGACGATGACCGGTCCGCTGGTGGTGCTGGCCATCGCGGCGGTGTTCGCCGGGTTCGTCGGCTTCCCGCCGGAAAAAGGCAAATTCCACGATCTGATCGAACCGGTCTTCTCGCATGAGACGACGACTGCCGAGCACGCGAGTGCGAACCCGGGTGAAACCGCCTCGGGGTATGTGGTGAACGACGGCGGGGTCGCGGCGACCGGCAGCGGGCAGGAAGAGCACGCTGAAGGAACCGCGGAATCTGAAGGCGATCACGCAACCACCGGCGAAGGCGCCACCACCGAGGGCGAGCACGAAGGTGCGGCTGCGACTGAGGGTGAGCACGCTGAAGCGGGCGGGCATCACATCTCAGCCGCGACCACCTGGACCTTCGGCATCATCTCGACGCTGGTGGCATTGACCGGCATCGGTCTGGCCTACCTGATCTACATCAAGGGTGTGATCAGCCCGGTGGCGTTGGGGCAGCGGTTCCAGGGGCTCTACCAGTTCCTCTACAACCGCTGGGGCTTCGACGATCTCTACGATCGCGTGTTCGTGCAGCCGCTGAACCGGTTGGCGATGTTCCTCTGGACCGTGATCGACGTGCGCGTGATCGACGGCACGGTGAACGATGTGGCGAAGGGAACGCTGGGCCTGAGCTCGCGCCTGCGCCGCGTGCAAACCGGTCTGGTTTCGAACTACGCGCTGGCGATTGCGCTGGGCACGGTGGTCATCCTCGGGGTCTACCTGGTCGGCTTCAGCAGTCTCGATGTGCCGTGGGTAAGTTAGT
>JAESFN010001367.1_pt1 | contig 10926 bp, 7 predicted proteins | sample 9269411 | NCBI WGS metagenome assembly JAESFN01 (sample SAMN14505399, study PRJNA617100) | algae metagenome | isolation source: Iphinoe sp. HA4291-MV1 and co-occurring heterotrophs from trail next to... | place: USA: Maunawili Falls, Hawaii | collected 2009-07-25
CGTCGGGTAATCGTAGTCGTAGTAGTGCAACGCCTCCGTGGCGCCTTCTGCCTGACTTCCTGAGGTTCCCGCGTTGTAGAAGAAAATGTCGCACGACTGTTGGATGGCCTTTGCAACGTCGACAGTGTTGTGCGCGTCGGCCCAGCATTTGTACTCACGACCATCGAGTTCATTGTTCGTCAGCGGGACGCTAATCCCACCTTTGCATTCGAACGTTGTGTTTTCGTCGATTACTTTTTCGCGTAGTGCTGCTGCGGCGATGAATGGCTTGAGTGTGGATCCGGGTGCATAGAAATCCTGCACGGCCCGATTGATCAGCGGTTTTTTCGCCTTTTCAGATGCGAGTTCTTTGTACTTCCGGTCGGATAGACCCTGATTCATGAAGATTTGGTTGTCGTAATCGGGATAGCTCACCATGCCGAGTACTTCCCCGTTGCGGACGTCAAGCATGACGACTGCGCCGGAGCCCGCATCGTAATTGACCTTTTTCTTGCCGCCGACTTCGTTGCGAATCTTGCGATCCTCGTTCGAGTACGCGGCGAGATCGATAATCGCCTGGCGCAGCACCGATTGCAGTTCAAGATCGACTGAGAGATACAGATCGTTCCCGGGGACCGGCTCCTGATCGACGCGAAGCGTGCGCTGTTCGACGCCGTTGGCATCGACCTCGACCGTTTTGTCGCCTTTGATGCCTCGGAGCAATTTCTCCTGGGTGTACTCCAGCCCCGCTCGACCGAGGAAGTCCTCCGCGTCGTAGATCGAAATCCCGACGTCGTTCTTATTCTTGTCGCTCTCGACATCCTCTTTGGCGGCAAGACTGACGTACCCGAGCATGTGCGCCATCAAAGGACCGGCGGGGTAGGTGCGCGCCAGCGCGCTGTCATCGACGGAGACTCCCGGGAGCAACACCGGATTTGCTTCCAGCTTCATCGCGACGTCTTTGGGAACGTCTTTCGCGACCGTAATTGGTGTCTCCTGGCCCGACCAGGCGTTGAGAAGCAGGTAGTCGAGGTAGCTCACCACCGAAACACCCGGCAGTTCCTTCGACGCTTCTCGGAACTTCGCCGCCTGATCGGGAGTCAAGCTTGAATCGCAGAGCACAACGTAGTTGATCTCGGCGCGGTTCTTGATGAGGTCGATCCATTCAGGTTCGGTGAACGGCGCGTCCTCCCCTTTGACTTGGCTTTCGTAGAGGCCGAGCAACTTACCGATGCGGGCGTAGACAACCGCTTCGCTGCCCAGCGGTACCGCCTCTGGATCGACGATCAACACTTGATTGAGGTTGAGGGCGCTGATCAGCGTGTCCTTAACCCGTTTCAACCCCTCGGGATCTTCACTTGCCTTTGGCAGCTGAGCAGGAATCACTTGCACGGCCCAGGTGCGGCGGTTTTCCGCCACGGGGCGTCCCGCGCGATCGTAGATCAGGCCGCGCGGCGCGCGGGTGCGCACTGGCTTGGTGGTGTAGGCCGTGGCTTGTTCCTGGTAGGTCTGCTTCTCGACCAGCTGAAGCTGGGCCAGGCGAGCGCCGAGGGCGGTGAAGCCGGCGGCAATCGCCCCTTTGGTGATGAGCATCCGGCGATTCAGCCAGAGCCGCTCCGCCGTGCGCCGCGAGGTGTCGGGGCGCTTGGCGTGAATGCCTTCGGGTTCGAGGGGAATGCGTTTGCGGCGGTTGAGCATCGAGCGTTCTTCACCGGATTCCGGAACGGCTCGCTTATGTAGGCGAGCAGCCTGCGCTCGCAGTGTACCAGCGTGTGTTATGCCGATGTGAACGAACAGGCTGTTTGGGAGACATAAAAGAGAAGCGGATAGGCTTCTCTTTTATGTCTGATACTCTCCAGGCTGCTAACGATTAGCGATCACCCTGGAGCACAAGCGCGCCTGGAATGAGCTTCAGCGCGTCCGGATTTGGCGATGGGTATTCGCCGGTAATCGGGTGCTTATCCTCGCGCAGCAGCAACCCACGCTTGCGCTTGCCGGTGAGCTCGTAATAGGCGCGAATCGCACGGTCCGCGATCGGCACCGCGTACGACGAGCCTTCGCCGCCATCCTCTAGCACAACCGCAACCGCGATTTCTGGATTGTTCGCCGGAGCGTAGGCGGTGAACCAGGCGTGTTGGTGATCGTAGAGACCGGTTTCTTCGTTGATCAAGCCGAATTCCGCCGTCCCGGTTTTCCCGGCAACTTCGATGATGTCTTCCCCATCCGGATTGCTCAATGGCCACTTAGTAAATCTATTTCCTTCGGCATCGGAATTGTGATGAGCTGTTCCGGTTTCCGGGTTGTTGACGACGCCCCACATCGCTTGCCGGACTTCCGCGAGCTGGTCGCCGCGAACCTTCATTTCGCGCAGGACTTCGATCTTGGCCGGCTGGTCCTTGCCCTTGGCGTCGACGGCCTTCTTCACCAGCAACGGCCGGTAAATGGTGCCGTTATTCGCGATGGCGGCGGTATTGAGCGCCATTTGCAGGGGGGTCGCGAGGAATTTTCCCTGCCCGATCGAGGTAATGATCGTTTCGCCGGGCGACCAATACTCTTGATAGTTATCAAAGAGCCATTCGTCATCCGGAACGATCCCAGGCACTTCGGTCGGAAGATCGATTTTGGTGTACTGGCCGAACCAGAAGCGCTTCGTGAGATTCAGGTGAATCTTGGTGATCCCCATTCCACCAAAAAAGTGCTTATCGCCCCGCGTTTTGGTATCGCGGAAATAGTCGTAGTAGTGGAGCGCCTCAGCAGCTCCCTCGGCCTGACTGCCTGAAGTACCGACGTTGTAAAAGTAGATATCGCAGGATTGTTCGAGCGCCTTTTGCAGATTGACCTCGCCGTGGCCCTCTGCCAACCAGCAGACGTATGGCCGGCCCTGGAGCTCGTTCTCGGTGAGCGGAACGTCGATGCCGCCAAGGCAGGTAAACGCGGTGTCTCCGTCGATCACCCGCTCTTTCAAGCCGGCAACCCCGATGTACGGTTTTAGGGTGGAGCCTGGCGGGTAATGCTCCTGCACCGTGCGATTGATCAGCGGCTTCTTGGCTTTTTCGGACGCCAGCTCTTTGTATTTCCGGTCGGAAAGCCCCTGCCCGATGAAGAGCTGGTTATCGTAGTCGGGATAGCTCACCAACCCGAGCACTTCGCCGTTGCGGACATCGATCATGACCACAGCTCCGGCGCCGGAGTCGTACTTAACCGATTTGATGTTCTTGACCTCGGCCCGGATGCGTCGATCCTCGTTTGAATAGGCGGCGAGATCGATAATTGCCTGCCGCAACACGGACTGCAATTCGAGGTCGACGGAAAGGTAGAGATTGCTGCCCGGGATCGGCTCTTGCCGGACATCGAGCGTACGTTGGTCGACACCATTGGCGTCGACTTCAACGGTCTTATCGCCTTTGCTGCCGCGCAGCAGCTTCTCCTGGGTGTACTCCAGCCCCGCCACGCCGAGAAAGTCTTCCGCGTCGTAAATCGGCTTTCCAACGTCGTTCTTGTTGGCGGGGTTTTCGACGTCCTCTTTCCCGGCGAGACTGACGTACCCGAGCATATGTGCCATCAGCGGACCGGCGGGGTAGGTGCGCGCCAGCGCGCTATCGTCGATCGAGACGCCGGGGAGCAACACCGTGTTTGCTTCCAGCTTCATCGCGACATCTTTCGGCACGTCCTTGGCGACGGTGATCGGTGTCTCCTGGCCGGACCAGGAGTTGAGCAGTAAATAGTCGAGGTAGCTCACCACCGAAACGCCCGGAAGTTCCTTGGACGCCGATCTGAACATCGCCGCCTGATCCTGCGACAGGTTCGACGAGCACATCACGACGTAGTTGATGTCAGCACGATTTCGCAGCAGCTCGATCCATTCGTCCTCGGTAAACGGATCCTCGCCGTCGTACATCCCGAGCAACTTTCCGATACGGGCGTAGACAACCGCTTCGCTGCCCAGCGGCACCGCTTCGGGATCGACGATCAGGACCTGCTTGAGATTGAGCGCGCTGATCAACGTGTCCTTGACGCGCTTGAGCCCCTCGGGGTCTTCAGACGCTTTGGGCAACTGTGCCGGCGTGACCTGGACAGCCCAGGTGCGGCGGTTTTCCGCCACGGGACGTCCCGCACGGTCGTAGATCAGCCCACGCGGCGCGCGGGTGCGGACTGGCTTGGTGGTGTAGGCCGTCGCCTGTTCCTGGTAGGTCTGCTTTTCCACCAGCTGCAGCTGGGCCAGGCGAGCGCCGAGCGCGGTGAACCCGGCGGCAATCGCCCCCTTGGTGATGAGCATGCGGCGGTTCAGCCAGAGCCGCTCCGCCGTGCGCCGCGAGGTATCGGGGCGCTTGGCGTGGATGCCTTCGGGTTCGAGAGGGATGCGTTTGCGGCGGTTGAGCATCGGGCGTTGATCACCAGGTTCTGGAACGGCTCGCTCCCCGGAACGAGCAACGGATGCGAGCAGTCTACCAGCGCCCCCGGTTCATCCGTGAACGAGCGGGCGGTAAAAATGTGCAGTTAGCGCGCGTAGCTGTTCGAGCGTGACAACAATCGCGTGATCGGGAAGATCAGCAGCACGATCAGTGAATTGAGCAGCGCTTGCAGAAAAAGCAGCGGTCCCAGCGCGGTTATTGGCGCGCCGCCGCCCTCGCTGGTGCGCAGAATCAGCACGATCAGCGCGAACATCCAGGTGGCAACGAACGCGACCGGAATCGGCAGAAACACCGAGGATTGGAAAAAGCGCCGCCCCGCCCACATCCCGAGCAAACAGACCGCGAGCAGTGCCAGCGAGTTGGTCCCCATCGGGTCGAGCGCCAGCGCATCGAACACCACACCGATGCCGAAGGCCCAGATCGCGCCCTCGCCGATCCCGCGCGTGGCGCTCCAGCAAAGCACCAGCACGAGCACCACATTGGGCAGCACGCGGGCATTCAGCAATTCAGGAAGAATCAGACCCTGCAGCACAATCGCAACGAGGACCAGGATGGCAAAAATGAAGCGCGCCATGTGCTCTCGAGGGTGGGTGCGACAGGCCGGGCGACCGAGATGCGGGGTGCACGGGTTTGCCCGGGCGCGGCGGCGAGTGTACCACGGGCGGCTGACACCGCAGTCACGGAGAGCGGTGGACAGGCGCCGTCCGAAGTGCGGGGTGCAGAATCGTCGTCCGTTCTCCGTCGTCCGTTATCCGTAGCTCCGGATGAGCGTTCAGTCAGGATCCTGGGATCGGAACCCCAGGTACGCGATTCCCACCACAATCTCCCCAAACTTCTCCTCACTCCGTACTTCGGTTTACAATGCATTGGTCCACAAGACCGATCTGTGACTGTGATTGTCCGCTGTGACGTTCAGTAGACCGGAGGAGTGCGCGTGTCTAAATGCTTCAATGAGAAATTGCGTGCCGCGGCGGCGAAATCAGGAAGCCTGGTTTGCGTCGGGCTCGATCCCGATCTGAACCAATTTCCGGAATCGCTGAAGGGATTGCCGCGAGGCAAGCAGATCGAGGCATTCAACCGCGCCATCATTGAAGCCACCAGCGACCTCGTTTGCGCCTACAAACCGAATTTCGCTTTCTACCTCCAGTACGGTATTGAGGGGATCGAAGCGCTGCTGGCGACACGCGCCGCAATTCCGGCTGATATTCCGGTTCTGCTCGACTGCAAAGTCGGCGATGTCGATAGCACCGCCGCCGCCTACGCCCGCGCCTTTTTCGAAGAGTTCGGCTTCGACGCCATCACCGTCAGTCCCTACATGGGCGAGGACAGTCTGGCTCCCTTCTTCAACTACGCCGACAAAGGCGTGATCTCCATCTGCAAAACCAGCAATCTCGGCAGTGGCGATCTGCAGGATCAGCTCCAGCAGACCACCTCGGCTCCGCTCTACGAAACGGTAGCGAGCCGTGCTGTGGAATGGAACGCCAAATATCCGGCCTCGATCGGGCTCGTGGTTGGCGCCACGTTCCCGGAGCAGCTGGCGCGTATCCGCGAAATCGCCGCCGAGCTTCCGATCCTCCTCCCAGGCGTCGGCACGCAGGCGGGGGATGTCGAAGCCTCGGTGCGCGCCGGGGTGGATAGCAGCTTCGGTGGACTGATGGTCTCGTCCTCGCGCGGAATCACCTACGCCAGCCAGGGAGCCGATTTCGCTGATGCGGCACGGGCGAAAGTCCTCGCTCTGAAAGCGACGGTCAACGCCGCGCGCGGCTAACTCTCTCGCTCCAACTCATGCTAGAATCGCGGTGTACGTACACTGCGATTCGTAGTGTGCGCCCCGTTAGGGATCGATCGAAATCGCGCTCCCCGCCATCGATTTCGAAAACCGCGGTGCTGCCTCAGCCAGCGTTCCGCCAGGTGATTGTGCTCATGGCGTTGAAACCCGCGACGCTGAACGTTGCGCCCGGGGCTACGGCCTCGCTAACCGATTTTTCCAGCGTGATTCTGCCGAGCGATATCGGTCAGAGCTCGATTCAGGTCTACTCCAGCAAAACCAACCACTCGATTCGCGGGTTGATGCTCGATTACTGGCGCGCCACCGGCGCGGAGGCCGTTTTCGGTGCGCCGGTTTCGGAGCCCTTCGCCTCGCCGACCGGTTACTACAGCCAGGCCTTCGAGAACGCGGTTTTCGAATACCACCCCGAATACGAGGGAACTGACGATCCCCTCATTCGCATGGCTCCCATCGGCACCGCGCTGATCGGGAAGCGCACCGAGAGCCTGCGCCGCGACAAACGCCGGGCGATGGGTGGTGGCGATCGCCGCTACTCGACTTGGGCCGAAGTCAATCCGAATGGCGATGCTGTCAAGCGCGCCGAGGCGGATGGCGGGTTCTACAGCGATGTCACCGGTCACACGGTGGCGGGCGATTTCGCCGAGTGGTATGCCGCGCACGAGGGCGGTTTCTACCTCGGCGCTCCCCTCAGCCAGGTGTTCAAGGAAGCCGGCACCTCGATTCAGTATTTCGAGTGCGGCGCGTTGATCCGCCGGGATGGTGGCGTGCGATTGGCGCCGCTGGGTGCGCTGGGCGCGCAACTGCTGGGCGTCGATACGACGCCGATCTCGGACGATGGCTTGCCCGAATTCAACGAATCGCTCTTCTTTACCTCAGACAATCCCAACCCGGTCGGCGATGCGTCTACCCCGGGGCGCAAGTGGATCGAGGTGAATATCAGCCAGGAGCGCCTCTGGGCGTATCAGGGCGACACCGCGGTGATGACGACGCTGGTGAGCACCGGGCTGGCTCCGAACAATACCGAGCGCGGCACCTTCCACATCCGCATGAAATTCGAGAAGCAGACGATGAGCGGATTCGCCGATAGCACCGGCGAAGTGGTGGGATTGGGCGACACTCCTGTCGCCGGCGCATCGAAATGGGAAGTCAAGGACGTTCCCAACGTGATGTACGTGAACACCGATGCCGAAGCGCTGCACGGCGCCTACTGGCACAACAATTTTGGCCAGCCGATGAGCCACGGCTGCATCAACCTGCCGCTCGATGTCGCCGCCTGGATGTTCGGCTGGGCGCCGATCGGCACGATGGTCTGGGTGCATGACTGAGGCTACCGCCGTGATGGCGGAATCCGCCGATTCGGGTTGAGCCGACTCTACGGCGGTGATACCATCGCGGTAGCACAGGGCTGCCAGGTGCTCAAGATCTGGTGGCCCTTCGTCATATCCGTTCGAGATCCGGTGGAGGAGCATCTTTGGCCATGGAGCGCGCGCTGCCACACGTGGCGCGACGCGGGGCGATCGTTCTCGCACTTGCCAACCAGAAGGGCGGGGTCGGGAAAACGACGTCGGCGGTCAATCTGAGCGTGGTTCTGGCTGCGGCTGGATATCGGGTGCTGCTCATCGACAACGATCCTCAGGGTAACGCGACTTCATCCCTCGGTATTGAAAAACAAGAGCTCGACCGCACGATGTACGACGTGCTGGCCGAAGGCGCATCGCTCAGCGGCGTGACCGTGGAAACCGGGCGCGATCGTCTGGCGCTGATCCCGAGCACCCCGGCGCTGGCCGGTGCCGAGGTGGAGCTGGTCAATCTCGATGCCCGCGAATCGCGGCTGCGCTCGGCGATTCAACAGGTGCGTGGGGACTACGATCTCATCCTGATCGATTGCCCACCCTCGCTCGGGCTGATCACGGTCAACGCCCTCACGGCGGCCGATTTGGTGGTGGTGCCGATCCAGTGCGAGTTTCTCGCCCTGGAGGGTGTCGGCCAGCTGATCACCACCATCGATCTCGTACGTCGACAGTTGAACCGCTCCCTCGATATCATTGGCGTTTTAATGACGATGTTCGATGGACGGACCCGTCTTTCGCAGCACGTGGTGAACGAAGTTCGCACCTATTTCCCGGAACGGATATTTGAGGCTGTTATTCCGCGCTCGGTCAGGCTCGCAGAAGCGCCGAGTTATGGGCAATCGATCGTCGAGTACGACCGGTCGTCCCGGGGAGCGAAAGCGTATCGCTCGGTGGCTGAAGAGCTGCTCGGGCGGCTTGATCTACCCCCGAATGGTGTTGAGCGCCGTGATGGCGAAACCGATCAGGAGCGAGGGGAACCGCTGCTGGTGGGAGCGCCGCAATCGAGTTCGGAAGATGCATCTCAGGAGGGTGCCGCATCATGACCATCGCTGAAGACGTTCGCGTACGTCCCTATACCAACGGCATCGTGCAATCGGAGAACGAGGCAAAAGCAGCGGCGGCCATGCGGGCCGACAAATTCACCGGGATTGGGCTCACCTTCGACGATGTGCTGCTCATCCCGGCGGAATCGAATGTGCTGCCGAGCCAGGTGAGCACCGCCACCCGCGTTGCCGGTGATATCACGCTCCACATCCCGATTCTCTCCTCCCCGATGGACACCGTTACCGAGGGGCGGATGGCGATCGCGCTGGCCCGCGAGGGAGGTCTCGGGGTTATCCACCGCAACCTCTCGATCGAGGATCAGGTTGCCGAAGTCGACAAGGTTAAGCGCTCGGAATCGGGCATGATCGTCGAGCCGGTCACGCTGCCGCCCGATGCCCCGGTTTCCGAGGCGATGGCGGTGATGGATCGCTATCACATCTCCGGTGTGCCGATCACCAATGAGGATGGATTGCTGGTCGGTATTCTCACCAACCGCGATCTCCGCTTCATTGAGGACAAAAGCCAGCCGATCGGCGACGTGATGACGAAGGAAAATCTCATCACCGCCCCGGCAGGAACGACTCTCGATCAGGCGAGCGCCATCCTGCACCGTCACCGCGTCGAGAAATTGCCGGTGGTCGACGACCGCGGTTATCTCACCGGTCTGATCACGGTCAAAGACATCCAGAAGAAAATCCAGTTCCCCAACGCGACCAAGGACGCCAAGGGCCGCCTGCGGGTTGCCGCCGCGGTTGGTGTGGGGCCGGAAGCGATCGAGCGTTCGCAGGCGCTGGTGCAGGGTGGGGTCGATCTGCTGATCGTCGATACCTCACACGGCCACAACTCCGGCGTTCTGGAGATGGTGCGCTTCCTCAAGCGGACGATGAGCGTGCCAGTGGTCGCCGGTAACGTTGCGACGGCCGCCGCAACCGAAGCATTGATCGATGCCGGTGCTGACGGCGTGAAGATCGGTATCGGCCCGGGCTCGATCTGCACCACGCGCGTGGTCGCTGGAACCGGCGTGCCGCAGATTACGGCAATTCACAATTGTGCTGAAATGGCGCAGCGTTACGGTATTCCCATCATCGGTGATGGTGGTATCCAGTACTCGGGTGATGTCGCCAAGGCGATCGCCTCGGGCGCTGACTCGGTGATGCTCGGCAGCCTGCTGGCGGGTGTCGACGAGTCGCCGGGAGAGGTGGTGCTCTACCAGGGCGAGCGCTTCAAGGAATACCGCGGCATGGGCTCGCTCGGTGCGATGAAGGGACGCTCCTTCTCGAAGGACCGCTACTTCCAGAGCGGCGTGACCTCGATCTCGAAACTCGTCCCGGAAGGGATCGAGGGGCGCGTGGCTTACAAGGGCGCGCTGCAGAACGTTGTTTACCAGTTGGTCGGCGGTTTGCGCACCGCGATGGGCTACGTTGGCGCCGCCAACATCGAGGCGATGAAGAACGACACCCAGTTCGTGCAAATCACCGCCGCTGGTCTGCGCGAGAGTCACCCGCACGACGTGATGATCACCAAGGAAGCCCCGAACTACCGCGTGAGCAGCTAAGAGCCGGAATGCAACGTGCCCGGTTCAGGGTGCTGAGGAGCGACGATCATGGTCGCGATGGCAAATCCAAAGATTCTGGAGGAGTACGCCGCACCCGTCACCTTTGACGAGTGGCTTGCCATGCCGGAAAGCGACATTCGTATCGAGTTGCTGAACGGGGAGTTGGTCGTGTCGCCAATGGCAAATGACCGGCATCAGGAAATTCAGTTCAACCTGGTGTACCGATTCGGCCGCGCGGCTGAGACGATTCCCGGCGTCCACATTCGCGCGGGCAGCAATGTCCGGCTCGCTGCAGACGGGGGCTTGATTCCGGACATCGTGTTGTTCCGGGGGCGGGCTGGCGGCAAACGCACCGAATACGGGTTCGATGGGCCGCCCGATCTCGTCGTCGAAATCCTCTCCCCTTCAAACCGGCAATACGATCTGGTCGGCAAAGCATCGGCGTACGCACGTGCCGGTGTGCCGGAGTACTGGATCGTTGACCCTGTCCGATCCCTGCTCATTGCCGGTAAGTTGGTTGACGGCACCTATCAACGCACGGTCTACGCTGAAGGTACGGTTCCCTGCGATGCGCTCGATGGGGCCGAAATCGATCTCGGCTTCTTGAAGTCTGAATAATTCAACACGCGGACAAGGTAACGAAGCGACCGGGCAGAAATACGCCCGGTCGCTTCGTGTTTTGGACCTACGACACCCAGTACCACTGTGAAAATTGGATCGTAAAGAAGATCAGCAGCCCGATGCTGACGACGGTGGCGGCTGGTTTGAGAATGCGCCCCACGATGAACATCGCCA
>JAESFN010001368.1_pt1 | contig 10920 bp, 12 predicted proteins | sample 9269411 | NCBI WGS metagenome assembly JAESFN01 (sample SAMN14505399, study PRJNA617100) | algae metagenome | isolation source: Iphinoe sp. HA4291-MV1 and co-occurring heterotrophs from trail next to... | place: USA: Maunawili Falls, Hawaii | collected 2009-07-25
GGGTGGTGATGCCGAATTCCTCGGCGAGCTGTCCGATGGTGTACTGGCGATCCGGATCGCTTTCGGGATCGTCGTCGCACGTCGGCGAGGGATGCCGTGATGGCCGCTGACTCATGAGCCTCGTTGGCGTTGGGCCTCCTCCGCCTTCAGTTCCTTCTTCGACAGCTTGCCGATCATCGTCTTCGGCAACGCATCGCGGAACTCGATCTCCGCCGGCATCTCGATCTTCGAAATCTTGGTCTCGAGGTGCTTCATGATGTCGGCGGCGGTCGCCGACATTCCACTCTTGAGCTTGATAAACGCCTTGGGCGCCTCGCCGCGATACTTGTCCTTGATGCCGATCACGGTCACCTCTTCGACGGCCGGGTGCTCGTAGATCGCCTCCTCGACCCGCCGCGGATAGACATTGTAGCCAGAGCAGATGATCAGGTCCTTGATGCGATCGACGATGAAGAAGAAGCCCTCCGGATCCATGATCGCCACGTCGCCGGTGCGCAGGAAGCCATCGACGAACTGGTTGGACGTCTCATCCGCCTTCTTCCAGTAGCCGCGCATGACTTGCGGGCCCTTGACGCACAGCTCGCCGCGCTCGCCCGCCGGCACCTCCTTGGTGGGCTCGCCCAGATCGCGCAGTGACACGATGGTCTGCGGGATCGGCTGTCCGATCGAGCCAGGCTTCACCGGTCCTTCGAGCGGGTTGGCGGTCACCACCGGCGAGGCTTCCGACAGCCCGTACCCTTCGACCAGCTTGCACCCCGTCACCGCCTCGAACTTCTGCTTGACCTCCAAGGGGAGGGGCGCGCCGCCCGACAGGCAGAACTTGAGCGAGGACAAATCGTAGTTCTTGAGCTTGCCGTGGTTCATGATCGCGTTGAAGAGCGTCGGCACGCCCGGCATCACGGTCGGGCGGGTCTTGTCGATCAGCTTGAGGGCGTCGTCGAGCACGAACCGCGGCATGATGACGATCTCGGCCGCCCTCGCGATCCCGTAGTTCATGACGACCGTCATCGCGAAGACGTGGAAGAACGGCAGCACGCCCAGCACCCGCTCGGAGCCTTCACCGAGGCTTGGGGCCCATGCGACGACCTGCAGCACGTTCACGTAGACGTTGGCGTGCGTCAGCATCGCGCCTTTCGGCGTCCCGGTCGTCCCGCCGGTGTACTGCAGGACGGCGATGTCGTTCGCCGGATCGATGGCGGGGCGCTCATAGGCCCCGGTGTTGCGGGTGATCGCGGCTTCGAGCGTAATCTTGGCGGCGACCGAGGAACGCTGCGGATGAGACAGCTCCTTGCCCTTCAGCAGCTTGAACAGGACCGATTTCGCCCCCGGTAGCAGCGCCGGGAACGAACACACCACCGCGCGGGCCAGCACGCCCGTCTGCAGCAGCGTTTCCACCTTCCCGAACAGCAGCTTGAGATCGAGCGTCACCATCAGCTCGGTCTCGCTGTCCTTCACCTGGAAGGTCAGCTCCTCGATGGTATAGAGCGGGTTGTAGTTGACGATGATGCCGCCGATCTTCAGCACCGCGAAGTAGTAGACGATGAACGTCGGCGAGTTGGGCAGGAACAGGCCGACCTTGGTGCCCTTCTTCACGCCGAGCTTCTGCAGGCCCGCCGCGACGCGCTCGCTCTGCCGGTGGATCTCTGCGTAAGTCGTAGTTTTTCCGAGAAAATTCGTGCAAGTCCGGGACGGGTGCCGGGCGGCCGCTTCATCCAGGAATGAGTATAAGGGGTGCGGCGGTATGGGTTTGTGCCAGTCGACGCCGGCCGGGTAGCGGTTGAGCCAGGCGTAGGGCTGGCCATTGTCATCCGTTCGCGGGTGTTGGGCCTTCATCCCGGCTGTGGTCATCGGTGTTGTCCCCTCCCCGCCCACTGCGCTTGACGTCAGGGCGTTAACTTTTGGCGGTGTATCGCTCGTTACTGCGCTCCGCGTCAGTATTGAACACTCTTTTGCCGGCCAAGACCAGAGCAGGGCCGGATCGTTCGGAGGGCAAGAAATGGATGCAGCAGACTTGTACGCGAAGGGTCGGCGCGTCATATACCAGCGCGGCATGGAATTTGCTCCAAGGCCGGCCAATGGGGCGCGGGACAGGGTGGCCTGAAGGGCCGTCGCTGGACTTGCAGGCTGTTTACGGTTATGTGACGGCCGAGCTTGTTCTCCAGACGTGCCTGGACTACTCAGGATTCAAGTAACAGTGGCCTCAATCGCCTGCAGTGGCAGGGTGGGAGAGCGAAATGGATGAAGTGGCGCAGAAGATCGTCGACATTTTGAAGAAGCACATGAAGGAGCCGAGGGACGACATTGGTCTTTCGACGGCGCTCACGGACCTCAAAATCGAGTCTCTCGACTTGGCGATGATCGTGTTTGACATCGAAGATACATTCGGCATCGAGATTCCGTACAACGCCAACGAGGAAGCGGGCGACTTCAAGACCGTCGGTTCCGTCGTCGATCGCGTTCGTGCATTGATTCCCAATTCCGGCACGGCGGCCGCAGCCGCAAAGGCCTGACATCACATCCGAGCCGGTCACGGGACCGCGGTAACGAGGGCGCTCGGCTTCGTTGCCGGTCGCTCCCGTGGGCGCGGCTTCTCAATCTCCGGGCAGGATGAATAGAGAGCCATGACACAAGCGAATGGCCGGCGGCGTGTCGTCGTCACAGGCACGGGCGTCGTGACGCCGATTGGGCAGAACGTCCCTGATTTCTGGGCCGGCATGAAGGAAGGGCGCTGCGGCGTCAGCGAGCTCGGCGGCTTTCCGCTCGAGGATCTGAAGATCTTGATCGCAGCCCAGATCAAAGACTTCGACAAGAGCCGCCTCAAGAACTTCAAGCGCGACAAGATCATCTCGCACGCCGATCGCTTCTCCTGGTTCGCCGCCGCGGCGGCCGACGAGGCGGTTCGCCAGTCGGGCCTCGAGGTCCCCTTCGTCGACCCCTATCGGACGGCCTGCATCATCGGCTCGGGCGCCGGCGGTCTCGTCACCTATGAGACCGCCTATCGCGACCTGTTCATCCTCAACAAGCGCGCCACCCATCCGTTGACGCTGCTGCGCATCATCGGCTCCTCGGCGTCCGCCCACGTCGGCATCGAGTACGGCGTCAAGGGTCCGACGTTCGCCACCTGCAGCGCCTGCTCGACCGCCACCCATGCCCTCGGCATCGCCCGCGACTACATCAAGCATGGCATGGTCGACGTGGCCATTGCCGGCGCCTCCGAGTCGGTCATCAACTACGGCACCATGAAAGCCTGGCAGGCGCTTCACGTGCTGTCGCCGGAAGGCTGCTTCCCGTTCGCCAAGAAGCGCAACGGCACGGTGCTGGGCGAGGGCGCTGGCCTCCTCGTCCTCGAGGAGCTGGAGCACGCCAAGAAGCGCGGCGCCAACATCCTGGCCGAGCTGGTCGGCTACGGCATGACCTCCGACAGCAAGGACATGGTCAACCCCGATGTCGAGGGCCCGCGCGAAGCGATGCGGCTGGCGCTCGATGATGCCGAGTTGGATCCGACCGCGATCAGCTACCTCAACGCCCACGGCACCGCGACCGCGATCAACGATCGCAACGAGACCAACGCCATCAAGGAGGTCTTCAAGGACCACGCCTACAAGCTGGCGATCTCCTCGACCAAATCGATGCACGGCCACCCGCTGGGCGCTGGCGGCGGCATCGAGGCGGTGGCCTGCATCAAGGCGATCAACGAGGGCTGGGTGCCCCCCACCATCGGCCTCGACGTGCCCGACCCCGACTGCGACCTGGACTACGTGCCCAACGTCGGGCGCAACATGAAGGTCGGCTACGCGATGTCGAACTCGTTCGCCTTCGGTGGCCTCAACGCGGTGGTGATCTTCGGGCCGCCGCCGGCCTGAGCGCGCGCTCGATTGCCACCCGCGGCGTGATCGGGTCTACTCGCGGCCATGCCGACCAACATTCTCCGCGCCGGCAGCAGGAAGCCGCCCCGGCCCGCGCCCCGTGAGCGGGCGCCGGCGGGGCGCATCGTCCGCATCCGGGCCGGCCGCGTCACCGTCCGCGCGCGCCTGCTCGAGACGCCGACGGCGGATCGCCTGTGGGATGCGCTGCCGATCTTCTCGACCGCCGAGACTTGGGGCCAAAGCATCCATTTCGAGACGCCGGTCGAGACCGGTCGCGACCGCACCGCCCGTCTCAACGGCAGCATCGGCGACCTCTATTTCTGGTCCGACGATGACCGCGTGATCATCGCCTTCGGCCCGACGCCGATCTCAGGGCCCGACGAGATCCGCCTGCCGCGCCCCTGCAACCTGTGGGCCCAGGCTCTCGACGACGTCGGACAGCTTCGCATCGTGACGCCGGGTGAGAAGGTCGCCATGGAGCGCCAGCCTCCCGCATGAACTTAGGCGGACGGCGCGAACAGGCCGGGTAGCCGCTCCTCGAGCAAGCCGGCCAGCCGGTCGAGCGGATTGTGCGCCATCGGCGTGACCAGCGCGGCTTCGGCCAGAAAGCGTTCAGGCTCGAGCTCGGCGAGCGGCAGCGTACGGCACCAGCCCCGCTCCATCAGGAAGATGCGGTACCCGCGTTCCTCGTCGCTGAAGCCGAAGCGCTGGGGCGTCACGCCCAGCACCGGCAGGCGGGTCGCGATCGCCTCGGACAGCATCGAGCTCGAGTCCTCGGTGCACACGATGATCTCGGCGCGCTCGAACACGCTGCGCAGTGTGCCGGCGCCGTGCCGGCGCACATCGATGAACTCCAACACCGGCCCGCCCGGCCCTCTCGCAGCCGCCGCGAACAGATCGCTCACCCCATCGCCGGTGCGGCGTGAGTTCGAGATGATCCAGCGGGTACCGTGCCGGGCATGCATGGCCCGCACCAGGCGAAACAGGCTTTCCCAGTCCGGTTGCTCGTAGCGGAACGAGCCCGAGTTGCCGCCGATCAGCAGGCCGACCACCGCCGGCGGCGCGTTCGGTCCCGGCTTGGCGCGCTCGGGGCGCGGCGGCAGCGTATCGGGGTCGAGCGGGGAGGGCTTCAGCGCCATCACCTGGCGGGTCGCGCTCTCGGCGGGCGCATAGGAGGTGAGGTTCAGCGCGAAATCGGTCTCGCGAAACGCCCGGAGCGATCCGTAGAAGATGTTGGGCGCGCCGAGCAGCCGCGCGGCCGCGACGTTAGCCGCCAGCGTTTCCGCACCGGCCGAGACGATGACATCGGCGCGCGGCAGCCCGTCCGCCTTGATCCCGTAGACCAGCCGCAGAATGTGCTGCGGTGGCCAGTCCTGGTTGGTGACGGCGGCCAGCAGCCGGCCCGGCCAGGGCCCACGCCGAACATCCACCCGCACCAACTCCACCGGCCGCTTGCGGCCGATCGCGGCGACGATCCCGTCGGACAGGTGATAGTGCCCGGGCCGGCCGTCGGAGAGGAGGAGAGCGATCAGCGGACGCATGCCACCTGCGGGAAGCACAAGGAATTGGTGGGCCCGGCAGGACTTGAACCTGCAACCAGACGGTTATGAGCCGTCGGCTCTAACCAGTTGAGCTACGGGCCCGCCGCGCGCCGCGGGCGCTTCTATAACAGAGTTCGGGTCCTTTTGCAGGCCCATCCGTGGGGCATCCCGCCGCGCGCGCCGGACGTGCATCTGCCGCGATTTCGCTCGATAGTGCCGTCGGATCACGCCTGCAACCGGAATGTGCCCATGAACAGTCCTCGTCCTTTCACCTTGGCATCCGCCGCAGCCTGTGCGGTGCTCTTCGCGTCGTCACCTGCCGCCGTCGCACAGGAGAAGCCCATGCAGCGTTCGATCACCATCTCGGCGGCGGGCACCATGAACGCGGAACCCGACATCGCCCGCATCACGACCGGCGTCGTCACCGATGCCGACACCGCTCGCGATGCGCTCTCCCGCAATACCGCCGCCATGAAGAAGGTGATCGACGGGCTCAAGGGTGCAGGCGTTGCGCCCAAGGACATTCAGACGACCTTCTTCAACGTCGAGCCGCGCCAGCAGTACGCCAAGGACAAGCCGCCGGTGATCGTCGGCTACCGCGTCGTCAACCAGGTGCGCATCACCGCCCGCGACCTGGCGCGCCTGGGCGAGGTGCTCGACCAGACCGTCACGCTCGGCGCCAACAACCTGAACGGCATCGAGTTCGATGTCGCGGCCGCCGAGACCTTGAAGGATGACGCGCGCAAGCAGGCGATGGCCAATGCACTCCGCCGCGCCAAGCTCTATGCCGCGAGCGCCGGCGTGGAGCTCGGCGAGGTGATCGGCATCGCCGAGGAGGTATTCATGCCGGGCCCGCGCCCGATGCCGATGGCTAAGGCCTCGATGTCGGCCGAGGCGGTGCCGATCGAGCGCGGCAGCCAGACCCTCGAGGCGCGCGTGACGGTGACGTGGGCCTTGAAGTAGGGCGCTGAGGGAGCCGCGCGCCTCACCCGAGCGATACGATCTCGACCTGCGTCGCGAGCGGCGCCGCACCGGGCTGCAGGGCCCAGTCGGCGTCGTTGCGCATTTCGCCCTCGCGGCGCAGGCGGCGCAGCGCGCCGAGATCGACGGCGGCAGTGAGCCACAATGGCTGGTCGAGCTCGCCCTCTGCAAGCACCCCCGTCATCGACAGCGTGTGGTCGGATGGCACGAAGATGCCGGCCGCGCCCGCGTTGCGGTCCACCGCCGGCGACCACAGCGCCTCGCCGACCGTCGGCGAGACGACGGTCGCGATCTGGCTTTCCAGCGCCCGCGCGGCCGCCCCCGCCCGCACCCGGTGATAGCCAGACAGCCGCTCCGTGCATGACGGCACCAGCACGATCTCGGCGCCGGCCTCGGCCTGCGCCCGCACCAGCAGCGGAAACTCGCTGTCGTAGCAGATCGCCACGCCGATCCGCCCGAGCGCGGTGTCGAACACGCGCAGGCGGTCACCCGCGACCACTCCCCAGTCGTGCTCGAATGGCGTCATGATCATCTTGTCCTGCGCGCCGATGCGGCCCTCGGGCGTGATCAGCCGCGCGCGGTTGACGAAGCGCCCGTCGCCGCGCCGCGCCGGGCCGCTGGTCGCCAGCACGTGCACGCGGTGGCGCCGCGCCAGCGCAGCCCACACGCCGTCCATCTCCGCCATGCGGTCGGCGACGGCGCCGAGCGTCAGCGCGAGGCTGCCCGCCACCTCGGGCCCGCCGGTCGCCGCCACCTCGATGGCGCCGTATTCGGGAAACACCAGCAGCTCCGCGCCGGTCGCCGCGCCGTCCGCGACCCACCGCGCGGTCTTGGCCTCCCAGGCGGCAAAGCTCGCCGGCGCATCGATCGGGTACTGCGCCGCGGCGACGACGACGCGCTCGGACCGGGCCATCTACAGGGGTCTCATCCAGAATTGCATGGGCTTGGCCGTCTCCGTGTCCTGATCGATATCCTTCCAGGTGTACGAGCCGACAAGCCCGTCGACCTTGCGATAGCCGCGCTTCTCCCAGAACGCGTCGAGCGGGCGATAGGCGGCCGGCCGCAGCGGGTGGTCCGCCGGCCGCACCACGCCGCAGAACGTGGCGTGCGTGTAGGGGCCCTTCGCCCCGCGCAGCTCACGCGCATGGGCTTCGCGCGCATCGAAGAAGGCATGGCCCAGGCCGTGGCCGCGATACTCGGGCAGCAGCACGGACTCGCCGCAGTAGAACACCCGGTCGGGGTCGAGCCCGCGCGCGGTAAACAGCGGCACGAACTCGGCCGTGTGCCCGGCCAGCGGCGCCGCCGTCGCCACCCCGACAATTCTGTCGCCGTCGCGTGCCGCCACGATCAGCGCGCCCTCGGCCGCCGCGAAGTGGGACAGGTACTCCTGCTCGTAGGCCGCCGTGCCGTCGTAGAGGTAGGGCCAGTCGCGGAACACGCGGATACGCAGTGCGCCGAGCGCCGGCAGCGCGGCCTTCAGCGCCTCTCCGGTCAGCGGCTCCACCGTGATCGCCATCTTCACTTCGCTTCCGACACCTGCATGAGCCAGTCGGTCAGATTGTAGTAGGTGGTCACGCGGGCGATCTTGCCGTCACGGATGGCGAAGAATGTGCCGGCCGGCAGCGTGTAGGTCTGCCCGTTGGCTGGCGGGAGCCCGGTCTCGCCCTGCAGGTATTTGCCGTGGACGTTGAACTCGGCCGCCGCCCGCGCCCCGTCCGGCGAGGTCATCACTACGATGTCCTTGAGCTGCTCCTGGTAGTGGTGCGCCATACGCGCGCAGAACGCCTTGAAGCGCTCCTTGCCCTCGCGCCGCTCGCCCTGGTTGACGTCGTGCACGATGTCATCGGTCACGCAGGCCAGCATGCCGTCGGCATCGCCGCGGTTGAAGGCGTCGTAGTAGCGGCGGACCAGGGCTTCGGACGTGGCGGCACTCATCAGGCTCGGGCTCCATCGGCACAATGGGATATGGGCCTTCCATAGCAGGCGCTGGCCTCGTGATCCATGCGCGCCGGACATGTGAGCCCGCTTGACGGCGACGCGAGCCCCCAGTAGGCGGCTCCTATGCGAAGCCTCGACACCCTGTTCGTCACCAAGCTCTACCGCGCCGAGCACGGCGAGCCCGCCCGCCTGAACCGGGAGCTCGCGGCCGCCATTCGCGCCATCGCCGCCGACGACCGCGCCGGCCAGGCCTGGTGCCGCGCCAACGGCTACCCCGGCTACACCTCCTACGCCTCGCTCGACGACCTGCCGCGCCGCGCCCCGCCGTTTGCCGATCTCGAGCGCCAGCTCGATACCCATGTCGCCGCTTTCGCCCGCGATCTCGACCTCGATCTCGCCCGCCGCCCGCTCGTGCTCGACAGCATCTGGGTCAACGTGCTCGACCCGGGCGGCCACCACGCCGCGCACATTCATCCCCATGCGGTGATCAGCGGCACCTACTACGTCGCCGTGCCCAAGGGCGCGAGCGCCATCAAGTTCGAGGACCCGCGGCTGGGGTTGATGATGGCGGCGCCGCCGCGCAAGCCCGAGGCGCGGCCCGAGAACCGCACCTTCGTCGCGGTCGAGCCCAAGCCCGGCACGGTGCTGTTGTGGGAGAGCTGGCTGCGCCACGAGGTCCCCGTCAACCGCGCCCGCGCCGAGCGCATCAGCGTCAGCTTCAACTACCGCTGGCGGTAGAGGCTTCCGGAAAAAGCCTGTCCTCGCGAAGGCGGGGATGTGAAGCGGTTTTCCGACAAGAAGCACGACAAGGAAAGTGAGTGCTTCCGTCAGCGCGCCGCGCGGCGGATCGCCTGCACGGCCTCCTCGAGCGCCTGCAGGAAGCGCGAGCGGTCCTGGCGGGTGAAGCCGGCGTTGTAGCCCTTGCTCTCGCCGGTCTCGCGCAGGTGGCGGGAGAGATCGCGCATGGCGAGCGCCATGCCGATGTTGTCCTCGCGGAACGGCTTGCCGGTCGGCCCAATGACGGCGGCGCCGGCCTTGAGGCAGCGCGCGGCGAGCGGGATGTCGGCGGTGACCACGATGTCGCCCGGCCCCGCCCGCTCCGCGATCCAGTCGTCGGCGGCGTCCGGCCCCTCGGCGACGACCACCCGCTCGACGAGCGGGCTTTCGGGCAGCCGCATCCAGGCGTTCGACACGAAGCGGACGGCGATACCGTGCCGCTCGGCGACCCTGACGGCTTCCTCCTTCACCGGGCACGCATCGGCATCGATGTAGAGGGTGGTGGGCACAGGGACCGGTCTTGGACGAGGAATTTGGCGCAGACAGCTCTAACCCAATACGGAACAATCAGTCGCATCTTACGCTGAATCGAGAGAGCGGCGCGGTTCGGGCCTCAACGCCGAGGGTGATGGGCGTCTTCAATCCTCACTAGTGACCCTTACCAAAAAGTGCGGCTTATGATGTTTGAAGGTCCAACCAAGCTTGCAGTGCCGTCGGCGTGCGCTGCGACGCATGTCGCCGAAGCATTCTAGAAAGGCCCGCCCCCCACGCAGTGTCCATTTGCTCTGCCAGCTGGCGAGGGCGCCCTTCCAACATCTCAGTCTCGTCGAAATCAATCGCTTGCCCATGGAGAACCTGAAGCAGCAAAAGACCAACTTGAAAAATATCTATGCGATGATCTAAAGGGCCGAACTCATGTGGTTGAACCGCCTCAGGAGGCCGTATAGCGTTAAGAAATGTGCCATCCGCAGTCACTGAGCCAACTGCCCGAGCGAGGCCGAAATCTCCGAGTTTGAAAGTCGACGCCGACAACTGATCGGGAAGGACTTCATCGGGGACAAATCGGACAAAAACGTTCCTAAGATGAATGTCGCAATGGACCATGTTTTGGACGTGAACAAAATGCACCGCTTGAAGGAGGCAGCGGGCAACCGGCAAAAACCAAGTCTCCGGATCAAATTGATCAATGCGCAGCAGGTCTGCCAATGTTTGGTCGCACCGTTCCGTGACGATGTAACAGGTGCCGCGTAATACAAACGCATCGAACACGTGGACGATGTTTGGATGACGGACGTGAACGAGCGCTTCAAACTCCTTTCTAACTCTTTCTAGGTGGGCTTCGGGTGGAGCGTTGTAGGGCTTCAAAACCTTTGCCACCAATTGGTTTTTCCAAACATCCGTGCAGGAATACACTATGCCAAAAGCCCCTTCGCTGAGGGGTTCTTCAATCGTGTACGTATTCTGAGTGATCTCGCTCGTTATTCGGTCACCAGACGTCGGAAGTGATAGGGGCAGGCTAAGTAGCCCATTGTCAAAAAACGAAGCCTGTCGATCGGGTGCAATTACCCTCCTAGATCGCTTCTTCTTCAAAAAAGCTCCTCAACACACTTAGGCGCCATGGGCGGGCTCATGGCGCGGATCAACTATAAAAAAACCCGTACCCTGCGGCCTGAACCTAGTTACGGCGCGGCGCGCGCAGTCCGGAGAAGCCTCAATTATCCAAGAAGCTCCGCAGCTTCCGCGACCGGCTCGGATGCTTGAGCTTGCGCAGCGCCTTCGCCTCGATCTGGCGGATGCGCTCGCGGGTCACCGAGAAC
>JAESFN010001369.1_pt1 | contig 10910 bp, 6 predicted proteins | sample 9269411 | NCBI WGS metagenome assembly JAESFN01 (sample SAMN14505399, study PRJNA617100) | algae metagenome | isolation source: Iphinoe sp. HA4291-MV1 and co-occurring heterotrophs from trail next to... | place: USA: Maunawili Falls, Hawaii | collected 2009-07-25
GCATCCGCGGCGGCGGCCAGGGCCTCCAGTTCGCGGTCACGGGGCCGGACTACGACCAGATCGCGGTGGCGGCGTCGGAGCTGCTCAAGGCGATGCAGGACGACCCGACCTACGACACCGTCCGCCTCAACTACGACACCACCCAGCCCCAGCTCTCGATCCGCGTCGACCGCGACCGGGCGGCGGATGTCGGCGTGCCGGTCCAGAACATCTCGGCGGTGATCCAGACCCTCCTCGACGGCCGCGACCTCGGCACCTTCACCATCGGCGACGAGCGGATCGACATCCGGGCCATGGCGCCGGAGGGGATGATCCAGGATCCTGCCGGCCTCGACCGCATCCAGCTCCGCACCAATAGCGGGCGAATGGTGCCGCTCTCCTCGCTGGTGAGCTTCGAGGAGGTGGCGGTCGCGCCGAACCTCCAGCGCCAGGACCAGCGCCGCGCGGTGCCGATGTCGGCGACCCTCGGGCCGGACACCGACCTCCGCGAGGCGATGGACCGCGTGACCGTGATCGCGGCGGAGGTGCTGCCCCCGGGCATGGGCATCCTGTTCACCGGCGAGGCGAAGGAGCTGAACCAGGCATCGAGCGGCGTGGTGCAGACCTTCGCCTTCGCGATGCTCGTCGTCCTCCTCGTGCTCGCGGCGCAGTTCGAGAGCTTCGTCAGCGCCGTGATCCTGATCTCGACGGTGCCCTTCGGGCTCGCCGCGGCGGTGTTCGCGATGGTGCTGACCGGCGGCTCGCTCAACATCTACAGCCAGATCGGGTTGATCCTGCTCGTCGGCCTGATGGCGAAGAACGGCATCCTGATCGTCGAGTTCGCCAACCAGCTCCGCGACCAGGGCCAGTCCGTCCGCGAGGCGATCCGGAACGCGAGCATCATCCGCCTCCGGCCGGTGGTGATGACGATGATCGCGACCATCCTCGGCGGCCTGCCGCTGATCCTCGGCAGCGGCGCCGGCTCCGAGGCGCGGCAGTCGCTGGGCTGGGTGGTGGTCGGCGGCCTCGCCCTCGCCACCTTCGCCACGCTCTTCGTGACCCCGGTGGTGTTCGACCTGCTCGCCCGGTTCTCGCGGCCGCGCGCGGCCGAGGAGCAGCGGCTCGAGCGCGAGCTCGAGGAAGCCGGTGGGCCGCGGGGCATGCGGCCGACGGCGGAGGAGCTCGGCGAGGTCGGGCCTCCGGTCCCGGCAGAGTGACCGCGATGCTCGCCGTCTACACCATTCGATCCCACTCTCCGGCCGGTGCGGGCAGGTCGACCGCCTCGCCCCTTCGTCCCCGTCACCCCGGCGAAAGCCGGGTTCGATCGCCGGCGGTCGGCAGTGCTCGCAGAGCCGGTTCCCGCAATGCCGTCCTTATCGGCTATCGTCGCCGCGCGGCGTGCTTCGCCACGACGCGGACAGAGTTGCCCTATCCCGTCGCGGAGCCACGACGCTGGAGCTTCATCTTGGCGCGATCGAAAGGCCCCGGTGACCGCGATGGGATTGTCCGGGACCAGGCGCGGCTGGCGCGGGTTGCCGCCGGCGACGAGGCTGCGTTCGCCGCCATCGTCGCCGACGAGACGCCGCGGCTCCTCCGCTTCGTCGCCTCGATCCTCGGCTCGGGCCAGGCCGAGGCCGAGGAGATCGCGCAGGAGGCGCTGATCCGGCTCTGGCAGCAGGCGGAAGTCTGGCAGCCGGACGGACGGATCTCGACCTGGCTGCACCGGGTCACCTACCGGCTCGCGATCGACGTGCTTCGCCGCCGCCGCCCGACGGTCGGGATCGAGACGGTCGAGGACTCGCTCGAGGACGCGGACGCCCAGCCGGTCGCTCGCATCATCCGGTTCGAGGACGTGGCGGCGCTTCGCGCCGCGATCGAGACGCTGCCCGAGCGGCAGCGGACCGCGATCGCGCTCTGCCATTTCCAGGAGCTCGCGCAGGCCGAGGCGGCGGCGGTGATGGAGATCAGCGAGGAGGCGTACGAATCGCTCCTCGCGCGGGCGAGACGGCGGCTCCGTTCGCTGCTCGCCGAAGACGACAGGAGGCCCTGACCATGGCCGAACATCATCATCCGGAACTGATCGAGGCGATCGACCGCCACGGGTCGGACCTCGCCGCCTGGCCCGACCAGGTGCTCGCCAACGAGGCGCGGCGGGCGGCCCTCGCCGATCGCGACTTCCGCGCCCGGCTCGACGGCGCCGCCGCGCTCGCGGCCGGTCTCGCCTCGCTCGGCGCCGCGATGGATGCCGATATCGCCGCCTCCGGCGCCGCTTCGCGTGTCGAGGCCGGCGTGCTCGCCGCGCTGCCGCGGCGGCGGAACGGCCGGCGCTGGGCGCTGGTCGCGGCCGCGGTGGTCGCGGCCGCCGCGCTCGGGGCGATCGTCGACGTCACCATCCTCGCACCCGCCGGCAGCGAGCCGATCGAGGTCGTCATCCTCGACCCGCTCGTCTTCGGGCCGGCGTTGACGGGGGCGCCATGACCGAACTCCCGCGCCGGCGCCGGGTGCCGTGGCTGTTCATCGGCCTCGCCGTGTCGCTCGTCCTCAACGCCTTCTTCATCGGCGCGATCGCCACCGATGTCTTCCGGTTTTCCGTCGCCGAGAAGCGGCACGTCAATTTCGAGCTCCGCTGGCTCGAGGAGCGGCTGAAGCCTGAGGATTTTGCGGTGGTCGAGGCGGCGGTGTCGGCGACGCGGCCGGACGCCGAGCGGCACTTCGCCCGGCTGCGGACGCTCCGCCAGGAACTAGGCGCGCTCGCAGCGGCGCCCGAACCGGACCGCACCCTGATCGACGCGAAACTCGTGGAGATCAGGGCGGAGCAGAGCGCGATGGTGACCGGCCTGCAGACGACGGTGGTCGATTCGCTGCTCGGATTGCCGGCTGCGGCGCGGGCGGCGCTGGTTCTGGAACCGGGACCTTCAACGCCGCAGAACTAGCAGGCGGGGGGAGCATGAGCCGGCTTTTGCCTTGTCATCCTTGGCCATCCCCCTATCGGTGCCGCAAAAAACCGGTCACCCTCGGTCGGTCAGGCAATAACCCGGACTAGGCGCAGTACTCCCCCCCGATTACCGCACAAACCTGCCCCTGGCAAGTGGCGGACCTGCCTGTTTGCCGCCTCCCATGGGTCTTTTTTGCTTTTCGCAAATGGCGGCATGTCTCCGACCATGCCCCGAGGACTTCGCCGGAAGACGACTCATTCTAAGCGCGAATCCAGTCCGATTTCCAGTGGGTGCTTGCTGCGACCGCCGGAAAGGGACTCGGAAGAGTGAATCAAAGCGGCTCTGGACCAATCATAGGACGAAACAGTATAGTAGGAATCGAGCGGTCGGCGGGATGCGCCGAACGGCACGGCGCCTGCGCATCGTTTCGGATGCGAACCACTGATCGGAGAGGATTGCGCCGGGAAGGCCGTTCCCCTATCCTGCTAATATTATCGCCAATGGCGATTAGCAGACGAGAACGACCCTGGCCGGTAGCGTCACGCAGGCGCTGAGGCCCAAAAGCGACATTCAGTCCGCCGCGCCCCCGGGTGCGACGAGACGGCAAAGGGAGGTGGCTGAGGAACGGACATCACGCCAGAGGCGGGACCACATCGCCTTGCAACAGAACCCACCGGCACGCCGGCCCGTGGCCGGGCGCTGCCGCAGAAGCGGTTCGCGCATGTCGGGTTGAACTGAAATTTTTCCGGACAGGCAGTGTCAATCGGGAGGAAGACCCATGAAGCGTATGATGATTGCTGGAATTTCGGCGGCCGCCCTGATGGTTGCGGCAACCGCGGGCATGGCCCAGGACAAGAAGACGATCGCCTTCGTCGTGAACGGCCCGTCGGACTTCTGGAAGATCATGGAAGCGGCCGTGGCCAAGGCCCAGACCCAGATGCCTGACTTCGAGCTGCAGTTCGTCTATCCGGAGCGCGCCGACGCCGCCGTCCAGCGCCGCATGATGGACGACCTCGTCGCCGCCGGCGTCGACGCCATCGCGGTGTCGGTCGTCGATCCGCCGACCTCGACCGACGCGATCAACACGGTCGCGGCCCAGATCCCCTTCTTCACCTTCGATTCGGACGCCACCCAGTCGAACCGCGTCGCCTATATCGGCTCGTCCAACACCGAGCTCGGCACCGCGGCGGGCGAGCTGATGAAGAAGGCGATGGCCGGCAAGGAAGGCAAGTGCATCGGCTTCGTCGGGCTGCCCGGCGCCGACAATGCCAAGGAGCGCATCAACGGCTACAACGCGGCGGTGAAGGGCACCGGGCTCGAGCTGATCGACGTGCGCGGCGACGACATCGACCAGACCCGCGCCCGCGCCAACGTGGACGACGTGCTCGTCGCCCATCCCGAAGTGAACTGCATGGTGGGCTTCTACTCCTACAACCCGCCGCGCATGTACGAGGCGCTCCGCGACGCCGGCAAGCTCGGCCAGATCACGGTCGTCGCCTTCGACGAGGATCCGATCACGCTCGGCGCGGTCGCCGAGGGCTCCTTCGCCGGCACCGTCGTCCAGCAGCCCTACGAGTGGGGCGCGCAGGGCGCGAAGCTGATCGCCGACTACCTCAACGGCGACAAGTCGAAGATCCCGGCTGACGGCATCCTCATCATCCCGGGCCTGACCCTGACCCAGGACAACGTCAAGCAGTTCGAGGAAGACTTCAAGAAGAAGCTCGCCGGCGGCTGATACCTGAACGGGCGCCCGCAGCCGATGCTTCGGCTGCGGGCGTTTTTCGTGTAAGGTCCCCCGTATCGCATTGGCCAAAGACCGCGTTTCCGGCGCAATGACCGCCCCCGCACCTGCCGCCGTCTTGTCGCCGGGCGCCACCGAGCCCTTCCTGACGCTGTCGGGGCTGCGCAAGACCTATCCCGGCGTGGTGGCGCTGGCCGATTTCAGCATGGCGGTCCGCCCCGGCGAGGTGATCGGCCTGGTCGGCGAGAACGGCGCCGGAAAATCAACCCTGATGAAGATCCTCGGCGGGGTGGTGGAGCCCGACCGCGGCGCGATCGAGATCGACGGCGCTCCGCATGCCGCGCTCACCGTGGCGCAGTCGATGGCGGCGGGCATCGCCTTCGTCCACCAGGAACTCAACCTCTTCGACAACCTCACCGTCGCCGCGAACGTCTATATCGGCCGCGAGCCGCGGAAATACGGCTTCCTGCAACTGGTCGACAACGACCGGATGCAGCGGGACGTCCAGCCGCTCCTCGACCGGCTGGGCGCGACCTTCTCGCCCAACACGCCGGTGGCGGAACTCTCGCTCGCCGAGCAGCAGATCGTCGAGATCGCCAAGGCGCTGAGCCTCCGCTCGCGCCTCGTCATCCTCGACGAGCCGACCTCGAGCCTGCCGATCGCCGAGACCGACAAGCTGCTCGAGGTGATCGCGGGCCTCAAGGCGCACGGCATCTCGGTGATCTTCATCTCGCACCGCCTGCACGAGGTGGTCGACGCCTGCGACCGCGTGCTCGTGCTTCGCGACGGGCGGCTCGTCGGCACGCTCGAGGGCGCCGACATCAACCCCGACGCCATGGTCCGGCTGATGGTCGGGCGCGAGCTCAAGGTCGACTACGTGCCGCCGTCGAAGCCGCGGGGCGAGGTCGTGGTCTCGGTGCGGGCGCTTCGCACCACGACCTATCCCGGCCACGACATCGACCTCGACCTCCATGCCGGCGAGATCCTCGGCCTCGCGGGCCTGGTCGGCGCCGGGCGGACGGAGCTGGCCCGGGTGGTGTTCGGCATCGACCGGCCGGCCGGCGGCAGCATGGCGCTCAACGGGCGCGCGGTGCGCTTCGCGACCTCCTCCGACGCGGTGGATGCGGGCATCTTCCTCGTGCCCGAGGACAGGAAGGGCGCGGGGCTGCTCCTCGACTTTCCCATTGCCCAGAACATCACGCTGCCCGACCTCCGGGCCTATGCGAAGAGCGGCCTCGTCTCGCGCGACGCCGAGATCGAGCGGGCAAAGCGGAGCCGGACTGAACTGGACATCCGCGCGGCGACCGTCACCCAGCGGACGGCCTCGCTCTCGGGCGGCAACCAGCAGAAGGTGGTGCTCGCCAAGTGGCTGGCGATGAAGCCGAAGGCGATCATCTTCGACGAGCCGACGCGCGGCATCGATGTCGGCGCCAAGGCCGAGATCTACCGCCTGATGCGCGGGCTGTCGGATTCCGGCGTCGCGGTGCTGATGATCTCCTCCGACATGGAGGAGGTGATCGGGGTGTCTGACCGGGTCGCGGTGATGCACGAGGGGCATATCCAGGGCACCCTCGAGCGCGCCCAGTGCAGCGAAGAGAACATACTCCGGCTCGCCGTCGGAAAGTCGATCTGAGGAAACGGGGCAGGGGATGCTGAAGAAAGACCTGGGTCTCTTGGTGCTGATCGTCGTCGTCGGGGCGGTGGTCGCGATCATCAACCCGCGCTTCCTGTCGCCGATCAACATCGCCAACACCGCCAACCTCGTCGGCCTCTTCGGCATCTTCTCGATCGGCCAGGCTTTCGTCATCATCACCGGCGGGATCGAGCTGTCGGTGGGCTCGATCATCGCCCTCCTCGGCGTCATCTTCGTCGACCTCATCGCCAACCATCACGTGGCGTGGCCGATCGCGGCGCTGGTGGTGCTGTTCATCGGCATGCTGATGGGCCTCGCCCACGGCCTGCTCATCACCAAGCTCAACCTCCAGCCCTTCGTCGTGACGCTGTGCGGCCTCCTGATCTATCGCGGCATCGCGCGCTTCTATACGGCCGACGCGACCGCCGGCTTTCCCTTCGGCGTCACCTTCCCGGACCTCGAGTGGCTGACCACGGGACGCACCGACATCGTCTCGTTGATCACCGGGGGGAGCGCGCAATCGATCCCCATACCGCATGCCTTCTTCATCATGCTGGTGATCGCCGCCGTGATGTGGGTGGTGCTCCACCGCTCGGTGTTCGGCCGGTATCTCTATGCGGTCGGCAAGAACGAGGAAGCGGCGCGCTATTCCGGCATCCGGACGACGCGCGTGATCATTGCCGCCTACATGATCTGCGACACGCTCGCCGCGCTCTCGGCGATCTTCTTCGCCATGTATACCCGCTCGATCCTGCCCTCGGGCCACGGCAACTTCTATGAGCTCTACGCCATCGCGGCGGCCGTGCTCGGCGGGTTCTCGCTCCGCGGCGGCGAGGGCTCGATCGTCGGCGTCGTGCTCGGCACCATCCTCCTCCAGGTGCTCCAGAACCTCGTCAACCTCCTCGGCATCCCGTCCTCGCTCAACTTCGCGGTGATGGGCTCGGTGATCCTGATCGGCGTCATCGCCGACCAGCAGTTCTCCCTCTTCCGCAAGCGGCGCGAGATCACCCGCCAGCGGCTCGCCGCGGCCAAGCCGGCGGCCGCGACGGCGGAGTGAGCGACGTCTATCGCCGCATTTGCGAACTCGTTGTTGCGGGCGACCGCGAGTACTCGGCGCACGCGGTCAACAAAATGGTCCAGAGCGGAATCGTCATATCACCGCTCGTCGACACGCTGGGAACACGCTGGGTGATGCGATTGTCGTGGAGGAGTACCCCGACTATCATGCTGGACCGTGTGTTCTGATCCTTCAATACGAAGAATCGGGCGCCCCGGTGCACGTGCTGTGGGGTATCCCGAAGGGGCGTCACCGTCCGGCGGTCCTGATCACCGCATATCGGCCAGAGGCGTCGCGATGGGATGCCAGCCACACGCGCAGATACGAAAAGATGACCCGAAAGTCCGTTGAGCGCATCTACGAAGGCAAATACGTCGCCGAGGTCTCCATCGACCTTCTGGAAGGCGAGACGGAGTGGGCACCCTACGTGTCGGAGCAGGACGTCCTGAAACTTGACCGAGTCCGGCTTGCGCTTCGCCGCGGCGATGTTGCGGCGGCTGGGCGCGAGTCGAGAGTCTTTGAGCTTCTGCCGATTTCTGCCTAAGACGATATCGTCTCCTAGAACGTACCTTGGTGTCGATCGATGGAATGCTTCCCTCGACCAGCAGGTCACGCGCCTTCGCTTCCTCGACACCAGTGAGACGACGGGACTGCCGGTAGGAGGGACTGTCCAGCGCCGGCTAAACGGACCCCGGCCGGCAGGAAATCACGGCTATTCCGCCGGTCCTGGCGCCGGATCCCGCAGCCGCGGAGGGCCGCCATGCGGATCCTTGGGCTTCGTCCGCCTTCCGAACACGAAGGCGAACGGCCAGATCAACAGACCGATGATGAAACTGGCGATCATGCGGCATTTCTCCCAGCCCCATCCCCATTCCCGCCCGAGGAAGAAGAAGGCGACGAAGTCTGGGATGAAGCCGAGGACGGGGTAGAGGATGCCGGCGAGTATCCGGACGAAGGCCTCCCGCGGGCCGAGGGCAAGGAAGGAGAGCTGCGCCGGCGTCACGATCAGCGTCAGGATCGTCGCGAAGGACAGGCCGAAGACGATCGAGGTCGAGAGCTGGATCCACCACTGCGTCGACGGCGCGCCGATGGTGATCTCGCGGTGGACGAAGTTGACGTTGAGGCCGAAGGCGATGGGCAGCACGCCGAGCACCGCGGCGCCGGCGGTGAGCAGTACCGGCCGGGCGCGTTCGCGGCAGGTGCGGAGGATCGCCTCCTCGACCGGCACGCCTTCCTTCCGTAATCGGTCGTAGGTGTCGATCAGCACGATGTTGTTGTTGGTGACGATGCCGGCGAGCGCGATGATGCCGATGCCGTTCATGACGATGCCGAACGGCTGGCCCATGATCATCAGGCCGAGGAAGACGCCGATGGTCGAAAGGATGATCGCGAAAAGGATCAGCATCACGCTCGACAGCTTGTTGAACTGGGCGAGCAGCACGGCGAAGATCAGGAAGATCGCCGCGCCGAAGGCGTTGACCAGGAACGCGCCGGCTTCCGCGCTCTCCTCGTCCTCGCCGGTGAGCTTCCAGTCGACCTCGCCGCCGAAATCCTCCGCCGCGAGCTCGGCCGCGATGGCCTGGGTCACCGAAGCGGTCTGGACGCCCTCGGCGAGGTTGGCCGTGACGGTGATGACCCGCTTGCCGTCGATGCGGTTGATGATGCCGGTCCGCGCCGCGGGAACGCGCTCGATGAAGTTCCCCACCGGCACGCCGCCCGCGGCGGTCTGGACCATGAGGTCGTCGATCTGGTTGAGCGTCCGCCGGTCCTCCGGCACCCGGAGGATGATGTCGACCGGCTTGTCGCTCGACTGTGGACGGTAGTCGGTGATCTTGAGGCCGTTGGTGACGAGGCGGACGGCGGCGCCGACGCCGCCGACGCCGATCCCGTATTTCGAGGCCTCGGCCTTGTCGATCTCGAGCCGCCAGTCGATGCCGGGCATCGGCAGGCCGTTGTCGAGGTCGCGGACCTCGGGCCGCTTGGACAGCCGGTCGGACACTTCGAGGGCCGCCTGGCGGAGCGCCTCGGGGTTGTGGCTGGTGAGCTGGACCTGGATCGGCTTGCCGGTCGGCGGACCCGCGGCCGGCGCCGTCACCTCGACCTTGATGCCGGGAATGTCGGCTGTCTTCTCACGGATCTCGTCCATGATCTCGCCGGCCGACCGGCGCTTCTGCCAGTCGACGAACTCGAACTGGATCTGTCCGACGACATCCTCGGTGATCTGGTCGTTGCCCTGGCCCATGTCGCCGGAGCGGGCGTAGACGCTCGACAATTCGTCCATGTCGAGGACGCGGGCCTCGACCGTGCGGACCAGCCGGTCCTTCTCGGCGAGCGAGAGGTTGCCGCGGGCGTGGACCAGCACCAGGCCGACATCCGGCTCGACATTGGGGAAGAACTCGACGCCCTTGCCGAGACCGCCGGCGAAATAGGCGAAGGGCACGCCGAAAAGGAGCATGATCGCGAAGAGGATGGTGATGCCGGGATGGCGGACGGCGAGGCGGACCGTCTTGATGTAGAGGCCGTCGCGCCGCGCATGGGTCTCGTGGTGCATCGGCTCGGCCTTGCCGATCAGCGCGCCGAGGGTCGGCGTGAAGATCAGGGCCGCCACCAGCGATGCCGACAGCGTCGCGATCAGCGTCAACGGCATGTAGCCCATGAACTGGCCGACGATGCCCGGCCAGAACAGGAGTGGCGAGAACGCCGCGATGCGGGTGAGGGTGGCGGCGACCACCGGGCCGGTCATGCGCGCCGCGGCATAGGCATAGGCCTCGCGCGGCTTCATGCCCTCGCTCATTCGTCGCTCGGCGAATTCCGAGACGATGATCGCGTCGTCGACCAGCATGCCGACGGCGAGGATGAGGGAGAAGAGCACGACGATGTTGAGCGTCATCCCGGCCATGTTCAGCCCGAGGATGCCGACCAGGAACGAGAAGGGGATGGCGATGCCGATGAAGATCGAGGCCCGGCCGCCGAGGAAGAACAGGATGATCACGACGACCAGGATGATCGCGGTGATGACGCTGTTCTGGAGCTCGGTGAGCATGTCCTCGATGAACTTCGACTGATCCTGGAGGAACGCCACCTGCAGGGTGTCGGGCCAGCCCGGCTCGAGCTGGGCGATGGCGGCGCGCGTGCCTTCGACCACCTCGATCAGGTTGGCGCCGGCGCGCTTCACCACCTCGATGGTCACCGCCGGCTGGCCGTTGACGCGGGTGATCGAGGTGGCGTCCTTGAACGTCGGCTTGATGGTCGCGACGTCGCCGAGCGTCACCACGGTCGAAGCGGAGGAGGCGACGGGAATGGCGAGTACGTCCTCGGGCGACTCGATCAGGGCCGGCACCTTGACGCCGAAGCGGCCCTGCGCGCCCTCGATCGAACCGGCGGCGACGAGGCTGTTGCCCTGCGCCGCCGCGACCGCGAAGGTCTCGAGCGAGACGCCGTAGCTCTTGAGCAGCATCGGCTCGGCGATGATCTCGACCACCTCGTCGCGGGTGCCCTTGAGGTCGGCGGAGAGCACGCCCGGCACCTGCTCGATGGCGTCCTGGGCGTCCTGGGCGATCGAGA
>JAESFN010001370.1_pt1 | contig 10909 bp, 8 predicted proteins | sample 9269411 | NCBI WGS metagenome assembly JAESFN01 (sample SAMN14505399, study PRJNA617100) | algae metagenome | isolation source: Iphinoe sp. HA4291-MV1 and co-occurring heterotrophs from trail next to... | place: USA: Maunawili Falls, Hawaii | collected 2009-07-25
CTCATCACCAAGCTGCTGCTCGTTGATTGCGGTGTTTGCGTGGATCGGCTTGATAGTGTCGTGGAGGCGGCGAGCGATTGGCATCGCGGTCGGGTAGCGATCGAGCGGGTGGTTCGGTCGCACCTTCTCGCGCTTCCGCTCGGTCGATTTCACCTGCTGCCAGATGTTGAGCACGTCCCCCGCCGAATCGGCGCTCATTTCACCAAACACGTGCGGGTGGCGGCGTACCAGCTTCGAGGTAATCGAATAGATGACGTCCTCGATGGTGAAGAGTTCTTCCTCCTCGGCCATCTGCGATTGCATGACGATGTGGAGCAGCATGTCGCCGAGTTCCTCGGCTGCGTGCTGGGGATCGTCACCCTGGATCGCCTCGATCGCTTCGTAGGCTTCCTCGATCATGGATGGAACCATGGAGATTCGCGTCTGCTCGCGATCCCAGGGGCAGCCATCCGGCGCACGCAACCGCGCCGCGATCTGAACTAAACCCGCGAAGGCATGGCTGCCAGCAATCACCGGCTGCGGCTCGACCCAGACGGAACTGAGGTGGTCGACAACCGCGCGATCGAGCCGGTGGAGTGGCATACGCTCGACGGCCTCGTCCGCCGTTCCGGCGGCGCGAACGAGTGCAATCTCGTGATAGTCAGGGAACACACGGCTGAGGGCGAGCTTGGTCGCTACCGCCATCTCGCGGCTAAACACCTGCGTCACCAGGATCGGCCGGAACGGCGACAGATCGATCTGACCGGCAGCGAACGGCGAATCCTCGAGCGAGAGCGCGAGCGTGGTCGCATCAATCGACTGCGGCTCTTGTGCCATCAAATCCAGACCGAGGGCATCCGCGATCGCGTCGAACGCGCTAACCGCATCGAGCACCACAACTTGATGCCCAGCATCGCGTGCGAGTTGCTCGATGACCGGTGTTACGCGCTCGCCATACCGGGGGTGACCGGGTGTGAGGTAGAGCACATCGCCGTTTCCGGCGAGCGCGGCCACTCGTTCCGCTACGCGAGCGTAAACCTCGTTGAACTCCGTGGCAGACTCATAGATGTCGTCACAGGTGGAGACACGCGAATCGCCCCGCAGATCGTCGATCCCCGGGTGTATCGCCGTGCGCAGCACGATACGCCGCGCCGCGGCGATAGCGCTCTCGGTTTCCACGGTTCGCAGGGCAGGATTGCCCGGTCCAAGACCAGCGATCGTGATCGTCGCCATCAGCGAATAGCCCCGTGATTACTTCGCATTGGCCGCTTTTTCGCCTTCCAGCGAGAGCACCGCCATGAAGGCTTCCTGCGGAATTTCAACGTTACCAACGATCTTCATTCGCGCTTTGCCCTCCTTCTGCTTTTCGAGGAGTTTGCGCTTGCGCGAAATGTCGCCGCCGTAGCACTTGGAGATCACGTTCTTCCGCATCGCCTTGATCGTTTCACGGGCGATGATGCGGCTGCCGATCGATGCTTGGATTGGGACGTCGAACATCTGCCGCGGAATCAACCCACGCAGCTGCTGCACGAGGGCGCGGCCTTTGTAATACGCGTCGTCGCGATGGGTAATTAGCGACAACGCGTCGACCGGAGCGCCATTCACCAGCACATCTAGCTTGACGAGATCGGACGATTTCAATTCCTTGAAGACATAGTCCAGCGAGGCGTAACCCTGGGTGCGCGATTTCAACTGATCGTAGAAATCCACGATCAGTTCGCCGAGCGGCATGTCGAACTTGAGCTGCGCGCGATCTTCGTCGAGATAGATCATTTCGCGATACTCGCCCCGCCGCCCGGTAACCAGCTCCATGATCTGACCGATGTAGCGACTCGGCGAAATCACGTTGATCGAAACCCACGGTTCCTCGACCTCTTCGAATTCACCCGGGGAGGGGAGCTCGGAGGGGTTGTCGATCTTGATGCGCTCGCCGCTGTGCATCACCACTTCGTATTCCACGCTGGGAGCTGTGGCGAGCAGATCGAGATCGAATTCGCGCTCCAGGCGTTCCTGAATGATCTCCATGTGGAGCAGGCCGAGGAATCCGCAACGGAAGCCAAAACCGAGCGCTACGGATGATTCGGGTTCATAGGTGAGCGAGGCGTCGTTCAGCTGCAATTTGTCGAGCGCGTCACGCAACAGCGGGTAGTCAACGCTGTCGGTTGGGTAGAGACCGGCAAAAACCATCGGCTGCGCAGGGCGATATCCTGGCAGAACGGAGGTCGCCGGGTTGTTTGCCAGCGTCATCGTGTCGCCGACCTGAAGATCCTTGACGGTTTTCAGACCGGTTGCGACATATCCCACCTCACCGACATTGAGTTCGTCGGTGGCCACCATGGCGGGCGTGAAGAAACCGAGTTCGAGCACATCCGGTTCGCGGCCGCTCGCCATCAGGCGCACGCGATCGCCGGAGCTGATTTTGCCCTCGACTACCTTCACATAGGCGATCACGCCTTTGTAGGCGTCGTAGTGCGAGTCAAAGATCAACGCGCGGGTCGGAGCTTCGGGATCTCCGGCTGGTGGCGGCATGTGCTTGACCACTGCCTCCAGAATGTCGTGGATGCCGATGCCGGTTTTCGCGGAGGCGCGCACCATTTCGTCATCGAGCAAGCCGATAAACTTGCCGACCTCTGCCGAGACGCGATCGGGATCGGCGCTGGGGAGATCGATTTTGTTGATCACCGCCACGATCGCGAGATTTTGTTCGAGCGCCAGATAGACGTTCGCCATCGTCTGCGCTTCGATCCCCTGCGCGGCGTCGACCACGAGCAGGGCGCCCTCGCACGCGGCGAGACTACGGCTCACCTCGTACGAAAAGTCGACGTGACCGGGGGTATCGATCAGGTTGAGCTCGTAGACCTCACCGTCATCGGCACGGTAGTTCATGCGCACCGCGCGCGCCTTGATGGTGATGCCCTTTTCGCGCTCCAGATCCATGGAATCGAGCAACTGCTCGACCATATCGCGGCGAGCCACCGTTTCGGTCGCTTCGAGCAAGCGGTCGGCGAGCGTCGATTTGCCGTGATCGATGTGCGCGATGATGCTGAAATTTCGAATTCGCTCAGTCGGCTGCTTGGTCGCCATGAACCTCTCAAATCGCAAACAGGCAGTTCGCCAATCGATCGAACAGTATAGCGGACTTAGGTGAAGTTACCGGAGAAAACCGGAGACGATCGGTAGCCGCGCGCCCAATCGCTTGCCGAGCGCGATCCAGCGCTCAGTTTCCGGCAATCGCAGGGCGTAACAGGCGGCGAAATAGACCCCGCCGCAGAGACCCACCGCCCACAGCAGAAAGATCAGCGCCAGCGGTTTGTTGACATTGCTACTGTCGATGGTTTTGAGCAGCGTCCCATTCATCATGAAGGCCACGCATGCCATCAGCGCCGTCGCGACGCCGATCCGCGCGAACCAGACCGCGAACTCGGCTTCGAAGCGCCCTAGCTTCCAGGTGAGCACCGCGAAGAGAATCAGCGCTTCGATCGCCGTCGAGATCGAAAGGCTCATCGCCAGCGCCGCAAACCCGATTCGCGGCGCCAGGATCGCACCGAGCGTGATGTTGATCACCGTGATGAAGATACCGGCACTGACAGGAATGATCGTGTTCCGCATGGCGTAAAAGGTGCGGGCCAGAATTTCCACCAGACTGTAGAAGGTCAGGGCCAGCGCAAAAAAGGCGAGGGGAGTGGCCACCAGCTCGGTTGACGTGTTTGAGAACGCACCCGATTGCAGCAACACGTGAATGATTGGCACGCGGAACACATACAGTCCCGCCGAGGCTGGCAACGCGAAAAAGAGGAGCGGTTTGAGTCCGGTCATCAACGATTGCTTCAGGCCGTCGATATCGCCGCGATCGAACTGCGCGGTCATCGTTGGGAAAAGCACCGTGGCGAACGCCCCACCAATCATCGCGTTCGGCAGCATCATGATGGTGAAGGCGTAGTTAATCGCCGAAACCGTGCCCGACCCTTCGCGGGTCGCCAGCGAGGTCACGACGATGAAATTGAGCTGGAACGCGGCCTGGCCGATGATGCGCGGTCCCAGCGCCACCAGCACCTCGCGCAAACCCTGAACGCGCTTCAACGTCGGCCGGAACCGCATGCCGACCTTCGTCAGATCGCGAATCTGAATCGCAATGTGGAGCACAGCACCGATGATCACGCCGATCGCCAGTCCGGTGACCCCGCGTGAGGGCGCCAGCGCAACCGCCCCGAAAATGATCCCGAGGTTGTAGAGAAGCGGCGCCAGCGCCGGCAGCGTGAAGCGGCTATGCGTTTCCAGGATGCCCTTCGCCGCGATGCCCATGCCGAGGAAAATCGGGCTGAGCAGCAGGATCCGCATCACCTTCGCGGCCACGTGCTGTTCGTGGTCGCTCAATCCCGGCGCCACCAGATACTCGACGAGCGGATTGGCAAAGATGAAGACGATGATGCCGGAGACGACGGTGACGATGGCCGTCCAGGTGATTACCGCGGAGGCGAGATCCCACGCCGCATCTTCGTCGCGATCGAGAAGGCCGCGGAAGACGGGGATGAACGCCGAGCCGAATGAACCGGTCATGATCAGGAGGAAGAGCAGATCGGGGATGCGAAACGCGCTGAGGTAGGCGTCGTAATCACCGCTGGTGCCGAACTGGCGGGCGATGATGAATTCACGAACCAGCCCGATCAGGCGGCTGGCGATCGCCAGCAACGACACGATCGCCACATTGCGGCCGATCGCGTGCGCCGCGTCCGGCAATTTCCGGGTGGGACCCGGTAACGCGCCCCGTTTTGCAATCATTCCCTGAAAGCGTCCTTTTCGAGCGCGTTGTTACGGGACCAGTCAGCCAGCACTGGTCGGTCAACTGCAGTATGGCGCAAAATGCTCGGGTGGACAGCGCCGTCTACACCTGATATTATCCATTTTTGGCGGCCACTGCCGCTCTTTTTGTGATTCATACCAGAGCACGATCGCTGCAGCAGCGAAGGGATAGAGACAGTTGGCGAATAACAAAGCGGCCGAGAAGCGAATCCGCGTCAATGAGACGAAGCGTGTGCGCAACCGCCCGTACCGGTCGGCCTGCCGCACATTCGTGAAGAAGGCCGAGTTGACGATTCGCCAGGGCGATCTCGATGCGGCCAAGACTGCCGTCGTCGAAGCGGTGAGCATGCTCGATCGCACCGCGCAGAAGGGCATCATCCACAAGAACAATGCCGCGCGCCGCAAATCGCGCCTGCAGACCAAGCTGAACGCAGCGGTCGCCGCAGCCTAACGCGCGTCCAAACGAAAAACCTGCAAAGCGAGCCAGATTATCTGGCTCGCTTTTGTTTTGCCGACGCGGCGATGATCGCGAACAACAAATCCTCGGCAGTGCGTAAGCGACCGGTTTTCTGATCCCGATCCGCACCCAGAATCGCCGATTGTATCGGGGTGACCGGTTGCTGGCGCGATGAACGCTCGATCGCGACCATCCGCCGGGGATTGGTGACGGCGAGATCGACGCCGACGCGCTCGGGCGGAATGCTGTGCGCCGCCTCCAGCGGTACCGCCAGCTCCGCCTGCTGCATCACCTGGGCGACGATGCGGAAGAGATCGTCTGAGCTTTGTAGCGATTCGTCGAGCAGCTTGACGGCCTGATTGGTATCGCCACCAAAAAGCGCGCTCAAAAACGGAAAGAGCTGATCCGCCGCCGATGCTGCCGTCATCTCGCGAACGTGCGTGTCGGTGATGGCGTCAGGTGCAGCGTAGGCCGCGAGTTTGCGAACTTCCTGCTGGATGCCATCGAGATCGGGTGGCACGTCGTAGCGGGGATTCGACGCTGCCTGCCGCCAATTTCCCGGTGCGAGGAGATCGAGCAACTGCGTGGCGGCGCGGCGATCGATCGATGAACCCGCGGCAGTTGCCTGTGCAGAGACGAAATCCAGCAGATCAGGTCCACGAGGGGGAATGCCTGCGCGAACTTCCATAGGCAGCGCGAGTTTCTTCACCGCCGCGGGCACGGAGGAGAGCCCCGGCTCGGCGAGAATCAGCACATTCGGTGACACCAGCGATGTCAGCACCGCCATTGCGTCGGAGGCAGCGCCCGTGGAGCCACTCTCCTCCGTGTCGTCGCTCTGTGCCGTGCGTTTTCCCCGGCTCTTGCCGGTAAACAGATCATCGACGATGAGTAGCCGTGGCTCGCCGAAGAACGACGGTGTGCCGGCCATCCTGGCGATGTTCTTCGCCGGAGTGGAGCGACCGTCGATGCGCGTGGAGTTGCTGTCGCTCGGGTCGAGCTGAGCGCGCAATTGGCTGACATGCTCCCGCACCAGAAAGGCATCGGGACCATGTACGAAATAGATCATTGGGAACTCCACGCGGATTGGGCGAAAGGGTTGGCCGGAACCGCCTGTGCCGTGTGAACCGCAGCCTTGAACCTGCTTTACGCAGGTGGGTGCCCTCGCAACGCGGGTACTGCCCGCGCGGGAAGGCTCCCGAAGACTTTCATTGGCTCAAGACAACGAGATCATCACGTACACCGCAGATCCAGCCTTACCCGGAGCGTACCACGAGATGCCCGCCTTGCACCCAGGTTGTGGAGGTACCGAAGTAGTGGCGGTTGCTGCGTTTACAATCGCTCCGACGATGCGTCGCTCTTGGTTCTAAACGCGGCGCATTCACGAGCAGGGTAGAGGAGAACATCAATGCGGCGACGAGTCGTCGTAACCGGGATGGGAGCGATTTCCGCGATCGGCAACAGCGCCGCGGAAACCTGGGCCAGCGCGATCGCCGGGGTGAGCGGGATCGCTCCGATCACCCGGTTCGATACCGAAGGCTACGGCACCACCTTCGCCGGTGAAGTGAAGAATTTCGACGCTGGGGCGATTGTCGGGCGCAAGGAAATGCGCCGCATGGATCGCTACACCCATTACGCGATCACCGCAGCGCTGGAAGCGCGCTCATCCGCCGGATTGGACGGTAACGAGACGATCGACCTGCGCCGGGTTGGTGCGCTGATCGGTACCGGTATGGGCGGCGTGGAAACGCAGGAGTTAGCGACGGAAGCGTTGCTTTCCGGCGGACCGCGCAAAGTCGGGCCGTTCACCGTCCCCGCGATGCTCCCCAACATGGCCTCGGGCAACGTCGCCATCACGCTCGGAGCCACCGGACCGAACTTTTCTCCGGTTTCGGCCTGTGCCGCGGCCGGACATGCCATCGGTGAGGCATTCCGCATCATCCAGCGCGGTGACGCCGACATCATGTACGCCGGTGGGGCCGAAGCCCCGATCACACGTCTGAGCGTTGCCGGGTATGGCTCAATGGGCGCCCTGTCCACGCGGAACGATGATCCCGCGCGTGCCAGCCGGCCCTTCGACGGAGGGCGCGACGGCTTCGTTCTCGCCGAGGGAGCAGGGGTGCTCGTCCTAGAGGAGCGGGAGCACGCGATCGGGCGCGGGGCGACGATCCTGGCCGAGATCGCCGGATACGGCATGACCGATGATGCCAACCACATCGTGCAGCCCGCACCGGGAGGAGAGGGATGCGCGCGGGCGATTTCGATCGCTCTGGCGGAGGCGCAGCTGCAACCGTCGCAGATCGGCTATATCAACGCACACGGAACATCGACACCACTCAACGAGAAGTTTGAGACAGAGGCGATGAAGCGGGCGTTCGGTGATGTGATCTACCAGATCCCTGTGAGCTCAACCAAATCGATGACCGGGCACACCCTGGGCGCCGCCGGGGCGATCGAAGCCACGCTGACCGTTTCAGCGCTTCTCAACGGCATTCTGCCGCCGACGATCAATCAGGAAGTCCCCGATCCCGAATGCGATCTCGATTACATCCCGAATGTCGCTCGCGAGAAGCGCATCACCACCGCCATGAGCAACTCGATGGGCTTTGGTGGTCACAACGTCTCGCTGATTTTCATCGCCGGCGAGTAGCGCCGAAACCGCAACTCGGCTCGAACAAACAAAAACGCCCGGGATTTTTCCCGGGCGTTTTTCTGCATTGTTGCTTTGTCGTCGACCTAGTCGAGGTAGCCCCGAAGCTTGCGGCTGTAGGACGGATGACGGAGTTTGCGCAGCGCTTTCGCCTCGATCTGGCGGATGCGCTCGCGCGTGATGCCGAATTCGCGCCCGACCTCTTCAAGCGTACGGAATTTGCCGTCCTCGATGCCGAAGCGCAGCTGGATGATCTTGCGCTCGCGGTCGGTGAGCTTGCTCAGCGCTTCGCCGATCTGATCCTTCAGCAGATGCGCCGAGGCGATCTCGATCGGAGCGGGCATCGACTCATCCTCGATGAAATCACCGAGGAAGGCATCGCCTTCGTTTCCGACCGGCGCTTCCAGCGACACCGGATGCCGCGCAACTTCGAGCACCTGGCGGACCTTGTCGTCCGGCACATCCATGGCGCGGGCGATTTCTTCCTGCGTCGGTTCGCGCTCGAGAATCTGCTGCAGCCGGTGGCTGGTTTTCTTGACGCGATTGATCGTCTCGCCGACGTGCACCGGCAGGCGGATCGTGCGGCTCTGATCGGAGATCGCGCGGGTGATCGCCTGGCGAATCCACCAGGTGGCGTAGGTGCTGAATTTGAATCCGCGGGCGTAGTCGAACTTATCGGTCGCTTTCATGAGACCGATATTGCCTTCCTGGATCAGATCGAGGAAGGAGAGTCCGCGTCCGACGTACTTCTTCGCCACCGACACGACGAGACGAAGATTGGCCTGGATGAGATGCGCGCGTGCGGCATCGCCATCGACCTTATCGTCCTTCAGCGCGCGCTCGGTTTCCGCATCGCACTTGGCGAGCGAAAGCTCCTCTTCGGCGAGCTTGCCGCGCTCCATGCGCTTGGCGAGCCAGATTTCTTCCTGCATCGTCAGCAGATCGGTCATGCCGATTTCCTGGAGATACAGGCGCACGGAATCACCAACGCCGGCAGCGGTATCGACCTCGACCGGCTCCACCGGCTCGATATCGACCGTATCGACGGTATCGATTTCCTTGACTGGGGAGATCGTTTGCAAAGCCCGGGATGGCGCCTGATCGAGAACCTCGATCCCCTCGGCTACCAGTGAGGTATAGAGCTCATCGAGCCCATCTACCTGATCCTCGGCGTTCGGAAAAAGCGCAACTATGTCGTCCGAAAGAACAAAACCCTGGTCTTTGGCCTTGGCGATGAGGCTAGCAACCATCTGACGATTCACCTGCCCCCGGCACGTTACCAGTGCCTGGAATTCGGTGCAGTTGCACCCGGTAAGAACCTTGCCGTCTCGAAGGTATGCCAACGAAGCTGCAGAGGCTCGAGCCCTCGGCGAGCGCGGGTTTATCGCTCGTTTCCTCGTCAAGAAACGAATTACCCGTGACTTCGTGAGAAAATCATAATCTAGATATGTTGATGATTCAAGGGGTTGTCAGACAAGATAAGGCGTCGGACGTCCGATGTGCGATGTAGTTGATTTGTGCTCAGTATATAGGGTGAATGGTAGTATTCAGCGTTGAAAATTGAGCGTTCAGCGAGGATTTGAGCCATGTCCGGGCATTCAAAGTGGTCCACGATCAAGCGCGCAAAGGGCGCTGCTGATGCCAAGCGGGGGCAGTTGTTCACCAAGCTCGCCCGCGAAATCACCGTCGCCGCGAAAACCGGCAGCGCTGATCCCGAGGCGAACCCTCGCCTGCGGCTCGCCATCCAGAAAGCACGCTCCGAAAGCATGCCGAAGGACAACATCGATCGCGCCATCGAGCGGGCAGTAGGCAGCGGTGCTTCTGAGAACTACGACGAGATTTATTACGAGGGGTACGGTCCGGGAGGGATCGCGCTCATGGTGTTCGCCATGACCGATAACCGGAACCGCACTGCCAGCGACGTCCGTGCCGCCTTCACCCGGGGTGGGGGAAATCTCGGTGAAACTGGCGTGGTTTCCTGGATGTTCGACCAGGTCGGGCAGATCGTCGTCGAAACCGGCGATGCCGATCCCGACGAGATTTCGCTGATCGCGATCGACGCCGGCGCCTCCGACGTTCTGCCGGATGAGGGCATCGTTGAGGTCTTCACCGAGGTGCAGGATCTGCATCGCGTTCAGGAAGCGCTCGCCGCCGCCGGTCTGAAAGTCGAATCAGCTGAATTGACGATGAAGCCGAAGACACTGCAGGAGCCGACCACCGACGAGGCCGTGAAGGCGATTCGTCTGATCGAGCGCCTCGAAGATCTCGATGACGTGCAGACCGTCTACACCAACCTTGATCTCACGGACGACGTGCTGGCGCAGGTCTAGTCGGAAGGCACCTCCGTGCGCATCGTCGGCATCGATCCTGGAACAGCATTGCTGGGGTTCGGCGTGATCGACGTTGATGATGCGCCTCAGCTCGTCGATTTCGGCGTCGTGGAAACCACCAACGACGATGCCATGCCGATGCGGCTGCTTTCACTCTACGAATCGCTGACGACGCTGTTCGATCAATTCCGTCCCGAGGCGGTTGCGATCGAGCAGCTCTTTTTTGCGCGGAACGTCACGACAGCAATCACCGTCGGGCAAGCCCGAGGCATCGCGTTGCTCGCGGCGGCGCAAGCGCGCGTGCCCGTGTTCGAGTACAGCCCGTCCCAGGTGAAGCACGCGATCTCCGGGTACGGCAAAGCCGATAAGCAGCAGATGCAGGAGATGGTGCGGATCATGCTCGACATGGAGTACGTGCCGCACCCCGACGATGCCGCCGACGCGCTGGCCGTGGCGCTCTGCCACAGCCAGCGCGCCAATTTCACCGCGATGACCGGGTGGAGCGAATAATGCCGGCTGCCGGGAAAGAACGCCTCGACGAGGCCGTAGTTCGCCTAGAGCTGGCGCCGACCCGCTCGAAAGCCCGCGCCATGATCATGGCGGGCGATGTGCTGGTGAACGGCCTGCCGGTGCTGCAGGCCGGTTCGGGGGTTCGCGTCACCGACGATATCGCGCTGAAAGCAAAGCCGCGATTCG
>JAESFN010001371.1_pt1 | contig 10850 bp, 7 predicted proteins | sample 9269411 | NCBI WGS metagenome assembly JAESFN01 (sample SAMN14505399, study PRJNA617100) | algae metagenome | isolation source: Iphinoe sp. HA4291-MV1 and co-occurring heterotrophs from trail next to... | place: USA: Maunawili Falls, Hawaii | collected 2009-07-25
TGCGTTCCACCACTACGAGCAGATGATGGAAAAATCGCCGGCGCGCGATCGCCAGCGCTTGATCGTGGGGCCGTGGAGCCACGTGATGACGAGGTATCCGCATCACACGTACGCGGGTGAGTACTTTGGCGACGACGCGGCGCCTGATATGAATCACGTCCACCTGCGCTGGTTCGACTACTGGCTGAAAGGGGTGGAAAACGGGGTAATGGCGGAAGCGCCGGTGCAGCTCTTCGAGCCGGGCACGAACCAATGGCGCGATGAGCGCGCGTGGCCGCTCTCGCAGCAGACGCGAACGCTCTACCTGCATTCCGATGGTAAAACCGGCACGCTGAGCGCGGATGAGGCGGTGGCGGGTGATCAGCCGCTGTCGTACCGCTACGATCCGCTCGATCCGGCACCGACGCAGACCGACGTGAAGCGCTATCCGATCGAGGATGTGCCGCTCGATCAGACGGCGGTGGAAGCGCGCGGCGATGTGCTGACCTACACCGGCGAGGTGCTGGCGGAGACGGTGACGATTTCAGGCTGGCCGGTGCTGGAACTGCAGGCATCGAGTGACTGCAACGATACCGAGTGGCACGTGAAGATTACCGATGTAGGGCCGGATGGGCGATCGCTGAAGGTCTGCCAGGGGTGCTTGCGGGCGTCGTACCGCGATTCCCAGGAGCACCCAGAGCCGCTGGAGCCGTGTGTGGTGACGGCGATGGCGGTGGAGCTTTGGCCGATTCAGCACGCATTTTTGCCGGGGCACCGGATTCGCGTTTCGATTACGAGCAGCGATTTCCCCTGGTTTGCGCGCAGCATGAACCAATTCGGCCCGTTGAAAGATCTCGGCGAGCCGAAAGTGGCGACGAACACGATCTATCCGGGGAGCCGGGTGCTGCTGCCGGTGGAGTAGACGGACTCTCGTTCATGCTCTTCGTTGGATAGAAAGACCCCCTCGATCAAGATCGAGGGGGTCTTGATTAGCAGTGCTTAATCCTGGGTGGCGCTGACGAGGTCCCAGAAATCACGGGCGATAGGCATGCCGTTTGTGTAGATCGGCGTGAGTACGAGGACGGTGACGAGAAATCGTCCGAATTGTCCGGTGACCTGCGTGCCGGTTTGGCGAGATTCGGTAAGATCAAGCACGTTCGCGGCGATATTGCTGGCATTTCCCGGTCGTGGTGGGGTGGCGAAGGTTCCCCAGCGTAGCGTTTGGCTAGTCATCTCTTCCATCATCGTGCTGGCAGCATCGACAGAGATGAATTCGTCGACAGTGATGGCGACGTTGATCGAACTGTTGTTATCACTGTAGGCAAAGAGCTGTCCGGTCACCCAGCCGGCCGCGGTTTTGTTGGGCATGAAGGCACCGACCAGAGAGTCGGCGTAGACTGGTCGCTCTTCGCTGCCGATGAGCGTGAAGCCGAGGTCAGAGACCGAGGCAGTGGTCGGGATGAATACGAGATAGCTGTCTGGTTCGTTGTCGGCGGCGCGAGCCGTTGCGACGGGCGTGGGAGTTGACGAAGGAGCCTCGTCGCTGTCGCGGGCTGTTGGGCGTTCGTCATCGTCGTTCTCAGAATCACTCGCGGTCGTCGCCACTTCCAAGAGGCCAAGGACAAACACTTCCGCCGGCTTCGTGGAAGCGTTTTCGATAGTCGCGGTGGTTCCAGCCGGAATCAGCACTGATGTGTTTGCCGGAAGCGATGCGGGGAGCTTGTTTTTTCTCAACAACTTGAGTGGCTGCGCCGTGGCGACAATGCCAGTAATTCCATCAAAGATTTGCTCGCCGGTCGTTGCCTTGCCAGGAAGGGTGAGTTTCGCCACATAGAGGGTGGATGCACTAGAGGCGCCACCCTCGATCTGTGTTTCGAATAGGATGCTGTGGCCTGGATCGGTCGCAGTCCCGGTGTCGCTCGTCTCCGTTGGCGTTATTCGTACGGTGACCTTCGTTATCGGATCGTCCGAACGCCGGATCAAGCCGCAGTCGGCGACCCAGTCCCCCGTAGGCACTGACGAGAGATCGAGTGACGATGTCGAATTGGGCGCGATGTCGAGTTCCAGCCCCTGCGCCATCAGTGAAAAGCGCTGGCGTCGCAGTGTGGCATTTACGATCTGCAGGGTGGATCCAGCTGGCACACTGACAATGCCTGGTACGCAGCCGTCCTCGGCAATGGTTAGCTTTGGCTCTTCCGCTGTGCCGTTGGCTATGCGAGCACGGAGTACCGAAACGTTATCGACGGCCGTGAGCTCCGCGATTGATCCAGCGGGAGCAAAAAGACGTTCAGATGGTCCTAGCGTCGCCGCAAGCCCAAGATCATCAATGGTCTTGAGTGTGCCACTGAGACTGATGAGGATTTGCGGGCCGGATTCGGTGGGGAGTGATTCGCCGGATTTGAGATCGAAGCGCTCGAAAATGAGGTGCGCTTTATCGTCGATCTCGCTGTCGATTTCTCCCTCAACCAGGTAACTCAGCTCGGCGTTTGTTGGTAATGGGCTGGAAGGGAAGGGCGCGCTCTGTTGAGCGCGTGCCTGCGGCATCCAGGCGAGCGACGCCGCGAGAACGATTGCGAGAAGTGCACACCGACCAAGCCGCGACCACATTGCTGCCGCTCCATTACCCATAGCCGCTCGTGCGTGCGAGCGGCAACATATCAGCGTTCAGCGCATCAGAAGGGACGGCCGGACAGGAGAATGCGCTCTGCTGGAAACAGAACAAATGTCTCATATCCAATTGGGTTTGACAAGTGGGTCAACCCGATTGGGAGGCCGAATCTGGGAGCATTCGCAATTACTTCACACCACGGACGGCGAAGGCGCGAGCAGGGAGCGAAATCGAGCCGTCTGGTGCCGTGTTGAGCACTGCGCGGATCGATTCGCGGAGCGTGGCGAGATGCTCGGGGGAGAGGGTCGCGGCGTAGCTTGGCGCTGGTCCCTGGCCGCCGAGGAAGGGATTCCAGTAGTCATCGAAGTCGCGGAATCGCATGGTGAGATCGAGGATGTGGTTCTCGACGTCGCGCAGTCCTGCGGTGGTGAAGAGGCGCGCCAGGGCATCGGGTTGGCAGACTGGGACGAAGCGGCGCTGCTCGGCTGATTCGCGCACTGAGAGATCGAGCGCCACGGCTGCGTCCCAGAACACGCGCATCATCTCCTGGCCGTCTTTGTAATCCCAGACGTAGGTGGCAACGACGCCGTCAGACTGGACTACGCGGGTCATTTCGCTGACCGCTCGGGCGGGATCGGGAACGAAATTCAGCATCAACCCGCCGACCACGGTTGCGAATTGCGCTTCGCCAACCGGGATTGCATCGGCGCTGCCGATCTGGATCTGGAAACGCTCGTCGGGAAGGCGTTGCTTGGCGTAGGCGAGAAACCCGGCCGAGGGATCGATCGCGAGCACCACGGCCGGTTCGACAAGATCGAGAATCGCCGCGCTCACCGCACCGGTACCGGCGCCGACATCGAGCCAGCGACCTCCAGCGGGGCGGGCGAGCCAGCGGACAAAATCGCGGGCCAGGAGGCGACTCCAGCGCCCGACATACGGTTCGTAGCCATCGCCGCTGGCCCAGTTCGGAGAGGTAGTGCTGGCGGTCATGATTGCCCTCTTTTGCAAAGCCGGTGGTCGAATGTCGAGGGGCTTGCTGAGAGCATACATGACCGCTTAGCGATTACCTAGACCTCGAACTCCTTCAGCACCGCTTCAAGCTTGTCGAGCAGGGAGAGCGCGTCACCGTAGCTGGCGGGGATGATGTTGGTGAAGGCGTAGACGTGGTTATTTTGCTGCGCTTTGAGCTGTTTGAAGAGCGGCTGATCGGCCATGAGCTGCCCATCGGCATTGATCACGCCGTCGCGATCGCCGTAGGTGAGGATGATGTCGGCGTCGGCGAGCAGGTGGAGTTGCTCGTAGCTGAAACGCTCGTTAGTGCCGGTTTTGCCAGCGGCGGCTTCGATCCAGGTGGCGCCGAGATCGGTGAGGACCTTCCCGGGGGCGGAATCGGGGTAGTAGAGGGTGAACTGGTTATCCTGCGAACCCCAGCCGTTGGCGATTCCCCAGCGGATGCCAGCGAGTTTATCGGCGTAGGTTTGCTTGACCGCGGCGGTGCGCTCGGCGTAGTGCTGCTTCATCTGCTCGAGACCGGCGATCGCACCGGCGGCATCGGCGAATTGATCGGCCATGACGAGCCAGGCGTTGGGCACGGTGTAGTCGATAAGCACGGTCGGGGCGATGGTGGAGAGCTCGGTGTGCTGCTCGACGAGCCAGGGCACGCTGATGGCGAGAATAAGATCCGGTTCGAGCTGGATGATCTTTTCCAGATCGGGCTCGCTAAAGGTGCCGACAGTGGGGATGTCCTTCAGCGCGGTTTTGTAGACCGAGGCGTAGCCTTCGAGATCGATTTCGGTAATGCCGACCGGGGTGATTCCGGCATCGACGAGATCCTCCGGCGCGTAGCTGCCGAGGCAGACAATGCGCTGCGGCTGCACGGGAATTTCCACCGGTCCCATCACGGTTTCGAACTGGCGGGTGCCGCTGACCGGGGTGCTCTGCGCGAATACTCGCCGGCCGGAAAGCGCGGCAACGAACGCGGTTGCCGAAGCGCCCGTGAGGAGCCTGCGGCGAGTGAGTGCGGCGGCGAGGCGAATCGCTTCGTCGCGAGTCCAGGTTGTGACGGTTGAGGATGCGGTCACGATCGGTCGACTCCATTTGGTAATACCGACTAAAACAGTCGGAATTATCGTACGGAGCGATCTCGTGAGGTGTCAAGCGGCAATTTTAGGGCGTGCACTCCTGATTGGCGAAGCCTTTGGCGGCAGCTTCGACGACATTCGAGCAACTGACGATGTTGGCTGAGGATTCGGCGTTGTGGATGTAGAAGCCGTAGCCGTCACCGTTCACGGTGGCGGTGTTGTTTTCGAAGCGGTTGTTGCGGCCCCAATCCATATCGTCGATCACGTGGGTCTGAAAGCCGTCGGTGGGGCTGTTGACGCCGGTGTTGGCGCGGATGAGATAGTCGTTGCCTTTGACATCGACCCAGGAATCGGCGCCGCTGAGGGCGCTGCCATCGAAGCTATTGCCCTCGATCAGACCGCCGGTGGTGCCTTCCTTGATGTCGATGCTCTCGGCGGTGGTGCTCCAGATGCGGTTGCGGAGCACGCGGTTGCGATCGCTCTGATCGGGTTGCCCGCCGGAGTATTTCTCCCAGTTTGAGACGGCGGAGCCGAGGTAGATGCCCTCGCCGAATTTGTCCCGTTTCAGCCCGGTGTTGAAGACCTCGGAATCCTGAATCAGGTTATCGGAGCTGAAGGAGCGGAAGTGAATGCCTTCGTGACCGATATCGTGGACGCTGATGCCGAGGAGCTCGGTGAAATCGGCGTCGTCGGCCATCACCCCTTTGAGGGCGTTGGTGACGGTGATGCCGGTGATCGTCCAGTAATCGCCGGTGATGTGGAACGCGTAGCCGTTGCCGGAGTCGCCTCCGTCGATGATGGCAGCGCGGGAGCCGCAGAGGGCGATGCGGCGATCGGTCTCGCCGTTGGCAGCGGCGGTGAAGTTGCCCAGGTAGGTGCCATCGGCGAGGAGGATGAGATCGCCGGGCTGTGCCTGTTCGAGGGCAGTGGTGAGCGCGACGGCATCGTTGACGGGAATGATGCGCTCGCCCGATTCGGGGCAGGCGGTGACGACGGGTGAGGCGGCGAAGGAGGGCAGGGAATCGATGTCGGCGGTGGCAGAGGATGCGGGCGACATATCCCCGGTGAGTTCAAAGGTGTCGGTGGCAGTTTCGGAACCGGCGGTAGCGGAGATGGTGTAGGTGCCGGCGGGTGCTTCAGGGATGACGAAGCTGACGCGGAACTCGCCCTCGTCATCGGCGGTGAAGATGGCGAGCTCGTCGCCGGTGGCGTCCCAGTGGATCGCCCCCGAGGCGCCGGGGGAGAAGTGGCGGCCGCGGGCTTCACTGGTGGTGCCGGCGGGACCATCGTTGGGGCGGAGGCGGAGATCAGGCTCATCGGCGGCGAGACCGGAATGAGGCGCGAGTGCGGCCAGCAGGGCGATCAACAGGAGCAGGGGGCTGAGCGATTGGCGGTGGATGCGGCGCATGCGGGTCCCTTCTGTCGTTTCCAGCATAGACGGGTGGGTCAAGCGGGTTTGGTGGGTGATGATCGGGCATAGCCCGATGCCCGACTCTAAAGAGATCGGGCTGACAGGGGAAGTCCCTCCGGGACTACGAGCGACTCGTGCTCAGTCTCGAAGAGACTTCCCCTGTCAGCCTAGTGTCTTCAGACCCAGGTCTCTCCGGACCAGGGTGCTCCAGTCGAGAAACGTTTGTCCGCTTCGACGAGGTCGATTTTCACCGGTGATACGTGCACCATTGCACTGGGAACCGCCGACGGGCGGATTGGGATTCGGTGAGGGTGGGTCCGGCGATGCCACGGTTGCGACGCGGCGATTCCAGAGCGGCGGCTGCCCGCTGGGGTCGTGCCGAAGTCGAGCAGGTGGCCGAGGTGCTGACGGGGCGCAGCGGACCGGGGCAGCGCTTTTTCGCGCAGAGCCGGCGCTGGGGCGTTGGCGAGCGGGTGGTGAAATCAGCGCTCGCCGCCGGACTTGCCTGGTTTTTGATCACGCATTTTTTCGATCATCCCCGGCCGATTCTGGCGCCACTGACCGCGCTCTACGCAATTCAGGTGACGGTGGCGCAATCCCTGGCCGGGATGGTGCACCGCATTCTCGGGTTGGTGGCCGGGTTGCTGGTGGCGTTCGCGGTCGAGCTGGTGATCGGGCCGAACAGCGTAGCGATCGGGATCGGCGTGCTGATCGCGCTGGCGATCGGGGTGCGGCTGAAGCTCGATACGGTGGCGATCACGCAATTAGCGACGACGGCGGTGGTGGGAATCGCCGGAGGGAATGTCGATCCGCACTGGCGATTTCTCTCCGATCTGGCGATCGATACCGGGGTTGGAGCGACGGTGGGTGTGATGCTGAATCTGCTCATTGCACCGCCGTCCCACGTCGATGGCGCGTTTCAATCGCTGGAAGCGCTGTCCGATGAAGTCGGTGAGATCTACCGCGATACCGCGAAGGAACTGGCGCAGGGGCTGACCGGGGTGGAGGCGCGCGAGCAATTAGAGCGGGCACGCCGCACGGTGGGACCGGTGGCATCAGCGATGGCAGCGCTCTCTCGCGCCGACGAGAGTCTGCGGTACACGATCGTTTCCGAGGAGCGGCGACGCGCGTTGGAACGGGCGCGGCGAATGACGCGGGCGCTGGAGCACGCGGCAATCCAGGGGCGGATCATTCACCGCTCGCTGAACGACGCGATCTCCGCGCATCCCGATATTGTGAAGACCGGCTGGCTCAGCCCGGGTTCGTGCGGCGCATCGCTGGCGCGCCTGATGGCCGCGGGCGGAGACGCGGTGACAACCCTGGGTGCGATTCCTGCGCACCCCGAGGAAATTGCCTCGATCTCGGTGCGATTGAGTGCGTTGCGCTCGGCCCACGATCTGGCAGTCGCGAATGCGCGTCAATCGGCCGATCTGCTGGCGAGCGGCGATTGGGTGATCGCCGGGGAAATCCTGGGCGCGGCCGCGCAATTGCTGGGAGATCTTGAACTGGCGGCGATGGCGTAACGAGCGTTCTCCGTAGGCGCGTCGCCCGTCATCCGTAGCTGAGGGCGGTGCGCAGTGAGCCGAACGACCTGGGGTTTACACCCCAGGCTACGCAATAAACGCTCCTCCGGAGCTATGTGACGCGTCGCCCGTCATCCGTAACTACGGATGACGGGCGACGGATAACGGTCGACGGTTAAAGACCGAGGCAGGTGCCGCCGATCTCTTCGAGCTCAGCCTGATTGAGGGCGACAAACGCCTGGCTGGCGAGCACCAACCCTGGTTGGGGTGGATTGCTGCGGAAGAGCGCCAGCATGTCGTCGTTGACTGGGATGCCGACGAGCCGGAGCTCGTTCGCCAGGGTGTCGGCGTAGGCGGTCGATTCGGCAAAGCCGACGCCGATCTGCGTCCCGCTGACGTCGTTCACCCGGACCGCGCCCTCGGAATATTGCGCACCGTTGGCGAAAAAGCCTGACTGCCCGCCGCTCACGATCGGGGTCATGACGAAGGAGCGGATCGCTTCGGGGACGTCCTGGCCGAAGGTGAACTCCCAGCGATTTGGGTACCAGACATTGGTCGGTGGGTAGATGGCGGGCGACGGGGAATCGACACTCAGCACCCAATCGGTGATCGAGAGTGCGCCCTTGACATCGTAGGCATCGAATTTGGCGTTGACGTACTTCGCGTTCACCGGCACCGCCATCGTGCCCGGCGGCGTCACGCCCTGCTGACGGTAGAAGTTGAGATTGTCGTTGCTGTGCAACGCGCTCGCCGTGATGACCTGGCCATCGGCAAATTGCGCCTGGAACCAATCCCAGCCACCCGGTCCGGCGGGGGAGAGATTGTTGGTGGCGCGCACGACCTCGGTGTTCGGCAAGGCGTTCAGCATGCCCCACTGGTGATCGAACCAGAAGGTGCCGCCGGTGAGCGCGATCTCTTCGCCGTCGAGGATCAGCGTGCTGGCGGCGGGATCGGGTTTGAGACCGGGGATCGAGTAGTAATGGGTGCCGATGCCATCGCAGCAGGGCATGCAGCCGTCGGCTCCCTGGAGTAGGTAGTCGTTGCCCGAGGCGAAGGTGATATCGATTGCGAAGGTGACCGGCTGCTGTTCGCCGTCATCGGTGCCACGGGCCTGGAGCTGGAGTGGGAAGGGTGTGTCGTTGCTGGCTGACCGGATCACGTTCTTGCCCATCGAGGCACCGAGCCCGTCGGGATTGAAGGTGAGGAGACCGGTGGTGCCGGCGATGACGATCGGTTTGGCCTGGTAGTGCTTGCCGCCCGCTCTCGCGACGGCGAAGTGGAGCTCGACGATCTGATTTTCGGTGTCGGTGAGCCCGAGCGCGGCGGCAAGATCGGGTGGCAGCAGCGAATAGCGGAAGAACATCAGCTCGATGCCGTACTCGTTGCCATCGGCCCCGGTAGCCGTACCGACGAAGAAGTACCAGCCGAGCAGTGATTTGAGGCGAATCGCGTTCGCCTGGGGGAACTGCAGGTTGGCCGGTGAGGTGATGTACTCGTAGCCCTTCGATGATTCGATACCGACCAGATTGGCAGCGATGTAGGCCTGGTGCGGTGAGAGTGAGCCGCAATAGGTGAGCAGGGTTTCGTAGCGATCGGCGTAGCTCTGCACGAATGAGGACGGCTCGGCGATCAGCGACAGCAGGTGCGCACCGAGGCGATATCCAAACGCCTGATTGCTGTTCTTGGGATCGAGGATTTTCGCCAGGATGGCAGGATCGAGATCGGCTGCTTTGAGCTCGGTCTGCCAGAGCGCGCGGGTGATGCTGTCGCGCGTTTCGGGGTCGAGGGCGTCGAGCGCCTCCTGAGCCCGGGAGAGTGCGTCATCGGCGACCGGCGAGGCCTCCTGAGCGCGTGCCAACCGGCTGCCGCTCGCGAGACCGGCGGCGGCTACGCCGAGGCTACCGGCGCGGCGCAGGGCGGTGCGCCGGGTCGATGAGGACGCAACGATTCGGGCAAGTTCATCGAGCAGAATCCGGGACATGAACCGTCATCCATTCACTGGCCGCGTGCACGCGGATCGACGTTAGAAAGTTGCTGGGATGTCTCCTTGAATCTTACCAATCAATTGGATCGATGTGATGCGCGAGTGAAACTTCTGTACATGATGTATTGATGGAAACCGGAGATCAGGGGTCGGGACCGCAGGCTACGAACTAAACGCTCCTCCGGAGCTCCGATCAACGACCATGGTCGTTGATCGTTCCCTCTCCTACCGCAGTGGGAGAGGGGTGGCATCCGCAGATGCCGGGGTGAGGGTTGTTGGGCATTCCGTACAGGGCACTCGTCACTTTGAACTCTGTGCTGCAATCACGGTTGAATGTGATTTGAGTTGGCCCGGTATGATTGAGGAACGAAAATTGCGCCCGTTCTGGGAGGAGTTTGACTCGCATGTCCGCCACCGCCACTCCAACACCATCGCCCGCGACAAATCCGAACAATCGCAGTGAGCGCGACCGCCGTGCGGCGATGGAAACCGCTCGCGTGTTGCAGGCCGAGCTCGATGCCCGCATCGACGGCGAAGTGCGTTTTGATCGCACGTCGAAAATGCTCTATTCCACCGATGCCTCGAACTACCAGATCGAGCCGATCGGGGTGGTGGTGCCGAAATCGCTCGATGCGGTGCAGGCATCGATGGAGCTGGCGTCGTCGCACGGGGTGCCGATCGTGGCGCGCGGCGGCGGTTCGGGATTGGCGGGACAGGCAGTCGGCACCGGGCTGATTATCGATTTCTCGAAGTACCTCAACCGGGTACTCGATGTCGATCTCGATACCCGGCGGGTGACGGTGGAGCCGGGGATCAATCTCGATCTTCTCAATAAGCAGATGCGGCCGAACGGGCTGATGTACGGTCCCGATCCCTCCTCCAGCAACCGGGCGACGATCGGTGGCGTGATTGCGAACAACTCTTCGGGGGCGCACTCGATTCTGTTCGGTATGACCTCGGACAGCATGCACAGCCTGCGCCTGGCGCTGCCCGAAGGTGGGACGGCCGATCTCGGACCGGCCTCGCTGGAGGAGCTGCGGGCGCTCGCGGCGGTTGACGATCCGCGCGGGCGGCTGATGGCGAAGTTGCTGGCGTTTCGCGACAAGCACAGCGAGTTGATCGCGCGCGATTTCCCGCGCCACTGGCGGCGGGCGACCGGCTACTCCCTCGATGAATTTGTGAAAGCGGACGGGGTGTTCAATCCCGCCCGATTGATCGCGTCGTCGGAAGGCACCCTGGGGACGATTCTCAGTGCGACGCTCGA
>JAESFN010001372.1_pt1 | contig 10846 bp, 11 predicted proteins | sample 9269411 | NCBI WGS metagenome assembly JAESFN01 (sample SAMN14505399, study PRJNA617100) | algae metagenome | isolation source: Iphinoe sp. HA4291-MV1 and co-occurring heterotrophs from trail next to... | place: USA: Maunawili Falls, Hawaii | collected 2009-07-25
AAGCGGAGCGTCTCAAGATAGCGAAGCACCTGCTCGAGGCCGGCTGCGACGAGGAAATTCCGCGTCTCGGGCAAGCGGCGAAACAAGAACTCGAAGACCGCGGTCCCGGTCATGCCGCCGGCGAGATAGGTCTCCACCATGTTGAGCTGGTAGAGATCGGTCAGGAACGGGCTGGTGGCCTCATTCATCTCGCCACCTCGCAAGTCGGCTCCCGCGTGTCAGGAAATGGCAGGGGCAGAGGGACTCGAACCCCCGGCCTGCGGTTTTGGAGACCGCCGCTCTACCAACTGAGCTATACCCCTAACGCTGCCGCGCAGGTGATGTGCCTCAAGCCGCGCCGCCTTGCAAGTGCTGCTTGTCGCGCCGGCCTGCAAGGCGGAAAGCGGCACGACTATTCGAGGTAGTCGGCCGCGACCTGGGAATCGCCGAGCTGATCGCTGACCAGATTGAACTTGTCGACGAAGACGCCGAAACGGGAGCGATCATAGGCGCCGGGATACCAGCTCTCGACGATGACGTCGCCCTCGTCGTCCTCGTAATACCGGGCCGCGACCGCGTTCTCGTTCATGTTGTTGAGGAACTCGAAGAAGCCTTCCCGGTCGCTCTTCGCCTTGTCCGTGGTTCCAAAGAAGGTCACCACCAGCACGCCGCCGTTATACGACTTCACCGAGATGTTGTAGAACTTGTCATGCTTGGCGATCAGCGAGGTTTCGCCATCCTCGACATTGTAGCCGAGAAACTCGAGGTGGGCCTTGTAGTCATCCGACCCCTCGAACGGGCCGGCCAGTGCAGGCACACCCGAAAGGGCAAGGAAAACAAAGAGAATGAGGGCGCGCATGAGCGATCAACCTTGTTGTGGCAGGGGCAGCCGCAGGACGAGATAACCTATCCGAATGGCCGAAACTTGGCCAGCCGCGCGATGGGGCGCGGGCGCCGTCCAACGCGTGGAGCGGGTGAAGGGAATCGAACCCTCGTCATCAGCTTGGAAGGCTGTTGCTCTACCATTGAGCTACACCCGCGCTTGGCACCCCAAGCAGTTACCAGACAACCGATCGAAATGCACCGCCCGAGGGCGTGTCAGCACCTCCAGGGGATTGGTGGGGGAGGTAGGACTCGAACCTACGAAGGCTAAGCCAGCGGATTTACAGTCCGCCCCCTTTGCCGCTCGGGACACTCCCCCGCCTGGCCGACCCGCCATCAACGCCGGGCGCCGGCGGGTCTTATGACGATCGATGCATTGGGTGTCAACGCAATCGAGATGGAGATCCCTCGCAGGCGGTGTCGAGGGTCCGGATCGATTGTGAGCTCGCGCCGCGCCGCCTATAAGCGCTTCCATGAGCCATCGCCAAGCCCACGGCCGCGACCGGAGGAACCAGCGGGGAGCCGCCCGCCCTCCCCGCCACACCGTCGACCGCGCGCCGGAGACCCACTTCATCTATGGCATCCACCCCGCGCTTGCCGCGCTTGGCAATCCCCGGCGCCGGGTGCTTCGCGCCGTCGCTACCGCCAACGCGATCGCTCGCCTCGCGGAGGCCGGCGCGAAACTGCCCTTGGCGCAGGAGGAAGTGGCGCCACGCGATCTCGACCGGCTGCTCGGCACCGAAGCCGTCCATCAGGGCATCGCCCTGGAGGTTGAGCCGCTTGACCCGCTGCCGATCGAATCGCTCCGCGACGCCCGGCTGGTCGTGGTTCTCGACCAGGTCACGGATCCGCACAATGTCGGCGCCATTCTCCGCTCCGCGCTGGCCTTCGGCGCGGATGCGGTTCTGTCCACCGAGCGTCACGCGCCAGCCGAGACGGGCGTGCTCGCCAAGGCGGCGTCGGGGGCGCTCGACCGGCTGCCGCTCGTCGGTGTCCCAAATCTCGCCCGCGCCCTCGACCACCTCGCCGGCTTCGGCTTCTGGCGGATCGGGCTCGACAGCGAGGGGGATCTCGAGCTGGAGGCCGCCGTCCACGGCGAACGGATGGCGGTGGTGCTCGGAGCGGAGGGGAAGGGCCTCCGCCGCCTGACGCGGGAGAACTGCGATGGCGTCGCCCGCTTGGCCATGGCCGGCCCCCTCGCGAGCCTCAATGTCTCCAACGCGGCAGCGGTCGCGCTCTACGTCGTGAGCCGCCACCTCGTTCGGGCCAGTGGGTGACCCCCGCCGGAGCGAGCCCCCCATCGCGCTTGCCGTGGCCGGGCGGCGCTGCTACGCCACAGTCAAAGCCGGCATAGCTCAGCGGTAGAGCAGCGGTTTTGTAAACCGAAGGTCGGGGGTTCAATCCCCTCTGCCGGCACCAGCTCCCTGCCCCAGGACCCGTCCGTCCCGTACCCCAAGGCGGCGCTCCACTGCGGAGAGCAGGCCGCGGCGAACCGAACCTTGCGCGCCGCGTTTTGTCCGTTCGCATGGACCGCCAAGCTGCCGTGGGCAGGCCCTTGCCGCCTTAAGGTCGCCGCAAAAGCGCCGGTAGCTCAAGAGCGGTTCGCCGGGCGATGATCCCGCCCGGCCACCGTGGAAGACCGACCAAGGAGAAGAGTCATGTCCACCTGGTGGGGGAACGACAGGGACAACAATCACCACGGGCCGCAGAAGAACCAATACGGTCTGGGCGGCGACGATACGCTGGTGGCGACGAAGAAGGACCGCTCCTATCACCTCTACGGCGGAGACGGTAAGGACAGCCTCGTCGGCTACGACCACGGCGACGAACTCTACGGCGGCGCCGGCAAGGACAATCTCTACGGCTACGGCGGCGCCGATTATCTTGAAGGCGGGAGTGGCCGCGACTTCCTCGGCGGGTTCAAGGGCAACGACGAGCTTGCGGGCGGAGCGGGGGCCGACGCTTTCTATTTCGAGACCAAACTCAACGCGAAGACCAACTTCGACAAGATCCTCGACTTCGCCCCGGGCGAGGACGAAATGCGGCTCGATAACGACATCTTCCATGGCACCGGCAATGCCGGCCATTCCCTCCAGGGAAAGAAATTCGAGATCGGCAAAGAGGCGACAAAATCCGACACACGCATCGTCTACGACGAGAAAAGCGGTGTCGTGTACTACACGCCCCACGGCGACGAAGGTAAGCAAACCAAGTTCGTCAAAGTAGTCAAAGGTATCGATCTGGGCCACGACGACTTCTTCATCGTCGGCTGATCCGATTCACGGCGCGCCACGGCGACGCGACACTCGACTGTCGTCGGCTTTGCGTTCGCGCGGCAGAGCCCCGGCGCAAGCCTTCCTATAGATCGCCTGCAATCATCGATAGGCCGGCCGGAGGACGGGTACCACCCGCCTTCGACTTTCATTGCACTGCAACACAATGCAGCCACAGTCCCGCCCGAATCGCGCCCCCAAGAGGGAGCGGTCCCGGCGCCCAAACTCTAGTCTAAGTCACTGCAACAATGCGCAAAACTCAGGCATGCGACTCGCGAAAAACCGGATAATCATGACAGTGGGAACATTCTTGTTGCGGCGCGGAACCCGTCGCGGTCCAGAGCGTTTGGTTCGGTTCCATAGCGTACGAGCCCTCCAGCATGCACGTTGACGCCTCGCTCCGTAGCCGGAGACAATTTCTCGCGTATCTTGCGGCCGGCATCGCCGCCGTGACTCTATCGCGTTCCGCGCTTGCGGCGGAGCTGGCGCCCTCCACGGTTAAACTCGAGCCGCCGAGCCTGACCGGCGGGCAGCCGTTCGATGCCGACAGCGTCATCGACATGGCGCGGAGCCTCTCATCGGCGCCGTTCGTGCCACTTGCGACCGAGCTGCCGCCGTCGCTGACGGATCTGGACTACGTTCAGTATCGGGACATCTACTTCAAGGCCGACGCCGGCCTATGGAAGCAGGAGGATGTCCATTTCCTCATCGAATTCTTCCATCGCGGCTTCTACTTCAAGGAGCGGATCGACATCGCGGTGGTGGACGACGGCGCGGCGCGCCACGTGGCCTACGAGCCCCGCCTGTTTGGGTTTGGCGCACACGTCCCGCGGCCGCTGCCGGATACCGACATTGGCTTCGCCGGGTTCCGCATCGCCACCGATGTCTCGAGCACAAACGGCGATTTCGGCGAGTTCCTGGTTTTCCAGGGTGCAAGTTACTTCCGATCCCTTGCCGCCGGTCAGGCCTACGGCATCTCGGGGCGGGGACTGGCGGTCAAGACCGCCTCGCCGGAGGGCGAGGAATTCCCGGTATTCCGGAGCTTCTGGGTCGAGCGGCCGCAGCCGGGCGACACCCACATCGTGGTCCATGCCCTGCTCGACAGCCCGAGCGTCTCGGGTGCCTACCGGTTCCGTGCGGAGTACGGCGACGAGACCGTGATCGATGTCGAGGCGACGCTGTTTCCCCGCGTCGACCTCGCCGAAGTCGGCCTCGCGCCCGGCACCTCGATGTTCTTCTTCGACCTCAACGGCCGTAGGGACGTCGACGACTATCGCCCGGAGGTCCACGACTCCGACGGGCTGCTCATCTACAACGGCGCCGGCGAGCGGCTGTGGCGACCGCTGGCCAACCCAGGGTCGCTTCAGGTTTCGAGCTTCCTCGACAAGGGGCCGCAAGGGTTCGGCCTGATCCAGCGCAACCGCGACTTCGAGAGCTACCAGGACGTCGAGGCGGCCTACGAGCGCCGTCCGAGCCTCTGGGTCGAACCCGTGGGCGACTGGGGACCGGGATCGGTGGTGCTCGTCGAGATCCCGACCGACGCCGAGATTCACGACAACATCGTCGCCTACTGGACTCCGGAACAGCCGATAGCGGCCGGCAGCGCGTTCAAGTTCGCTTACCGGCTGACCTTCGGCGGCGACGGTCCGGCCCGCGATCCCAATGCGGTCTTCGTCAGCCGAACGCGGCGAGGTCGGGCGGATCCCGAACATCCGACGCCCGTCCGGCTCTTCGTCATCGACTTCGCGATGGCACCGGGCGATTCGCACCCCGCCGAACCGCCCGAGGCTCTGGTGACGGCAAGCGCCGGGACAGTCAGCGGCATTGCGGTTTCCGACTTCCCGGACGTGAACGGGTGGCGCGTCACGTTCAAGCTCGATCCCGGCGACGCCGACGTGATCGAGCTCCGGGCCGGGTTGAAATTCGCCTCCGAGCAGCCTTCCGAGACCTGGGTGTATCGATGGACGGGGGACTGACGGCGGGACCCGCCGACGCAATGGCCGCCGCGCCCGCGGTGGCGGCCGCCTTCAGCGCCATGCCGCCGCATCACCCCCGGCCGATGCCGGAGCTGCCGTTGTCCCGCAACGCGACCGGTCTCCGGGCTCCAAGCACCGGCCTGCGGATCCGCCATCGTCGGGTGTTGGTGCTTGGCGGCGCGGCGATGCTCGGTGCCGCGGCCGTCTTCCAGATGAGCCGCGTGCTCGAGATCGCCGGCATGACGCCGGTCGAGGTTGTTCTGCTCGTCTTGTTCAGCCTCACCTTCGCGTGGGTCGGGCTGACGCTGGTCACGGCGATCGCCGGCCTCGCCGTGCGCCTGTCTCGGCAGCCCGCCGAGGAAGACGACGGACCGGGTGCAGTCGAAGGCCGGACGGCGGTGGTCATGCCCGCCTACAACGAACAGCCGGAGCGGATATTCGCCGCGATCGAGTCGATGGCCCGCGATGTGGCGGGCCTCGACGCCGGGGACCGATTCGACTGGGTCATCCTCAGCGACACGACCGACCCGGAGGTGGCACTGAAGGAAGAGGCCGCCTTCCTGGAGCTGCGGCGACGGCTCTGCGCTGTGGCGCCGGTCTACTACCGGCGCCGGCGGCGGAACGTGGCGCGGAAGCCGGGCAACATCGCCGACTTCTGCAAACGCTGGGGCGGCGCGTACGACTACATGCTGGTACTCGACGCCGACAGCGTCATGGAGGGGTCGACCATCATCGAACTCGCACGGCGAATGGACCGCCATCCCCGCGCCGGCATCATCCAGACCGTGCCTCGACTCGTCGCCGGGCGGACGCTCCTGTCGCGCCTGCAGCAATTTTCCGGACGCGCCTACGGGCCCTCGCTCGCCGCTGGTCTGGCCTGGTGGACCGGCACGGAGGGCAACTACTGGGGCCACAATGCCATCATCCGCATGGCCGCCTTCACCGAGGCGGCCGGCCTACCCATGCTCAGGGGCAAGCCGCCCTTCGGCGGGCACATTCTCAGCCATGATTTCGTCGAGGCCGCGCTGATCCGGCGGGCCGGCTGGTCGATCGTCATCGCCGACGATCTGGGCGGCTCCTACGAGGAAGGCCCTCCCTCGATCGCCGACATGGCGACGCGTGACCGGCGGTGGTGCCAAGGCAACCTCCAGCACGCGCGGCTGATCGCAACCCCGGGCTTCCACTGGGTGAGTCGATTTCATTTGTTCACTGGTATCATGTCTTACCTGGCCTCGCCGCTCTGGCTGTCGCTGATCCTCGCCGGGCTCGCGCTTGGCGCCCAGGCGCGGTTCACCCAACCGGACTATTTCCCGGACGACTTCAACCTCTTCCCCACATGGCCGGTCATCGACTCGACCGAGGCGCTATGGCTCTTCGGCCTCACCATGGGCGTCGTGTTCGCCGTCAAGGCGATCGGGTGGATCGACCTCACCGTCGAGGCGCGCCGGAAGGGCGCCCGTGGGTTCCGCGGTGCGAGCATCATGCTCGAATTAGTGCTTTCCGCCCTGTTGGCACCGGTTCTGATGGTGATCCAGACCGGCCTCGTGGTGTCGATCCTCTCTGGCCGTGACCGTGGCTGGAGCGCGCAGCGCCGCGACGCAGGGCCCGAGCACATCGCCTCGCTGTTTCGGGATCACCGCGGCCAAATGGCCGCTGGGGCTGCACTGGGAGCGGTGGCTTATTTCGTCGCGCCTTCGCTGCTGCTGTGGCTTTCGCCAGCGATCATCTGCCTCCTGCTCGCGGCACCGGTTGCCGCCGCCTGTGCTTCGACGCGGCTCGGCGAGTGGCTGAAGCGCCGCGGGCTCCTCGTCATCCCCGAGGAGGTCCACACGCCGCACTCGGTCCGCCGCGCGGCGTCATTGCGGGAATCCTATGCGCGGGTGATCGAGGGTGCTCCGGACCTCGACCGGCTGTTGGCCGATGCCGAACTCCGTACCGACCACATCCGTCTCGTCGAGCCGTCGGGCGAACGCCAGCGCGGCCAGGTCGATCCGCTCGAGGCCATGGCCCTCGCCAAGATCGGCGAAGCCCGCTCGATCCCCGAGGCATTGTCGTGGCTGGGCCGCGAGGAGCGCGCCGCCGTGATCGGCGACCCGCAACTCCTCGAACGCCTCGCCCGACTGCCCGCCGCCTGAACGGGCGGGACTCGCATGCGCCGCGTCCCGCTGCTGGATGGCCTCCGTGGTTACTTCCTGCTCTTCATGCTGCTCACCCATCTCTTCGGCGGCGCCTATCCGCTGGTGAGGGTCAACCACGCTGAACTTGGTTTCGTGCAGGACGCACAGGGTTTCGTTTTCATTTCCGGCCTACTCGTGGGCGTGCTCTACGGCCGGCGCATGGAGCGGTTCGGATTCGCCGGTCCCGCCCGCCAGATATGGCGGCGTGCGGTCGAACTCTATCTGTGGATGATCGGCCTCATGCTGGCGGTGCTGGTGCTCCGCGCCGCCCTGCCGGGCGCGGCGGCAATCTGGGATGAGTGGCTGGGCCTGCTGCCGTCGGGGACCACGCCGGTGCGGCTCACCGCCGCCGCCATGCTCTACCAGCCGACCTTCTTCGACATCCTGCCGCAGTACATCCTGTATCTAGCCGCCGCGCCTTTGCTGCTCAGGCTGTGCATGACTGGACGTCCGGTCGCCGTGCTGACGGGTTCGGTGCTCCTGTGGCTCGCGGTCCAGCTTGGCATCCATCTTGGTCTTGCCGACGGGATCAATTCCCTCCTCGGGCGCTGGCAGACCGGATTGACATTGAGGGTCGCGTTCAACCCGCTCGCGTGGCAGGTCCTCTTCTTCAGCGCAATGGCACTCGGCGTGATGTGGACGCAGGGCAGGCTTGACGTCCGGCGCCTCCTCGACCCGGCGCGGCCGGGCCCGGCGATGATCGCGGGCATCGTGGTGGCGTTCTTTGCTCTCTGGCGTCTTGGCTTCACCTTCGAGTTGGTGCCGAAGGTCATGATGCTTCGCTTCTGGATCTTCGAGAACCGGACCGAGTTCAGCCTCGTGTTCCTGGTGAACTTTATCGCCCTCGCCTACCTCATCGCCTGGGTGCTGGTGGCTGGCGCGGCCAGCGCTGCTCGGACGGTGCGTGCAGCGTCCACGTTCCTCAACAGCCTTTTCACGCTGCCATTCCTCTGCCTCATGGGCCGCCATTCGTTGCAGGTCTATGCTTGGCACGTGCTCGTCGTCTACCTGGCCGCGTGGTTCGACGGCTACTTCGGCCCCTATGGCGGGGTTGGCAGGTCGTTCATCGCTCTCGTCTGCATCGTCCTGCTGCCCCTCCCCGCCGTGTTCATCGAGTGGCGCGCCCGGCGGCGGATGCGCCGGGACGCCGTCGCAGTTGCCGCCGAATAGACGATGGTTACGCGGCGCTACTCAAGCGGCAATTCGCCCCCGATCTCGGCCGCCTTGCTCTCCTTGTCATAGACGCAGATCGAGACGATCGCGGCGTCGGCGCCCTTAGCCTTGCCGGTCACCAGCGCCAGTCCGTAGTGCTCCGAACCGAACGGATCAACGTTCGCCTTGGCCGTCTCGAACATCGGCTCGGCCACCTTCAGGCATGCGGCCTCGACATCCGACCGGAACTGCTCCCATGCATCGTCGGAGGAAGCGAGAGCTGTGGCGGTTGGAGCGAGGATAAGGACCATAACGAGGGCAAGGCGCATCTTCAGTGTTTCCTTCCTGATTCCGCCCAAAGCGGTCCGCCGCGATCGGAGGAACCCCAACCTACGGGCCGCACGACGGTTCCGTTAGCGCTTCCGCTCCGCGAAGGACTGGCATCGCCGGCAGAAGCGCGCGGATCACGGTTGCATCGCTGTCGGCACCCCACGCCTCGGCGGCGCCAAGCAATGCTGCGAGAACTTGATCGACCGCCTGCGTTTGCTCCGCCGGCCACCGGGACCGGTAGTCGGCCCTCCTGATAGCGAGAAGCGCATCATGCCTCCAGCCCTGGAGGGGGAAACCCTCGGCGGCGATCAGTTCAAAATAGCGCGGCAAGAGGGCCCGAAGGTCGTCTTCTTCCCGCCCTTCGAGGTCCGGTGCCAGCGAAGCCGCATGAGCGGCAAGGAGTTCGGGGGGAATCTCTCTTATCGGCGTCAGCCGCAACAACCGCTCCTCGAGCGGTCCCAAGCTCCCGCCATCGCAGGGAACCGGCGATCCGGCACCGAAGGTATAGATGGAGAAGACCCGATAAGTACGCGAGATTGCCGCCGCCAGCCCGTCGTCCATGCGTGCTCCGCCTCTACCAGCACGGAGACACCATAGTACTGGGCTGCGGGTTCGGCTGTGATGCCCGTCTCAGGAGACCATACCCATCCCCGCCTGACAGGCAGAGACGGGCACCGAATGGGTGTCAGAAGCCGCCGGGGCGGCGCGCCGGGAGACGCTTCTTCGGCGCCGGCAGAAGACCTTCGCGCTGGGCCTGCTTGCGAGCGAGCTTGCGGGCACGGCGCACCGCCTCGCCCTTTTCACGGGCACGAGCCTCGGAAGGCTTCTCGTAATAGCGTTTCCGCTTCAGCTCGCGGAAGATGCCCTCGCGCTGCATCTTCTTCTTGAGCACCTTCATCGCCTGGTCGACGTTGTTGTCGCGAACGAAAATCTGCACTCCGGGCTCCTTTGCCGCGGACTCAACCGCGAAATCTGGATGGTCATAACCCCTTGCGCCGGCAATCTCTTTCGGACAACAAATCCCGAGAAGCGCGCGGAGGGGGGTGCTGCTTTGCGCGGAACTTAGTCGGTTCGCTGGGTTTTTACCAGCGGCTTCAATCGAAATAATTCCGTGCCTTGGCCCACTCCGACGTCGCGCAACGATAGGCTGGAACAGGATCGGCATCCTGTACATTATCTCCGGAGCCCCGGAGGTGTTGAGCATGACGCACGATCGCAACCCCGAAGCTTCCGAAAAGAACCCGCGAAGAGGAGACGTCAAGAGAAAGAAGGATGTGGGAAGTGGCGTTCCCACGCCAGTTCGCCCGGCTGGCCCCGAATCGATGCGCGACCCGCCGAAGCGCTGGGACAAGGTCGATCAGGCGGACGATGAGTCTTTCCCTGCGAGCGACCCGCCCGCAACCTATTGAACTTTCCGCTCGGGCCGGCTGCGGTTCGCAACGCGTGACTGCTGGCGCTATAGTGCGGGAAATCCCTCGGAGCACATTCATCCCGATGCGTCATGCCCGCCTCTTGCCGGTGGTGGCGCTGCTGGCGGCCTGCCCGTTTGCGCCCGCATTCGCTCAAGACATGCCCCTTGGGATCGGTTTCGCCCAAGCCGAGGAAGGCACGTGGTGGTGCAATGGTGCGCGGGCCGATACCGCCCTCGAGTGCGCAACCAGGAAATGCGAGGCCGAGTCCGGCGGTCAGGAGTGCCGCGCGACCCGGTGGTGCTTTCCCGCCGGCTGGACGGCGCTGATGGTGGTCTGGCTGCCGGAATTCCATTCGACTCACGTCCTTTGCGGGATGCCCGGCGAGGAGGCCGCCACGGCAGCGATGCGGGCGATATGCGACGCCGGGGACGAGTTCAGTCAGTGCGATCTGGTCCTGACCATCGACCCGGACGGGAAGCAAAGCGATCTCATCGGCCTCAGCTGGCCAGGCCCTGCCGCCGGCGAGTCGCCTTCGCGCTGAATGCGGCGGCTTGTGACCGACGTCATTGTCCCGTTCGATTTCGCAGAAGTTCGCCAAAAATCCACCGCTTTGCAGCCTTGCCCTGGTCGTGAAGTCCGGCGAATATGCGCACCGACCTGATGTG
>JAESFN010001373.1_pt1 | contig 10844 bp, 9 predicted proteins | sample 9269411 | NCBI WGS metagenome assembly JAESFN01 (sample SAMN14505399, study PRJNA617100) | algae metagenome | isolation source: Iphinoe sp. HA4291-MV1 and co-occurring heterotrophs from trail next to... | place: USA: Maunawili Falls, Hawaii | collected 2009-07-25
GCGGGACCGGGGTCGGCGTCATCGATCCGGTGTCCGGCGGCCAGATCTCCGGAATGAGCTTCTCCCCGGCCAGACACACGCCGATGCCCAGCACGACGCCGACCGCGCCGCCGATCGCGGTGAGCATGACCGCCTCGCTGAGGAACTGCCGCATGATGGCGCCCCGGGGTGCCCCGATGGCCTTGCGGATGCCGATCTCCCGGGTCCGCTCGGTGACCGACACCAGCATGATGTTGGCGACGCCCACCCCGCCGACGAACAGCGAGATCGCCGCGATCGCCACGATGAACATCGACATGAACTGGATCGACTTACGCTGCTGCTCGAGGATGTTGGTGGAGTCGGTGACGTTGAAGTCGCGGTCGACCGCGTCCCGCACCTTGTGTTGCTTGTAGAGCACCTGGTAGATCTCGTACTTGGCCTGTTCCAGGGTGTTCTTGTCAGTGGACTTGGCGATGATGATGGTGAGCTTGTCGCCGTCGTTGCCCATCACGTAGGCCCGGGCCGACTCCAGCGGCACCATCACCACGTTGTCGTTCTGCCCGTCGGTGTCGACCACGCCCTGGATCTCGAAGTTGCCGGTGCCGACCCGGATGGTCTGCCCGAGCACGTCGTTCGGGTCGGTGTCCGACCCCCACAGGTCGTTCAGCACCTGCAGCCCGATCACCGCCTTGCGGTCGGCGTCCTTCATCTGCTGGTCGGTGAACCACACGCCGGTCTTCAGGTGCCGGTTGGCCAGCTCCAGGTAGTTCTGCGAGATCCCGTACAGCTGACTGCCGGCCTTCTTCTGCCCGGCCGCGATGGTGACCCGGTTGCTGGCCACCGCCGGCGACCAGGTCGCCACGTGCGGGGTGTTCCTCGGGTTCTTCAACGCCTTCAGGTCGGCGTCGGTGAGCTTCTGCGGCGCCTTGGAGACGCCCTTCGCCCCGGTGATCGGGGAGATGTTGATCTGGGTGGCGAACCGGCTCCACTGGTCGTCGAAGCCCTTGGTCATGCCGTCGCCCATGGCCACCAGCATGATCACCGAGGCGACACCGGCGATGATCCCGACCGTGGTGAGGAACGACCGCAGCCGGTTGGCCGCCAGGCTGCTCATCGCGGCCGACCAGGCCTCCCGGAGGTTGAGTGGGACGATCTTGGCCAGCGGCGCCATGACGCCGCCGACCGGGGCGAACAGCCGGCCGATGAGGGCCGTCCCCGCCCGCAGCCGGGCGCGGAACGGGGAGACCGCGCCGCTACGGGACGCGGCCGTCTTTCGTTTGGTGCGCTCCGCGCGCCGGTCGCTCCAGGCCGCCCGACGCCGGCCGAGCGCCGCGCCGGCGTTGATCCCGAGGCCCTGCAGCGCGACGAGCCCCGCCCAGAGCAGCCCGATCAACCCGCCGACCAGGGACTCGACGGCCGACGGGGTGTCACGCCTTGTTCCGGCGGGCACCGGTGCGCGGACGGAACTCGGCTCCGGGCTCCAGGGCGTCGGTGGCGGCGCCGTCCAGGCGGTCGGCGCCGTCGGTGCCGCGGCCGTCGGCTCCGGGGCCACGGGGGCCGGGGCTGCTGGTTCCTGGACCGTCTGTTCCGAAGCCGTCTGACGGGGGGAGGCGAAGATCTCCCGGACCCGGTCGTGCACCTCCTCCGGGGTCGGTAGCGGCTTGCCCGGCTCGGCGACGAACACGGGGGGCCGCTCCGACGCCGACGACCCGTTCAGCTCGGGTGTGGCCTCCTCCGCCGTGGTCGGCTCCGGCACGGCGGGTGCAACCGGCGGAGCCGGCGTGGCCTGAGCGGGCGGCGTGGCCTGAGCGGGCGGCGCGACCTGAGGCGGCGGCGCGGCGGGGGGCTGGCGCAGCACGGTGCGGCGGGCCGGCGGTGGGGAGACGATGGCGCGGCGCGCGTTGCGGGCCATCTTGCGGTGCGCGACGCAGCAGTAACGGCGTGCCTCGGTCCGGGTGACCTCGACCGCGTTCTCGCAGCCGTCTAGGGCACAGTCCCGCACCGCGACGACCAAACCGGCGCCCCCTGTTCCCCCTGCACCGGACGAGCCGGCACGCCGACCCCCATCGGCGCCCCCACTCTAGGGACAAGTCCGGACGTGATCAAACGATGTCACCCGGACCGTGTTTCCGATCGAGCCGCGGCCGTGAAACTGTTAACCTGCGGCCACGTGCGCTCCGCGTGGGTGGACGTCCGGCCGGAGATGGCTCTGGGTGCTGGTCACCTGGGGGTCTCCCTCTGCGTGATTTGCACCGTGGTTGCAGCTCTGCTGGGCCGGGTCCGCGGACTTTCGGGTTCCGGGCAACCGGGTGCGGCGGCGGCTTCGGCCTCCGTCGCACCCGGGCCCGGCTAACCTCCCAGCGCGAACGTGTTCAGCGACGCCTTGAACATGTCGGTCATCCCGGCAAAGCTCGCCGCCGACGAGGTGTACGTGACTGTGTACTGCTTGCCGTCCTTCAGGGTCACCAGCTGGACGTTCTGCAGCTGACCGCGCTGGTCGTCGTAGGTACCGCCGAGGATGTGCGCCGGCTGCGACGCGTCCCCGGCCGGCTGGTCGATGACCACCTTGTAGTTGCGCAGGACGGTCGGGTACTGAGCCTTGGTCTGGGCAATGACCTCGGCCAGCGGCCGGGTCTCCGGGGTGATCACCACGTTGAGGTTCGCGGCGAAAGGCTGCGCAAGACCCGGGTCCCGCTGGGTGGCCGCGAACGCCGAGGAGATCCCGCTCGTCTTCTCCAGCTGGAACTCCCGCCAGCCCGCCGGCGGGCTGATCGAGTAGCCGTCCGGGGACTTGTAAGTGGCCCCGACCAGACCGGACGCGGGCGCGGCCGGCGCCGGGGCGGCGGAGCTCGGCGGGGCGGCGGCCGGGGCCGGCGGGGCCTCCGACGAGCAGCCGGCCAGACCCGCCACCGCGACCACAGCCACCATCAACTGCGCCATTCGTGTCGTCATGCGCGCCATCTTCACAGCGCCGGAACCCCGCGACCAAGGTGACCACCCCGCTGTTCAGCCGTCCGTGACGACTTTTCCGAAACCACCCCACGGATCGGACGAGCGTCCCTACCCTTTCGAGTGATCAACGATCTTCGCTGAAACGGCTGTTGCGGATGGGGCGATCTCCCGGGCAACGCACTGAAGATCATTCGAGCTGAGGGGGCAGCGGATGGCGGCGTCACAGGAGTCCGGCATAGGCCGGCTGGCGGGCCGGTTCGCCACCATCGTGCTGGCGGCGGCCACCGTGATCGGAGCCGGCCCCACTACATTGGGCCTGGTCCTGGCCGATTCCCCACCGGTGGTTCTCGCGGCGGCCTCGACACCGACCACCGGCTGGGCCTGGAAGGCCGAGGGACTCGAGGGCGGCGGCAGCGACTCCGGCAGTGGAGATTCGGGCGGGGATGAGGGCGGCGACACCAACGTCTCCGGCAGCTCCGACGGCGGCGACTCCGACGGCGGCGACTCCGGCAGCGGCGACGCTCCTGAGCCTGCCGTCTCGGGCAGCGGGTCGGACAAGTCGGACTCCGACAGCAACAGCGAGTCCGGCCCCACTGTCGACGACGGGGCCAAGAAGGACGAGCCCGGCGACGGCGAATCCGGCTCCGCCGTCGGAACCGAAAGGGAGGAGGCCGAGCCGGGCGACGGCGATAGCAGCGGCCGCGCCGCGCAGAACCGGATGCAGATGTCCGAGCGCGGAGAGGACGACGCAGCCACCACCGTCGACGGCCAGCCGAAGACGCCCGAAGCCGGCGACGGCAGCTCCACCACGATCGACGGCCGGCCGGCCGTCGCCGCAACGGACGACGACGGCCAATCGCCCCCCGAGGCGTACGCCGATCTAATCAGGGATTCTTCATCCAACCCGAACACGCAGGTGTCCGGCGGCCGCCCAACTCCGCAGAATCCGGACGGCACCCCGACGGCCGTCGATCCAGCGACGGGAATCCTCAACGCCCAGCGGGAGGCCAACAGCCTTCAACCAGAAGCGCTGGCTGACGGCCGGCAGACGCTCCCGTTCGACCCTCGGCGCAACTTCGACCCGTCGACCTGGCAGCGAACCCCGCAGTCCGGCGACAGCGTCCTCGACCGTAAACCGATACTCGGATCGGGCCCGATCACCGCGTACGACCCTCCGCCCCCCGGGACGAGGGACCTCCGGCCGCTGAAGCAGAACGAACGCGGGAAGAACCCGAACGACTGGGACATGGTGCCGACCGCCAAAGACTTCGCATTCGGCGGAATCGGTGGGACGGCTGCGGCCAGCGAGCGCGGTTACAAGGACGCGTACAAGGTTGACCCGCTGTCGGACGACGAACTCACGAAGCGGGGACAAAAGGTCTCGGACAAATTTGCGGAGGCCCAGTCCGACCGGGTCTTCTACAACAAGATGATGGAACGCAACTCCAACCCGTCGTTCAGGGAGTACTACCGCGCGAGGGCATTCGAAGCGGGCGAGAACGCCACCAAGTACCAGCGGCAGCTTGATGCGATGGGCGCCCCGAAGCGTGGGTTGACCAATATCAGCGATCCCAAGTGGTTCGAACAGAAGCTCAATAATGGTGGGGTAAACACCGCCATGACGGGCAGCCAGGCCAGTGAGGCCCTGACTGAGTTCGGTCCGACCGGCGACAAGCTCGCGCCCAAGGTCTCCGACGCGGCCCTCGCGGCCGGTGCGAAGACCGTCAACGCGGCCGAAGGCCTCTCCCCCAAGCTCTCCGCGGTCGGAGGCCTGCTGGCGGAGGACGCCAAGACGCTCGGCAAAGCAGCCCCGATCATCGGATACGGTGCGACGGCGTATCAGGCTTGGGATGACATACAGAGCGGAAAGTCTGTTGGCCGGGTCGCGCAGGAGACCGGCGGATCAGTAGCCGGCGGCATCGCCGGAGGCGCCTTCGGCGGGATGGTCGGCACCGCTTTACTTCCCGGGATCGGTACGGCCGCAGGGGTAGCGCTCGGCAACGCAGTAGGTTCCTGGCTCGGCGGGAAAGCTGGCGACTGGCTCGCCGACCAGACGATGGGCGAAGGCAAGTAAGCCGGGCCGGCGAGAACCCACTGTCCCGACAGCGAGAGGACGACATGGGCAAGACTCGATACTTCAGCGTCGATGAGCTACCGCCCCGACCCGACCGAGAGACCGGACTGCCCAGGCCGCCGCACGCGCCGGCCTGGGTGGGGACGGACACTGCGGAGGGCGCCCGACGACGTGAATCCGGCCCAGACAAGGCGCCTAATCCACCAGCGGGCCAGGGGCCAGTTCTCGCGTGGTATCAGGCCAACCGATATGGGAGCACCCGTATTGCGATTCTGTCAGCCACGTTTATCGCAGTACTGGGAACCGTTAGGCACGGCGACGAGTGGATAACCAATCCAATCAAGCACTATCCTCTGTGGATTGTACTTATCTGCATGTTTGTCGGAATCTACCTGTGGTTCCGTCGCGGCCGATTCAGCGCCGGCGCCGACTGGCTGGCAAAACGGGGCCGATGGGTCCGCACCTATGAACTGACCAATATTGCGTACCACTCCTATCCTTGGGGCGCGGGCTTCTACTTCCGTGACGCCGGCGGCCGCACGATCCGCTACCTGCTCTGGGATCTCGGCAGCGACCGTCTCATCTGGGACCTCACCTACAACGGCATCGCCCACTCCGTCATCGCCGGCGGCGCGAAGACCAACAAGCAGGCCCGAGCGATCCTTCGGATGCCCGAACCGGACGAGATCCGATGAGTCGGCGGTTGCTGGCCCGCATCGTCGGGGCCGTGCTGATCGTGGTCGCTGCCTGGCTGCTGCTGGTGCCGATCACCGCCGTGTACACCACCAACGACCGCCATCCTGACCGAACCCGCCTGGTCGGGACGCTCCACTCCTGGTGGACCAGCGAGCAGCAGGTGGTCTACGTGGACGCGACCGGGGTCGACCCGCCGCTGTACGACCCGAACAACCCCGAGCGGATGCCCCGACTCAACGGGATCCGGCTGAACTGCGGGAACACCTTCACCACCGGCGCGCACGAGCAGGCGCAGGAGCCGGACGGCCAACGGATGTGCTCCGAGGCCGAGAGCACTCGCCGGGTCGTCGGGCTCACAGCCCTCATCCTCGGTGTCGCCGCCGTACTCGGGGCCGGCAAGCTTCCGTCCGGGACCGATCGCCACAACCGCTACCGCCAACCCATGAGCCAACGTCTCGCCCTGTGGAGGTCCCGATGACGATCACCCGGATCATCGTGGGACTGGTCGCCGTCACCGCTCTGGCCGGTTGCTCTGCCCCGGAGCGCTCCCCGGCGAACGTCAAGGCCGCCGCCGAGAAGCTCGGCAACCCGCCGACGAACTACGAGCAGCCCGCCATCTACAAACCCCTGGGCGCAACCGAGAGCGACGTCCAGACGCTATACCTGTTCCCGATGAACGGTGGCGTCCGCATAGTCGACGAGCGAGGCGTGATCTACGAGAACTACGACGAGTTCCTACTCAACAACACGCTCACCGACTGACCACCGAATCATGAGCGGGCCGCCGTACCGCACGGTCGACGATCTTCCACCCCGTCCGGATGCGGTGACGGGGCTGCCCCGACCGCCGCACGGGCCGGGCTACCTCGGATTCGAAGGGCTCCAGGAGCCGAACGACCACATCAGGGGCCTGGACGCGAGACCCAATCCGCCGCCCGGCCAGGGACCGGTCCTCGCCTGGTTTCGGGGAGGCATGTGCACCAGCGCCGTCGTCGCCGGCCTGGGGACCGCCTTCGTCGCGGCGTATCCCACCATCAGTGTGGGCACCGACTGGATTACCGACCCGGCCGAGTACTGGTTCACCTGGCTGATCCTCGCCATAACGTTCATCGGTTGCTACGTGCGCTTCCGCTCCATGTCGGTCAGTGCGGGCGCCGATTGGCTGGCGAAGCGCGGTCGATGGGTCCGCACCTACGAGTTGACCGGGATCACCTACCATTCCTGCCCCGGTGGCACGGGCGTGTTCCTCCTCCGTGACTCCGGCGGCCGCAGGCATTTCTATCGCTGGTCGGAACTCGGCGAGGACCGGCTGCTCTGGGACCTCACGTACAACGGCATCGCCCACTCCGTCATCGCCGGCGGCGCCAAGACCAACAAGTACGCCCGCAACATCCTCCGCCTGCCCGAACCGGTGGATGGTGTGCCCGAACCCGAGCCACCGGCCACCCCGAACAACCATCCGCACAGCGGGTCGGATCCCACGTCATCGACGCTGATCCTCGGGCCGGCCGATCTACCCCACAGGTACCGCGAGCGCGATCTCCGGATCGACGATCTCACCTCGCCGAGACTCGAGCATGAGAAGGACACGTCGTGACCAAGGCGCGTTTCCTGAGCATCGAAGAACTACCGCCGCGCCCGGATCCGAAGACCGGCCTACCCCGCCCGCCGCACGCACCCGGATTCCTCAACTTCGAGTTCTCAAAGGAAAGCGGCTTTCGAGAGCTGGATCCGGCACTGGCGCCGAGCCCACCCTCTGGGCAGGGTCAGGTACTCGTCTGGTTTCGTACCACCCAGTACGGCAGCGTGCTTACCGCCGGGGCGATCGCGCTCTTGTTCCTCGTCTACACCGTGATCCAGAAAGGCATCGGTTGGCTCTTCGAGCGCGAGAATCTAGAGGTGTGGGCGATCCTCGCGGGCATCTTCGTCGTCTTCTACTGGTTCTTCCGCCGCGACCGGTTGAGCGCGGGCGCCGATTGGGTGGCCCGAGGTAAGAAGTGGGTGCGGCTCTACGAGCTCACCAAGGTCACCAGCCACTCGTACCCCTACTGGGGCGCCGGCGTCTGCCTATGTGACTCCGGCGGTCGGAAGCTGCGTTGCCGGTTCGTCGACCTCAGCAGCGACCGGCTGCTGTGGGATCTCACCTACAACGGCATCCTGCATTCCGTCATCGCCGGCGGCGCGGAGACCAACTGGCAGGCCCGCAAGACCCTCGCCCTGCCCGAGCCACCACCCAAGCAGCCGTGAACACCCTGAATCGACCGTGTCGGCCGCGATCGCCGGACGATCCAGGCCGCCAATGAGCGAGTCGATCTATCTGACCGAAGACGAGCTGCCACCTCGTCCGGACCCGAAGACCGGGTTTCCGCGACCACCACACGCCCCTCGCTGGTTCGAGCAGGACGACAAGGCGATGAAGGCCGACAAAGATCGCGAGCAAAGTCCCCCAAAGCCGCCGTACGGGCAGGGCTCGCCGCTCGTCTGGTACCGCAAGACACGACGCGCCAGCTTCCGGACCTCGGCGATTGTCGCGAGCGCTCTCGTCGCCCTCCACTGCGTAGGTAACGGCACCCACTGGCTGACGGAACCTCGCTATTGGGGCGTCTGGGCGGTCTTCGGCGCTTTCCTGATCGGGATCTACGTTTACGAGCGCAACGGCCGGTTCAGCGCTGGCGCCGACTGGCTGGCCCGGGGCGGGACATGGGTCCGGGTCTACGAACTGGTCGAAATCACCACCTGTGTGTGGCCATACAGCGACAGGGTTCGCCTGCGCGACCAGTACGGCCGCACGGTGCGCTACAAGATCGAGAACCTTCGCTGCGACCGGCTGCTGTGGGACCTCGCCTACAACGGCATCCTGCACTCCGTCATCGCCCGCGACGCCGAGATCGACGAACCGGCCCGCCAGATGCTCGACATGAACGCATACCGGCCGGTACGCCCGAGGAGATCGGAGTACAACTGACCTCTTACGAACCGGGCGCGAATCAGCCGGCGATCAGGGTGGCCAGGTCGGACACCGGCTCGGACTCGCCGGCCATGACCAGGTCGATCACCCGCTCGGCGCTCGCGTCGTCCAGCACGCCGCGCACGGTGTTGCGGAACATGTCCAGCCGCTCGTCCAGCGGAACCGGCGCCGCCTCCCGGCCGCGGATGCTGGCCCCCTCGACCACCTTCTCGAGCGTCCGACCGTCGCGGAGCCGGATCGTGACGGTCTGCGAGCTGAACCCGCGCTGGTTGGGCACCGCGTCGTTCACGATCAGCACGACCCGGTCCCGGGCGGCCACGAACTCCGGATCGGTGGCCATCTCCTCGGAGAACGCCCAGGTGTAGGGCAGCTCGGGGATGCCGCGCAGCAGGATGCCGGCCGCCGCCTGGCGGATGCTGAACTTGGCCTGGTCGGCGGTGACCGGCTCCTCGAACGCGGCCACTCGGGAGGCGAACGGCGGCACCAGGAGGTCGACCCGCTCGATGTCCCGGTGGTCCAGGCCGTGCTCGGCGATCAGGTCCATCAGGCCCTCGACGGCCAGGTGGGTCAGCCCGCAGGTGCCGTAGCGCTTGGGCGCCGAGCCGGGGACGTCCAGGAAGAACGGGTCACCGAGGTTCTCGGTGATCTTCTCCGGGTGGTAGCCGCGGCCGCCCGAGGCGAACTGCTCACCCCAGGAGTGCTCGCCGTCCAGGTAGTCCGGGCAGCCGGTGAAGCCGTGCGCGGCCAGCACCGCCGAGGACACCCCGACCCGGGCCGGGACGCCGGCCTCGTGCACGTGGGTCATGTACCCGCAGCCGCGCAGGCTGCCCCCGGCCAGCGGCAGCGCGGCGCCCAGGCAGTTGCGCATCTGCTCCGGCGTCAGGTTCAGCAGCCGTCCGGCCGCGACCCCGGCCCCGCCCGGGCCGACCAGGGAGAACCCCATGAAGCCGCGGTCCGGGGCGCCGAGCGCGGCGGCGCCGAGCCGGCCCTGCATCTCGACCCCGGCGACCATCGCGGCCAGGTAGGCGTCCCACCGGGTGCCCGCCACCCACTCCCCGACGGCCAGCCCGGCGGCGATCGGCGGCACCAGCCCGGTGCCCGGCAGCGGTCCGTAGGCCTCCAGCTCGTCGGCGTGCGCCAGGGTGCCGTTGACGTAGGCGGCCTCGGCGGCGCTGGTCCGGAACCCGGCCCCGACCACCACCGACTGCTCGGCCCCGCCGATGCTCCGCGCGTACTCGCTCACGATCTTGCCGACCGGCTGGCGCAGCCCGGACAGCATGTGCCCGACCGCCTCCAGGGTGAAGATCCGGGCCGACTGGCGCACCCGTTCCGGGATGTCCTCATAGCGGAGGCCGGTCACGAAATCGGTGATCGTCTCGGTGATGTTCATCAGGCCGCTCCCCCGGGTCGCTGGGTGCTTCGAACGTACGCCGGGCCTCGGCAGGTCGTCAACGTGAGAGTTGAAAATCTGGTCATCGGGCCCTACGGTCGACAGCACGGTTCCCGGACGACAGGGGTGCGCGGTGACGACGACGTTCGGGCTCGAGGGCAAGCGCGCGCTGGTGATCGGGGGCGCCGGACCGGGCAACGGCGGCGCCTCGTCCCGGGCCCTGGCCGCAGCCGGCGCGCACGTCGCGGTGGCCGACCTCGACCCCGACAAGGCGTCGGAGACGGCCGCGGCGCTCGCCCCCGGGAAACACGTCGGCCTGGGCGTCGACGTCCGGGATCCCGCCGCGTGCGACCGGGTGGTGGCCGAGGCGGCGGCCGCACTGGGCGGGCTGGACGCGCTGGTCACCGTGGTCGGCGGGCACACGTTGTTCGCTCCGTGGGTGCGGGTGGACGAGACCACCGACGACGACTGGGACCTGATCCTGGCGATGAACCTGGGCTACGTGTTCCGGGTGGTGAGGGCCGGCCTGAGGACGTTCCTGGCCCAGGGCACCGGCGGGTCGATCGTCAGTGTGGGGTCGATCGCCGGGGCGCGGAGCAGCCCGTACTCGGCGGCCTACGGGGCGGCGAAGGCGGGTCTGGCCAGCTTCGGCAAGTCGGTGTCCCTGGAGTACGCCCGCGACGAGGTGCGGATGAACCTGGTCGCGATCGGGGTCGTCGTGTCGGACGCGGCCCGCGCGGTGAACAGCGGCGCGCTGGGCATGGCCGACTCGATCCCGGCCG
>JAESFN010001374.1_pt1 | contig 10838 bp, 26 predicted proteins | sample 9269411 | NCBI WGS metagenome assembly JAESFN01 (sample SAMN14505399, study PRJNA617100) | algae metagenome | isolation source: Iphinoe sp. HA4291-MV1 and co-occurring heterotrophs from trail next to... | place: USA: Maunawili Falls, Hawaii | collected 2009-07-25
TGTACAAGTCTTGCCAGCAGTATACGCCTGACTACCGAAATCGACTAGACAAGCCACTCCGGCTTCCGGCCCACTTGCGCGAGCCCCCATCGCTTCAAGCAAGTGTTCCCCTCGCGGAACAGCGTGTCGAGCGAGCATGGCCTGCCGTCCAGGAAGTACCCGCCCCGCTTCTCCTCGAATCGCCCGTTCAGTGCCCACTTCACGATTGCCAGCGGGTCGTTGAGCGTCGCTGGGGCCGGCTTGCTCCTTCGCTTCGGCGGCTGCTTCTGAGCGTTTCTGAGCAGCCAGCATCGCTGACTGATCGAGCCTTTGTTGCGGCCCCACGCTTTGCCGTACTTCGCGTGAATCTCCGGCGCGGTCATGCCTCGCTTCATCTCGGCGAGCATCACCTTGTCTTCGTCTTTACTGTATGGCAGCCCCGTACGGTCGATCATCGAACGATTCCCCGCTCCCGCAGCACGCTGATTGCTTCCTCGCAGCTCCGCACGACCTTCCAGTGGATACCAATGCGGCTCAGCTCCTCGCCGAAGGCCCTCTGGTTCGGTGACAGCTTCCCCTTGCCGCTCTTGAACTCGAGGAAGAACCCGTCGTCACGAGCCCACACGAGATAGTCGAACGCTCCGGCCACCTTGCCCATCCGCTTGAGCAGGGCGCCGAAGGCGGGGCGACGATCCCCAGCGTATTCATTCGCCAGGTGCAGGATTAGGCACGGCTTGAGGAACGTCTGGCCGGTGAGCAGATACCAGTCGTAAAACGCGACGCACTCGCGGTGTTCGGGCCCGAGCTTCAGACAGCCTCACTATTCACGAAGCCCACTTGTAGAACCTCTGTGGCTATCACAATCGCCTGGCTTCGCGACGCGCACATCCATTCGGGCCCGCACACGAACATTAGTGTACGGCCTTTCCGAAGAGCAGGAACGTACATGGCCTTGCCGTGACGAACGAATGAAGGCCTCCATCGCTTTGCCTCTGAGTTCAGCCAGTCGCAGAGGGCATCTTGCAAGCTAATCACGCGCGGCCTCGCCATGAAAAAAGCCCACTGCCAATGACAGCGGCACGGAGAGCAGCCAGAACGCCCACGAGTTTAGGTCATGGCCAAGTAGGGCGAAGTCGTAGCCGAGCACCACGAGGAAAGCCCACTTCATACGGAAGCCTCGTTCGCCCAGCGAAGGAGTACGTCAGAATGGCACCCCGCGCAGTCAGAGCACTCTACGCCGAGGGGCTTGCCATCAGCATGAGCTGGGCAGAGGCGGCAGAAGCAGGCGAGGTTCTTGCCGCGGAGTTCGCTTCTCGCACGCTGGATCGTCACGATGTTGTTGAGATACGCCTGCGTTCCTCCCTCCGGCAAAAGCCGCCCCAGCAGCATCGCCTGGAACTGGCCAACGCATTGCTCGCGCGTGCCGTCCTTGCCGATCACATACGGATTCCCCCAGCGGGTATTCCTCGTGACGACGGTAGTGTTTTCTGGCTTTTTCCAGCCCTTGATGCGGCGAAGCTGAATGCGTTTGGGGGTCATTGCCCAACCTTTCGAGTCCATCTCGTGTTGGCGTCCTCCGCCCTCAGGCACCGAGAGCACGTCCGACTCGTCGGTTGAAACGTAGTCGGACAAAGCCCGACATGCCACTTGTGCTTGCAGCGACGCTCTAGCCACCAGACGGACAATAGAACTCGGATCAGCCTCGCCAGCATCATCGCCCACGTCCCGCTGATCGCGGCGGCTCTACGTGGCCCTCTTCCCAGGTGGTCGGAGCGTTGGGTAGTGTCTCAGTTTCACAACCGATGTTTCTGAGTTCACGCACAGGCAAACACCTCACGTTGCGAACTCCGCGAGCCACTACGCCCGCGTTGCAGAATCACCTTGGCTGCTGCATGATCGCGGTCAAGAACGCACCCGCAGTCGCACCGATGGGTGCGTTCGGACAGCTTTTTCTTAGCGATGATCCCGCAGTCAGGGCAAGTCTGCGATGTGTACTTGGGGTCAACCACGACTACCTCACGTCCAGCTTTTTCAGCTTTGTACGCTAGCATTTGTCGTAGAGCGGCCCAGCTTGCATCGTGAACGGCTTTCGCCAGCATTGATCCAGCAAGGCCCTTCACGTTCAGATCCTCAATAACGATCACGTCCGTCTCCCGCACCAACTTCGCGGACACCTGATGAAGATAGGTGCGGCGACCACTTTTCACTCTAGCGTGGCTTCGGGCCAGTTGTTGCTTGGCCTTCTTGCGACGATTACTGCCTTTCTTGCACCTGGCCAATGCCCGTTGATGCCGCCTCAGCTCACTCTCCGCTCGCTTTGCTACGCGGGGATTTGGTATTTGCTCGCCAGTGGACAGCGTGGCGAGGTGAGTAAGTCCGAAGTCAATGCCCGTCTGCTTGCCCGTCTTTGGCAGGGCGGCGACCGGAACGCGGTATTGGAGGCACACGCTCCAGCCCTTATGGTCACGCGTGAATGTGCAGCATAAAGGCCTGGCGTCGGGCAGCGGCCGGTGCAAGTGCATCCTCAGTCCACCGCCAATGCCCTTGAAGTAAAGCCGCTTACCAATCAGCCGAATACCGCTGAATTCAGCGAACCCGAAACTACTCCAACGTCCTTTGCCGCGAAAGCGCGGGAACCCCGCCTTTTCGCCTTTGGCCTTAACCCTACGGAAGAAGCCCTGATAGGCTTCATCAAGACGGCGAAGCGTCCATCGCTGCAGGTTGGATGGCAGGACCGAGAACTCAGGTTCGCTCCTTAGCTCGACTAACTCCGCCATCTGCGAATAGAGCGTGACTGTCTTCGCGGCTTTCTGCCAAGCTCCGATGCGATGCTCTAATGCGCCGTTGTAGAGCTGCCGCTGGCTTTCGAGTATCCCAACCAAAGCCTTATGCTGCTTGCGCGTGGGGAGTAAGCGGTATTTGTACGTTAGAACCAGTGATGGCAACTCCGTTTCCGGCAATTCGCGATTCGATGCGTTGCTGATTGGCGAGGCCGCTAATCTTTCCGCGTCACGGCGTTTTCCTTGTCGTGCCACAGTTCCTAGGCGTGTTTTATTCAAAAGTGGGGTGCAGCTCATGATCTACCTGCCTCTCTTTCTGGGGTTGGTTTTTCCGGCATACGCCACTGAATCAGCAGGTCGTAAGGGAACAGCACGCGGCCATACTTCTTCACGTGCGGCGGCGGGTTGTCGCTCTTGAGCCAATACTGCACGGTCCTGCGCGAAGCGCGGCGATAGAGCTTCATCACCTCGGCGACGCCGATCATCAGGTGCATCTTGCCTTCATACATGAGGTAAGTGTCTGACTTTGTTGCAATCTCTGTTTGTTGCATGTCTTTCTCGCTGGTGTGCAATTTATTTACTTGCTTTTGTGTTTCGGTTGCGCTAGGGTCAGCAATACCACGATACATACGTTCACGTCAATCACATTCCAAGGGAGACTTTATGAAGACCGCACTCACCTCTGCCGCCACCACGGCATTCCTTTCCGCCCTCGCACTGATATGGGCACTCAATACCGGATATTACGTTCGCGGAAGCCAGGTACAGGCCCTCGCCAATCAGATCGCATTTGCCGACCCAGTCGCCGTCATCGCGGGGAGGGAGTAGCCATGTCCACGCAGAAGAAAGATCGCTCTATCGGCCCCGATGAGATATCCGTTACCGAGGACATGGCCTGGGAGTATGCTGATGCCAGCGTTATGCCTCCGTTGGATATTAGCCAAGAGCAGGTGGCTTACCTCAAGGTCACCCCGGCCCGACACGCGGCCCCTAAACTTCTCGAATCGCTTCGCAACGTCCTCGCCGAGCTGACTACCTTGAGACGCGAGCATCGGTACGTGCATGACACTAAGACCATGCAGGACGCTCAGGCCAACATCGCCAAAGCCGAAGGGAGGGCATAGCCATGAACAACAATCTTCCCCCCGGCTGCACCCAGGCCGACATAGACCGCCGCTACCGCGATCCCGAAGACCAGCATGCTGATGCGGTCGTTGTGTGTGCGGAAACTTGCGAGCACTGGTTCCAGTTTCTTTCTCAGGCAGAGGCCTTCCTCGCTCAGCGGAAAATGATTGCATCCGAGGGCGACCTCTGGGGAATCATGCAGGCCTTTGAAGGCATCCTGTATTCCGAAACCTCTGACGCCCGCAAACGGCTGGAGGAAGCTGGCTTCGAGGTGTCCTACCTTCCGTCCAGCACGGATCGAGACAGGGCCATCGCGGCATCGGTCAACCATCTGCTCGAAACGAGGCCCGCATGACACCGAAGCCTCAGTTCGATGAATTTGCAGGCTGGTTCAACGCCTTCAAGTTCTTGCTCGCCTCGCCGCTGCTCGATGACAACGCAAAGCGTCAGGTCGACATTGCTCGGGCGGAGTGGTTCAAGTCCGTTCACCAGCCGCCGCTTTCCACGAACCCGGCGACGCTGCTCGCTACTGACCAACTCGCGGAGGTATCTAATGGCCAGGCATAAGGACGCACAGTGGGGCTTAGCAGATCCGGTTAAGACCTGGGAAGAGGTGCACGCGGCTCTGCTTATGGACATTTGTGACGAGCTGAAAGCCATACGTGAACAGCAGCAACGGATGCTTATTCTGCAAGAGCGAACGATCGGCTGTTACCGCTTCGCGCAGATGCCCGTGGCCCTTGAGCGAATAGATAAGCGACTCACCCAAAAAATGCCGCTGAAGCGTGGTCGCCCGAAAGCGGGGCGAGCATGAAGCAGTTTGGCATAGGTGAGTGGCGGAATCGGGAGGGGTTTCGAGCCACTGTGAATCGGATCGAGAATGGTGAACGCTATCCGCTGCTCGGACATATCCATTGTGAGGGCAAGAAGTACGAACACTCGTGGACCGAGGATGGCCACTACTCCAGTGCGCTTGGATGCAGCGGGCTCGATCTCGTCGGCCCCTGGGAAGAGCAGCCCGCCCCGACCGACACCCTCAACCGCGAAGCCCTCTCTCACGCCATCGTGCTCATCACTCAGCACGCGGTATCTATCCGAGGGGTCGCACGCCGACATTCGTTCGCCAAGAGCAACGAAGACCGTCTGGACCGCGAGGTCGATCATCTGAGATACGCAGCAGCGACGCTGGAGAAGCTGATCGCGAAGGAGGGGGCATGAGAACCGTCGGAACATGCGGCGATTGCGGCGGAGCGGTTCAGGTTCCTTCGGATTGGCTTGGAATGAATCCGCCCACCCCAACGTGCGCCTTATGCGGGGCGACACCAAAGGAAGCCTTCGGGCCGACGTTGGAGATGAAACCTCGGTCGAACAAGATCGCGAACGGGCTAAATGACGTCATTGACTTCATGAAAGGCGACAACACGAAGGGAAAGCTCACGCGGTTCCAGGTTCGACCTGCAAATCACAAGGAGTACCTATGACCGTCACCGTCCACCCCGCCACCGTGCAGTACACGGAAGGGCTTCTCGTCGAGCTGGCCAGCCTGACGAGGCAGCTTGCGCTGCTACCACCCGAGGCGATCCTCGCCGCTGAGGTCATCCGCATTTCCACGGAAGAGCGTATGTCCGGCGATGACGCACTGGAGGAGATCCTCGACACGCTATGCGAGTTCAGTGCAGCAGCCTTCAACCTGAAAGCAGCCAACCATCCACCTGCCCACGCCCTCGGCGCCGACGTGCCGAGTGGGGATGCGGCTTAGATCACAACCAGGGAGACTACCATGACCAACCAACTGACGACCACGAAGCCAAGACTACCAATGCCCAAAGGTGTGGGCGAGATAGACGAACGCCAATGGCGAGTATTGTGCGAGAGCATTTTTCCGTCTGCGAAGACGCCGGAGGCCATTGTCCTGGCCCTTGACTATTGCCGGGCACGAAGCCTCGATCCGTTCAAGCGTCCGGTGAACATCGTTCCCATGTGGAACAGCCAGCTTCGCCGCGAAGTCGAAACCGTATGGCCCGGCATCAACGAGGTGCAGATCACCGCTGCCCGCACCGGAGCCTACGCGGGAATGGACGAGCCAAAGTGGGGGCCGGACGTTCACCGTGTGTTCGAGGGCATGAAGAAATGGAAGGACGATGACGGCAAGTGGAAGGAGGAGCAGGTCAAGCAAGAGCTGACCTTCCCCGAGTGGTGCAGCGTCACCGTCTACCGGATGGTCGATGGCCAGCGTTGCGCCTTCACCGAGCCCGTCTACTGGCTTGAGGCCTACGCCACGCAGGGCAAAACAAATGTTCCGAATGCCATGTGGTCGAAGCGCCCGCGCGGCCAGGTGTTGAAGGTAGCGAAGGCGTTCAGCCTCCGAGCCGCCTTCCCCGAGAGCGGCGAGTACACCGCCGAGGAGATGGAAGGCCGGGAGATCGCGTCCGGCGGAGTCATCATCGAGAACACGCCATCACCTGCTCCGCCGCCACCGCCACCTCCGGAACCTGACCCCACCGGGCCGGTATTTGCGACGCCCGAAGAACGGTCGACATTCGCCAACAACGTCATCGCTTCGATCCGACAGGCAGTCACGTTCACCGCTCTCGACGATCTGAAGGCTCTGAACGGCAAGAAGTTGGTGGCGCTCCGCGAGGGCGATGCGGACGACAAAGCAGTCTTTGCAACGATCAAGCACCGCTTCGAGGCCCGAAAGCACGAGTTGACGAAGGCGGCTGGCACGATCGACGACACCCCGCAAACTGAGCAAGGAGGCCCCGATGGAACCCTGCAATACTGATCCGATAGCCGAGCACCAGCAGACGCTTACTCGAGCATTCAACGCTCTGCTCGTCGCGGAAGATGTCGCCCGTGCGGCTCAGAAGGACATCGAGCGTGAGAAAACACGAGCCCAGCTTATTGCCAACGAGGTTGAAGCCAAGGTCTGCGAGGCGAGAGCCGCTCTCGAACAGCTGATGGCAGAGACAGGCGAGGTCGAGATCATCCTGCCGGGCAAAGTCAACGACTACAAGATCGGCTACTCGACTCCCCGCGAGTCGGTGAAGGTCGAGACCCCTAGCGCCGTGCCCGAGGAATTCTGCAAGCTGGAGCTGAAGCCGAAGCTGAAAGAGATCGGCGAGCACCTGAAGGCACTTCGCGACGCTGGAAAGCCGCTCCCGAACTGGGCGAGCCTGGAGAAGGGCACGCCGAAGCTCCAGTGGACTTCGGTCAAGAAGTCGGGCAAGAGTGAGGTTGCATGAGGTATTTCTACCGAGACCCGATAGTCGCGGCCTACATGGCGAAGCACTACGACATGCGGTTCGAGAGCTTTGGGTGTCCCCGATACCCTGCCTATCAGTTGGGGGTAGCAACGCCGGTTGATGGCCCAGATACGATCGTCCTCAGCCCAGACAACGCCACCGCCGACGCGGAGGTCACGTTCTACATCCATCCTGACAGCCTTCATTTGCTTGAGCCCCGCCACCGCGACTTGATGGTCGGCCCGAATTGCAGAGTGGCTATGTTTCATATGGATGGTGAGGAGCGGCCAAGCTCCCGGTGCCGAATCGTTCTCCGAGACGGCAAGCCGTTCTTCTGGCCCGAGTGCGAGGCTGCATGAAGCAAGCTCTCCAGTTCACCGGCCTGGTCACTGACGGCAAGCTGCCTCGAGATGTTGCTGAGCAGATCGGGCGGGCTATTCGCGGGTACGACGGCAAACGGGTTGTGTTGAGCCTCGCCCTCGCCAAGAAAGCTCGCTCTAGCCGCCAAAACGCCTTCTACTGGTCGCAGATCGTACCTCGCATCCAGGACCTGTTCTTGGAAAACGGTACACGCCTCACGCCCGACGAGACGCATGACTTTCTGCGGGAGCACGTCGGCAGGCTGACCAGGATCGTCGAAGATCCGTCCGGCGTCCGCCAGCGAATCATTCAGTCGTCGACCTCGCTCTCCACCATTGAGTTCGAGGACTACCTCACCGCTATCCGCGCCTGGGCTGCTGCCTTGGGCGTGGCTCTACCGCTCCCGAATGAACCCGAGGGAGCGTTCTACCAAACCACCAACCACCAAGGAGACCAACATGGACATCCCTGATCTGAAGATCACCCGCTACCTGGGAAAGATAGAAGGCAAAAACTCATATGATACAGTCGGATACCTGGACGTAGGCGAAGATGGCCGACCCAAGTTGAAGCTCAATGTCGAAGCGGTCGAGCGTGCCATCAAGAGCCGCCGCGAATACGAACGCGAGCATGGCAAGGAAGCATCGAAGCAAATTTACCTCGATGTGTACCCCCAGGATCGCAGCCGTGACCGCGAGCCGAAGCAGGAAGAAGAGCCTGCCCGAGGCGGCCACGCCGAGAAGGAGACCAAGCGTCGCCGCTCTCGCAAGCAGGAGACCGAGGAAGGCTACTCCCGCTAACGACTATGGCGCGGGCCCTGCTCCCTGGGGTCCGCGCCGCCACTTTTCAGAAAGGATTCTGTATGAACGACTCTATCCTAGCCACGCAATGCGGTTATGAGATCACAGACAGCACAATCTATATCGGGCCTATGCGGGCGGATGGACGCAAGGTAGCCGACATCATCTGCACGATTGATTGGGACGTGACGTACACCGACGAAGCGCAAAAACGACGCATAGCCAACGCCGAATCTATCTGCGAAGCCTTCAATCGCGAGCGCTTGGGGCACCGGGCAGCGGACGACGCGACCCTAAAGTCTGCGTGCCTTAATTTCTTCGATAGCTGGTTTGGCCCCGCAATCGGCGCACCCGAACACCTAGAGCGTATCCAAGCCCGCCGTGAGAAGTCTCGACTCGAATTTGCCGAATTGCTGTTCCGTTTTGTGCAAGTTTGGCAAACGCCGCAACAGCCGCCCCCGATCAGCAAAGAGCTCGTGGAGCGGGCTCATGAAGTCGTAAGCCACTATTATGGCGCAATGGGCAACGTGGTAGATGCACTCCAGGTCGCTGCACTAAGGCTCGAAGCCGCTATTGGCACGTCATGCAAGGACGAAGGCTGCCCTCATTACGGAAAAGCCCATGCACACCCGCCAAGCAGGGCAGCCCTCACCGCTGCGAATATTCACGATGCCAAGGATGATCCGCCATCGTCCACGTGCGGCAAGTGCGGCAGGAAGTTCGAGCACGGCAAGGCCGAGACCCTTGGCTGCAGCACCAAGCCCTGTGCGATGATGCCGAGCCATTGGCCGGAGAATCGTCCGAATGCCGCGAGTTCCACAACCAACTTGGCCAAGGAGGGCCTATGATCAACACACCGTCCCAACAACGCGAACCCCACTACGATCTCGACGCAATGGCTGAGCACATCGAGAAGCTGTCTCGTGCCGCTGACGCTCTCAAAACATCGCGTCTGCGCGAGAAAACGATCCTCGTGTTGCTCAAGGATATGACGGGTATGGCTCAACGCGACATTAAGCTCGTGCTGGATGCGTTACCGCTTCTTGAACGCCATTACCTGAAGCCGCCCGTGGCTGCTCCGGGGAAGTCCAAAGCATGAGCCGCCCTGAAACCCCGCCCGAAACGCCAAGCACCATCGTTTACGTCACGCTGATCGTGGGCCTGATCGGCTCCCTGTATCTCTGCCACAAGATGGGCCCGTCGCGTTGAGCTGGATGCGGCACCCCGAGGATCGACGCAAGCTCATCGCCATCCTGGCGAGCATGCAGCCGGTCGATGCTTCGGCGCCGTGGGAGTCGGCTGATCTTGGGGCCGTGTCGCCTGCGTTCCTTGCCGGACGGCGGATCGATGGCGAATTTCTTCAACGGCTGCCTTCGCTGATCTATCACGGCTTGCAGGCACAGCCTAGCCTGTCGCATATCTTCAGCCGCTCGGCGTTGGAGGAGGAGCTGGGCATCTCGCAGACGCGGGCCAGGTTTCTCGACCGACCTTCTGGGCAATCGCTCGCTCGATAGCATGCGGCTCCTTACGAGACCGCAAGGTGAAACCGGATGACGGTTCCCTGCCACTAACGTTCGTCTGGCAACGGTGTTCACGCCTATCTTGAGGAGCTAATCGTGACCGCAGGTCGTTTTGTTTGGCCGTTGGCCGTCATTGAGGCCATCGAAGGATTGCCGCCCGATTTTCTGCCGCGGGTGAGCTATTCCAAGACGCCGGAGGGGTATGTTCGTGTCGACCTGCAACCGGCGCCGCCGGACGGTGAGGCCCGGTCAATGACCATCCGTCCCTGTCCTAACAATCCGCTGAAGGTCGAGCTGCTCGATGCGGACGCGGCTCATCTGGAATATGTGCCCTGCGTCAGCACGGCGGAGTTCCGGCAGCTCATTCAGCGAGCGATTTTCGAATGCCTGCCGGAAGGGCTTGAGGAGCAATTTGCCCAGCTCATGGTCGACCTTCGCAACAGCGAATCAGTGGAGGTGCTCGAACGCCAGTTGAGCATCCTGGACGACCCTGCCGCGAGGAAGATCGTCGAGGAGATGATCGCCCTCCGCGAGGCCGTCGAGAAGAGCAATCCCACGCGGGCGGAGAAACGCCAGTTACTGCATCGCACCAACGAGGTGCTAGTAGCCTTCGCGGCCTATCTGGCCAGCAAGCAACAATCGTCCTCCGGCGGAGGCTGCTGAGATGCTCGGGAGCTTCGATCTCTGCCCTCACGATCCGCAGTACGACAACGGCAATTGGCAACGCCTGATGCGTGGCGTCATCTATCTCTTCGTCGTCTTCGCCGCGTATGTCGCTGGCTATCGCAATGCCTCCGCGCTAAGACCCGCCCTCTCTGCGGCTCAGAATCAAGCTCAAGCGGCTGAGCCCCACGTGAGCGGGAACCCCGCTCGCTAACCTGCCTCCTCCAAGACGCGTGCCGAATGCCACAGCCGCGTTGGGGAGAGGCAGGCGATTCTGCTCTCTCGGCCAGGCGATGACTCTTGATTCGCTGGCAGGCGATGCGCTTCGCGCAACGTTTTGCTGGGCTTTCTGCGCCTCCCCGTCAA
>JAESFN010001375.1_pt1 | contig 10832 bp, 11 predicted proteins | sample 9269411 | NCBI WGS metagenome assembly JAESFN01 (sample SAMN14505399, study PRJNA617100) | algae metagenome | isolation source: Iphinoe sp. HA4291-MV1 and co-occurring heterotrophs from trail next to... | place: USA: Maunawili Falls, Hawaii | collected 2009-07-25
GGCCCGGTGCGCGACACCGCCATCGTGGAGACCCGGCACGGGAAGACCTGGACCCGGGTGCCGGCCTTCCTCTCCGACCTGCGGGAGAGCGTCGAGGGGGCCTGGGCGGCGCTGGAGAAGGACAAGATGGTGCAGGTCTGGGGCCCGGTCAGCCGGGGCGTGTACCTCACCGGGCGGGTGCTGCCCACCCAGTTCTGGGCCCGGCTCAACGGCCGGATGGTCCGCTGGCTGGGCAAGGAACCACTGATCAGGACGGCCGCCGACGCCGGCCTCACCGAACGGAGATGAGCGTGGCCCCGAAGACGAAGGCCAACCCCTACGGCATCGACCCCGCGCGCGACCTGCACCACTCCCCGCCCCGGTTGGACGTGCCGAACTGGAGCGAGAACCTGCTGTTCAGCGGGGCGGACACGGAGAACGGGATCTTCTTCTACCACCACCTCGGGCTGGTCGGCGGCGCCCCGGACGTGTGGCGCGGCGACTTCGCGGTGGCGCTGCCGGACGGCCGCCAGCTGCTGCAGGTCACCTTCGGCAACTCGGAGAGCGCCAACGCGATCGGCGACGGCACCCTGGTGTGCGAGTGCATCGAGCCGCTGCGCAGCTGGCGGATCAAGTTCGAGGGCGCCGCGTACCTGACCGACGCCGAGACCAACCGCAACCACTACCTGTCAGTGGAGCAGATCCCGGTCAAGTGCGAGTGGGACATCCGCTGGGAGGCCACCTCGCCGATGCACGAGGCGGCCAAGAACAGCACCCTGTCCAGCGGGTTCACCGTCCGCTACGAGCAGGCCGGGCAGTACTGGGGCACCCTGCGGTTCGGCGACGAGGTGATCCCGCTGAACGGCTACGGCTACCGGGACCACTCGGTCGGGCCGCGCGACTACTCCAAGTTCTCCGGGCACGCCTGGACCTGGGCGACGTTCCCGTCCGGCCGGGTGCTCGGCTCGCTGAGCCTGTTCGAGCCGGAGAAGTCCGGCTTCGCCGCGCCGTGGGTGGTCATCGACGGCGAGTTGAAGGAAGCCGAGCTGGTCAGCGGCCCGCACTGGGGCCCGGGGATGGACGACTTCGACGAGAAGACCTTCGACGTGGTGGTCAGGGTCGACGGCGTCGAGCACACCATCCACGGCGAGAACATGGGCTACGGCTACTACTGGACGCTGTTCAACCCCTCGCAGCTGTGCTTCGGGCGGGTGCCGTCCCGGATGGTGACCGAGCGGCAGTGGGTGTGCCGGGAGCTGGTGACCAGGTGGACCTGGGACGGTGAGGAGGTCCTCGGGCTCACCGAGATCTCCCGTCGACTGGGCTCGTGATGATCGACCCGCTGCACCAGCCCGGCGGGCCGTCCACCTACTGGACGACGATCAACGCCGAGGAGAACCTGCCCGGAGTGGCCACCCCGCTCTCGGCCAGCTTCTGGCTGTTGCCGGTGACGGTGGGCACGCTCGGGGCGTTCGCCGATTTCGGGGTGCTGGCCGAGTCCGAGGTGCATTTCTCCGACGACGTCGACCAGCGGATCGCCACGATGTTCCACGGCCGGTTCACCGCCAACGTGGACCTGCTGCGCCGGCTGGCCGACCGCACCCCGGGTACCTCCGGGGACGCCCTGGAGCAGCAGCTGTTCTCCAACGTCCGCCCGGGCATCCCCGCGCAGAACTCGATCCGCCGCTACCCGGTGGTCGCGGTGAAGGCGCCGCTGGCGGCGGCGACCGTGGCGAAGCGGATCCGCACCGGGTTCGTGCAGAGCCAGCGGTGGTGGCGGCGCAACATCGACGACGCACCGCACGACGACCTGGCCACCGCCCGCTACCGGCTGGCCGGGGCGCACCGGCACATGGCGGACATGATGCGCCCGCACACGCTGGGCACGTTCGTGGTGTCCGGGGTGTTCGACCAGCTCCGGGCCCTGGCCGCGAGCGTCGACCGGCCCGGGCTGGACCTGGAGCTCTCCCGGGGCCTCGGCGCCCTTGAGGAGACCGAGATGCTCTCCATGCTGTGGGAGGTCGCCCGGGGCCGGGGCACCGTGGAGGAGTTCCTGGCCCGCTACGGCTTCCACGGGCCGGGCGAGGCGGCCGCGTCCAGCACGGTGTGGCGGGAACAGCCGGACGCGCTGAAGCCGCTGATCGCCGCCTACCGGGAGATGCCCGAGCACCGCTCCCCGATGGCCGCCGCGGCGATCGTGGCCGACCGCCGCCGCGAGGCCGCCGCCCAGCTGATGACCGCCCTGCCGGCGGCCAAGCGGCCGGCCCTGCGGGCGGTGCTGGCCATGAGCGACCGGTTCTGGCCGCTCCGCGAGACCGGCAAGGCCACCTTGCTGCACGCCATCGACGTGGGCCGGGTGTCCGCGCGGCGGCTGGGCGAGCTGATGGCTGGGGCCGGGCTGCTGGACGACCCTTCCGACGCGGCCTACCTGACCGTCGAGGAGCTGACCTCCGGGGTGGCCCGAGGCGGCTGGCCGGAGCAGGTGGCCTTCCGCCGGGCCCGCCGCGAGGAGTACCTGGGCTACACCCTGCCGCAGACCTGGGAGGGCGGTCCGGAACCGATCCCCGCCGGCGCCACGGTGGAGGCCGCGACCGTGCTGACCGCGCTGGGCGGCAGCCCGGGGGTGGCCGAGGGTCGGGTGCGGGTGCTGCACGACCCGAACACCGGCGACCTGGAGGACGGCGAGGTGCTGGTGTGCGAGTGCACCGACCCGTCCTGGGCGGCGCACTTCCTGGTCGCCTCGGCGGTGGTGATCGACGTCGGCGGGCCGATGAGCCACGGCGCGATCGTGGCCCGTGAGCTGGGCATCCCGTGCGTGATCAACACCCGGAGCGGCAGCCGGACGCTGCGCGACGGCGACCGGGTGCGGGTGGACGGCAACACCGGCACGGTGACCGTGCTCGAGTGATCAGCTCGCGGCGTTGCTCTTGGATACGGCGTGAAGTACGTTCCACAATATGGCGACTAAACAGGTGACCATTACGGTCGATGACGAGTTGCTGGCTTGGTTTGAGCGCAAGGCCGCTGAGACGGGCGCGAAACTGTCGCCCACGATCGCCAGGGCGGCCCGAAACTGGATGTTGTGGGAGGACGCCAGGCGATTGGCCGAAGCCGACCAGCGTGCCGGTCGGGGCACCCTCGACGAGGCGGAAGCCGAGTTGGCTGATGATCGAGCGGCGCGGGAAGCCGAGTCTGGTCGGGGAACCGCCGCGTGAGGCAGGGCCAGGTCTGGCGGTTCGAACGAGACAGACCCTCGAAGGACGATGATCCCCGCACCCCGTACCGGGTGGTGGTGAGCGCCGACTACCGGTTGGTTCCAGAACGCCGGTGGGTGCTGACAGCTCCAGTGGTATCCGCGCTGGACATCGACACGCCGGTAGCGGTTCGGCTCGGATCGGACGACCCGGTCGCGGGGTGGGTCAGGGCTGATGAGATCACCCGAACCTACGTGCCCTGGCTCTCTGGACCTGTTGGAACCGTCAGCGCCGGAACGCTCGAGGCGGTCGGCGCGGCGCTTCGAACGGAAATGGACCTCTGAGCCCCGGTCCCCGACGCCGTGAGTCTGCGACCGTCGGGATCAGTGAGCAGAGGCGTCGGCGTGGGCCCGGGCCAGGCGTTCGGCGACCGTCGGGTGGTGGCCCGGCGCCGGGGCGCCGAGGTGCCGGGCGCGCAGCTCGTCCATGTACTCCGCCCACATCGCCGGCCCGCCCGACTTCAGCAGCTCGGCCCGGACCCGCAGCGCGGGCGTGGTCGGTCGGTGGCGGAGCCCCCACGCGCCGAGCTGGGCGAACACCGGGACCAGTTGGATGGCGGCCTCAGTGAGGCTGTAGGTGGCCCGCTGGCCGGGCCGGGCGTCGTCGCGGGTGAGCAGGCCGCCGGCGACCAGGCGCTTGAGCCGGTCGGCCAGGATGTTGGAGGCGATACCCTCCTCGGACCCGGCCTGCAGCTCGCGGAAGTGCCGCCGGTCGCCGAACATCACGTCACGCAGCACCAGCAGGCTCCACCGGTCGCCGAACGCCTCCACGGCGGCGTTGATCGCGCACCCCGAACGCGGCCCGTCCACCTCGGCCTCCCTCACCGGCAAACTGCTTGCACTTTACCATCGCTCTGCTAGCCTTCACCGAAGTGCTTGCAAATCACAAGTGCTTGACGAGGAGGCGGTATGGCCCTCACGGGGATGCTCGGGCAGTCGACGGTGAGCGATCTGGACGTGGCGGTCCCGTGGTACGCGGCGCTGTTCGGTCGTGATCCGGACGCCCGGCCGATGCCCGGGCTGGTCGAGTGGCATCTGGGCGAGGGCTTCGGCGTGCAGGTCTGGGCCGAGCCGGAGCGGGCCGGGCGCTCGACGGTGGTGCTGCACGAGGCCGACCTCGCCGCGTTCGTCGAGCACCTCGACCGATCCGGGATCGAGCACCCCGTAGCGTACGAGGCCACCTCGTTCCGGCTGGTCGAGCTGACCGATCCGGACGGCAACCGCGTGGTCGTCACCGGCGCGCTGAACGGAGGCTGAGCCGTGTCGCGCACCCGGATCCACAACTTCACGATCTCCCTGGACGGCTACGGCACCGGCGAGGGGCAGAGCCGGGAGGCGCCGTTCGGGCACGCCGGTCCGGGTCTGCTGATGAGCTGGTTCGACGGGCGGGTGATCTTCGGCATCGACAAGCAGCCGGACATCCCGGCCGGCCCGGAGCGGGTGCTGAGCACCGGCTGGGGTCAGGGCATCGGGGCGGAGATCATGGGTCGCAAGAAGTTCGACCCCACCCCTGGGCCGTGGGCGGACGACTGGAAGGGCTGGTGGGGCGACGAGCCGCCGTTCCACACCCCGGTGTTCGTCCTCACCCACCACCCCCGGCCGCCGCTCGAGCTCACCGGCACCACGTTCCACTTCATCGACGCCTCGCCCGCCGAGGCGCTGGAGCGGGCCCGGGAGGCGGCCGGCGGGCTGGACGTGCGGATCGGCGGTGGCGTGTCGACGGTCCGGCAGTTCCTGGCCGCCGACCTGGTGGACCACATGCACCTGGCGGTGGTCCCGGTCGTGCTGGGCCGGGGCGAGCGGTTGTGGGACGGGCTGGAGGGCGTGCACGAGCGGTTCGACGTGCAGAGCGTGACCATGCCCAGCGGTGTCACCCACCACACGTTCAGCCGTCGGTAGGCGCCACCACCCGCTCGGGGATGATGGGCGGCGTGCAGGAGAAGCGCCGGTACGGGCGGTCGGGGCGGGACCTCGCCGAGGCGGCGATCCGGCAGTTCGAGGCCAAGGGGTTCGCCGCGACCACCGTGGAGGACGTGGCCGAGGCCGCCGGGTACTCGCCGCGCACCTTCTTCCGGCAGTTCGCCACCAAGGAGGACGTGCTCTTCTTCGACCTGCCGGACATCCTCGACCCGTTGCGGGAGCTGCTCGCGGCGCCACCGGCGTCGGCCTGGGACGCGGTGGCCGCGATCGTGGTGCGCAACTCCCGGGACTGGGAGGCGGCCGGCGTCGAACTGGCCCAGACCCGCACCCGGCTGCTGCACTCCGAGCCCGCCCTGCACCGCCGCTTCCTGGAGATCGCCGCCGAGTGGGAGCTGGTGATCGCCCGGATCTTCGCCGCCGAGCGCGGTGTGGACCCGGAGCTGGACGCCCGGGCCCAGGTGCTCGCGGGCGCCGTGGTCGGGGCGTGCCGGTCGGCGCTGCGGCGCTGGCTGGCCGACCCGGACACCGGGCTGGGCGAGCACACTGCCGCCGGACTGGAGGTCATCCGCGGCGGCTTCTCGCTCTGACGTTGACGGTGTCACCGTCGCGGCCCTAGTGTGTGGCCCACATTGTCACTCACTGACATTCTGGGACGGGACACCATGAGCGACATCCGCACCGGCATCGGCATCTGGTCGTCCCGGCACCTGGACCCGCGCGCCGCCGCGCAGTACGCCGCCGGGCTGGACGCCGCCGGCACCATCGACCAGTTCGTGCTCTGGGACCAGCTCACCAGCTGGTGGCCGAACGCCCTGTGGACGCCGGAGAACACCCCGCTGGCCAACGTGGTGCCGGACATGGACTCGCTGCAGGACCCGTTCGCCACCGCCGCGTTCGCCCTGGCCGGCACCGAGAACCTGGGCTTCGCCATCTGCACCGACGCCACCCGCCGCGAGCCCCCCGAGCTGGCCCAGACCCTGCTCACCCTGGCCCAGGCGGCCGGGGGCAAGGGGACGCTCTGTCTGGGCGGCGGGGAGGTGCGCAACATCAACCCGTTCGGCCGGAAGCGCTCGCTGGGCTTGAAGCGGCTCGGCGAGTGCCTGCAGATCATGCGGCTGCTGCTCAAGGAGGACCACCTCGTCGACTTCGACGGCGAGCTGTGGAAGCTGCGTGACGCGTGGATCGGCAACGCCGGCAAGGAGAAGGCGCCCGAGGTGATCGCCATGGGCGGCGGGCCCCGGCTGACCGAGATGGCGCTGCGCTACGCCGACGGCTTCGGCACCGGCGTCCCGTTCGTCTACGCCGACGCCGACAAGTACGCGGGCGTGCTGAGCGAGCACAAGAAGACCCTGGCCGGGCTGGGCCGCGACCCGGAGGCGTTCACCTTCGCGCTGCACCACATCGTGTTCGTGCTGGAAGACAAGGACGAGTTCGAGCGGTACATCGACAACCCGCTGCTCAAGTGGTACGCCGCCACCGGCGGCCGGATCAACCAGAACGACTGGGACCCCGAGGGCCTCGAGCCGGTCATGCCCCGTGACTGGCACTACGCCTTCCACATGAAGCCGAACGCGCTGACCCTCGACCAGATCATGGACGTGGTCGACCGGACGCCGCCGGACATCGTCCGCAAGACCTACTTCCACGGCACCCCGGACGACATCGCCAAGGAGATCCGGCCGTTCGTGGCGGCCGGGGCGAACCTGCACCTGATCGCCGACCTGGCTCCGCTGCTGGTGCCCACCGAACCGGAGAAGACCATCGAGCGCTCCGCCGAGATCTGCCGCCTGGTCAAGCAGGGCTAACGGAGGGCGATGCCCGACCCGTATACGTGCGTGCCCTTGCCCCGTTCTTGGTCAACTCATCCTGACGCAGGTCAGAGGCCAATTTTTCATGCCTCAGGTTGAGTTGATCACGAAGAGGGAGGGCGCACTCACGGCGGGTCTCAGCTCCACGCGGCCTTCATCACCTCGGGATCTGAGAGATCCTCGGACGCGGCGGCGAATGCGGCCAGCACTCCGGGCGTATCGCGCAGCGGTACCTGTCGTCGGCGAACGGCCCAGAGCAGGGCCAGTTGGAGCGTGTCCTCGTCCGAGGAGGTCCCCAGCGCCGACTGTGCGGCGCGGAGCAACTCCTCATCGACCTCCACGGGTCGCTTGGCCATTGTTCACCTCCAAACCTCAGGCCAGGGCGATACCGAGGAGACTTTCGAGCTCGGTGACGGTCCTCCCCAGGTCGGTGTGCAGGACGCCGGCCAGTCCGAAGGCCTCGGCGCCCTCGACGTTCAGCCGCATGTCGTCGACGAACACCGCGTGCTCCGGTGCCACCCCGAGGCGAGAGCAGGCGAGCCGGTAGATCTCCGGGTCCGGCTTGCGCAGGCCGACCTCGTGGCTGATCACCCAGGTGTCGAACAGTCGGGGCCAGTCGTCCCGGTCCGGGTACGGCCGGCCCCAGGAGTTGGACAGCAGCGCCGTGCGCACCCCGGCCGCCCGGGCCTTGGCCACCACATCGGCCATCGCCGGGTCGGGGACGAGCCCGCCGAGCATCCGGTCGAGCAGGCCCTCGGCGGCGACGGTACCCATGCCGCGGGCGGCCAGCTCGGCGGCCAGCGCCCGCTCGAACTCCTCCGGTGGGGTCGCCCCGGTCTCCAGGCCGTGCATCGGCCCCTGCTCCTCGGTGAGCGACCGCTCGCTCAGCTCGTCGAAGTACGCCGCGCACCGGGTCGGGTCGAGCCCGTCGGCCCGCATCCAGGCCAGCATGACGCCGTCCACCGGGCCGGTCATGACGCCGGCGTAGTCCATGATCAGCGCGGTCTGCACCGGATCATTCTGGCTCAGTCTTTGTGGATCTTCACGGTGACGTTGGTGCCGGGCACCAGGGTGAGGCCCTGGCGGTCGGGCACCGCGATCCGCACCGGGATCACCTGGCCGTCCCGGTCGAAGCTGCTCATCGTGTTGTTCTTCGGCTTGGCCGCGAACTCCGACGCGGTGGCCGGCTGGATCTCGGTGACGTACCCGGTGAGGGTGCGGCCCGGGGCGGCGTCCAGGTACAGGTCCACCGGCTGCCCGAGCGCCACCTCGTCCAGGTCGCCCTCGTCGACCCGGGCGGTCACGTAGGTCTGCGGCAGGTCGTAGACCACGGCCAGTCGGGTGCCGGCGGTGACGTACCCGCCCTCTCCGAAATCAGAACCCTCGTCCACCACGACCGTGCCGTCGGCCGGGGCCCGCACCACCCGCTTGGGGGCGTTGCTGCCCGGCAGCTGCAGCCGGCCGATCGGCTCGTTGTCCCGGACCGTCGCGCCCAGGGTGCCCCGCCAGTCGGACAGGGTGCCGGAGGCCTCGGCGACGATCGGGATCTGGGTGCCGTCGACCGTGGCGTCGTCGGTGGTGACGAAGCGGCCGGCGTCGATGACCGCGAACGTCGACAGGGTGAGCGCGGTGGCCAGGACCACCGCCGGGATCGCCCGCAGCCGCTTCCGTTCGGCCTCGGTGCGCTCCCCGGTCCGCCGGCGCAGGGTGGTCGCGGCCAGCACCAGGGCCAGCAGCGCGCTGCCCAGTACCACCGTCATGTCACCGAGGAACTCCCAGGTGACCAGCGACGTGCTGCCCACCTCGTCCAGGGCGTCGATGCTGTAGGTCATCGGCAGCGCGTAGCTGACCGACTCCAGCCAGTCGGCCATCTGCTCGCGCGGCACGAACAGCCCGCCGAGGAAGATCTGCGGCATCACCACCACCGGCATGAACTGCACGGCCTGGAACTCGGTGGTGGCGAACGCGCTGGCCAGCAGGCCCAACGACATGCCGAGGATCGCGCCGGAGATGGCCACGATGAGCACCAGCACCGCGCTGCCCGGGGTGTAGAGGTCCAGCAGCAGGTACGCCGTGGCGCAGGTGACGACGGCCTGCGCGGTGGCGGCCACGGCGAACGCGCAGCCGTAGCCGAGCAGCAGGTCCAGCTTGGACAGCGGGGTGGTGAGCAGTCGCTCCAGGGTGCCGCTGGTCCGCTCGCGCAGCATGGCGATGCTGGTGATCAGGAACATGATGGTGAACGGGAAGATCCCGAGCAGGGTGAGCCCGGTCCCGTTGAACGACGGCTGGTCGTCCAGCATCTGGTTGATCAGCACCAGCAGCGCGCTCGGCACCACCATCAGCATGGCCACGGTGCGCCGGTCGCCGCGCAGCTGGCGCAGCACCCGACCGGTGGTGGCGGCCACGATCCGGGGGGTGAGCAGCCGGCCCGGCGGGTCCTGCGGCGGGGCAGGCGGCGTCTCCGGCGGCGCCGGGGCGACCGGCCGGGCCAGGGTCCTGGTCATCGCGCGGCCTCCAGTTCGGACTCGCTGATCACCCGGAGGAAGGCTTCCTCCAGGTCGTCGCAGCCGGTGCGGGCGCGCAGCGCGGCCGGGGTGTCGGTGGCGACCAGCCGGCCGTCCCGCATGAGCAGCAGGTTGTCGCACTGCCCCGCCTCGTCCATCACGTGGCTGGACACCAGCAGCGCGGTGCCGGCGGCGGCCAGCCCGTGGAACCGGCCCCACAGCTCGCGGCGCAGCACCGGGTCCAGCCCGACCGTGGGCTCGTCGAGCACCAGCAGCTCCGGGGCGGCCAGCAGCGCGCAGGCCAGCGACACCCGGGTCTTCTGCCCGCCGGAGAGGGTGCGGACCAGCTGCCCGGCCCGGTCGGTGAGGTCCACATCGGCCAGCGCCCGGTCGGCCGCCTTGTACGGCACGCCATAGATGGCGGCGAAGTAGCGGACGTTGTCCCGGACGGTGAGGTCGACGTACACCGACGCGGCCTGGGTGACGTAGCCGACCCGGTCGCGCAGCGCGCGGACGCCGGCCGGGCGGCCGAGCACGTCGACGGTGCCCGCGCTGATCTGCTGCACTCCGACCACGCAGCGCATCATCGTGGTCTTGCCGCAGCCGCTGGGCCCGAGCAGGCCGGTGATCTGCCCGGCCGGGGCGTCGAAGGTCAGCCCGTGCAGGATCCGCTTGCCGCCCAGCTCCACGGTCAGCGACCGGGCCCGCACCGCCGGCTCGTCCATCGGTCCGCTCCTTAATTCGTCGGCTGTTGAATAGTAGACCCGGCGCCGGTGCGGAGTCCAGCGGGTCACTAATCTGGGGGAGTGTCGAATGCGCCGTTGTCCGGAGTGACCGTGCTGACCGTCGAGCACGCGGTGGCCGGCCCGTTCGGCAGCCGCCAGCTGGCCGACCTCGGTGCCCGGGTGATCAAGATCGAGCGGCCGGGCAGCGGCGACTTCGCCCGCGACTACGACCACGCGGTGCGCGGGATGGGCAGCCACTTCGTCTGGCTCAACCGGGGCAAGGAGTCGGTGGAACTGGACGTCAAGTCGCCGCTCGGCGCCGAGGCGCTGCGCCGCTTGACCGACCGGGTGGACGTCGTCATGAACAACCTCTCCCCGGCGGCGGCCCGGCGCCTCGGGCTGGACGCGGAGACCCTGCGGGCGCGGCGGCCGGAGCTGATCGTCTGCTCGATCAACGGCTACGGCTCGACCGGCCCGTACGCCGGGCGGCGCTCCTACGACATGCTCGTACAGGGGGAGGCCGGGGTCATCGCGATCACCGGCGACGGCGAACACCGGGCCAAGGCGGGCATCCCGGTCGGCGACATCGCCGGGGGGATCACCGCCGCCAACGCCGTGCTGGCCGCGCTGGTCCGTCGCGGCG
>JAESFN010001376.1_pt1 | contig 10809 bp, 5 predicted proteins | sample 9269411 | NCBI WGS metagenome assembly JAESFN01 (sample SAMN14505399, study PRJNA617100) | algae metagenome | isolation source: Iphinoe sp. HA4291-MV1 and co-occurring heterotrophs from trail next to... | place: USA: Maunawili Falls, Hawaii | collected 2009-07-25
CGCTTCGGCGAGCGCGGTCGCCACCTCGCCGCCCATCGAGTGGGCGATCACGGTCACCCTGTCGACGCCCTCCTTGTCGAGGACGGCGGCCACGAGCTCGGCCTGCCGGGCGATCGAATAGCCGGCCGCGGGCGCTGCGGTCCCGCCGTGCCCGATCAGGTCGAGGCGGATCACCGTGTGGTCGCGGGCGAGATCGGGCGTGATCCGGTCCCACCAGTCGATTGCCGCGGCGAAGCCGTGGATCATGACCACGGCCGGCCCGGTCCCTTCGACCTTGACGTTGGCCTCGACAATGTCCGTGGCGACGAGCCTGCCGCCGTCCCGCGCGGCCGCGGCCCGCGTGACGTCGTCGACAAGCTCGGCGTTGACGACGAGCGCCGCAACAAGAAGAGCAACGCCAAGGAGCGGCCACCACAAGCCCCGGGAATGCCTGGCGCCTGCGGACATGGGGCCTCGTCAGTCTCGGACGGGGGACGCGGCAAGCCCGGCGGCGTTCATCATCGATGCGACGTCCGGAGCCGGTCGAGCGGCAGCACCTGGTCGACGTCGAAATAGCCGGCCCAGGGGTCGGCCTTCTGCTTGCCGAGCATGTCGGCGGCATTCTCGACCGTGGCCGGCCGCGCGTTGTCGAGCCGCGCGAGCTGCGCCCAGGTCACCGGCCACGCCACCGGCGCGCCGCGCCTGGCCCGGGTGGAAAACGGGCAGATCGCCGTCGCGCCGCGGCCGTTCCGGAGGTAGTCGATGAAGATGCGGCCGCTGCGCTTGGCCTTGGTCGCCACCGCGAGATAGCGCTTCGGCTCCTCCTCGGCCATGGTCCGCGCCACGGCCTCGCAGAAGGCCTTGACGTCGTCCCAGCCGAACCGCGGCGTGAGCGGCGCGATGACGTGGATGCCCTTGCCGCCGGTGACCATCGGGAAGGTCTCGAGGCCGAGTGCCTTGAGGCGGTCGCGCATGTCCTTCGCCGCGTTCCGCACCTCGCCGAAGGGCATGTCCTCGTCGGGATCGAGGTCGAAGACGATGCGATCCGGCTTCTCCAGCGTGTCGTTGTGCGAGCCCCAGATGTGGAGTTCGAGCGCGCCCATCTGGACGCAGGCGATCAGGCCGCGGACGTCCTCGATGTACAGATAGACGTCGCTCCCGTCCTTCTCCTTGATGCGGATCGGCTTGAAGGCATCGGGGAAGCCGGGCGAGGCATGCTTCTGGAAGAAGCAGTCGCCCTCCGCTCCGTCCGGGCAGCGCACCAGGCTGAGCGGCCGGTCGACGACGTGCGGCAGGATGCGGTCCTGGACCGCGAGGTAGTAGGCGGCGAGCTGGCGCTTGGTGATGCCGTTGCCGGGGAAGACGACCTTGTCGGGGTGGGTCAGGCGGACGCCCTCGATCTCGATGGCCTTGTCGTGCCTGGTCGAATCGACGGTGATGACGGACGGGGATTTGGGCATGGCCGCCTCCGGTTTCGGGCCGGCGCCGGCGCGTCGCCGCTCCTTCGACGGGTCGGGTGGATCGCCTGGCTGCTCGGCGACGATCTCCTTCGCCGGCTTGTCCTTGCGCAACCCCTTGTAGCTGCCCTGGCGGACGTAGCCCTCGTCGGTGAAGCCGCGAAAGGCGATCTCGGCGACGAGCTCGGGCCGGACGAAATGCACACGGCGCCGGACATCCGCCGGGATGTCGTCGGCGGCCGGCGCCTTCACCGCCCGCTTCTCCAGCTCAGGCCAGAGCTCGTCGAGCTCCCGCTCGCCGAAGCCGCTGCCGACGCGACCCCGATAGGTCAGCCGGTCGCCCTCGCGGACGCCGAGCAGGATCGATGAGAACGGACGCCCGGCGACCTCCGACGGGCGCCACCCGATGATGACGAACTCCTGGCCGAAGCCGCATTTCGACTTGAGCCAGGCCTTGGTGCGCTCCGACCGGTAGGGTGCGTCGGCACGCTTGGAGACGATGCCCTCGAGGTTGATCTCGCACACGTGCTCAAGCATGGCGGCGCCGTTGCCGACGACGTGGTCCGAATAGAACAGCGGACCGGTGCGCGGCTGGTCGGCGAGGATGGCGGCGAGCTTCGCCTTCCGCTCGAGCAGCGGCAGCTTGCGGATATCCTCGCCGTCGAGGAACAGGAGGTCGAAGACGTAGTAGCCGATCCCCCTCCCCTTGCCTTCGCCCATCCTGTCCTGAAGGGCGCCGAAGTCGGTCCGCCCGTCCTTGTCGGCCACCGCCACCTCGCCGTCGAACAGCGCGGATGCGACCGGCAGGTCGAGAAGCGGCCGGACGAGCGGGCCGAACTTGTCGGTCCAGTCGAGCCCACGCCGGGTATAAATGCGGGCCTCGCCGCCGCCGACCGCGGCGAGCACGCGATAGCCGTCATACTTGATCTCGTGGATCCAGTCGTCGCCCTCGGGCGGGGCATCGACCAGGGTCGCGAGCTGCGGCTCGACGAACTTCGGCGGCGTCCCCTTCGCCGCCTTTAGCCGCGGTGCGGCGTCGCGGGCGGCAGGCGGATCGGCCTTCCTGATGCTCGCGCCGGTCTTCAGCCACTCGACATTGCCGGCGGCGATCTCGTCCATGGTCCGGCCGGTGCGGACGCTGTTGGTGACGCGCTCGACGATCGGGCGCGTCTCCCCGGTCGCGTATTCGTCGCGCTCCTTGATCAAGAGCCAGTTCTCATGCTTCGAGCGCTCGCCCGGCTTCTTGCGCATGCGGACCAGCACCCACTTCCCCTTGAGCCGCTCGCCGTGGAGGATGAACTTGAAGTCGCCCTTCGCGAGCGCCGCCTCGGGATCGCCGACCGGCTCCCAGGTGCCCTCGTCCCATAGCATCACGGTGCCGCCGCCATACTCGCCCTTGGGGATGGTGCCCTCGAAGTCGCCGTAGTCGAGCGGGTGGTCCTCGGTGCGGACGGCGAGGCGCTTGTCCTTCGGGTCGAGGCTCGGACCGTTGGGGACCGCCCAGGACAGGAGCACGCCGTCGAGCTCGAGGCGGAAATCGAAATGGAGCCGGGTCGCGGCGTGCTTCTGAATGAGGTAGCGGTGGCCTCCGGCCGTGCGACGGCTGACGTCGCCGCTCGGCTCGGCGGTCCGGTTGAAGTCGCGCTTCTGACGGTATTCGCGGAGACTGGCGGCCATCCTGCTCCGCCGCTACGCTCAGGCCGCGCGCTTGCGTTTGGGCGGCGCCTTTTTCTCGGTCTCCTTGGCGGCGGCCTTTTTCTCCGGCGGCTTCTTGGCGCTGGCGGCGGCCTTCTTGGTGGTGGTCGAGGTCTTGCCGCCGACGCTCCGCTTGAGCGCCTCCATGAGGTCGATGACCTTGGCGCCGATCTGCGGCTCGTCGATCGACTCCGGCGGCCGGTCCTCGATCTTGGCGTCGATCAGCTCCTTCAGCGCCGCCTCGTAGGGGTCGCTGAAGGCCTTCGGATCGAACGGCTTGGTCTTCCGCTCGATCAGCTCCTCGGCGAGCGCGAGCAGCTCCTGATCGGGCTTCGCGTCCGGCACCTCGGCGAAGAAGGCATCAGGCTTCTGTACCTCGTCGGAATAGCGGAGCGTCTCGATCATCAGGCCCTTGTGGTAGGGCCGGAGCGCGACGAGGTTGGAATGGCCCCGCGCCACGATGTGGCCGATCCCGACCTTGTTGGTCGCCTTCAGCGCGTCGCGGAGGACGACATAGGCCTCCGCCGAGGTTTCGTCCTCCTCGGGGGAGACGAAATAGGGCTTGTCGAAGAAGAGCGCATCGATCTCGCCCGCATCGACGAACTGGATAAGGTCGATGGTGCGCTTCGCCTCGAGCTTGACGTCGTTGATCTCGTCTTCGGTGAGGAGGACGTACTTGCCCTTCTCGACCTCGTAGCCCTTGACGATGTCCTTGGGGTCAGCGACGCCGACGCCCGGCACCACCTTCTCGTAGCGGATGCGCTTGCCGCTCGGCTTGTGGATCTGGTTGAAGCTGATCCGCGCCGCTGACTTGGTCGCGGAAAAGACCTGGATCGGAATCGAAACCAGGGCCAGCCTGATCTGGCCCTGCCAATACGCACGCGCCGGCATCTCTTACCTCGTACGCTACCGACCGGAACGCACGCCGCATCGCAGGGGTTCCGACACCACCACCATAGGCTTGTTGAACCTAACCGACAAATAACGTTTTCCGGCGATTCGCAGCGTTCGACTTCCGTTCCGGGGTGTTCCGATGCTTGCCGGAATTCGCCCCGCCGGCGGCTGCCCGCCGGCACAGCAAAGGCACGCGGCCGCCCCGCATAGTGTGGGTCCGGTCGGCCGACGTCGCCCGCACTTCGGAGGGAAATCGCGGCCGCATTTACCGAAATTTCAGCGCTTGCGGAACACATATAGAACACGTATGGTTTGTTCGTGATTTGTACCTGAATCGCCTTGGTTTGACTGGGCGGGGGACTTGCCGATGTTGACGCGGAAGCAGCACGAACTCCTGATGTTCATCAACGAGCGGCTCAAGGAGGCGGGCGTTCCGCCCTCCTTCGACGAGATGAAGGATGCGCTCGACCTCAGGTCCAAGTCCGGCATCCACCGCCTGATCAAGGCGCTGGAGGAGCGCGGCTTCATCCGCCGCCTGCCGAACCGGGCGCGGGCCATCGAGGTGGTGCGGCTGCCGGAATCGACCACGCCGCCGACGCAGCGCAGCCGCGGCTTCTCGCCGAGCGTCATCGAGGGCAGCCTCGGCCGGGTCCGCCCCGTCGCGGCGGGCGAGCCTGCCAACGATCCGGTGATGGTGCCAATGATGGGGCGGATTGCGGCCGGCGTGCCGATCGAGGCGATCCAGACCCACAGCCATTCGATCGTGGTTCCGCCCGAGCTTCTTTCGCCGGGCGAGCATTTCGCGCTCGAGGTCCGCGGCGACTCGATGATCGAGGCCGGCATCTTCGAGGGCGACACCGTCGTCATCCGGCGCACCGAATCCGCCGACACCGGCGACATCGTGGTCGCGCTGGTGGACGAGGAGGAGGCGACGCTCAAACGGCTCAGGAAGAAGGGCGCATCGATCGCGCTCGAGGCCGCCAACACCGCCTACGAGACCCGCATCTTCGGCCCGGATCGCGTGCGCATCCAGGGCAAGCTCGTCGGCCTCATCCGCCGCTACTGAGCCGGCGGCATGAAGGGCCGGCGCGGTCCCGGGGCGTAGACCGTAGTGACGGCGAAGCCGGCCCCCTCTTCCGTGTTGCCGTAGAGGGCATGGGCGCCGCCCGATTGTAGCGCGGCCCGGTCGATCACGATGGCATGACCGTCGCACCAGGTCGGTGCGCGATGCCGGGAGACGACGACGCCGGCAAACCGGCAGTCGTCCTCCAGGGCCGCGGGACTTGTTCCCACAGCGACCAGGGTTCCATTCGCGAGCCGGGCGACGCAGCCCTTCGCATCACACCGCGCGCCGGCGCCGACGCCGTCCTCTACCGATCGCGGATCCGCGTCGGCCCGCAGCCAGTACTCGGCGGCGAAGCGGTCGAGCTTCGGGTTGACGATGGTGAACCGCCCGTCCGCGCCGCGGACAGCCACCGTCTGGCCGCCGGGATGGATGATGATATCGGGCCGGGTCACGGCCAGTGCGATCGGGACGGCGACGAGCATCGGCAGGACGCCGGCAAGGCGCCAGGGTTCCTTCCATAGCGCGAGCCACAGGAACCCGGCCACGACCAGGAGCAGCGCACTGACAGGAACCGCCGGCACACCGCCCCAGCCGTCCGACCAGGCGGCCGTCGTCTCGCCCACCATAACCATCCAGTCGATGCCCCACCCCATGGGCACGAGGGCGAGCGCCTCTAGGCCGAAGGGCATCAGGACCACGGAGAACAGCGCCGCGGGCATGACCAGGATGCCGATGACCGGCATCGCGGCGAGGTTGGCGAGGAGCGACAGCGGGGCGGCGCGCTGGAAATGGTAGATCGCGAACGGGGTTGTCGCGAGGCCGGCGATCAGCGACGTGAGGAACAGCCCGAAGGCGGCGGTGCGGAAGCGCCCCAATGGACCGCGATCGGCGAGGCTCCGGAGCGCCAGTTCCCCCCTCGCCCGCTCGCGGAGCGCCTCGTAGCCGGCAACGAGGGCAAGCGTCGCGGCGAACGACATCTGGAAGCTCGCGGTGAGCAGGCTCTCCGGCTCGACAAGGAGGACGATCAACGCGGCGATCGCGACGTTCCGGAGCGTGATCGCACGGCGGTCGAGCATCACCGCGCAGAGGATCACGGCGAGCATGATGTAGGCGCGCTCCGTCGCGACATTGGCGCCGGAGATGGCGAGATAGAAGGTTGCGACGATGAGCGCGCCGGCCGCCGCCCACTTCTTGATCGGCCGGCGCAGCGCGAGCCCGGGCGACAGCGCGAGCAGGGCCCGGATCAGCCAGAAGGTGGCCCCGCCGACCAGCGCCATGTGCAGGCCCGAGATCGACAGCACGTGGCCGAGCCCCGAGGCCCGCATCGCCTCCTGTGTCCGGTCGGAGATGCCGCGCTGGTCGCCCATCACCAGGGCGGCGGCGATCTCGCCGGTGTCGCCCGGGAGGACGGCGATGATCCGTCGGCGGATGGTCTCGCGGACGTCGGCGAGCGGCATGCGGAGCGCGATCCCGAGCGGCGGCGATCCAATATCGGCCGGCTTCGCGGCGCCATAGGCGAAGCCCGTCGCGCCGATGCCGTCGTAGTAGTCGGCCCGGCCGAAATCGTAGCCGCCGGGCATCACCGGCCCGCTCGGCGGGCGGAGCCGGGCGAGGACGGCGACAGCATCGCCGACCCGCAGGTCGTCGCCGCGGGCGCGCACAGTGACGCGCACTGCCGCGGGCGCGCGGTCCGGCGCGAGGCCGGCGATCTCGTGGACGGCGAGGCGGACGCGAGCACCGCCGCGGGCGGACGCCTCGCGCTCGGCGACCCAGCCCGTCACCTCCACGGTCATCTCGCGCGGCAGCACCGGCGCGGCGACGATCATCGTGCGGGCCGTCATGATGGTGGCGCCGGCGACGACCACCGCGGCAACGGCCGCCACCCGTCGGGCGGCCAGTCGCCGGCGAAGCGCCCAGGCCAGTGATGCGAGCGCGAAGAGAAGGAGGCCCAGCGCCGGCAGGGACGGCTCCGTGGGCAGCGCGAAGTAGCCGAGGATGCCGATGCCGAGCAGCACCGGCAGCCAGAGAAAGCCGCGGCCGGCCTCCATCTCCCGCTCGAACGCCGCGGCCAGCTGCAAGCGCTCATGATCGAGCCGGTCGCGAAAGCGTCCCTCCGGGACGGCCCAGCCCGGCGCGTCGCGCGCCGCGTCCCGTTCTGCGGTCTCGATCCCCCGATCGATGTCGCTCATCCCCGCCCGGCCCTCCGGGTGGGAATACTACATCAATGCGTGTCCTTGCGGAAACCGCTCAACCGGCGCCGCGCGCGACCTGGCGGGCGTAGCTGTCGCGAAGTCCGACCACCCGGTTGAAGACGGGCAATCCCGGCTTCGAGTCGCTGTCGCGATGGAAGTAACCCAGCCGCTCGAACTGCACGGCGCCTTCGCTGTTGTCCGCGGTGATCGACGGCTCCAGCATGCAGCCGGTCAGCACCTCGCACGAGGCAGGGTTGAGGCTCGCGGCGAAGTCGCCGGCGTCGGGCGTCGGCGTGGTGAAGAGCGGGTTGAGCAGGCGGACCTCGGCCGGCACGGCGTCGGCGGCGGACACCCAGTGCAGCGTCGCCTTCACCTTCCGGCCGTCGGGCGGTGTCTCGCCGCCGCGGGTCGCGGGGTCATAGGTGCAGCGGAGCTCCACCACCTCGCCCGCGGCATCCTTCACCACCTCGCGGCAGGTGACGAAATAGGCATAGCGGAGCCGCACCTCGTTGCCGGGGAAGAGGCGGAAGAACTTCTTCTCCGGCACCTCCATGAAGTCGTCGCGCTCGACATAGAGCTCGCGGGTGAAGCGCACAGCGCGGCTGCCCGAGGCGGGATCCTCGGGGTTGTTCACCGCGTCGAGCAGTTCGCTCTCGCCTTCCGGGTAGTTCTCGATCACCACCTTGAGCGGCCGGAGCACGGCCATCCGCCGCGGCGCGATCCTGTTCAGCACCTCGCGGATCGATGCATCGAGCATGGCGACGTCGACGAGGCTGTCGGCGCGGGCGACGCCGATACGGCCGATGAAGTCGCGGATCGCCGCCGGCGGCACGCCGCGCCGGCGGAGCCCGGCGATGGTCGGCATGCGGGGATCGTCCCAACCGGTCACATGGCCGCCGCGCACCAGGCCGGTGAGCACCCGCTTGGAGAGGAGCGTGTAGGTGAGGTTGAGGCGGGCGAACTCGTACTGCCGCGGCCGCGACGGCACCGGCAGGCTCTCGATCAGCCAGTCGTAGAGCGGGCGATGGTCGGCGAATTCGAGGGTGCAGAGCGAGTGGGTGACGCCCTCGATCGCATCCGACTGGCCGTGGGCGAAATCGTAGCTCGGGTAGATGCACCAGGCGGTGCCAGTGCGCGGGTGCACCGCATGGAGGATGCGGTAGAGCACCGGGTCGCGGAGGTTGATGTTGCCCGAGGCCATGTCGATGCGAGCACGGAGCACGCGGGCGCCGTTGGGGAATTCGCCGGCCCGCATGCGAGCGAAGAGATCGAGATTCTCCGCGACGCTCCGGTTCCGCCACGGGCTCTCCTTGCCCGGCTCGGTCAGCGTGCCGCGGCTCGCCCGCATCTCCTCCTGGGTCTGGTCGTCGACATAGGCCTTGCCCTCGCGGATCAGAAAGACGGCCCAGTCGTAGAGCTGCTCGAAATAGTCCGAGGCGTGGACGGCCTTGCCGCCCCAGTCGAAGCCGAGCCAGCGGACGTCGCGCTCGATCGCATCGATGAACTCCTGCTCCTCCCTGGTCGGATTGGTGTCGTCGAAGCGGAGGTTGCAGTGGCCGCCGAATTCCGCCGCCACTCCGAAGTTGAGACAGATCGACTTGGCGTGGCCGATATGGAGGTAGCCGTTCGGCTCCGGGGGGAAGCGCGTCACCACCTCGCCCACCCGGGCGGCCTCGCGGTCGGCGGTGACGATGTCGCGGATGAAGTCCTGCCCGGCTTCGCGCGCGGGCGTCTCGGTTGCGGTCATTCTCGTTCCCTGGCCGGTGGCGGGCCGGCGTTGCCATTTCGAGCCTTGTGCCAAATCGGCTCCGAAACGCCAAGCCCGGCGACCTTTGCACGGAAGCGGCCGCGGGATGGCACCCAAGACCCATGTAAAATCTGCTAGGCTCCGTCGATCGAAAGCAACCCCAAGACGCGGATGCGTGCCCGGCATGGCCATGGCAATCTGCAGGCGTTCGGCTCGCGATGAGCCGGACCGGCGGCCTGGTTCTGGCCATCGTCGCAATTGCGCTGGCGCTTTGCGTGCCGATCCTGGCGGCGATCTACATCGCGGGGCGTGAGGCGGAACGGGTCGAGATCGGGCGCACCGCGAGCTATGCCCATGACGTGCTCGCGCGCTCGGAGACCACCACGGACCAGATCGAAGCGGGCTTCAAGGCACTCGCCGAAGTCAGGGGGGCCGATCCGTGCTCGCCGGAATCGATCTCCGTCATGCGGCGGGTCGATCTCGAATCCACCAACATCCAGGCCGTCGGCCACGTCGAGAACGAAAGAATGATCTGCTCGTCGCTCGGAACCGGCCGCGACGATCTCGACCTCGGCCCGGTCGATGTGCAGCAACCGAGCGGCGTTCGCCTCCGCCTCAACGTCCGGTTCCCCTTCGCCGAGGACGTGCCGTTCATCGTGCTCGAGCGGGACGGGTTTGCTGCGATCATCCACAAGAACCTGCCGATCGACGCCACGACGTCCGACGACCGGGTGCTGCTGGCCCTGGTGTCGAAGGTCGGCCCGACCATCCTGACGGCACGGGGCCGCATGGAGCCGGCGTGGCTGAGCGCTGCGGCCGCCGACGGCGAAACGGCCTTCGTCGACGCCACCCACGTGGTCTCGGTCGTGCCGTCGCAACGGTTCCATTTCTCCGCGATCGCGGCCGAGCCGGTCGCCCTCATCCAGGAAAGCGCCACGCAGACGGCGATCGTCATGGGTCCGATCGCGCTTGCGGCCGCAGCCGTGCTGATCGTCGCGGTGCTGTACCTGATCAGGCTTCAGCTGGCGACGCCGGCCGTGATCCGCTCGGCCCTCCGGCGCAACGAGTTCTTCCTCCTCTATCAGCCGGTCGTCGAGCTGGATACCGGTCGCTGGGTCGGCGCCGAGGCACTGATCCGCTGGCGGAGGGCCGACGGCGAAATGCCGAGGCCCGATCTCTTCATATCGATCGCCGAGGAATCGGGGCTGATCCAGCGGATCACGCGGCGCGTGATCGAGCTGATCTCGCGCGACGCCAGTGGCCTCTTTGCCGACCATCCCGGCTTCCGGCTGAGCCTCAACCTGTCGCCTTCCGACCTCCACAGTTCCGAAACCGTCGCGCTCCTCCGCGACCTCGCGGAGGCAACCGGGGCGAAGCCGGGCAACCTCATCGTCGAGGCGACGGAAAGGTCCTTCACCGACCCCGCCCGCGCAGGGCCGGTGGTCGATGCCATCCGCGATCTCGGCTTTCGCGTCGCCATCGACGACTTCGGCACCGGGTATTCGAGCCTCCTCTCGCTCGAGAGCCTCAAGGTCGACTATCTCAAGATCGACAAATCGTTCATCGACCGCGTCGGCACCCAGGCCGCCACCCGCCACGTCATCCTCCACATCATCGAAATGGGCCGGGCCCTCGGGCTGGAGATGGTTGCCGAGGGAGTGGAAACGGAAGCGCAGGCGGACTTTCTTCGCGCCCATGGCATCCGCTTTGCGCAGGGCTACCTCTTCGCGGCGCCGATGCCGATGCGTGACCTTGTGGCCGGACTGGCTGCGACATCCG
>JAESFN010001377.1_pt1 | contig 10795 bp, 10 predicted proteins | sample 9269411 | NCBI WGS metagenome assembly JAESFN01 (sample SAMN14505399, study PRJNA617100) | algae metagenome | isolation source: Iphinoe sp. HA4291-MV1 and co-occurring heterotrophs from trail next to... | place: USA: Maunawili Falls, Hawaii | collected 2009-07-25
GCGGAGCCGGCCGGCGAGCGCGGCCACGGCCGCCTGCTGTTCGGCGGCCGGCGCGTCGGCCGGCGGCAGGGCCGCCATGATCAGTTCGCCGGCCAGCGCCAGCGCCTCCGACATCGGCGGGCGCTGGGCGCCGAACTGCCAGATCAGGCCGGACAGGACCACGACCAGCACCAGGCTGCCGAGGATCGTCAGGTAGATCTTCCTGTAGAGCCGCCTCATCGCGCGTCAGGCGGTCCGCTGGTTCGGCCCGGCATCGGCCTCAGTCCTGCGCCTTCGCGAAGACATAGCCGGAGCCGCGGACGGTGATGATGCGGCGGGGCTTCTTCGGGTTGTCCTCGATGACCTGGCGGATGCGCGAGACATGGATGTCGATCGAGCGATCGAAGGCCTCCAGCCGCTCGCTGCGGAGGAGATCCATGAGCGCGTCCCGCGACATGACGCGCCCGGCGTGGCGGGCGAGTTCGAGGAGGAGGGCGAACTGGTAGCTGGTGAACTCGACCGGCGCATCGCCGAGGCGGGCCTGCCGGGCCGCGACGTCGATCTCGAGCCGGCCGAACCGCAGCACTTCGGAGGATTGCGGGCCGCGTCCGCGGCGGAGGATCGCCTTGATGCGGGCGAGCAGCTCGCGCGGCTCGAAGGGCTTCGGCAGGTAGTCGTCGGCCCCCATCTCCAGCCCGATCACGCGGTCCATGGCGTCGCCCCGCGCGGTGAGCATCAGGATCGGGGTGTCGGCGCCGGCGCGGATGGTGCGGCAGACGTCGAGGCCGTCGATGTCGGGCAGCATCAGGTCGAGGATCACGAGGTCGAAAGGGCCTGTCCGGTGGCGGTCGATGGCGCTCCGGCCGTCGCCGGCGCGGGTCACGGCGTAGCCCGCCTCGCCGAGATAGGTTTCCACCATCGCGGCGAGGCGGCTGTCGTCTTCGACGAGGAGGACGCGGGCGGCCACGGGGCCGAATCTAGCCGCGATGGAAGCCGGGGCCAAACTCCATCAGGAACTTGATCTTCTCGCCGATCTCGGCGCGCTGCTCGGGGGTGAGCACCTCGGCGGCCTCGCCGAGCGCGGTGGCGATGCGCCGGCTCGCCTGCTCGGCCAGCGACATCTTCTCGGCGCGGAACGCCTCGATGGCGGCATGGTCCACGGTCGGCGCGGTGAGGAGGCCCACCAGCTCGCCGGCCTGGCGGCTTTCCATCATCTCGGCGCGGATCGGCAACAGGTCGTTCGCCGCCGCGACGAAGATGGCGGTGAGCTTCGTCTTCTGCTCGTCGGTGGCGTCGATCTCGATGGCGACGTGGGCGACCATCCGCTCGACGCGCTCCTTCACCGCGGCCGGGTCGAGCGGGCGATCCATGCCGCCATGGTCGCCGAAGCGGCTGCCGGGGCCCCAGCCCCAGCCGGCATTGGCGCTGCCCGCGAGCGCCGCGCCGATCATCGCCGCGAGTGCGAGTGCCACCACGGCGCCGGTGATGCGGCCGACGGCGATCAGGGTGCGCGTGCCGGCGCGGGGTGCTGCAATCTCGGTGCTCATCATCTCTCTCCTTCCGGATTTGGCCCAACCCATGGCCGGAAGGATGGGGGCGCGAGGTTTCGCCCGGTTCTCCGCAAGGTAAAGATTTGTAAAGTTCAGGCCGGGTCGGCGAGGAACCGCGCCACGGTCGCGATCTCCGCCGGCCGGACAAGGGCCGGCCAGTGGCCCGCGCCGGGCACGGTGACGCGTTCCGCCCGCGGGCCGCGCCGCGTCATCTCGTCGGCGACCTCGGCGGGGAGCACGTGGGACAGCGCGCCGCGGAAGACGAGGGTGCGGGCGGCGATCCCATCATAGGCGGGCCACGCCCGCGCCATCCCCCGGAAATCGGTCCGGAACGGAACGCGGATGGCGGGGTCGTAGTCGGGCACCCAGCTGCCGTCGGCGAGCTTCCGCGCGCCGCGGAAGGCGAACAGCCGCCAGGCCAGCTCGGTGGGGAAGTCGCAGGCCGCAAAGTACCGTTTGACGTGGGCGAGCAGCGCATCGAAGTCCGGAAAGCGGTAGGTGGCGGACAGGTAGAGGTCGAGGAGGTCGAAGGCGGTTGACGGCACGCTCGGGCCGATGTCGACGAGCACCAGGCGGCGGACGGACAGCGCGGGATCGGCGGCGAGGCCCATCGCCACGAGGCCGCCCATCGACACGCCGAGCACGTCGACGGCGGGCACCTTCAGCGACGCGATCAGCCCCGTCATCTGGGCGAGGTAGGTCCGCATCGTATAGCCGGCCGGGTCGGCGAGGCGGGTGCTCGCGCCGCGGCCGACGAGGTCGGGGCAGATCACGCGCCGCCGGCCGGCGAGGCCCTTCGCCAGGTCCTCGAAGTCGCGGCCGGTGCGGGTGAAGCCGGGAATACAGAGGAGCGGCGGGGTGGACTCCGGGCCGGGCCAGTCGGCATAGGCGATCTCCGCCGGCTCGCCGGGCCTGGCGATGGCGAGATGCCGCATCGCCGGAACGGTGCTATGGGCGGGGCCGGAGGACATGGCGCGGATGGATGCGATCGCGGTGGACGTGGCCTATTTCGACCTGGGCCGGCAGCGGAGCCGCCTCGCGGAGCTTCGGGCGTTGCTGTCGCCCGAGGAGATCGCGCGGGCCGAGCGGCTGGCGGTCCCGGCCGTCCGCGAGCGCTTCATCCTCCGCCACGGCATCCTCCGCGAGACGCTCGCGCCGCGTCGCGGGGTGCCGCCGGCCGCGCTCCGTTTCGTCGCCGGCAGCGATGGCAAGCCGTCGCTCGCCGACGGCGGCCCGCATTTCAATCTGTCCAAGGCGGGCGACGGGCTGCTCATCGCCATCGCCGCCGGCGCTGCGGTCGGCTGCGACCTCGAGAAGCTCCGGCCGAATCCCGAGGCAGAGGGGATCGCCGCCCGCTGGTTCAGCCGGGCCGAGCGCGATGCGCTGGCGCGGCTCGCGGGCGAGGCCCATGACCGCGCGTTTCTCCGGCTCTGGGTGCGCAAGGAAGCGCTGCTCAAGCTCTCCGGCACGGGGTTGCAGGGGTCGCTCGCGATCGACACCGGCAGCCTCGACCATGCCGGACCCTGCCGCCCGGTGGCCGTCGGCCGCAGGACATGTTGGCTCGCCGATATCGAGCCCGCCGCCGGCTTCCTCGCCGCAGTGGCGGCCGACCGGCCCATGACGCTCCGCCTCGCCGTCCACGGTTGACGCTGCTGCCAACACGGGTTTGTCGGGATCCTCGCGATTCCCGGTTCCCAACCCATCCTTGGCCCGCAATGCTGCGAGAGAAACAGGTCGCGTCAGTTTCGGTTGAGCACCGACGCTGCCGCCTACGTCCCCTCGCCCCGGCGGGGAGAGGGACAGGGTGAGGGGGGACAGGCGGAGCCGATGGAACAAATCGTTTCGGCAACGATATGCGACCATCTCGGGCGAGAAGACATGATCCCGGACCCTACCGTCCGGAACCCCCTCACCCTGTCCCTCTCCCCTCCGGGGCGAGGGGACGCAGCCCTGCCGGCGATGGCTCGCCACGCTGGGTCTGCCCGTTGGCGTGCGCCGTGAAGGCGTGAATCTGGCACGCCATGGCGAGAGGGCGGCCGCGTCGGGTTCGACGGCGCAAGACCACCCATGTGTCCCAGACATCGATGATCCCCGGCTCTATCGCTTCACGTCCACGGGCATGCCGGTCCGGGCCGACTCGGCGAGCGCGTCGAGGACGGGGATTGCGTCGAGGGCCTCGCGGTAGTGCTGGACGAACGGAGCGCCGGTGACCAGCGCGTCGGCGAAGTGGGTGATCTCGTCGCCGAGGTCGCCGACCAGGCGGCCGTTGATCTCCGGCCAGAGATGGGTGTCGCCGCCGGTCATGCCGCCGTCGTGCACCGCGTAGAAGCCCTGGTCGCTGCAGTCGAGGAAGGCGCCGGACTTCGTGCCGACGATCTCGAGCGCCGCCTTGTAGCCGTTCATCAGCCCGTCCGGCCAGGCCCAGCTATAGTCGAGACAGCCGATGGCGCCGTTCTCGAAATTGAGCACGGCGTAGAGCGCATCCTCGTTGCCGTTGCCGAGGCGCTCGATCTTCTGGGCGTAGACGCGTGCGATGCGCGAGCGCGCCACCCATTGCATCGCGTCGACATCGTGAACGCCCATGTAGAAGAGGATCGAGGCGTTGCCGCCGACGCGGGCCGCGACGCTGCGGATGCCGTTCCGCTTGGCCTTGAGGTGGATCGGCGTGCCGAGCTTCTCCGGCCGCGACGCCTCGTGGACCTGGACGTAGCGGGGGTCGAAGCGGAGGATGTGGCCGACCATGAAGCGGACGCCGTGCGTCTCGACCGCCTCGACGATGGTGCGGGCGTGGGCCGCGTCATGGGCGAGCGGCTTCTCGAGGAGGATCGCCTTTCCGGCCGCGGCCGCGGCGACCGCGGTCCCGGTGTGCTCGCGGTCGGGCAGGCAGATGCTGACCGCGTCGATGTCGGGCCGCGCGAGCAGCGCCGCCGCGTCGGTGAAGGGCTCGGCGCCCATGTCGCCGGCGATGCGGCGGGCGCGGGCCTCGTCGCGATCGCACACCGCCACCAGGTCGACATAGGGCAGGCGGTGATAGACCCTGGCGTGGCGCTCGCCGAAATAGCCGAGCCCGATGACGCCGACCCGGAGCCTCTTCATGCCGGCCTCTCCGGGATCGGCCAGTTGGCGAAATCCTTGAGGAAGGCGGCGAGCGCCTCGGCGCTCATTTCGAGGAAGCGCGCGCCCTTTTCCGTGCTCGCCAGCCCCGGATCGCCGAAGGTGCCGGTCTCCGACAGGTCGTCGAAGGCGACGAAGCTTCGCACGATGCTGCCCTCGATCAGGTCGGTGGAGAGGTAAGGCGTGCCGGTCTCGGGGTAGCTGACCACGGCGCGCTCCGGGTGGACGAGGTCCGGGTGGAGCTGGAGCATCAGCGACGTCTCGAACTCGCAGGCATGGCCCATGCCGCCGCGGCGCGATTCGCGCGATGCGGCGATCGCCTCGCGGGCGAGGGTGAAATAGGTGAGGCAGGCGATCCGCGCCCGGCCATAGAAGCGGTGGCCGAGGGTCGAGGCCAGCACGTCGATGATGCCGGCATTGCCGCCATGGCCGTTGACCACGGCGAGCCGGCGGAAGCCGTGCTGGACGACGCTCGCGACGATGTCGCCGACCATCGCCGTCATCGTCTCGGCGCTGAGGGTGATGGTGCCGGGGAAGTGCATGTGATGGGCCGAGAGCCCGTACCAGGGCGGCGGCAGGACCACCACCGCAGGGCCGGCCAGCGCCGCCGCGGCATCGCTGACGGCGGTGGCGAGATAGGTGTCGGTGCCGGTCGGCATGTGGAGGCCGTGCTGCTCGACCGAGCCGACGGGGAGGACCAGGATGGTGCGGTCGCGGTCGAGCGCGCCGATCTCGGGCCACGTCATGTCCTGCCAGTGCATTTCGTTCCTCCCAAGCCCCGTCACCCCGCCCCCGATCGGGTCAGGGGTAAACTCCAGCCGGGGTCCATCGCTGGTCGCGAAGCGAGCACGGAGTCGAATCGGTTGCAGCGGCGATGATGGATTCCGGATTTCGCCGGAATGACGTATTGGGGTTGCCGCGCTTCCGTCAATATCCAGAGCGTGCCTTCCACGCCCGAACATCGGGTCAGACCAGTTCGAGCACCGTGAGCCAGAGCATCATCGACGCCACGGCAAGCCCGGTGGAAATCGTGATCGCGTTCGAGGCGAGCGCCTCGCCGGTGCGGAAGCGCGCGGCGACGACATAGGCGTTGACCCCCGTCGGGCAGGCGGCGGCGATGACGGCGACCTTGGCCCAGACCGGCGGCATCGGGATGAGGTAGCGCGCCGCGACCAGCACCAGCGCCGGCATGAGGAGGAGCTTGAGCGCGGCGAGCACGAGGCCGGCCTGGATGTGGCCGCGGAGGCCGTAGTTCCGGAGACTCATGCCCATGGCGACGAGGGCAAGCGTCGAGGCGACGTCGGCGATGCGGTCGACCAGGATGCCCGGCAGGCCGGCGAGCGGCACGCCGAGGAGATGCCACAGGACGCCGAGGGCGAGCGCCGCGGTCAGGGGATTGCGGAGGAGGTTGACCGCGACGTTGCGGGCGATCGCCCGGACGCCGGCCTCGGCGCTGACGATGCCGTCGGCGCGCTCGGCATGGTCGATCAGGATGGTGCTCACCGTCATCATCACCGGCAGGTGGATGGCGATGATGAGCGACATGACGACGGCGCCGGTGTCGCCATAGGCGGCGAGCGCCAGCGGGATGCCGACCAGCACGGTGTTGCCATAGGCGGTCGAGATGCCGGCGACGACGCCGGCCCGGGCGTCGCGGCCGAAGACCCGGCGGATGGTGGCCGCACCGAGCACCCACATCACCCCGAAGGCGGAGAAGAAGGCGATCCACAGGCCCCAGGGCGAGGCGCCCTCGAAGGAGGCGGTGGCGAGTGTGCGGAAGACGAGGACGGGAATGGCGATGATGAAGACGAACTCGGAGAGCGCCTCGCCGGTCTCGCGGCGGAGGACGCCCGACCACGCTGCCGCGTAGCCGATGGCGATCAGGCCGAAGACCGGGAGGACGATCTCGACGATCTGGTTCATCAGGGCTCGCGCCGGCGCGCCAGCGCGGCATTGAATTCGGCGCCGAAGATCATGATCAGCGCCACCAGGTACATGAAGAAGATGGCGGTGACGACGCTGGCGAGGCCGGCATAGTAGGCGGCGTAGTTGGCGAAGCGCTGGAGGTAGTAGCCGAAGATCCAGGCCGCCATCAGCCACAGCGTGAGGGTGATGACGATGCCCGGCCAGAGGCTCGCGGCGGGCGGCCGGCCGGCGGGGAGCCAGAGGTGGGCCGAGACCAGGACGACGGCGAGCAGGAGGCCGGTGACGATCAGCCGGACGAAGAGGAACGTGGTCGCGAACGGCGCGATCTCGGGCACGTAGCGGGCGATCCAGTCGAAGATGATCGGCCCGAGCACGCCGAGGAAGGCGAAGACCAGGCTCGCCACCGCGCCGGCGACCACGAACAGCAGGCTCTGCGTGCGAAGGAAGATGAACGACCGCGTCTCGCGGACGCGATAGGCGCGGTTGAGCGCCGTCCTCACCGCCTCGACGCCGTTCGACGCAAGGTAGATCGTGATCGCCACCGAGACCGTGAGCAGGCCGCTCGGCGGGTGGGAAAGGACGCTCTGAACGTCGTCGGCGATGGGCTCGGCGACATCCTTGGGCCAGGTGTCGAACATCAGCGCGGCGACGCGCGAGGCGAGGTCCGCCTCGCCGATGAAGCCGGCAATCGCCGCGACGAAGATCAGGAATGGGAACACCGCCATCAGGACCGAGAGCGCGACATGACTCGCCATCGCCCAGCCGTCGTCGTCGTTGAGGTGGCCCAGTGCGTCGCCGAGCACGGCGCGGGCCTGCCGGAAGAAGGACATGACGGTCGCCGCACGCTCCGAAGGGGCAGGTTCCGCCGCGTATCATGCCGGGCCTGCCAGTGCTAGCGTCGGCGCGACGGAATCGGGCGACGGCGAAAGGGCGGAGCGGGCAGGCGGCGTGGGCGAGCGGACGATCCTCATCACCGGTTGCTCCTCCGGCATCGGCCACCATGCGGCGCATGGCCTCGAGGCCCGCGGCTGGCGGGTCTTCGCCACGGCGCGGCAGGCGGCGGACGTCGCCCGGCTCCGCGAGGAGGGGCTCGACGCGTTCCGGCTCGACTATGCCGAGACGGCGAGCATCGCCGAGGCGGTCGAGGCGGTGCTCGGGTCGACCGGCGGCCGGCTCGACGCCCTGTTCAACAATGGCGGCTACGCCCAGCCGGGGGCGATCGAGGACCTCGAGCCGGCGCTGTTCCGGGCCCAGCTCGAGGCCAATGTCGTCGGCTGGCACGACCTCACCCGACGCATCATTCCGGTGATGCGGAAGGCCCGCCACGGGCGGATCGTGTTCAACGCCTCGGTGCTCGGCTTCGTCCCGGCGCGCTTCCGCGGCGCCTACGTGGCCTCCAAGCACGCCATCGAGGGCTATGCCGATACGCTCCGCCTCGAGCTCGCGGGCAGCGGCATCGACGTCGCGATCATCGAGCCGGGACCGATCGAGAGCCGCTTCAGGGTCAACGCCATCCGCCATGTCGAGGGCCTCGACATCGCCGGCTCGATCCACCGCGAGGCCTATGAGCGCGACCTTGCCGGGCGGAAGGCGGGGCAGCGCGAGGACCGCTTCCGGAAGGGGCCCGAGGCCGTGCTCGCGGCGCTGGTTCACGCTGTCGAATCGCGGCGGCCGAAGGCGCGCTACCGGGTGACGACGCCGACCCGGGTGGCGGCCTTCCTCAAGCGCATCCTGCCGACGCGGGCGATGGATCGGATCGTCGGCGGGGTGCGGCGGTAGGGGGTGCGTCATGCATGCCGCATCGTTCCCGCGGGCGAATCCGCTCCGGGACATGGACATTCTCTCGTCCTGGCCCCCCGGATGATCGGGGGGTGGCGGGCGCCTTCCGAAGCGCCGGCCGGGATTGAGCCACCCGGCCTCGCCGGGGTTGAGCCACCCGGCGGCTGTAAAGAAAGGCGCTGAGGCAAGCGCCCGCCGCGGCGACTTTGAGCTTCCGGGCTCGGCGCTCTTCGCCGGTTCCCGCAAGAACCGGTTCAAGCCTTGAAGGCGGCCGTCTCTAGTGACGACAGTCCTCACCCGGACTTCCCCACGGATGGTGCGAGCATCCGTGAAGCGCCGCTCCCCGCTCCACACAAAAGACGCCTCTAGAATGCGCCCCCCGCGAGCCGGGATGACCGAGATCATAGGCGCGGCGAGGGAAAGGGGGATAACTTTCACATGCCTGCCCATTTTCCCGGCACGTCATCGACCGACATTCGCAGGAGATGGGCCGAGATACGGAGACCGTCACAGTCCCTGGAGGCCACGATGCGCCTGACCGCCCTTCTCTCGACGACCCTCTTGGCAGCGACCGCTGCCGCTGCAGAGACCAACGTCTACTACGCCGAGCGCGGCCACTGGACGGTGATGAACCTGACGAGCCGGTGCATCGCCATGAACAGGCCCGCCACCGAGTTCAACGCGGCCCCCTACAATGCGCTGCAGATCAGCGCATGGCCGAAGAGCGCGATCAGCGTCGACGTGTTCTTCTGGCCGGGCGCGGTGATGATGGACCGCGACTACAAGCTCCAGCTCTATTTCAGCGCCGGCGACCTGACGCTCCCGGCGAAGCCGACGATCGGCGACTACGGGCTGACCTCGGAGCCCGACATGGGCCTGTGGCGGAAGCTCGAGGATTCGAAGTCGCTTGCCGTCGCCGTGGTCGGCGAGCCGGACCTCGCGACGACGTTCACGCTCGACGGCATCGACTGGGTGATCGACACGCTGACGATGTGCTCGGGGTTCTTGCCGAAGGGGTAGCGGCCAACGTACAAGGAGAGATCTTCATTTACCCAGCACTGTTGACTTCACCGCGTCCATCCGCGAGTTTCTTAGATATGGTCTCAGCGAAGGCCTCTATCTGGCTTTCGGGATCTGTGGCGGGATCAAAGATCAGTCCATGCTACTCTATCTCTGGCACCCAGAGAATCGAGGATTCTTGTGACGGTACTTGTCTTACCTATTCCAGAGGGTCCCTCGATTACTCCGCAACGCCCAGGCGTGCGTATCGATACCAGCATTTCGGCATAGTTGGCGGGCTCCACGAATGTGTGCGTAGGCACGCCTGACACTTTGAAGACGTCTTCGAGCAGAGCCATGCGCAACTCCGATACGACAATTCTTCACTCTACACTATCATGATAGCTGATTCTGCCGCGTCCAGCCCCCGCTTCCGGAGCAGCGCGTCCGGCGTCGGCAGGCGGCCGCGGAAGCCGACATAGGCCTCGGCCGGGTCGCGGCGGTTGCCGGCGGCGTAGACGTTGTCGTGGAGGCGCTTCGCGGTGGCGGGGTCGAAGATGTCGCCGGTCTCGGTGAAGGCGGCGAAGGCGTCGGCGTCGAGCACCTCGGACCAGAGGTAGGAGTAGTAGCCGGAGGCGTAGTGGCTGCCGGAGAAGATGTGGAGGAAGTGCGGCGTGCGGTGGCGCATGGCCATCGCCTCCGGCATGCCGATCCGGTCCAGCACCGCCTTCTCGAAGGCGACCACGTCGCGCGCGCCGGCCTCGGGCTGGAGGTGGAGGTCGAGGTCAACCAGCGCCGACGAGGTGTACTCGACCGTCGCAAAACCCTGGTTGAAGGTCCGGGCGGCGAGCACCTTCTTCAGCATCGCCTCGGGCATCGGCCGGCCGGTCTCGGCGTGGACCGCGAAGCGGCCGAGCACTTCCGGCTGCTCCAGCCAGTGCTCGAAGAGCTGCGACGGCAGCTCGACGAAATCGGTGGTGACGCCGGTGCCGGAGAGGAGCGGATAGGTCACGTCCGAGAGGAGGCCGTGGAGGGCATGGCCGAACTCGTGGAACAGCGTGCGGGCGTCGTCGAAGGAGAGGAGCGCCGGCTGGCCCTTCGGCGGCTTCGAGAAGTTCATGACGTTGACGACGATGGGGCGAACGTCGCCGTCGAGCTTCTCCTGGTCGCGATAGGCGCTCATCCAGGCGCCGCTCCGCTTCGAGGAGCGGGCGAAATAATCGCCGAAGAAGAGGCCGACGAAGCGACCGTCCTTGCCCGTCGCCTTCCAGACGCGGACGTCGGGATGGTAGACGGGCACGTCGTCGACTTCCGCGAAGCTCACGCCGAACAGGCGGCCGGCGGTGTAGAAGGCGGCCTCGATCATCTTCTCGAGCTGGAGGTAGGGCTTCAGCTCCGCCTCGTCGAAATCGAACAGCCGCTTCCGCATCTTCTCGGCATAGTGCCGC
>JAESFN010001378.1_pt1 | contig 10781 bp, 6 predicted proteins | sample 9269411 | NCBI WGS metagenome assembly JAESFN01 (sample SAMN14505399, study PRJNA617100) | algae metagenome | isolation source: Iphinoe sp. HA4291-MV1 and co-occurring heterotrophs from trail next to... | place: USA: Maunawili Falls, Hawaii | collected 2009-07-25
GAACCCTAAACACAAACAAGTAAATTATCTGTTTTTCACGCCTCTGGTAAATAGCGATCGCTAGTTTTTTTCTGAATTCTCCTTACGCACTTTTTGTCTTGATTGTCAATGCGTAAGTTCTAGTTTACTCTCAAAGTAATGAAAACTATGCCCAAACATTAGGAATAAAAGAAGTCATATTGCCGAAAGGAGGTTATAGAAGTAAGCAACGAATTGAGCATGAAAAAAAGAGAAATTTTAGAAAAGACCGTCATTGGCATAACGGTGTAGAAGGACGTATTAGTTTCCTGAAACGATGCTTTGGCTTCCAACGTTGTTTGTATAGAGGAGATACGGGATTTAAACAGTGGGTGGGCTGGGGAATAATCGCTCACAATTTGACCATTATCAGTCGATGTTTAGTTTCTCAAACTAAGACTGTTAAATAAATTGATATTTTATCTTCGCAAAGACCCACTTCATCGATATTATTTTATTTCCCCAAATATGGGAATTTAACCAATTTTGGTTTGCTGCTATTATCGCTCTACATATTATCTCTTCTGTTCGAGCTTGAATAATACTTTTGTTTTATTCTGTCCCTAGTTTCGCACCGCGAACTAGTACACATCGGCGGAAATAAACAGACCATTAAATAGCCAATACTTTGCCCTTATAAGTCCACTTAAAAGGTTTAGCCATCGTTTGGTTAAAGTAGTCAATAAAATTGAGGATTCGATTTCTTAAATCATCCTTACTGACAAAACTTGCTCTTCTTAGTAACTTGCGAACCAAAATACTGAACCAGATCTCAATTTGATTGAGCCAAGAGCAGTGTTTGGGAGTATAATGAAAAACAATCCGATGTGTTGGGTCGCTCAAAAAAGCAGCACGAGATTTCATCGATTTAAGTATACCGCTTTCTCCCTTAACACCTAAGTCGATATCTAAACCTTCTTTTTCTGCAACAAGACGAACTAAAGATTCCGACTGATGAGTATTAAGGCAATCCATGATTAAATGCCACTTTGTCGCATCAGAGTCAGTTTCAATTATTCGACGAATATTAAGGACAAAATCTTCTTCGGTTCTAGAATCTCCACAAGTCGGCTCGACAATCTTACCAGTAGCAACATCGAAATTAGCGATTAAACTCTGTGTGCCGTGGCGAATATACTCAAATTCCCGCAAAACGACTTTACCTGGTTGCATTGGCAGGTCTTTCTCTTTACGCTCGGTTGCTTGGATACCTGTCATTTCATCAACAGACATAGTGCGTTCTCCGTTTTGGTGACGTTCAATTGCACTGATGTACAAATCATTAATATTTCCAACTTTTGTATCAAATTCATCATCAGGGGGGGGGAGTAAGCCAATACCGACTTTGGTGTGGCTTCAATTGAGCTTCTTCTAATAATCTTCCAACATGGCGGACTGATATACTTTCGATGATGCCTTGTTTTCTAATTTCATCCGCCAGTTCTCTAGGTGTCCAATGACTTATTGGTCGTCCGTAATCTTCAGGTGGCGAACATGCAAGCGCAAACAACTCGATTACTTGTTCCATACTAAATTTTACTGGTGCGCCAACACGCTCCAAGTCTTGTAATCTTTGAATAATCGATAAGTCTTTTGAATCGGTCTCCAACCATCGGTTTCGCCAGAAACGAGCCATCTGCCGATTGATATCTAAACTTCGGGCAATTTCACGATGGTTTTGACCATCAAACGCCATGAGAATTATTTTTGCTCGTAGTGATATTTGTTGCGGCGTGTTGTGTCTGTTTACCAACTGTTGGAGTTGATGACGCTCGCCATCGCTTAAGTTTAATATTTTAGGAGTTAATCTAGCCACACTCTGATTCCTTGATACCCCTACCGAAACGGCTTTTAACCTTACTATTTATTCTCCCATCAATATGGTCTGTTTATTTCCGCCGGCGTGTACTAGTCTAAACTACAGTGACTTAGCAATATCTATTAAGATAGGGTAGAAACAAAATCCTCCAACCGTGTACTCAATCCTGTTTTAAAATTGATTCTTCATGGAAGAAGTAGTTTCTCAAAGGAATCAAAGAGGTGGAGGATTTGAATCATTCATCAAACTGCTTTAGATGCAGAGGACACAGAGAAAGAGTGAGGAAGAGCGTTAGACTTCGTGGCATCCACATTCGGTTTTTTCACTTCCTCTCCAGCGTCCAGCGCGTTCGTCTTCGCCTTCATTTACTGGAGTGGTGATAGGCTCATCTCCAATGCTGGGATAACCTTGGTCGTGGAGAGGGTTGTAGATAACGTAGTATTCAGATACATAATCCCAAGCTTGTTCGCGTGTCCAATTGGCTAGGGGATTGACTTTCAGACGTCCCTTTTTATCTAGTTCAACTATTGGCATAATAACACGAGTTACGGCTTGGTCGCGACGACGTCCGGTGATCCAAGCGACAGTGCCTAGTTCGTCTAAACCTCGTTGCAAGGGATCGATTTTAGTAAGTTGATGGAATCGGAGAATATCTTTATCCCAAAGTGCTTCGCCGTATTTAGAGGCAAAAGCTTCACGGGTGTCTACGTCTGAAATTTTATAAACTTTCAGATCCAGATTATAAACTTTTGTGGCTTGGTCAACCAGTTCTAAGGTTTGGGGAAAGTGATGCAGTGTGTTGATAAATATTACAGGAATTGGGTAATTGAGGTCACGGTAAAGAATATCGGTGATGACCATGTCATCAACGTTAAAGGCACTGGTTTGCATCAATTCGTCAGTTGGAATATTCTCCACAAACCATGCCAGTATTTCTCTTGGATGGGCAGTCTCAAATTTCTGATTTAATTCCTCCAAGGAAAAGCGATCAATTTGAGTTCTAAGAGCGTTGATCATAATTTTTCAGTCCAACGTTGGTGTTCTAAACATCTTGATGTAAGCCGACGAGACGAAGGGATGAAGCAGCTACCAAAAAGTTTTTTTGCAAGCTGCTCAATAAGCTGACTTTTCCCGTTATCTTTTTGGCGGAGCGATCGCTTACGGCTGCCCCTATCCCAAAGTCCTATTCTCTCGTGATTCATTGTCATTAAAATTAACTTGTTGATAAGAGACTTGGGTGTGAAACCCTTGCTATTTCGATGGTTTCCGACTTAACGGGAAAAGTCAGGCTCAATAAGCGGGGTGAAAGGCTCAATAAGCGGGGTGAAAGCTCCTTATATCATCGTTAGTGGCAAACTCAAAAGCTATGGTGTCACCAAGAAAGAGATTCTCAAAAGGGTGGAACCTCGATAGCATAAGGCATGATTTTCGTAGTAGTTGCTGACAATAGCACTATGCAATTCACAAGCTCAGCGAACCAGAGATACTTCAACCAAGGAATCTCCAACCGTTGCGGCATGTCCTAGGTCTGCAAAAGTAGTAGAAGTCACGGCATTAATGGTGTTCCCTGCAAGGCTGAGTTTACACCAGTATCCAAGAGGAGCAACTACAACACCTGGTTGTGTTATGTCGTTAACCTGCGCTATGACCTGGAATGACCCTCGATCATTGTATATCCTTACAAGTTCACCTTCAATAATGCCTCGCTTGGCTGCATCTTCTGGATGAATGATCAGCATTGGTTCTCTTTGCAGTTTGCGGTGCTTTGACAGGTTGCCAAAGCAAGAATTCAAGAAATGATGAGGCTTGGCTGACAATAGGCTAAGTGGATAACGGGCTGCTTTAGTCGGGTTAGTTTGAGGAGATTCACTAGGTGGGATGTAAGTTGGCAATGGGTCTACTGGAGAGCCTGGTTGATATTCTTCGCAGCCTTGACGGAATGCAGGCAACACAAAGTTGCTGTCTATAGCCATCGATGATAAAAATTCACATTTGCCTGAAGAAGTTGGAAAATTACCTTCAGCATGAGGAATCGGGTTAATTTTCAACTTGGCATACCCTTGTCGCTTCAATAAGTCTATATCAATGCCTTGCAGAACTGGTGCAGTCCAGTCTAGTACCTCCAAAACTATCTCCTCATCGCTGAGCTTAAAGCACTTATCCTCAAAGCCCATGCGAGCCGCCAAGCGCCGGAACAGTTCGGTATTTGGGATGGCTTCTCCTTGCGGTTCAATAGCAGGTATGTTGAGAGTTAAGTAAGTATGTCCCCAGGAAAACATTAGATCCCAATTTTCCAACTGAGTGGTGGCAGGCAGCACGATGTCTGCATAATCAGCAGTATCTGTCATAAAATGCTCACTGACCACTGTAAACAGATCCTGGCGAGACAAACCAGCTATGATTTTGTCTTGCTCTGCTGCTTGAGTCACCGGGTTGCAGTTGTAAACAAAAAATGCTTTGATTGGGGGATCGAGACCGAGTTCTCCGTTCAAAGCCTGGCCAACTTGCCACTGATTGATGATCCGCGTACCAGGTTTGATGAAATCAGGGCGATGCAATACCTCCCAACGAATCGGAAATGGCCATAAGGAAATTTGTAGTAGACCACCTCCTAAGTAGCGCCAAGCACCTACCAAAGCAGGCAAACAGCAAATTGCCCTTATACCTTGACCACCTCCAGCTTGTTTTTCAAGAGCAACTCCTAGACGGATAACTGAGGGTTGAATAGTAGCATATTCCCGAGCAAGGGTCACAATGTCTTGCACCGGAATACCTGTGATTTCTGAAACCAACTTGGGCGAATATTTGCTAACTCGTTCTTTTAATTCTGCATAACCAACTGTATATTTTTCAACATAGTCAGTATCAATCAGATTCTCCTTGATAATAATATGCATCAATCCTAGAGCCAATGCAGCATCTGTGCCAGGACGGATAGGGATGTGCCAATCTGCTTGCTTAGCAGTACGCGAGTAAACTGGGTCAATAACTACTAACTTAGCCCCATTCTTTCTCGCTTCTCTAATAAATGGCCATAAATGAACATTGGTGGTCAAAACATTACAGCCCCAAAGGACAATATATTGGGAATGGGTAAAAGTATCTGGATCGGTGCCATGAGTTGGACCACAGGTCATTAGGAAAGCAGTGCTGGTTCCAGAGGCGCAGAAAGTACGCTCGCTGATTGAAGCTCCTAGTTTGTTAAAGAAGGCATCTCCAACGGTAAGACCATTAAGGAGTCCTTGATGACCTAGATAACTACAAGGTAGAATAGCCTCTGGTCCATACTCTTCAGCAATTTTCTGAAAGCGAGTAGCAATCTCATCTAGGGCACTATCCCAACTAATGTGCTCGAATTGAGCACTGCCTTTAGGACCAACCCTTCGCATAGGATATAGCACACGGTTAGGACTATAAACTCGGTCAAGGTAGTCTTTAACCTTGCCACAGAGTGTGCCTTGCGTATGAGGATGGTCAGGATTGCCCCGTATCTCTACAGCTTTACCGTTCTCTACTGTAGTGATTATAGAACAGGTGTCTGGGCAATCGTGAGGGCATGCATTAAGTACAGTCGTTCTTCTATTGTCGCTAGTGACCATAAATTTACCTTATCAAAATAACTATTAATGATCATGTAATTTATTAACTTAATAACTAATGTTGTCTTAGATTTAAAAATTTTAAATTATATAGATTTGTATATTTCCTTTGCCTTTTTTTGATAGCAACTTAAATTTATATAGTTAAAATGAGTTCACAAAAGAAACATCTAATTGAATATTCTAAGCTAAATTTCATTGAACTGCTTAGTACTCTAATACTCAATTAGTAAGTACAAGTTTATCTATTAAAATAGTACTGGTGTGCCTAGACAGAGTATAGAATGTGCATTAAGCTTTAATCTATCACTAGCTAAATGTAACTAATCACTAACCTTTCCAGAGTTTAATTACCATCTCTAGAACAAAATCTGAATTTTATAAACAAAACTTTGGTTTAAGCTACAGAAAACTAAATTTATTAGCATTTTGGAGGAGTTGCAGTTAAGCATTATTTACAACATTTTTTTGAGAAAAATCGGAGATGATAACATGGTCAAGCAAAAACAAATCAAGCATTTCATATTAGCATTCTCAGTTGTTATCTTTACCTTTTTATTTACTCCTTGTTCGGCACTAGCTCAAAATTATTACAATTCTAAAGAGACTCGACCAATTTCACTGGTATCTGGACTAGGAACGCTTCATCATCCTGTTTCGACTAACAACCCTGAGGCTCAGCGTTTCTTCGATCAAGGACTTACTTTTATCTACGCGTTTAATCACAATGATGCTTTTCGCTCATTCAAGTGTGCAGCTGAACTCGACTCTCAATTAGCTATGGCTTATTGGGGAATTGCTCTATCATTAGGATCTCATATTAACATAGTAGATGTTGACCCTTTGAGAGCAAAAGCTGCATACGAAGCTGTAGAGAAAGCTTCATTTTTAGCATCGAAAGCAACAGAAAATGAACGAGCTTATATTGAAGCTTTGGCAAAAAGATATTCACTCGATCCCAAAGCTAATCCGGTAAAACTTGCAATTGATTATAAAGATGCAATGAGAGAAGTCGTGAGACGTTATCCTGACGATCTGGATGCAGCAACGCTGTATGCAGAGAGTATGATGGACTTACGACCTTGGCAACTTTGGAGCACAGATGGAAAAGCAGCAGAAGGCACCACAGAAATCATTGCTGTGCTTGAATCAGTACTCAAACGCGAGCCTAACCATATTGGTGCTAATCATTACTATATCCATTCTGTTGAAGCATCTCCACATCCAGAACTAGCTATTGCAAGTGCTGATAGATTAAGAACACTTGTGCCAGGATCAGGGCATCTCGTACATATGCCTTCTCACATCTATGCACGGATTGGAGATTACGAAGCAGCAGTACGCAGTAACGAAGAAGCAACTAAAGTCGATCAAAAATTTCTTCAAATCACAAATGTACCAGATGAGTATTTATTGAAGTATTACACTCATAATCTCCATTTTTTGACAGCGGCATATATGATGTCAGGACAGTTTTCGAAGGCAAAAGAAGCTGCTGAGAGACTTGAGACTCAACTCGAAACTTATTTCGGTTCTCATTATAAAGAGATGCCAGCGCTCGAAGTATTTCTGCCTAATTCTATGTTAGTTCCCATTCGATTTCATAAATGGGACGACATTTTAGAATTACCAAAACCATCTCCAGGAATGCAAGTCCTGAATGCTACATGGCATTTTGCTCGAGGAATGGCTTATGCAGCTAATGGTCAAATAGAAAATGCAGAAGCTGAACGAAATTTTCTTAATGCTGTACGAGAAGTTATTCCTCCAGAGAAAAGCTTCAGTCTTAGTTCTAATAGCGCTAAAAGTGTATTTAAAATTGCCGATCTCGTTCTTCAAGCCAATATAGCGCTTGCACAGCAAGATAATGAGTCTGCAATTGAACTTTTGAAGCAAGCAGTCAAAGCTCAAGATGTTCTGAGTTATTTTGAGCCACCCGATTGGTTCTTCTCAATTAGAGAAGACCTTGGCAGTGTGCTTCTTGCAAACCATGATTACCAAGAAGCTGAAGAAGTTTTTCGAGAAGACCTTGAAAAGAATCCTCGGAATGGGCGTTCACTTTTTGGTTTATCTGAAAGCTTAAGAGCGCAAGGTGATGAATCTGATGCTGAATGGATTCAAAGAGAATTTGAAATTGCTTGGAAAAACGCAGATACTCAACCTCAAATAGCAGATAGCGTAACTTTTGCAAGTCATTTGATTAGTAAGAAATAATTGAGTTTGTCATTCCTAATGTATTAGGATATGAAATTCTCCTAGAGCTGCCTTAAAAGTTTGTTTTCATCATTCTTTATTGGAGTTTAGACTAATTTTGCTTATCAAACCGCCAAACTCTTATCCAGACAGGCTTTCCTAATTTATAGGCGGCTTGTTATGATTCCGAAGTCTAAAATGCTTGCTATACAAGGGCTGTAGCCTTAAAAATAGAATTTAGTCTAAACTCCAATTACCTGATTGCGAATGATAATTGTAAATCTCATTGTCAAAATGCTACTTAAATGATATTGTCAAGTTAATTGAGCATTGATGTGAGAGAGAAATTTCTGGGATGCTTTTCTCATGAAAACATTTTCTTCTAACTTGTACCACTGCTACCAATTTCCAGCAAAAATCATTAGCTATTGCGTCCAATTGTACTTCACCTTTAGTTTGAGTTATAGAGACCTTAAGAAGATAAAGATCTACTGAGATACCTTTGTTACTTAAGAGAATCCTTGGTAACAATGTCAGAACTCTAGTAGTGCTTTGCCAAGATTGGTTGTTATTATGTGCAATTGGCAACAAATACCATTTCAAATCAACAGTAAAATCTCCTATTTAGGGTAGGTTTTAGATTTTGACGGCAATGTTATAAACATCTTGATGCAAACTTATGACTTAAGTTAACAACACTGACACAGTTTTTGATAATTTCAACTGGGAACAGATAGCACTAGTAGAAGTTAGATAAGATTTTTGTGGTAAAAGTATCAACAATTTCCAACGAATATCAATGCTCAATTAATTTGAAATACCTGCAAATTTTAGCTATTTTACTGCTGAATTTAGTATACAGGCAATGAAAAAAATTTACTTGTTCCTTACTGAAAGTGTAGGTATCCTTTGTTTAATTCTTCAAAGCACTTCTGTACTAGCTGAAACATCACAAACAGCCTTGGTGAGTTTCGATCCTGTCATAACTGGAGAAACAGTGTTTGCTACAAGCCCTAATGCTTTAAAAGCTGGAGACAACGTTATTGAAGTATCGGAACCTATTTTAGAGTCATCTCTCCTGATGGCTCAAACTGCAACCGAAGGTTCCTCTCAAAAGCAGTCTGGCTCAACATCCACTTCTGAAAATCGGGTAACTTCAGTAAGCCAGCTTTCAGATGTCCAGCCTCAAGATTGGGCTTTCCAAGCACTCCAGTCTTTAGTCGAGCGCTATGGAGTTATTGCAGGCTACTCTGATAGCACTTATCGAGGCAACCGGGCTATAACTCGTTATGAGTTTGCAGCTGGACTGAATGCTGTACTTAACCGAGTCAATGAGCTAATCGCAGCTGGCTTAACGGATCAAGTATCCTGCCAAGACTTGTTGACGTTGGAACAACTCCAGAAGGAGTTTGCGGCAGAATTGACAAGTCTACAAAGTCGTATAGACAATCTTGAGGCTAATACAGCTAACCTAGAAGCAAATCAATTTTCCACTACCACTAAACTGTCAGGTCAAGCAGTCTTTGCCATAACTGGAGGAACCTTTAGCGGTGATCGCATCATTGGTCCTAGAGGTGAAGAAATTTCAAATGAAGACCCAAATTTTACTGTTCCCTATCGAGTTCTTATTGATCTAACGACCAGCTTTGTCGGAAACGATCAACTTCTCCTTCGCATAGAAACAGGCAGCGATGGCGTTAACGATAACGCTTCGGGATTTCTAGAACCAAACTTTGGTAGCGGCTTGGGATTCTCCATTCGTTCAGGCGGTAACGACAGCTTTATAATCACTAGGGCAAACTACTCGTTCAAGCCGTTTGAAGACCTTACAGTAGTTCTTGGTCCAACACTATTCACTGTGGACTATTTTGATAGAAATAGATACGCCAACAACGACTCTTTGGACTTCGGAACTTTGGCATTTCAAAATAACTATGTTGTAATTCCTTACTTAAGCATAGGCAGTGGAGCCGTTATCTCCTGGAATCCAGGGAAGGGTCCATTTACGATGCGAGCAGGGTATGTGGCAGAAGATGCAGCTAATCCCAACCCTAATGTACGGCGTCCTGTTGGCATATCAGCTCTTGGCAACTTGCTGTTTCCTAATAGAGGAGGTGAAGGTGGTTTGTTTGGATCTCCTTCTCAAACTCTCGTTGAGTTAGAGTACGCACCTTCTACAAACTTCACTCTACGCCTTCTGTACAATGGAGGTACTGTATCAGATGGTCACTTTGATGCCTTTGGAGCCAACTTTGAACTGGCGCTCTCAGAGCGATTAGGTATTTTTGGTCGTTATGGCTATGGCAGCTACTATGATACGGTTTTTGGTGACATTAACCCCAATTATTGGATGGCTGGAGTTGCGTTTCCAGATCTGTTCACATCAGGTGCTTTAGCTGGTGTAGCCGTAGGTCAGCCATTTATTGAGGGAGATGTGGGTAACGCAACTCAGACTAATATGGAAGTTTTTTACACCTACCCAGTCAATGACAACATTCATGTTACGCCCTTGATACAGGTTGTTACTAATCCCGGCAATCAAGAGAGTAATGGCACAATTGTCACAGGTACCCTACGGACAACCTTTTCCTTCTAAACTGAAGTTCTTTAAACCGAAAGATAGAGGACACCTCTAAAAGCCTTTTTATATATGGCTAGTAGCAATTGTTAAGAAATCCCTGTACCCATGTCTGTTATAGCTGCCAATTTGCGATTGGCCAAGGGGCACTCAGGGCAAACGCACCAAAAGTTACAAAAACCATTGCACTCAGAGCATCAAAGTGAAATCAAGATGCCCCAACTTCACATGGGCAGACTATTTAATTAGATAAAATCGATGCAGAAAGGTTGAAGCATAAGAAAATTTAATGATACGAGCAATAACCATATATTAATACGCACTAAAAAATAGAGTTTGTCCTTAAAAAGAAACTCGCATGAGAGCAATAAAAATTTAATAACTCTTAATTTACAGGTGAATGATTCCAGCTAAAATTGTTTCTAAATACTTTTTATCCCATCCGGCTTTAGAGGCTGTTTGAAAAGTCGGAGAAATAGTAAAAAAGCTCTCTCAGTATACGCTGTTAATAGATAATAGACAGCACTGAGAGAGCAACATGAGTAAAGCATACCCTAGCAATCTGACCCGTGTT
>JAESFN010001379.1_pt1 | contig 10777 bp, 9 predicted proteins | sample 9269411 | NCBI WGS metagenome assembly JAESFN01 (sample SAMN14505399, study PRJNA617100) | algae metagenome | isolation source: Iphinoe sp. HA4291-MV1 and co-occurring heterotrophs from trail next to... | place: USA: Maunawili Falls, Hawaii | collected 2009-07-25
GACCAGCTGCACCCGCCGCTGGTCGCCGGTCAGCCGGGGACTGTCGGTGTCGGTCATGCGGAGGCGTCGCTCATGCGGACGTAACGGTCATGGTGGGGTCATGGTGCCACCGCCGGGGTGTAGCGCAGCGGCAGGGCGACCGGGCCGTAGGTGAGGCCGCCGGTGCGTTTGATGTCCGGGGCGTCCAGTTCCAGGTCGGCGAACCGATCGAGGATCTCCTCGATGGTGATGCGGAGCTCCAGCCTCGCCAGGTGGGTGCCCAGGCAGTGGTGCGGGCCGGCGCCGAAGGTCAGGTGGTTGGGCGTCTTGTCCTTGAAGCGGTCCAGCCGGATCTCGTCCGGGGCCTCGAACATGCGCTCGTCGCGGTTGCCCGAGGCGTAGTGCACCACCACCCGGTCGCCCTCGGGGATCACCTGCCCACCGATCTCCACCTCGCGGGTGGTGTGCCGGCCCAGGCAGGGCGCCGGCGCCTCGAAGCGCAGGAACTCGTCGACCGCCGCCGGGATCAGCGACCGGTCGTCCAGCAGCTGCCGGCGCAGGTCCTTGCGGGTGGCCAGGTGGTAGACGATGTTGCCGATCCCGTTGGTGGTGGTGTCGGTGCCCCCGGTGACCAGGTTGACCAGCACCATCATCCGCTGCGCGTCGTCGAGCTCGCGGGCCTCGGTCTCCCCACCGAGCAGGGTGTCCAGCACGTCTCCGCGCGGGGAGCCGGCCCGCCGGTCGTTGATCAGCTTCATGGTCCAGTTGAAGAACGCCATCAGCACCTCGGCCGACTCGTGCGGCGCGGCCATGAACGACTTCAGCCAGTGCATAACCTGGTCGGCGTCGTCGGCTTCCACCCCGAGCGCGACCTTGAAGAAGGCCTGGGCGGGGAAGTGCTCGGCGTACTCGGCGACCAGCTCGCAGGATCCGCGCTTCGCCAGCGGCTCCAGCAGCTCCACGGCCACCGCCCGGACCTCGTCCTCCCAGCCCGCGACGATCCTCGGGGTGAAGTGCCGGTCGAGCAACCGGCGCAGCTGGCGGTGGTACGGCGGGTCGACCTCGATCGGGATCATCTTGACGTCGCCGACCCAGTCCAGCGGGATAGCCGCCGCGCCCCGGGCGTTGGAGAACGTCCGCCAGTCCCTCGTCGCGTTCCACAGGTCCTCGTAGCGGGTGAGCGTCCAGTAACCGCCGTAGTCGTCGCTGTGCGGCACCGGGCACTTCTCGCGCATGGTGGCCAGGAACTCGTAGAGCTGCGCGGCGGTGTCGGCCGACAGCGGGTCGAAGGACGAGATGTCAATCTCCATGATCGCCTCCTACGGTTTCCTGGACCTGATGTGCGAGTTCTTCGCCGGCCGAGCCGGCCATGTGCGCCGCCGCGAGGTAGCCGAACACCGCGGCCGAGCCGATGCTGCAGCCGCTGGCCGGGTACACCCGACCGAGCACCGTGGCCGCGCTGGACCCGGTGGCGTACAGGCCGGGGACGGGGGAGCCGTCCCCGCGCAGCACCCGGGCGGACGCGTCGGTGACCAGTCCGCCGACCGTGCCGACGTCCCCGGGGTAGAGCGCCACCGCGTAGTACGGCGGGGTGGCCAGCGGGCCCAGGCAGGGGTTCGGGCCGGTCCGGGGGTCGGAGAAGATCCGGTCGTGGTGGCTCTCACCCCGGCCGAAGTCCTCGTCGACGCCGGTGGCGGCGAAGGCGTTGAACCGCTTGACCTCCGCGCGCAGGCCGGTCACGTCGATGCCGGTGGCGGCGGCGATCCCGGCCAGGTCACGGGCCTTGTGCAGGTAGGGCGGGCCGGCCGGGTCGGGGGAGCGGAGCCACGAGCGGGGGGTGAGCCCCGGCGGGGCGGCGCCCAGCGGGAACCGGCGGCGGTGGGTGGCGTCGAAGACCAGCCAGCCGGGGATCGCCTCCCGGGCGAACATGGCCTGGCCGACCGCCATGTACGAGGTGGCCTCGTTGACGAACCGCCGCCCGGTGCCGTCCACGATGATCGAGCCGGGCAGCGAGCGCTCCCACAGGTGCGGGATCGGCACCCCGTCCGGGGGCACCGACATCGGCGTCCAGATCGCCTCGTCCAGCAGCGCGGTGGCCGCGCCCAGTGCGGTGGCGGCGTCCAGCAGGTCGCCGGTGTCCTCGTCGATCACCGCCGACCAGTCCGGGCTGGACCCCGGCCGGTGCTCGGCCCGCAGCGCGGCACGCCGGGCGTACCCACCGGCGGCCAGCACCACCCCGAGCCGGGCCTCGAGCGGCCCCGCGGCGGTGACCACACCGGTCACCGCGCCGGTCGACGAGGTCAGCAGGCCGGTCACCGGGCACTCCCGGCGGATCTCGATGCCCCGGTCGACGACCGCGCCGACCAGCCGGGCGGCCAGCGCCTGGCCCATCCCGACCAGGTGTTTCCCGGTGGCGGCCGCGCCCAGAGTCCGGGCCATCACCCGGGTGGCCACCCGGGCGGCGGCGAGGCTGCGGGTCGCGGTGGTCATCGGCGGTGCCTCGGCCAGCGAGCGCAGCACGATCCGCTGGGAGATTCCGCCCTTCTGCGGCCGGAACCAGCGCTCCCACGCACCGAGCTCGCGGGTGTCGAACACCTCGGCGTGCAGGGTGCGGCCGCGGACATGGCCGCCGGGAGCCTCCGGGTAGTAGTCGCTGGTGCCCTCGGAGTGGACGAACGGGATGCCGGCGTCGATCAGGAAAGCGACCGTCTCCCCGGCGCGCTCGACGTAGGCCCGCTGCCGGTCCGGGCTGGAGTCGTCGCCGACCACGGCGGCCAGGTAGCGGGCGGCGTCCGCCGCCGAGTCGGGTACCCCGTGCGCCCGCATCACCGGGTTGTCCGGCGCCCAGAACGCCCCGCCGGACCACGCCGTGGTCCCGCCGACCAGCGCGCTCTTCTCCAGCACCACCGGCCGCAGCCCCAGCGCGTGCGCCCGCAGCGCGGTGACCAGCCCGCCGACCCCGGAGCCGACCACCACCAGATCGGCCATCTCAGACCAGCGCCGGAGCCGGGGCCGGCGCCGGGGTGCGCAGCATCGCCGCCCCGTTCACCAGCACGAACCCGACGAACGCCGCCACCGGGATCCAGTAGGCGAACAGCCCGTTCCAGGCCAGCGGTCCGGACAGGAAGAACGGCACGGTGACCCCGCAGGAGGACACCAGCGCGGCCCAGAGGTTGTAGTAGCCGACCGACCGGGGCAGCTCCGGGGTCGCCGAGGACAGTGCCACCGCCGCCACCGCGATCATCTGCAGCACGATCATCGAGGCCGGGCTGACGAACAGGATCCAGGCCAGGTCGTTCAGCGTGCGCAGCAGCGGCGGGTCGATCTCGTCCACCCGGAACAGCCCGGCCTGCAGGACCATCAGCGGCAGGATGAACACGAACATGTCCGCCACCCCGGTGGCCAGCTGCAGGTAGGCCCACGGCGAGGAGCCGCCCTCGATCCGGCGCATCCGGACGAACAGGGCCACCACGAACGGGATGATCAGCGCGCAGCCGAACATCGCCACCTGCAGGCCGAGCCGGACCCGCACCGGGTCGGCCCGGTAGAACGCGGCGATCTCGGCGGCGCTCGCGGATGGTGCGGGCGGTGGCACGCAGCGGGCCAGGAACAGCAGCCCGACCCCCATCAGGACCAGGCAGCCCAGCCCGCTCCAGGTGAACAACCGCTCGGTGCGCGCGTTCATCCGGGTTCCGTTCCCTCCGTCGGGCGACCGGTCGAGCATTACATGGGTGAGTGGACGCTTACAAGACTTGCGTTTGTATTAGTGTTTGCTCAGTATGATTGCGAACACCGTCGGAAGGAGGCGAGCATGAAGTTCGGGTTGGCCTTCGAGCTCTCGGTGCCCAGGCCGTTCACCGGGGGCATCGAGCGCGAGGTCTACCGGCGGAGCCTGGAGCAGGCCGTCCTCGGCGAGCGGCTGGGCTTCGACCAGGCGTGGGTGGTGGAGCACCACTTCATGGAGGAGTACTCGCACTCCTCCGCGCCGGACCTGTTCCTGTCCGCGCTGGCCGTGCTGACCGAGCGCATCCGGGTCTGCCACGGGATCGTGGTGTGCGTCCCGGAGATCAACCCGGTGATCCGGGTGGCCGAGCGGGCCGCCGTGCTGGACGTGCTGTCGAACGGGCGGCTGGAGTTCGGTACCGGCCGGTCCAACACCTGGACCGAGCTGGCCGGGTTCGGGGTGGACCCGGAGGAGACCAAGAAGACCTGGGACGAGTACGTCCGGGTGCTGCCGAAGATGTGGACCCAGGAGCGCTTCTCCTGGTCCTCGCCGTACTTCACCATGCCCGAGCGGTCGATCCTGCCCAAGCCGGTGCAGTCGCCGCACCCGCCGATGTGGGTCGCGGTCACCGCGCCGGGCACCGAGCTGGACGCCGCCGACCGCGGCCTGGGCTACTACGGCGTCAGCCTGTCCTCCAGCCTGGCCGAGCAGGAGAAGCGGATCGCCGGCTACCGGTCCCGGATCGCCGTGTGCGACCCGGTCGGCCAGGTGGTCAACGAGCAGGTCAACGCGGTCAACTTCCTCTACTGCCACGAGGACGGCGCCGTCGCGGCGGACGTCGGGCACCGGCTGGTCACCGGGTTCTCCTCGGCCGCCGCCCAGGTCCTGGACGTGCGCGACTCCTATCCCACGCCCGCCTACCGGGCCCCCGGGCTGCTCTCCGCCATCCGCCAAGACGCGGGCAACCCCACCGACGGCAAGCGCGGGCCGGAGGCACTCTGCTACGGCACGCCCGACCAGATCGAGGCCTCGATCCGGCGGATGGAGTCGATCGGCGTCGACCGGATGGTGTTCATGGTCAACTACCTGGAGATCATCGAGCAGCCGGCCGTGCTGGAGAGCCTGGAGCTGTTCGCCGCCGAGGTGATGCCGAGGTTCGGGGTGCGCGAGTTCGAGGTCGCGTCGTGACCACGCATCTGGTCGGCGCCGGGGAGCTGCCGGACGCCACGCGACTGCCGGTGCTGGCCGACTACCGCACCGCGCCCTGGGACCTGGGCGAGATCGAGGTGCTGCACGTCAACTACGAGATCTCCAGCCGGGCCATGCTCTCCACGCTGCCGCCCGCGCTGCACCCGTCCATCCCGCCGCACCTGTCCTGGCTGGTGTGGCGGGTGTCGTCGAGTGCCCACGGGCCGTTCGTCGTGGCGCAGACCCGGATCGGCTGCCGGATCGGGATCAAGCCGCGCGGGCTGCTGGTCGGCGCGGTGTGCGACAACCCGGCCGCGGCGGCCGCGTTGAGCCGGGGCTGGGGCTTCCGGGTCACCGACGGCACGGTGTCGCTGGGTCGCCACGACGATCGGATCGAGCTGCGGGTCGGCACGGCGGAGCGTGGCGAGATCCTGGCGGTCGACGTCCGGGGGCCCGCGCCGCTGGAGGGCGCCGGGGTGCCGATCGCCCCGGGCCTGACCTTCGCCAACACCCCGGACGGCCTCCAGCTGATCCAGGTGGACCCGGAGTACGTCATCGCGTCCGCCGTCCGGGGCCGCCCGGAGGTGCGGAGTTTCGACACCCGGGCCTGGGGGCACCGGGACATCGAGCCCACCTGGCCGATCTCCGGCAGCCTGCTCCGGGCGAACGTCACCCTGCCCGCACTGCGCTACATCACCGACCCGACCGTTCCCGCCGGCCGGGGCACCACCAAGTTGGGAGCCGCCACATGAGCGTCAGTCCGGAGATCCGCGAGTCGATGAAGACGGTGCGGGAGTACCTCGGCGAGGACCCCCGGACCCCGGACGCGCTCTACGAGCAGGCCGGCGACGACCCGCCGCTGACGCCGATCCCGGCCGAGCACTACACGAGCGTCGACTGGCACCGCCGGGAGATCGAGCACCTGTGGAAGCGGGTCTGGCAGATGGCCTGCCGGGAGAACGACATCCCGGCGCCCGGCGACTTCTGCGAGTACACCATCGCCGACCAGACGCTGGTCGTCGTCCGCCAGCCGGACGGCTCGATCAAGGCGCTGCGCAACACCTGCCTGCACCGGGGCACCGCGCTGATCGAGGGCTCGGGCTCCAATCAGGAGTTCCAGTGCACCTTCCACGGCTGGACCTGGAAGCTGGACGGCTCGCTCAAGCACGTGCCCTGCCGCTGGGACTTCCCCCGGGTCTCCGACGACGACTACCAGCTGCCGTCCGTGCGGGTGGACACCTGGCAGGGGTTCGTGTTCGTCAACTTCGACCCGGACTGCGAGCCGCTCGCGGACTTCGTCGGGCCGACCCTGGCCCGGCACTTCGAGCTGTGGCCGCTGGCCGGCCGGTACAAGGCCGTGCACGTGGTGAAGAAGATCCGGTGCAACTGGAAGGTCGCCATGGAGGCCTTCATGGAGGATTACCACGTCTTCCGCACGCACGCCCAGATGGTCGGCTACGCCGGCGACTGCAACTCCCAGTACGACATCTTCGACGGCCGGCACTCGCGGATGATCACCTCGATGGGGGTGGCCAGCCCGCACCTGGAGGACTCCTACACCGCGCAGGACACCGTCGACTCGATGATCGAGGACCTGGTGGCCGACGTGGCCCGGGAGGCCGAGGTGAAGGTCGAGGCGCCGCGGATCCCCGAGGGCGCCACCGCCCGGAACACCCTGGCCGGGTTCATGCGCGCGTCGATGAAGGAGCGGTTGGGCATCGACTTCGCCGACAAGGCCGACGCCGAGGTGCTGGACGCGATCCAGTACCAGATGTTCCCCAACCTGATCCCGTGGGGCGGGTTCTCGTTCCCGCTGGTCTACCGCTACCGCCCGGCCGAGGACCCGGACTGGTGCTGGTTCGACGTGATGATCATGGCGCCGCTGCCGGAGGGGGTGCCGGCGCCCCGGGACGTCCAGTGCACCGTGCTGCCGTCGGACGAGCCGTGGTCGGCGTGCGCGGAGCTCGGCGGGCTGGGGCCGGTGTACGACCAGGACATGGTGAACCTGCCGAAGATCCAGCGCGGGCTGCACAACGACTCCATCTCCGGCCTGATGATGGCCGAGTACCAGGAGCGCAACATCCGCGACTTCCACCGCCGCCTCGAGTCGTTCCTGGACCAGTGAACGTCGCGTACCGGGCGGCGGACACCTCGGTCGAGCTGTGGGATGTGACGGTCGGCGGGCTGCTGGCCCTCGCGGCCCGGGACTCCGGCGACGCCGAGGCGCTGTGCTCGGGCAGCGACTCGCGCCGGTGGACGTGTGCACAGCTCTCCGCCGACGCCGACCTGGTGGCCGGGGCGCTGGCCGGGCTGCTCGACCCGGGCGACCGGCTGGCGGTGTGGGCGCCCGGGCTGCCGGAGTGGATCCTGCTGCAGTTCGGCGCGGCCCGGGCCGGGGTGGTCCTGGTGCCGCTCAACCCGGTGTACCGGCCGGCCGAGCTGGGCTACGCGCTGCGCCAGTCGCGGTGCCGGGCGGTCTTCCACGGGCGCTCGCACGCCGGCCGATCGCTGGTTGATGTGGTGGCGTCCGTGCGCGACGAGTGTCCGGAGCTGGAGTACGTGCTGGAGCTGGAGCCGCTGCTGTCCTGGGCCGCCGCCGCTCCCGCGAAACCGCCACCCGTGGTGGACGCCGGGGACCCGGTGATGATCCAGTACACCTCGGGCACTACCGGCCGGCCCAAGGGCGCCGTGCTCACCCACCGGGGCATCGTGAACAACGCCCGGCTGGCCGCCGAGCGCTGCGGGCTGGCCTCCGCACGAGCCCAGCAGGTCTGGCTGAACCCGCTGCCGCTGTTCCACACGGGTGGGTGCGTGTTCAACGCGCTGGGGGCGCTGGCCAATCGGGGGCGGCACGTGCTGATGCCGACCTGGGACGCCCGGGCCGCGCTGGAGCTGACCGAACGCGAGGGTGTCACGTTCCTCTGCGCGGTGCCGACCATGCTGATCGGGATGATGGAGCACCCCACGTTCAGTCGGGAGCGGGTGGCGACGTTGAAGAACGTGGCCGCCGGCGGCACCACCATCCCACCGGAACTGGTGCGCCGGTTCGAGACGACCCTGGAGATCGACTACACGATGATCTTCGGGCAGACCGAGGCCGGGCCGACCGTCTGCGGGACGTTCCCGGACGACAGCCCGGAGGACAAGTCGTCCACCATCGGCCGCCCGCTGCCGCACACCGAGGTCCGGATCGTGCACACCGAGACTGGCGAGACCGTGGCGTTCGGCGAACCGGGGGAGATCCAGCTGCGCGGGTTCGGCCGGATGCTCGGCTACTTCGAGCTCCCGGACGAGACTTCCGCCGCGATCGAACCGGACGGCTGGCTGCGCACCGGCGACCTCGGCCAACTCGACGAGCGCGGCTACCTGAAGATCACCGGCCGGCTCAAGGAGATCATCCGCCGGGGCGGGGAGACCATCTCGCCCCGGGCGATCGAGGACCTGCTGTTCGGCGCGCCCGGGGTGGCCGAGGTGGCGGTGGTCGGGGTGCCCGACGAGCGGCTCGGCGAGCAGGTGGCGGCGTTCGTGCTGCCCACGCCCGGTCACACACCGGATCTGGGGGCGCTCCGTGCGACCTGCGTTGAGCACCTGTCGCCGCACAAGGTGCCCCGGTTCTGGGCGGTGCTCGACGAGCTGCCGCGTACCCCGTCCGGCAAGATCCAGAAGTTCGTGCTGCGTGACGAGTACGTGGCCGGGCGGCTGACCGTGGAGCGGCTGTGAGCTACGCGGCGCTGCGCTGGGAGCTGGACGCCGAGGGCATCCTCACCGTCACGATCGACCGGCCGGACAAGCTGAACGCGCTGGACACCGTCGCGATGAATGAGCTCACCCACGTGTTCACCCGGGCCGACCGGGACGACCGGGTCCGGGTGGTGATCGTGACCGGGGCCGGGCGGGCGTTCTGCGCCGGCGGCGACCTGTCCGGCGGTTCGTCGACGTTCGACGCGGCCGCGCACGGCCGGGGTACCAGCGCGGAGGAGCACGTCGAGACCGGCGGACCGCTGGCCATGAGCGTGTTCACCAACCGCAAGCCGTTCGTGGCCGCGCTGAACGGGGCGGCGGTCGGCGTCGGGCTCACCCTGACCCTCCCGATGGACACCCGGATCGCGGTGCCCGGGGCCAAGCTGGCGCTGTCGTTCGTCCGCCGAGGCATCGTCCCGGACGCCTGCGCGAGCTGGTTCCTGCCCCGGCTGGTCGGGCTGCCCACGGCGCTGGACTGGGCCGGCACCGGCCGCACCTTCCGGTCCGAGGAGGCTCTCGGCGCCGGATTGCTCGCCGAGCTGGTGGCCCCTTCCGAGCTGATGGAGCGCGCCCGAGCGATCGCTCGGGAGTACCTGCACGCCGCCCCGGTGGCGGTGGCGATGACCCGGCAGCTGGTGCTGCGGATGGCCGCCGCCGAGCACCCGCTGGACGCCTACGCCGTCGAGGCGCCGGCCATCTTCGAGCTCGGTCGCTCGGCCGACGCCCGGGAGGGTGTGTCCGCGTTCCTGGACAAGCGCCGCCCGGTGTTCCCCGGGCGGGTGAGCCGGGACCTGCCGGGCGCGTACCCGTGGTGGACCCGGCCGGAGCAGCTGGCCGACCCCGGACCCGTCGAACCATTCGAGGTGACATGAGACCGTCGGAGTACGGCCTGGACCCGAGCTACGACACGGTGTGGGAGCTGGCCCGCGCGGTGGTGGCGACCGTGCCGGAGGCCGAACGGGAACCCGGCACCCTCACGCGGGAGATCCTCAAGGCGTTCCGCGACGGCGGGCTGCCCGGCTACACCGTGGCCGAGGGCGGGCCGGACCCGGTGAACCTGACCGTCATGCGCGAGGCGCTGATGTACGGCTGTTCCGGGTTGGACGCGATGTTCGTGCTGCAGGCCACCGGCGGGCTGCTGCTGGCGGCCGGGTCGGACGAGCTGCGGTCGGAGTGGCTGCCCCGGCTGGCGTCCGGGGAGGCGCTGGCCGCGATGGCGCTCACCGAACCCGGTGCCGGGTCGGACCTGAAGGCGGCCACCACCCGGGTGCGGGCCGACGGCGGCGAGCTCGTGCTCGACGGGCTGAAGTCGTTCATCTCGCACGCCGAGGTGGCCGACGTGATCACCGTGTTCGCCCGGGAGGAGTCCGGGTACTCCCTGGTCGCCGTCCCGGCCGGGACGCCCGGCCTCACGGTCACCCCCGGGCCGGCGCTGATCGCCCCGCACGACGTGGCCACGGTGACCCTGGACGGCGTGCGGCTGCCGGCGACGCACCGGATCGGTCCGCCCGGGTCGGCGTTCGCCCAGGTGCTGGCCGCGTTGACGGTGACCCGGGCGTCGGTGGCCGGCTCGGCGGTCGGGCTGGCCCAGGCCGCGCTGGACGAGGCGGTCCGGCACTGTGCCCGGCGCGAGCAGTTCGGCCGGCCGCTGTACAAGCACGGACCGGTGGCCGGGCTGCTGGCCGACAGCGCCGCCGACGTGGAGTCCGCCCGGCTGTTGGCCTACCGGGCGGCGGTGCTGGCCCGGGACGGCGCTCCGGGGGCGCTGGACTACGCGTCGATGGCCAAGCTGTCCGCGTCCGAGGCGGCCTGCCGGGTGGTCGACCGGTGCGTGCAGGCGATGGGCCGGTTCGGGCTGGTCGCCGGATCCCGGATCGGCGACCTCTACCTGCTGGCCCGCCCGCTGCGGATCTATGAAGGCGCCAGCGAGGTGCTGCGCCTGGGGGTGGCCCGGGCATTGGTGGCCGGCTCGCTGGGTCCGGAACATGTGAAAGCTGAGGAATAAGTTCCCGTTCTGACGTAAACATGGGCACAGTGGACGGGATGAACATTCCGGACGACTCCACCACGATCCTGCCCGCCGTGCGGATCTGCGCCGGGTGCGGGGAAGGGTTCCAGCCGCGCCGGCGCGGTCGGCCGGGACGG
>JAESFN010001380.1_pt1 | contig 10770 bp, 12 predicted proteins | sample 9269411 | NCBI WGS metagenome assembly JAESFN01 (sample SAMN14505399, study PRJNA617100) | algae metagenome | isolation source: Iphinoe sp. HA4291-MV1 and co-occurring heterotrophs from trail next to... | place: USA: Maunawili Falls, Hawaii | collected 2009-07-25
GACGACCGTAATCGGTCGGCAGCCGGCTTAAGTGGGCCGGCACGTTTGTCCTCGTCTCTTGTTCCTGGACCAGTCACATGATCGCGCCTTCCGTCTCCGTCGCTGCTGAAGCAGCGCCTCCGCAACTCGGCCTGCCCACCATTCGCTTTGCAACTCCCGCCGACGACCAGTTCGTCGAGGACCTGCAGGCGCTTGCCTTCGGGCCGGGTCGCTTTGCCCGTACGGCGTTCCGGGTGCGCGAGCGCTTCCCGATCGACACGACGCTGAGCCTGATCGCCGAAGTGAACGGGCAATCCTGCGGCTCGGTGTGGATGACCCCGATCAGCGTCGGCGGCATCGATGGCTATATGCTCGGCCCGCTGGCGACGCATCCGGATTTCCGCAAGCGCGGCGCCGGCAAGCTCCTCGCCAAGGAAGTGACGCGGATCGCGCTCGAGCGCGGGCAGGGCAGCTTCGTCCTGCTGGTCGGCGATCGCGATTATTACTGCCCGCTCGGCTGGGTGCCGACGCAGCTCGGCGCCATCGAGTTCCCCGGACCGGTCGATCCGAGCCGGGTGCTGGTCTACTCCAACGACCCCACGATGGCGGTGCGCCTCGCGGGCCCGATCAAGGCGTTCGGCGCCGGCAAGCGCTCGTAAGCGGCGTGCCGGTTTCTCCGTGATCCTCCCCCGCCGCGCGGGGGAGGATCACCGAGAGGCCGGCGTTTCGTTCCCAGCACCGCCCCTTGAACGTCGCGGTCAGCAGCGGTTCATTTCAATCGAGGTAGGTCGCCGCATCGCAACGGCGCAACGCCGGGAAAACCGGCCCGCCTTCCTCATTTGAAAGTAGCTGCAATGCTCCGCACGTCCTCGACTGTCCTCGCTCTGCTCGTGGCCCTCACGTCCGCTGCCCCGGCCTTTGCCGGGATCACCAACAACGGCATCACCAACAACGGCGTTACGAACAACGGGATCACCAATAACGGGATCACGAATAACGGCATCACCAACAATGGTGTCGACCAGAACGGTGCGACTGCTGATGTCGCAATCCGGCAGATGCAATTGATCGCGGTCGAACTGGCCGACTGATCAACGCGAGCGTGGGGCGACCGGTCAACTGGTCGCCCCAACCTTGGGCGAGGGGCACTCCCATGTATCTGAAGCTGAAGGCTGCTCTGCTGGGCGTGCTGGTGGGTGGGCTCCTTGCTCCGTTGACGGCGGCTGCCGGCAAGCCCGTGGTTACCGTGATCGAGGCCGTGGAGGGCACGTTCCGGGCGACGCTGTCGGACGGCAGCACTCGGCAGGGTGCCGAACTCAAGGGCATGATACTGACCTACTCGGACGGCACCGCGACGATGCAGGTCAAACTGGCCGGTGTCCGGCCAGACCCGCAGGACCCGACTGGCAAGCTGCTGCTGCACGACCTGCGCTATGCCGATACCGGCAACCCGTTCTGCCAGCCTTCCGCCGATGGCCTGCGCGAAGGCTACGCGATCGCCGGCCGCGCCGCTGCCGATGGCACCATCCACCCGGCGGAGCCTGGCGCGTTCGAACTCACCTGCACCTCTGGTGCGCAGGGCAAGTGCCTGCGCTTCGGCTACCTGCCATGGGCGGCGGGGCCGGATGGCATCTCCAATGCCGATCGGTTCAATGCCTGCATCCACATGATTCGCGCCGACTATTGCGGCGATGGCACGCCGACCACCACTGACGGCACGCTGATCGACGTGTTCGACGAGGTCGGCATCCAGCAGGCCGAACGCCAGCCAGGCTTCAGCTTCGAAGCGGCGTGGACGCCGACTGGCGCGGCCTGTGTGGCGCATGTGCGGATCCGCGAGAATATCTCGCTCGAGGAGTTGGGCCGGACCTGTCCGCGACTGGCCGGCAAGCTCGGCCCCGAGGCCTGCAGCGAAGGCGCCGTTGCGGGCGAGGTCTATAACCTGTCGAAATAGGCAGCAGGGTGCTTCGCCGTTGTTGATTTGGCGCATGACCTTAGGGGAAAAGTCTGCCAGTACCGGGGGAGACGTTCCGGAGTGCAGGCCCTGACTGACGACGCGCTGATCACCAGAATCGCCAGCCGGCTGCTGCGCGAACCGGAAGCGTTCGATGCGTCGGCCGGCATGCTGCCCGACTGGGTGCCGGATACGCCGCCCGGGCGCCCGCCGGTGCCGGCTGCGGTGCTGATCGCGCTGGTCAGGCGCGCGGAGGGGCTGTCGATCCTCTATACCGAGCGCTCGCCGGAGTTGCGCTCGCATTCGGGGCAGATCGCTTTTCCCGGCGGCAAGGTGGACCCCACCGACAGCGATGCCGCCGACGCGGCGCTGCGCGAGGCCTGGGAAGAAGTGCAGCTCGAGCGCAGCGAAGCGAGGGTCCTCGGCTTCATGCCGCTCTACTATACCGGGACCAATTACCTGATCACCCCGGTGGTGGCGGTGGTGGAGCCGACCAAACCCTTCATTCCCAACCCGGGCGAGGTCCGCTCGGTGTTCGAGGTGCCGCTGGACTACCTGATGACCCCTGGCAGCTACTCCACCTTCCACATCAAGCGGGGCGGTCGCGAGCACTCGACCTGGCAAATCGAGCATAGCGGGCTTGTCATCTGGGGCATAACAGCGAACCTTACGCGTCGCTTCCACGATCTGGCGCTGAGCCCAGAGCAGGATTGAAGCCCGGAGGGCGGTTGAACAAGCTGGGGGACATCGACGAACGCCTGAGGCGCGCCGACTGGCTGATGCGGCCTCAAACGCAGCGCATGCTGGCTTTGCTCGATGGTGCCGAGGGACGAACCCGGGTGGTGGGTGGCATCGTGCGCGACACGCTGCTCCAGCTGCCGCGCGACAATTCGGACATCGATATGGCGACTGAGCTGACGCCCGAAGAGGTGACGCTCAGGGCGCAGCGCGCGCGCCTGTCGGCCTATCCGACCGGCATCGAGCACGGCACCGTGACGCTGAAGCTCGACAACATGACGGCGGAGGTGACGACGCTGCGCCAGGATGTCGAAACCGACGGCCGGCACGCCGTGGTGCGCTTCGGCACCGACTGGCGGCAGGATGCGCTACGCCGAGATTTCACTCTCAACGCGCTCTATGCCGGCATGGACGGCACGCTGTTCGACCCGCTGCACGGGGTGGAGGATTGCCTGGCGCGCAAAGTGCGGTTCATTGGCAAGCCGGCCGAGCGGATTGCCGAGGACCGGCTGCGCGTCTACCGGTTCTTCCGCTTTTCAGCGAGCCACGCGAGCGAGCAGTTCGACGCCGATGGGCTTGCCGCTTGCGCCGCGGCGGCCGGAACGCTGGGGCGGCTGGCGGCGGAGCGGGTCGGGGCTGAGATGCGGCGCATGCTGGCGCTGCCGCGGATCGCCAATACGCTCAAGGCCATGCGCGAGGCGGAAATCCTGCTGCTGCCCGAGGTGATGATCCGGCTGCTGCACAACTATGAGCGGCGGGCGCGGAAGCCGCAATACCCGGCGCGCCTGGCCATCCTGATGTCGGAACTGGGGGCAGACCGCTTGCGGGCAATGTGGCGGCTGTCGAACGACGATGTCGCCACCGCCGAGTCGATCCTGTCGGCGGCGCGGCTGATCTCGGAGTTCAAGCTGAACGAAGCGGCCTACCGGCATCCTGGCGCGCTTGCGGACGGCATCGATGTTGCCGCGACGCTGTCGAACTGGGGCGATGCGGGCAAACTTGCGGTAGTGGAACAGTTGCAGCGGCTCGACGTGCCGCGCTTCCCGATCCGCGGCAACGACTTGCTCAGCCTCGGCATGGCGGCTGGGCCGGAGCTCGGGGTTGAGCTGGAGCGGCTCGAACGCGCCTGGATCGAGAGCGGCTTTGCGCTCGATCGGGCAGCGCTGCTGGGGATGGTGCGGGGGTAGGGGCGTCGCCCCTCACGGCCGGAGCGCTTGGCGCCCCTCACCCTAGCCCTCTCCCCAGAGGGGAGAGGGGACGCACTTTGCACCGGCGGTGCCACAACGCCCCCTCGCCCCTATGGGGAGAGGGTGGGGGTGAGGGGCGCCAAACGCGCCGATTCCCGGGGCGAGCTATCGCCTCAATGCACCGCCTCGCCCTTCTCGTGCACGCGGGCTTTGATCTCGTCGACCATGTTGGGACGGATCACCTCTTCGCCATGCGCATTGCGCAGGTGGTCGGCGGCGCGGCGGACGATTTCGGCGGTGTCCTCGGCCTGGGTGTGCCAGGTGCAGCCTGGGACCAGGGTGCCACATTCGAACGACTTCATGATCATCTCTCCATCGTTGGTGGCAGGAGATCAGGACACAGGAATGCGGCAAGGGCGGGGCCGTGCTTTCATCGATCCTACGCGATCAATTGCATTCAAAGATTCACGAAACATCTACGAATGTCCGGCGTAGATGATCGCAGCGTGACAAGACTAGCGTCGACGAAGGGCAAAGTGCCGCAAATATCAGAGCCCATGGACCGAGGTACGGTCGTCTTCGTGTGCGACCCGCACTGGGAAGGGCATGGCAAGGCGATGGCCGGAAAGCTCGGCGCGCCAGTACATCTGCTTTCGGAACTTACTCTCGATGATCTCGCCGATGCCGAGCAGGTGGTGGTGGATGTCGACCTGCGCGACATGAACTCGGTCGGGCAATTGAAGCACGCACTCGACCGGGTGCCGGCGATCAAGGCGCGCACCTTCCTCATCGATGAGGGGGGCGGCGAGCGGCTGCTGCGGGTGCAGGCCAATGCGCTGGGCGCGACGCGCCACATGGTGCGGCGGTTCGCGCTCAACGAACTGAGGCGCGAATACTCGGTAACCGGACGGGCGCGTCACAGCCCGGCGGCGGAGCAGGCGATGCGGGCCGATGCAGGCGGTGCGTCGATCGCCGATGCCGAACACTCGCTCGAGCTGATGTTCGAGGGCATGCTCAGCGACGCTCCAATGTCGCCGCAGGCGGTGTCGCAAGCGGCGGCGGGTGTGCTGGCCAGCGTCGCGGCCGTCGGCGCCGATGCCTGGCTCGCCTCGGTGCGGAAGCACCACGAGGGAACATTTCAGCATTGCCTGCTGGTGACGGGCGTCGCCGCGGGATTCGCCAAGGGAGCTAAGCTCGGCGGTGGGCAGGCGTCAGCGCTGATGAACGCAGCGCTGCTGCACGATGTCGGCAAGGCGGTGATCCCCCGGCACATTCTCGACAAACCGGGCAAGCTCACGCCGGAGGAATTCGAAGCGGTGAAGCTGCATCCCGGCGCCGGGTTCGACTATCTCAGCAAGCATGGCAACGTGTCGCCGCTAGTGCTCGATGCAGTCCGGCATCACCACGAAGCGCTTGATGGCAGCGGTTACCCCGACAAGCTCAGGGGAGAGCAGATCGGGCCGCTGACCCGCATCCTGACGGTCTGCGATATCTTCGCGGCGCTGATCGAGACCCGGCCTTACAAGGAGACCCGCACACCGCGCGAGGCGATCAGCATGCTGGTGGACATGAGCATCAGCAGCAAGGTCGACTACGCCGCGGTGCGGACGCTCGGCGACAGTTTTGGGGTGCCGCTGCCGGAACAGTTCGGCGACGTGGTGCGCGGCTTCACCGTTACCCGACCGCACGGCTGATCACTCATCGTCAAAAACCCCAAGTGGGGTGAGGCCGCGAATGGCGGTGCCGTCCTCGGTGCGGATCACTTCGCGTGGCACGATGCCGCTTTCCTCCGCAATCGCGTCAGCCAGGGGCTGCGAGTGGGTGACGACCCAGATCTGAGCCCGCTCGGCAGCCTTGACGATGGTCTTGGCAAGCGCCGGCAAGAGGCTCGGGTGGAGGCTCGCTTCGGGCTCGTTGAGAGCAATGAAGGGCGGCAACCGGTAAGAGAGCAGGGCGCCCATCAGGGCGAGGAACTGCAGCGTGCCGTCCGACAGCTCATGCGCCCAGAAGGTGCGCTTGGGGGTTTCGGGAAAGATCATGCCGAAGCGTGCGAACTCCTCCGGCGGCGGCACGACCAGCTCGGCGCCCGGGAAAGCGGCACCAATGGTCGCGTCGAGGTCGACGGTCTCACCACGGACGTGGCGCAGGGTGGCAAGGACCGATGCAAGATTGCTGCCGCTCGAGCTCAGCATCGGCGAGGTGATGGCGCGCGATGGCCGCCGCAGCGCCGAGTCGGGGTCAGTCCGGAAGCCGTGGAAGAAACGCCAGTTGCTCAACTCCTGCCGCACTACGGCGATTTCTGGATAGCCGCCGCGTACGGTCGAAAGCGCCGTCTCGCTGGCCAGTGCCCGCTCGTCGATCAGTTCGCGCTGGCCGCCCGCCGCGCGGGCGAACACGGCGTTGTTCTTGCGTTCGAGCAGGGGGATTGGGCGCTTGCCCTGCCGCAGTTCGATGGTTTCGGCCTTGATCTGGGCCTCGGTGGCGAAGGCGGCGGCATCAGGCGTTGGGAAACCGAGCTCGATCCGATAGGTGGGCAGGAACTCCTCCAGTTCCAGGCGGGCCTCGAGCGTCAGCCGGTTGCCGCCCTCGTGCGAGCGGTAGCCGTCGGTGCGGTACATCGGATCGAAGCTACCATCGGCGGTGAGGTTCTTGCCGCCGGCCCAGAAGATCGAACCGAGGCCGCCTTCGCGGGCGATCTCGTCGGCCAAGGTGCCCTTGGCGGCAGCGTGCAGCAGTTCGAGAGAGCGGTAGAGGTTGGTCTTGCCGACGCCGTTGCCGCCGATCAGCACGGTGAGCTGGCGCAGTGGCAGGCGAAGCTTGCGGACGGAGCGGAAGCCTTTGATTTCTATGTCGGTTAGGGTCATCGGCCGGCTCGTTCCATTCTCGAGCGAATGGTGTAACGCGACCCGGCAGAGGAATGAAGCGGCCCGTCCTGCTAAAGGGCAGGCCGCTTATGTTGGCTACGAGATATAGAGCTGCACCGAGCCGTTGCCGGTGGGCGCGATATCGATCACCTGGTTGACCGCGATGTGGTTCTGGGCCGGCAGCCGCATCGCCGCCGGATCGGCCTTCAGTGCTTCGCGCAGCAGATGGATAGACTGGTCGCTGGCGTTGACCGCATCGAACGCCTTGCCGGCGTCGCCGCCATCGTTCCAGGCGGTGTCGAACTTTACCACCGAGACGGACCTGGCGTGCAGCAGGTCGGCGATATCGGCGCGATTGAATACCTGCACCTGCGGATCGAAGCTATCGACCGACATGCCGCTATTGGGCTTGGCGAGGGAGAAGGCCGGGGCCGACGCGAAGGCCGGGGCGGCCAGCAGGATGACGGCCGTGGCGGCTGCCGCAGTTCCCAGGCTCTTGAGAATATTGCCCTTGAGAGTCTTGTTCATTTCTTACTCCACATGCAGCGAGGCTGGAGCGCGGTTCCGTTGCGCTGGCTGGAACCGTTCGGGGGTGCGGTGAGCACCGGCCCGTGGAATCTAGGAGCGGCCCCACGCCGCCGGTAGTTTCCGGAGGCTTAAGCTTCGGCAAGGTTGGTAAGGGGGCACCTTGGCTGACGCACCGGCCTCGCCGTGGTCTCCCCGGGAGCTGTCGCATATGCGCACTGAAAGTAGACGGGGTGCCTTCTCCCCTTGTGGTCAGCGGACGAGGGCGTTCGCCCTCGCCGCGAGGTGGCCGAAGGCCGGATGAGGGGTGTCTCTCCGCGTGCCGGATCGCTCCTCGCTTTGCTCGGATCGCGCTACACTTCGTTGCGCGCCCCCCTCATCCGCCCTTCGGGCACCTTCTCCCACAAGGGGAGAAGGCAAGAGGTGCCTCCCACAGCCATATGCGATGGCCCTCTCCCGCGGGGGAGGACCCTCACGGCCAGCGAACCTCGGGAGGCATGGAGGAGAGGATCGAGGTGACGTTGCCGCCGGTCTTCAGCCCGAACGTGGTGCCGCGGTCGTAGAGCAGGTTGAACTCGACATAGCGGCCGCGGCGGATCAACTGCTCGTTGCGGTCGGCCTCGGTCCACGGCGTCTCGAAGTTGCGGCGGGCAAGAGTGGGGTAAACGTCGAGGAAGGCGCGGCCGACATCCTGCGTGAAGGCGAAGTCGTTGTCCCAGCTGCCGGAATTGTGCTGGTCGTAGAAGATGCCGCCAATGCCGCGCGGCTCCTTGCGGTGGGGCAGATAGAAGTACTCGTCGCACCACTTCTTGTAGGCAGCGTAGTCGACGCCGTGCGCCTCGCAGGCGGCCCGGTAGGCGGCGTGAAAGTCGATGCTGTCGGGATCTTCCTGGGTGCGGCGCCGATCCAGCACCGGGGTCAGGTCGCCGCCGCCGCCGAACCACCATTTACCGGTGACGATCATCCGCGTGTTCATATGCGCGGCGGGAACGTTGGGGTTCCAGGGGTGGATGATCACCGAGACGCCGGCGCTCCAGAATTCGGTGCCCGCCTCGGTGTGCGGCATCTGGCGGGCGAACTCCTCGGAGAAGTGGCCGTGCACGGTGGAAATGTGGACACCGGCCTTTTCGAACACCCGGCCGTGCAGCAGGCCCATCTCGCCGCCGCCACCGGCCTCGCGCTGCCAGGGCTCGATCTCGAACTTGCCGGCCGGGCGGTCGGCGTGCGGTCCCTGCACCTCCGCCTCGACGGCTTCGAGGCTCTGGCAGAGCTGATCGCGAAAGCTCCGGAACCAGGCCGCGGCCACTTGCTTTTTTGATTCAATATCGGCGGGTAATGTCATGAGAGGACTGCAAAACCATTGGTCTGTCGCAGCGCCTCCCCTAGCACGAGGCTGCCGGCTACGGCCACGTTGAGCGAGCGCATATCTTGTCGCATGGGGATGCGAACCTTGATGTCGGCGTCGGCTGCTACCGCGTCGGGCACGCCGGCCGACTCGCGGCCGAGCAGCAGGATATCGTCGGGCCGATAGCCGGCGGCATAGGCCGAAACGCTGGCCTTGGTGGTCAGCAGCGCCATCCGCCGGCCTTCGGCCCGACGCCAGGCATCGAAATGGGCGTAGCTGTCATGCTCGGTGAACAGCGCGTGTTCGAGGTAATCGAGGGCCCCGCGGCGGACCGAGCGCGGTGAGAACTGGAAGCCGGTCGGGTGGATGATGTGCACCATGACGCCGAGGCAGGCGCCGAGGCGGAGCAGGGTGCCGGTGTTCTGCGCGATATCGGGTTGGTAGAGGGCCAGATCGATCATCGGGTTTTTCGCACTGGATTTCTTGAGTAAAGCGGTATGGTTTTTGGCGGTTGCTATAGTGTCGCATCGGGGGAAAGTCACCCTGAGTCCGGCTGGACAAGCCCCATTCATAGTGTCAAAAGAACGCCCAAATCACGCGCTGTTGAGGGCGGGGGTTGGCTTTGGCTATGTGGCCTATGCCAACGGGCACCGAGGCGCTGATCAAGACACAACAGACGGAAGCTTACCTTGGCGACGCAATCCAATCTGGCACATCAGGACGACCCCAAACCGGGTCGGCGCGATTTCCTCTATATCGCGGCTGGCGCCGTGGGCGCGGTTGGCGTGGCCGGGGTGACCTGGCCGCTGATCAACCAGCTGAACCCCGATGCCTCCGTGCTGGCGCTGGCAAGCATCGAGTTCGATCTGACCGGTATCGAAGAGGGCCAGTCGGTCACCATCAAGTGGCGCGGCCTGCCGGTGTTCGTGCGTCACCGCACTGCCGCGGAAATCGAGGAGGCCAAGGCCGTCCCGATGTCGGACCTCAAGGACCCGGCGACCGACGAGCAGCGCACCAAGCCGGGCCACGAGCAGTGGCTGATCATGATCGCCAACTGCACCCACCTCGGCTGCATCCCGGTGGGCGATTCCGGCGATTACAACGGCTGGGCCTGCCCCTGCCACGGCTCGCAGTTCGACACTGCCGGCCGTATCCGCAAGGGCCCCGCGCCGACCAACCTCGTGCTGCCGCCCTATGAATTTCTCACCGATACGCTCGTGAAGATCGGTTAAGGGGACTCGAACCAGATGGCTCACGAATCCAGCTACGTCCCCGGTAACGTCGTCGAGAAGTGGATCGACGATCGCCTGCCGATCATCCGGTGGTCCAAAGAACACCTGATGGACTACCCCACCCCGAAGAACCTCAACTACTGGTGGACCTTCGGCGCTATCCTCGCCTTCATGCTCGGCGTGCAGATCGTGACGGGCATCATCCTTGCGATGCACTACACCCCGCATGTGAGCCTCGCCTTCGACTCGGTGGAGCATATCCGCCGCGACGTGAACGGCGGCCGCATCATCCAGGCCGTGCATGCCACGGGCGCCTCGATGTTCTTCGCGGCGGTCTATATCCACATGTTCCGCGGCCTCTATTTCGGCTCGTACAAGGCGCCGCGCGAGATTCTGTGGATCCTCGGCGTGCTGCTGTTCGTCCTGATGGTGACCACGGCCTTCATGGGCTACGTGCTGCCGTGGGGCCAGATGAGCTTCTGGGCGGCCACCGTGATCACCAACATCCTGGGCGCCATTCCGGTGCTCGGCACCCCGATCCTCGAGTTGTTGCGCGGTGGTTTCGCCGTCGACAACGCGACGCTCAACCGCTTCTTCTCGCTGCACTACCTGCTGCCGTTCATCATTGCGGCGGTGGTGGCGCTCCATATCTGGGCGCTGCACGTGCCGGGCAACAACAACCCGATCGGCGTCGAGGTGAAGAACAGCCGCGAGACGGTGCCGTTCCACCCGTATTACACGATGAAGGACCTGTTCGCGGTCATCGTGTTCTGCATTCCGTTCGCCTGGTTCGTGTTCTTCGCGCCGGACATCCTCGGCCACCCCGACAACTACATCATGGCGAACAGCCAGGTGACGCCGGCCCATATCGTGCCCGAATGGTACTTCCTGCCGTTCTACGCGATCCTGCGCGCCATCGACTTCAACATCCTGTTCATCGACTCCA
>JAESFN010001381.1_pt1 | contig 10765 bp, 8 predicted proteins | sample 9269411 | NCBI WGS metagenome assembly JAESFN01 (sample SAMN14505399, study PRJNA617100) | algae metagenome | isolation source: Iphinoe sp. HA4291-MV1 and co-occurring heterotrophs from trail next to... | place: USA: Maunawili Falls, Hawaii | collected 2009-07-25
CACAAGAGCGATCTCGGCCGGAGCGCCGACCAGATCCGCCAGTGCAACGCCTATATCTTCGACAAGTATCGCGTCCTCTACAATCGCTACGGACGGAAGTTCTGCCGGACCCGGCTGTTCCACATGGAGATGCACTCGGCCCGCTTTGCGGCCAACAATGCCGATCACCGCCTCGCCAACGATTACCTGTGGAAGGCGGCCCGGGCGCGGCCGCGGCTCTTTCTCCGCCATCTCCGGCGCAAGGGCTTTCGCCCGTAGCCGGCACACGCGCCCCCTGAAACTCGCCCCGAGCTAACATTGCGTTAGTCACGATCGGAATTGCACGGTCGGGTTGCTTGTCTCGCCATCTGGTCAATTTTACCTATACGGCGTGGGGAACGGCGTCGCCTTGAGAATGCCGGCCCCGCACCGTCCCGGGCTCTCGGGACAGCCGTCGCGGTAGAGGGATTCCGGTGCAGGCATGATGGGGGACACCCCGGAAGGGGCGCCGCCACGACAGTGCGCGAGGTTCGGCGGGCTTGTCCGGGCGTTCCTCGCGGGGTCCCTGCTCGCCGTCTCTCCGGCCGCAGCCCAGGAGACCCTCGTCCTCTACAACTGGGCCAACTACTTCCCGGACGATCTGCTTGCGCGGTTCGAAGGCGAGACCGGCATCAGGGTCGTCACCGAGATTTTCGACACCAACGAAGCCATGCTCGCCAATGTCGAGACCGGGGTCGGCAACTACGACGTCATCGTCCCGTCGGACTACATGGTCAAGATCATGATCGACCGGGGGCTGCTCCAGCCCGTCCATGCCCGGGACATGGAAAACTTCAAATACGTCAAGCGCCCCTACGACAGCCCCTGGTACGACCCGGGCCGCCAGTATTCGGTCCCCAACATGCAGGGGACCAGCGGCTTCGTCTATGACGAGCGCCAGGTCGAGGGTGGAAAGCTGGAGGAGAGCTGGCGCGAGTTCTTCGAGCCGCGCCCCGAGCTGATCGGAAAGGTGATCGCGCTCGACGATCAGCGCGAGCTCTATCTCGCGGCGGCTTATTACCTCGGCATCGATCCCTGCACCGAAGATGCCGACGAGGCCAAGCGGATCCTCGACCTCCTTGCCGCGCAGAAGCCCAAGCTCGCCTACTACACCACCGGCACCAACCCCAACCTCGCCGACCCGCTCCAGACGGTCATCGACGAGATGAATGCGGGCCTGCTGGCACTCGGCGAGACCTGGGACGGCGAGGGACGGCGGTTGAAGCGGCTCGTGCCGACGTCGACCTATGTCGTGCCGGCGGAGGGGACCGCCTTCTGGCAGGACGCCTATGTCATCCCCTACAGCGCCTGGAACCCCGACAACGCGCGGATCTTTCTCAACTGGATCATGCGTCCGGAGAACATCGCCGCCGTCAGCAACTATAGCGGCTACACCAACGCCATCGTCGGCGCCGAAGCCTTCATGGAACCGGGCCTGGCTGCCGATCAGGCCAATGGCCTCTCGCCCGAGTTTCAGGCGCGGCTCCGGCCGGTCCAGTCCTGTTCCGAAGCGGCGATGGAACTCAATGCGCGGGTGTGGTCCCGGCTGTGGCAACGCACGGTGAAGTGATGCGCCGCAACCCCGGCATGGCCGGCTCGGCATCCCCGCTCCCCTCGCGGTCGGGCAAGGCTTCTCTTCTTGCTTTCACTGCGACCGGTTCTCCAGTAACTTCGGAGCCGTGTCCGCAAGAGCCGGCGGCCACGGCTGTAGAAATCACCGCCCACCGTCACGGGCCGGGTGGAATTTCTTCGGCGTCACTGTATTCAGCGCAGCGAATGCTACCGCCGATATATCGTATGGCTCGTGTATTTCCTGCCGGTTGCTTCGTTGGCGGCATCGTCTTGCCGATAGCGCCACGATGAGCCTCTCCCTCCCGCCGGCCACCGCCGACCCGACCCCGTCTGTGGGGGCCCCCCCCGCCGGCGGGGCGGACGCTGCCGCCCCGGCCGGGACCGGCCCCCCTTCGGGCGGGAAGGTGAAGCTGTGGCTGACGATCCCGCTTCTCGTCATCGCTGCGGCGGTGGTCACCGGCCTCGCCGTGGCGCTGGCCGACTACACCCAGGCGTCACGCGCCCTCCGCAGTGCCGCCGAGGACAAGCTCCTCGCCCTTCTTCAGGCGCGCACGATCGCGATCTCCGATTACCTCACCTCGATCCAGCGCGATCTCCGCCAGGAGGCGACGGACCCCCTGGTGATGGAAGCAATCGCCCGCTTCACCGAGGCGCGCGCCGCCTTCGGGCCATCCGCCGAGCAGGAGCTCCACCGGCTCTATGTCGGCGAGAACCCCTATCCGGCCCAGTCGCGGAACCGGCTCGACGATCCGGGCGACGGCTCGCAATACAGTGCCGTCCATGCCCGCTTCCACCCCCGCTTCCGCGATTTCGCCGAGCGCTACGGCTATCGCGACATGCTGCTCGTCAACCTCGACGGCCATGTCGTCTATTCGGTGCGGAAGCAGGACGATTTCGCGAGCGAGCTCCAGGAACGGGATGGCGACGGCCTCTATACCGCGTTCCGACGGGCGGTCGCCAATGCCCAGAGCGGCAAGGAGGTCTTCGTCGACTTCGCGCCCTATGAGCCGGCCGGCGGCGAGCCCACGGGCTTCGTCGCCATGACCGTGTTCGACGGCGACCGCATGCCGATCGGCGTGATCGCCCTCGGCATGCCGGTCGACCGCATCAATCGCGTCATGCAGGTCGCCGCCGGCCTCGGGCTGACCGGCGAGACGCTGATCGTCGGCCAGGATCTTCTCCTGCGCAGCGCCTCCCGGCTCGACAGCCGCTCGACCATCCTCCAGCAGCGGGTCGATATCGACGCCATCAAGGAAGCCTTCACCGGCGTATCCGGGCTGTCGGTGAGCAGCGAGCGCGACGACGACGGTAGCGTCACCGATGTCCTCGTCGCCGCTCTCCCGCTCGATTTTCTCGGCACGCGCTGGGTGATCGCCGCCAAGGCCGACCTCGACGAGGTCAACGCGCCGGTGGCCGGCATCGGCCAGCGCGCCCTGATCAACGGCGCCATCATCGCGCTCGCCGTCGCCATGATCGGCTTCGTCATCACCCGCTTCGTGGTGGTGAGGCCGCTCACCGCGGTGGTCAACGCTATCGGCGCGCTCACCGGCGGCGACCGCGATGCGCCGCTCCGCCTCCCCAGCCGCGGCGACGAGATCGGCGACGTCTCGCGGGCGCTTGTGCTGTTCCGCGACAGCCTGATCGAGCGCGACCGGCTGGCGGAGGAGAACCAGCGCGAGGCGCTGCTCGCCGAGGCCGGTCGCCGCTTCCGCGCCATCGCCGAGGCCAACCCCGTCGCGGTCCTCGTCGCCGACCGCAGCGATGGCACCATCCGCTATGCCAATCCCATGGCCCGCAGCCTGCTCGGGCTCCGGCGGGTCGAGCCGCCCGAGGCGAAGGTCACCGCCTTCCTGGCCGATGCGGCGGAGTTCCCGGCGCTGGTCGAGGCAAGCGACCGCGAGCGGACCGACACCCAGGAGAGCCGGCTGCTCCGGCCGGACGGCAGCGAGGTGCCCGTCGCCATCTCCGCCCGGGCGCTCGACTATGACGGGCGACCGAGCCTCGTGCTCGGGCTCCTCGACCTCAGCGAGAAGCGGGCGGCCGAGTCGGAGATCGAGCGCCAGCGCGAAATGATCTACCAGAGCGAGAAGCTTGGCGCGCTCGGCGCCCTTCTCGCCGGCGTCGCCCACGAGCTCAACAATCCGCTCTCGGTCGTCGTCGCCCAGGCGACGCTGCTCCAGGAGCTTGCCACCGACCAGAAGACCGCGGCGCGCGGCGAGAAGATCCGGCTCGCCGCCGAGCGCTGCGCGAGGATCGTCAGGACCTTCCTCGCCATGGCGCGGCAGAAGCCTCCGGCGCGCTCCGCCGTCGACCTCAACCAGGTCATCGACGCCGCGGTCGAGCTGCTCGGCTACAGCCTGCGGACGGCCGGCGTCGAAATTCGCAGCGACCTCGACCGCACCATTCCGGCGATCTGGGCCGATCCCGACCAGATCAGCCAGGTTCTCATCAATCTCATCGTCAACGCCCAGCAGGCGCTGGCCGAAACCGCGGGCGAGCGGGTTCTGACCATCTCCACCCGCCTCGACCATCGCGACGACGTCATCCGGCTGGTGGTCAGCGACAGCGGCCCGGGAGTGCCGATGGCGATCCGGTCGCGGATCTTCGAGCCCTTCTTCACCACCAAGCCCGTGGGCATGGGCACCGGCATCGGCCTCTCGGTCTGCCACGGCGTGGTCACCGCCCATGGCGGCACGATCACCGTCGGCGATGCGCCGGGCGGCGGGGCGGTATTCGAGATCCGGCTGCCGGCGACACGGGTGGCCGAGGCGACCGCCGAGGCCACCCAGGCGCCGAGCCTGCCGGCGCCGGACAGCCGGGTGCTCGTCGTCGACGACGAGCCGGCCGTGGCCGAGGCGCTGTCCGATATCCTCCGCCATGCCGGCTACGGCATCGACATCGCCGAGAACGGCGAGGCCGGGCTCGCCCGCGTCCGCAGCGGGCGCTACGACGTGATCTTCAGCGACGTCCACATGCCGGATATGGACGGCATCGCCTTCTATCGAAGGCTTCGCGAGATGCAGCCCGAGCTGGCCGACCGGCTGGTGCTGGTCACCGGCGACATGCTCGGCATCGGCATCCGCAGCTTCATCGAGGAGACCGGCCTGCCGTTCCTCGAGAAGCCCTTCATGCCGGCCGAGGTGCGCCGGCTGGCCGCCGTGACCGCGGCCGGAAAGACGCGAAACGAGGCCGCGGCCTGAGACTGCGCCGGCACGGAAATCCCGCTTCGGCGACCCCTGTCAGAGCCGCATTCGATTGCCACGCTGCACGGCCTCCGATATCCTTTTTCCTGATGGCACGCTCCGAAAGACCGTGTCGGCGATAACGAAAAGTTCCAAGGGAGGCACTCAGGACATGATGAAGAAGCATGCTTTCGGCGCGCTCGCAGCCGCCGCCGTCGCCCTCGGCGCCAGTGGCGCCATGGCGCAGGAGAAGATCAAGATCGGATTCCTCCCCGGCGTGGTGGATCCGTTCTACCAGGTGATGGAAATCGGCGTGAACAAGGCCGCCGCCGATCTCGGGGTCGAGGTGGTCACCCAGATCCCGCCGACCTGGGGCGTGGAGGTGCAGACCCCGATCCTCGACGCGCTGATCGCCCGCGGCGATCTCGACTACATCATCACCGCCCCGACCGATAAGGACCAGATGGTCGGCCCGCTCCAGGCCGCGGTCGATGCCGGCATCAAGGTCATCACCGTCGACACCTTCCTCGGCGATGGCGACTATGCCGCGGGTCCGGTCAAGTTCCCGCTCAGCTACATCGGCTCCGACAACGTCGAGGGCGGCCGCATCTCGGCGCGCGGTCTCGCCGCGGCGATCGGCGGCAAGGGCAAGGTCTACATCAACTCGACCAATCCGAATGTCAGCTCGGTCGAGGGCCGCGCCGTCGGCTTCCAGGAGGTGATGAAGAACGAGTTCCCGGACATCGAGGTGGTCGGCCTCGACTTCAACCTCGACGACCAGAACACCGCGACCACCCAGACGGCGGCCGTGCTCCAGCGCGTGCCCGATCTCGCCGGCGTGTTCGGCACCAACGTGTTCAGCGCCCAGGGCGCCGGCACGGCGGTGGTCAATGCCGGCCTCGGCGGCCAGGTCCAGGTCGTCGCCTATGATGCGACGCAGTTCGCCATCGAGATGCTCAACGCCGGCACGGTCAGCCTCGTCCTCGCCCAGAAGCCGTTCGACATGGGCTACCTCGCCGTCGCCTTCGCCGCTGCCGACGCCGCCGGCGTCACCAGCCTGCCGAAGCGGGTCGAGACCGGCTTCGCCATCATCGACAAGAACAACGTCACCGACCCCGAGGTGGCGCGGTTCATCTACCAGGTCCCGAACTAGGACGGGACTTGCGGCCTCACGCCGGGCGGAGGCAGACCCTCCGCCCGGATTTTCGTTTGGAGACCGAGCGGGGGCGACCGCGTGGCTGATTCCGACACACGTCTTGCCGAACGCATGGGCGGCGACGCCGCGGGCGTGAAGCGGCCGTTCCAGCGCTTCATCCTCACGGTGAGCCGGCTGTGGGCCTGGGTGTTCCTCGGCCTGCTCATTGCCTTCTTCGTCGTCTCTATATCGCTGACCAGCGGCGGCACCGTCACGTTCCTCACGCTCCGCAATTCGCAGAACATCCTCGTCGCCATCACGCCGGTCCTGCTTCTCGGCCTCGGGCAGACCTTCGTCATCATCGCCGCCGGCATCGATCTCTCGGTCGGCTGGGTGATGAGCCTCGCCTCGGTCCTTTCCGCGCTCGCCATCCGCGGCACGTTCAATGCCGGCGCGCCGCTCTTCCTTGCCGCCATCGCCGGCTTCCTCGCCGCGGTCGGCGGCGCGGCAGTGGTCGGGCTGTTCAACGGCGTGATCATCGCCAAGCTCAAGGTGCCGGCCTTCATCGTCACCCTCGGCAGCGGCTTCATCGTCCGCGGCATATCGCTCCTCATGTCCGAGAACACCACCGTCATCGGCCTGCCGCCGGGCATCCGCGACTACGGCAACAATGCCCTCCTCTACTACCTCCACGGCGAAGGCGGCGGCTTCTACCTGCTCGACCGGCCGGAACTGACCGGCGAGGCGCTTCGCCGCCTGGACCCGATCTTCCCGTGGCCGGTGGTGATCACCGCCATCGTCGTCGCCCTCGCGATCTTCACCCTCCGCAAGACCCAGTTCGGCCGCCACACCTATGCCATCGGCGGCAACATGGAGGCGGCGCGCCGCACCGGCATCAACGTCGATCGCCACATCATCATGCTCTACATCCTCTCGGCGTCGACCGCCGGCATCGCCGGGTTCCTGTCGACGCTGCGCTTCACCGCCGGGTCCGCGGTGATCGGCGACGCGCTCCTCCTCCAGTCGATCGCGGCGGTGATCATCGGCGGCGTCAGCCTGTTCGGCGGCGCCGGCACGGTCATCGGCACGGTGATCGGCGCGCTCATCATCGCCGTGCTCACCACCGGCCTCGTCATGCTCAACGTCGAGGCCTTCTGGCAGTTCATCGTCGTCGGCTCGGTGGTGATCATCGCCGTGCTCATCGACCAGTCGCGCGACCTGATCATCGGTCGCGGCAAGTCGGGGTGAGCGCGATGGCTGATCCGATCCTCTCCGTCCGCCATCTCACCAAGCGCTTCGGCGGCCTCGTTGCCGTCAACGGCGTGAGCTGGGACGTCTATCCCGGCGAGGTCGTCGCGCTCCTCGGCGACAACGGCGCCGGCAAGTCGACGCTGATCAAGTGCATTTCGGGCGTCTACCAGCCCGACGACGGCGAGGTCTTCTTCCGCGGCCAGCGCACCCGCTTCACGCGGCCGCTCGACGCGCTCGAGAACGGCATCGAGACCATCTACCAGGACCTCGCCCTCGCCCAGAATCTCGACGTGCCGGCCAACATCTTCCTCGGCCGCGAGGCCAAGCTCCGCTACTTCGGCGGACTGGTGAAGATGCTCGACGAGAAGAAGATGCTGAAGGAATCGAAGACCGCGCTCGATTCCCTCCACATCCACTTCCCCAACCTGTCGCAGCCGATCGAGAGCCTCTCCGGCGGCCAGCGCCAGGCGGTCGCCATCGCCCGCGCCGTCTACTGGGATGCGCGGCTGATGATCATGGACGAGCCGACCAACAATCTCGGCGTCCCCGAGCAGCACAAGGTGCTGGAGCTGATCCGCCGGCTCCGCGACAAGGGCGTGCCGGTGATCCTCATCACCCACACGCTGCCCGACGTGTTCGCCGTGTCCGACCGGCTGATGGTGATGCACCGCGGCCGGAAGGTCACCGAGAAGAAGACCGCCGACACCAGCACCGAGGAACTGGTGCAATACATGGTCGGCGCCCGCGACGACACGCGGGTTGAACAAGGCTGATTCCGACATGACTGCAGGCAAGGCCGTATCGGGCCCGAAGTGGACCACACTGCCCTATCACCGCCGCTGGCTGATCGAGGAGGCCGAGGGGCTGCTCGCCTTCTTCGAGGCCGCAAGCCTCGATCCGCAAGGCGGCTTCTTCGACCTCGACGATGCCGGCCGACCGATCGCCGCGGCGACGGTGCGCGAGATCCACGTCACCACCCGCACCGTCCACTGCTTCGCCATCGCCCGCCTGATGGGTCGCCCCGGCGCCGACCGCTTCATCGACCACGGCATGGAGTTCCTCTGGAAGGCGCACCGCGACACGGTGCATGGCGGCTATGTCTGGGGCGTCGGCGGCGACGACCGCAAGCAGGCCTATGGCCATGCCTTCGTGCTGCTCGCGGCGTCGAGCGCGAAGCTCGTCGGCCACCCCGACGCCGACCGCCTCCTCGCCGATGTGACCGAGATTCTGAAGACGCGGTTCTTCGATACCGCCGTCGGCGCCTCGCGCGAGGAGTTCGCCCGCGACTGGTCGCCGATCAGCCGGTATCGCGGCCAGAACTCCAACATGCACCTCACCGAGGCGACCATGGCCGCCTACGAGGCGACGGGCGAGCGCCTGTATCTCGACTGGGCCGAGTCGATCGCCGGCCACATCATCCGCCGGAGCGCACCCGACGCCGGCTGGATGGTCCCCGAGCATTTCGACGAGGACTGGCGGCTCATCCGCGACTTCGAGGACGGCAAGGTCTTCCGTCCCTATGGGCTCTGCCCCGGCCATTCGCTAGAATGGACGCGGCTGCTCCTCCAGCTCTGGGAACTCGGCGGACGGCGCCTCGACTGGCTGCCCGAGGCGGCGCGCGCGCTGTTCGACCGCGCCACGTCGGCCGGGTGGAATGCCGCCCGCGGCGGCTTCTTCTACACCCTCGGCTGGGACGGCGCGCCGCACCATCGCAACCTTCTCTGGTGGCCCGTGGCCGAGGGGGTCGGCGCCGCCGCCTTCCTCAATCAGATCGACGGCGCCGCCCGGTACGAGGAATGGTACCGCCGCATCTGGGACTTCATCGCCGGCCGGCTCATCGACCGCGAGCACGGCGGCTGGCGCACCGAGCCGGTCGACCCGACCGGCGGGATCGCGCCGCTCTTCTCCGGCAAGCCCGACCTCTACCACGCCCTCCAGGCGTGCCTGATCCCGCTGCTCCCCGCCACCGGGTCGATCACCCGTGGGCTCGTCACCGGCGGCCTTACGTCGATCTAGGTCGGGCCGGGGCCGCGAGGCGGCTCGTAGTCCAGCTCGCGCTGGATGTCGTCGCCGACGAAGCCGATCGCCTCGGCCTGGGTCACGCCGGGCAGCACCGCCACGTCGTAGAGCTCCTCGATCGTGTGCTCGAAGCGGAGCCACTCGACGACGGTGCCGGTGTCGATGTCGACCACCAGCAGCCCCGAGCGCGGCACCGCGTCCTTCTCCGCCAGCCGCTCGTCGAGCTTCAGCCCGGCGAAGGTCTGGTTGTGCCGCGGGCGGGACAGGCCGATCACCGCATGCCGGCCGATGAAGGCGAGGCCGCGCGCATAGCCCGGACAGAAGCAGACCGGGGTGAAGGCGCCGGTGGAGGGGTCGATCGTGCCGAACTCGCCCTCGCCCGAATTGAGCACCCACAGCCGTCCGTCATAGAGCCGCGGCGAGTGCGGCATCGACAGGCCGGTTGCGACCTTCTCCCCGCTCGCCACGTCGATGATCACGCCGCCGTCGCGCCGCCGCTCGCGCCAGCCGTCGGCGACGTCGGACGAGCTGACCGCGGAGACGAAGGCCGGCCGCTCGCCATCCATGGCGAGGCCGTTGAGGTGGCAGCGGTCCTCCGGGGCGAGCGCCGATATGAATTTCGGCCGCCACACCGGACGGAAGCTCGCCCGGTCGCTGATCGTCGCAAGGCACGAGAACAGCGTGTTGACGAACACCGGCTGGCGCACCCCGTCGATGCTGGCGATGCCGATGTCGTGGATGTCGGTCCGGCCGGTGACGCGCCCCTCCCGCGGAACGAATTTCCGGTCGGCGCCGCTTGGCGTCCGTGCTCCCGGCCGGAGCGCGTTCTCGAAGCGCCAGAGCGTCCACAGGCCGCTGGTCCACAGCGTCTGGCCGTCGGTCCACAGGCCCTGACACTGCTCGATCATCCGCTCATGCGCCCGCACGCCGCCGTCGGGCTTCCTCCCGATGAAGAAGAGCCGCCCGGCCTGGTAGGTGGTGAGCGCAATGCAGACGTCGGCCCTTGCCAGCCACTCGGCGAAGCGGGTCGAGAGCAGGAGGAGCGGCCCTTTGGCGGGCGGGGCCGGCTTTCTCGGGGTGGCCATGTTCAGCGTTATCCGGGAGGTTTGGCGCGGATCGGATCGGTGCAGGGCATCGGCGGCCCGGACCGGGCTTCAGGCGCGCACGCCGATGCCGGCATCGCGCCCGTGCCTGAGGGCATGGACCAGGAACCCGACCCCCTGGGTGATGGCGCCGCAGAGCGCGGCCTCGGCGACAATCGACGCGGCCTCCCTGTCTTCGCCGATCCGCAGCCCGAAATCCAGCGCGACGATGAGCGTCGTCGCCGCCAGCACCAGTCCCATCCGGAACCGCAGCCCGAGCGCCAGGCCTGTCGCGAGCGCGAACAGGATCATGTCTGCCCCCAAGAGACACTCCGCCCCGGCCAGCCCCCTGGCCGAAAACCTCTCCGCAGACGTTCATTCTGGCCTCAATCCGCAAATGGGACAACCGCAAATCACGCCGACGGCCAATCGGCGCACCGGCCGGAAAGGAGCGGCCGCCGGCTCCGAGCCAAGAGCCGGCGGCCTCAGGGGGCCTCGAGCCGTGG
>JAESFN010001382.1_pt1 | contig 10755 bp, 5 predicted proteins | sample 9269411 | NCBI WGS metagenome assembly JAESFN01 (sample SAMN14505399, study PRJNA617100) | algae metagenome | isolation source: Iphinoe sp. HA4291-MV1 and co-occurring heterotrophs from trail next to... | place: USA: Maunawili Falls, Hawaii | collected 2009-07-25
GGCATTGCGCTCTTTCCATCGGTCCGAAGTTCGTTGCGAAAGACGATGACAAACCGATAGGGCGCCAATTCCACCCCTAACGGGGCGGCGGCGCCTCTCATTGCAGCGGACCACCCAGCGTTGGCCGGGCGTTCATGCGCACGAAGATTTGTCGTCGTCTCTTGCCTTTGGCGATGTGTTTGAAGTCCCTGGATGCCCGCACAAGGTGGCAGATACCCGCGTGAACTTCACGACCGACCGCTAAGGTTGCGCCTCTATATGGGCAGTGAGTCCCCCCGTCAAGGATTCTTTGCAGCGGAACCTGATGCTCACGCAGCCGGAAATCCGGGGAATTTCCATCCAACAGGGGGATGGGGTCGGGAGGCAGGGCTAATCTGACCCGAACGCATGGCTGACGCCAGATTGGGCGAGCAGTTTTCCTCGACTTTCGGGGATTCGCGTAGCGATCCCCTGCCCCGCATTGGCCGGCTTGCCGCAAAGGTGTAACAGTCGGCCGCAGCCCGAGCCGGAGGACCATATGATGACGCCTGGACGCCTGATCGCCGCCGCGGTTCTGGGCACTCTCGCCAGCGGCCCAGCACTCGCGCAGAACGTCATCGACGGCTCGGCGGTCGACGAGATCGTAACCATTGCCAAGGGCTATGGCGCGGCAACGCTCGAGAGCCAGGGTGATGGCAACCCGCGCATATCGGGCAACATCAAGGGCGTGCCGTATTACGTCTTCTTCATGAACTGCACCGACCAGGCAGCATGCGAAGACATCAACTTCTATGCCGGTTTCGCCAACCTCAAGCCGACCATGGATGCGCTCAACGCCTGGAATCGCGACAAGCGCTTCGGCAATGCCTACCTCGATGCCGATCTCGACGCGGCCATCGAGTATGACGTGAACCTCGAGTATGGCGTTACCCGCGAGAATCTCGACGCGGCGTTCGGGGTGTGGTCGGTGCTGCTCGAACAATACACCGAGTATGTCGGGTACAAGCCGGCTCCCTAAGCCTGCCTTGCGTTTCCCCTGGCCTCAGTCGAGGATCATCACCGCAAAGCCGTCATAGCCCTTGGCGTCGACGGTCTGCAGCGCCGTGGCCGAGAGCCGCGGGTTGGCAGCGATCAGCTCGAACGCACCACGGCTGCCGAGCACGTTGGGGTCGCGGCTGTCCGCATTGGCCACTTGGCCGTCGCGCACCACATTGTCGAGCACGATGACCGTACCCTGCCGGCCGAGCTTGATGGCCCAGTCGAGGTAGACGGTGTTGTTCGGCTTATCGGCGTCGATGAAGACGAAGTCGAACGGCTCCGGCGACTCGGCCGCCAGCACCGGCAGCGTCTCCGCGGCGGCGCCGACGCGAACTTCGATGCGGCCGGCGTACCCTGCCCGCGCGATGTTCCGTCGGGCCACCTCGGCATGATGCGGATCGTACTCGAGCGTGACGATCGAACCATCCGCCGGAAGCGCCTTGGCCATCCAGATCGTCGAGTAGGCACCGAGCGTGCCGACTTCGAGGATGCGCTTGGCGCCACGCATCCGCACCAGCAGGTGCAGGAACTTGCCCTGCGCCGCCGACACGTCGATGGGGCGCAAGCCGCCCGCCGCGTTGGCCTTCAGGGCGTCGGCAAGCGCCGCGTCCTCGTCAACCAACCGGTCGACAATGTAGTCGTCTACCCGGGCCCACAGCGCTTCGCTCATCATTGCCTCCGTTGCCGGCGAAGCTTCTGAGCCCGTGACGTGACGGTTAGGTGACGCCGACAATAAGAAAGGGCCCAATGCTGGGCCCTTCTCGATGCTTCAAGGCTACGGCCGGATCGCTCAGGCGTCAATCCGCAGAAGCTGCGCGCACCGCGGTCTTCGGCATTGTGAGGTGCTGAGGGGCCGACTAGTCATGTGGCCGCGACGGCGCGTGCCGTCGATTGGCAAGCCAGGCGCGACCATGTCGAACGCAGTAGCCAGCCGCCACAGCTGGAGATCGACATGACGCCAATCACCCCACGAGGGATCGAGATCAACATCGCCGCGGCCCGGCCGCTCGACGCCATCGCCGTAGCCCGAACGATGCTGCGCTCGGCGCGAACCACCTCGCTCGCAACGCTGGATCCGAGTGGCTATCCCTATTGCACGGTCACCAATATCGCGACCGATGAAGCGGGGGTGCCGTATTTCTTCACGGCGCTGCTGTCATTGCATGCACGAAACATCGAGCGCGACCAGCGCATCTCGATCACCGTGGCTGACATGGAAAAGGACGTGATGACGACGCCGCGGTTGTCCCTGGTGGGCAGAGCCGAAAGGGTGCCACCGGATGAGTTCGACCGTCTCGGCGAGCGGTATGTCGCACGTTTTCCAAAGGCCAAGCTCTATCTCGGGTTGCCGGACGCCCTGCTCTATCGGATCCGCGTCGAGGCCGTACAGCTGAACGGCGGACCGGCGCAGAATGCCAATGACGTGCAGCCCACCGACCTGGTTGGTGACCTCGCCGGTGCCGCCTGATCTGCAGGCAGAATACAAGAAAGGGCCCCAACGGGCCCTTTCGAACATCTGGTCGCGCGCTGACGATTTCCGCCGTCAGAACCTCACTCCGCCTTCAGGAAGTCGGCGACGTCGAGCAGCATGAACTCGTTGTCGTCGGCACGGCCCTGCTGGCGCCCCACCGAGTAGGGATAGTTGTTGTCGTTGGCGACCACGATGGTGGTCGGATCAACCAGGTCGACATCCTCGATGGTCTCGAACGGGAAGGTGAACACGCCGTTCTCGGTGCCGCGCGGCGCGATGCCGTTCGGGTCCTTGATGGCGAGCAGGTCGATATAGGCGAGCTTCTGCAGCACGCCGTTGACGTCGGCCTTGTTGAGATCGACCAGGTAGATGCGCTTCATCATGGCCGGCTTGTCGGCCCAGCTGCCGCCCGAACCCTGGTCGCGCTCGATGATCAGCGCGCGATGGTCGTCGATCATGTTGAAATCGCCGATCGAGTTCGGAGCATCGTCCAGCGGATAGTAGCGGACCTTGTCGCCCCAGCTGTTGGTATCGAGGTGGAACTCCAGCATGCGGATCGCCGGCTTGCCGTCGACCACTTCCATGGCGCCGGCCTTCTCGTCGAAGAAGGTCTTCTCCAGCAGCGGGTAGAGCGTCTTGCCGTCGGCCGACTGGGCCATGCCCTCGTAGCCGCCCGAGCGCTGGGTGTTGACGCCGGCGAGCGGGGTACCCGGATTGGGGGTGACGACGGTCTGGTTGTCGGGCGACTTGTAGTCGACATCGCCGACCTTGGTGGCCACGACCTTGAGCACCGTGCCATCGGCCGCGACGTTGATCAGCCAGGGGCCGAACTCGTCACCGAGCCAATAGCTGTCACCCACGGGCTGGATCGACTCGATGTCGAAGTCCGAACCGGTCAGGTAGCGCTCCTTGCTGGCCTCGTTGACGATGCGGAACGGCACGACGCCATTGGGGTCCTTGAGGAAGGTGGTCTTTTCCACCCCGACCCGACCATCGGCCCAGTCGAGCTTCAGTTCGTGGAACATCAGCAGCGAGTCGGTGGAGGTGAGCTTGGAGCCGAAGCCATTGTCGGTCAGCACCAGGAAGCGATCATCGCCGAGCGACCGAATACCGGAGAAGCCCTGGATCGCCTGCCCGGCATAGGGGCGCGACAGGCCGGTCTTCGGATCGTGGATCGAGTAGAGCGTCTCGGTCTTTGGACCGTTGGTGAAGCGGCCCGACAGGTTGAAATAGGCGGGGGCATCGGCCGGAGCCGGCGTAAAGGACTGGGCCGGAAGCTCGGCATGCGCCTTGAGCACGGCATCGAACCGCTTGGGGGCGGTGTCCTGGGCGACGGCGGCGCTGGCGAGCGCAACAAGGCTGACGCCGGCGATAAGGGCTTTGCGCAACATGAAATGCTCCTTTGGGTTGCGCGCCCCACCTACTGATGGCGTGTGTCGCCTGCCTCACAGAGCGGTTGCAGATTTGCGTCGGTCGGATGACGGAAATGAGAAAGGGCCCCGAGGGGCCCTTTCGTTCGTTCTGCGCTGTAGCTGCCGATTACTCGGCCGGCTCCACCGGGGTCGGGGTCGGCGCCGGGATGGCGGCGGTCTCGGCCTGGCGGCGGCGCTCGTCGAGGATCATGTCGTCGCGACGGGTCGCGATCGCCTTGGCCTTGGTGATGCCGGCGCCGGTACCGGCCGGGATCAGGCGGCCGACGATGACGTTCTCCTTGAGACCTTCGAGCAGGTCGGCCTTGCCGGAAACAGCCGCCTCGGTGAGGACACGGGTGGTTTCCTGGAAGGACGCGGCCGACACGAACGAGCGGGTCTGCAACGAGGCCTTGGTGATGCCGAGCAGCACCGGGTTGGCAGTCGCCGGCTTCTTGCCATCGGCCACCAGCTGATCGTTGAGCTCGTCGAAGTCCAGCTTGTCGAGCTGCTCGTCCTTGAGCATCCCACTGTCACCCGGGTTCACGATCTCGACCTTCTGCAGCATCTGGCGAACGATCACCTCGATGTGCTTGTCGTTGATCAGCACGCCCTGGAGCCGATAGACCTCCTGGATCTCATTGACGAGGTAGCGAGCAAGCTCTTCCACGCCCTTGATGGCCAGGATGTCGTGCGGTGCCGGGTTGCCGTCGAGGATGTATTCACCCTTCTCGATGGTGTCGCCTTCCTGGAGGTGGAACGGCTTACCCTTCGGGATCAGGTACTCGACAGCCTCGGCGCCCTCTTCGGCCGCCTCGATGATAATCCGGCGCTTGTTCTTGTAGTCGCGACCGAATTTGATCGTGCCGGTGATCTCCGCGATGATCGCGTGATCCTTGGGACGACGTGCCTCGAACAGCTCGGCCACACGCGGCAGACCGCCGGTGATGTCCTTGGTCTTGGCGCTTTCCAGCGGGATACGCGCCAGCACGTCACCCGGCGACACCTTCTCCCCCGGCTCGACCGCGATGACCGCGTCGACGGAGAGCAGGTACCGGGCTTCGCCACCACGATCCAGTTTAACGACGGTATCGCCGCGCTTGACCGTGAGGGCCGGCTTCAGCGCATCGTTACGCTGGCTGCCGCGCCAATCCATGACGACACGCTTGGTGAAGCCGGTGGTCTCGTCGGTGTTTTCCGCAACGGACGCACCATCCACGAGGTCCTCGAAGCCAACTTCGCCTTCGACTTCCGCGAGGATCGGACGGGTGTACGGATCCCATTCGGCGATACGCTGGCCGCGCTTGACCTCGGCACCATCGTCCACGCGGAGCTTGGCACCATAAGTCACGCGGTGCGTGGCCCGGTCCTTGCCCTCGGGATCGAGGATGGCGATGGTGACGTTACGGCCCATGGCGATCAGCTGACCGCCCGAGACCTTGGCGACGTTGCGGTTGCGGATCTCGATCTTGCCTTCGGCACCAGCCTCGAGGAAGGACGAGTCAACCACCTGTGCCGTGCCACCGATGTGGAACGTGCGCATGGTGAGCTGGGTACCCGGCTCGCCGATCGACTGAGCGGCGATAACGCCGACAGCTTCACCGATGTTGACCGGAGTACCACGAGCAAGATCGCGACCGTAGCACGCAGCGCAGCAGCCCTGGCGGAGATCGCAGGTCAGCGGCGAACGGATGCGCATCGACTGGACCTTGTAGCTCTCGATGAGCTCCACGTCCTTTTCGGTGAGCAGCGTGCCCTTGGGAACGATCATCTCGCCGTTCTCGGGATTCACCACATCGTCAGCCGTGGTGCGGCCGAGAATGCGCTGACCCAGCGAAGCCACGACCTGGCCCGCATCGACGATCGGCTCCATGGTGAGGCCGCGTTCGGTGCCGCAGTCGAGTTCGGTGATGATCGAGTCCTGCGCCACGTCGACGAGACGACGGGTCAGGTAACCCGAGTTCGCGGTCTTCAGCGCGGTGTCCGCGAGGCCCTTACGAGCACCGTGGGTCGAGTTGAAGTACTCGAGAACGTTCAGGCCTTCCTTGAAGTTGGCCGTGATCGGGGTCTCGATGATCGAGCCGTCCGGACGCGCCATCAGGCCGCGCATACCAGCAAGCTGCTTCATCTGCGCCGGCGAACCGCGGGCGCCGGAGTGGCTCATCATGTAAACCGAGTTGATCGGCTTCTGACGACCCGTCTCCTTGTCGAACTGAACGGCAGCGATGCCCTTCATCATTTCCTCGGCCACGCGGTCACCGCACTTGGCCCAGGCGTCCACCACCTTGTTGTACTTCTCGCCCTGAGTGATCAGGCCGTCGTTGTACTGCTGCTCGAACTCTTCGACCTGCTTACGGGTGGCCTCGACGAGCGTGTACTTCGAGGCCGGGATCACCATGTCGTCCTTGCCGAACGAGATGCCGGCGCGGGCAGCGTGCTTGAAGCCGAGATCCATGATGCGGTCGCAGAAAATGACCGTCTCCTTCTGACCGCAACCGCGATACACGGTGTCGATCATCTTGGAGATCATCTTCTTGGTCATCAGCTGGTTGGCCGTCGCATACGGCACCGCCGGATGCTTCGGCAGCAGCTTGCCCAGGATCATGCGGCCCGGAGTGGTCTCGACGATCTCGGTCGTGCGGTTGCCCTCGGCGTCATAGACGTCGACACGACCCTTGATCTTGGAATGCATGGTCACCACGCCGGAAGCCAGCGCGTGCTCCAGCTCGCCCATGTCCGAGAAGGCCATGCCCTGCCCCGGCTCGCCCTCGTTCATGAGGGAGAGGTGGTAGAGGCCCAGCACGATGTCCTGGCTCGGCACGATGATCGGCTGGCCGTTGGCCGGGTGCAGGATGTTGTTGGTCGACATCATCAGCACGCGGGCTTCGAGCTGCGCCTCGAGCGAGAGCGGCACGTGCACGGCCATCTGGTCACCGTCGAAGTCGGCGTTGAACGCCGCGCAGACGAGCGGATGCAGCTGGATGGCCTTGCCTTCGATCAGGTGCGGCTCGAACGCCTGGATGCCCAGACGGTGAAGGGTCGGAGCGCGGTTCAAGAGAACCGGGTGCTCGCGGATCACTTCATCGAGGATATCCCAGACCTCGGGCTTCTCCTTTTCCACGAGCTTCTTGGCCTGCTTCACCGTCGACGAGAGGCCCTTGGCCTCCAGACGCGAATAGATGAAGGGCTTGAACAGCTCGAGCGCCATCTTCTTGGGCAGGCCGCACTGGTGGAGCTTCAGCTCCGGACCCACGGTGATCACCGAACGGCCGGAATAGTCCACGCGCTTGCCGAGCAGGTTCTGACGGAACCGGCCCTGCTTGCCCTTGAGCATATCGCTGAGCGACTTCAGCGGACGCTTGTTCGCACCGGTGATGGTGCGGCCACGGCGGCCGTTGTCGAACAGCGCATCGACCGCTTCCTGAAGCATGCGCTTCTCGTTGCGGATGATGATATCGGGAGCGCGCAGTTCGATCAGGCGCTTCAGGCGGTTGTTACGGTTGATCACACGACGATAGAGATCGTTGAGATCGGACGTGGCGAAGCGGCCGCCGTCCAGCGGGACGAGCGGGCGGAGCTCGGGCGGAATGACCGGGATGACGGTCATGATCATCCACTCGGGCTTGTTGCCCGAGACGATGAACTGCTCGACGATCTTCAGGCGCTTGGCCAGCTTCTTGGGCTTCAGCTCAGTGGTCGCCTCGGCGATCTCGACGCGGAGGTCCGCGGCGATCTTCTCGAGGTCGAGCGAGAGCAGCAGGTCACGAATGGCCTCGGCGCCGATCTTGGCGGTGAAGCTGTCGGCACCATACTGGTCCTGGGCGTCGAGATACTGCTCCTCGGTGACCAGCTCGTTCACGCCGAACGGGGTCAGGCCGGGATCGAGCACGACGTACTGCTCGAAGTAGAGGATGCGCTCGATATCCTTCAGCGTCATGTCGAGCAGCAGCGCGATGCGCGACGGCAGCGACTTGAGGAACCAGATATGGGCAACCGGGGCGGCGAGCTCGATGTGGCCCATACGCTCGCGACGGACGCGGCTCAGGGTGACTTCGACACCGCACTTCTCGCAGATGACGCCCTTGAACTTCATGCGCTTGTACTTGCCGCACAGGCACTCGTAGTCCTTCACGGGCCCGAAGATGCGCGCGCAGAACAGGCCGTCGCGCTCGGGCTTGAACGTGCGATAGTTGATGGTCTCGGGCTTTTTGATCTCGCCGTAGGACCAGCTCAGGATCTTCTCCGGGCTCGCGATGCTGATCTTCATCTGATCGAACATCTGAACCGGGACCTGCGGGTTGAACGGGTCCATGACGTGGTGATGAGTATTCATCGGTAGACTCCTCTTATCGGAGCTTCCCGGCGGCTCGAGCCGGGAAGCGTCCGAAGTGAATGTGGGTTGAACTCGGCAGCCTTATTCCGCCGCGTTCTGAGGAGGTGCGAGCTGGTTGTCGGCAGGGCCGCCCTGGGGCAGCGCGTCGCCTTCAAACGTATCCAGCTCGACATTGAGGCCGAGAGAGCGGATTTCCTTGACGAGAACGTTGAAGCTCTCGGGGATACCCGCCTCGAAGGTGTCGTCGCCTCTGACGATCGCCTCGTAGACCTTGGTGCGACCAGCAACGTCGTCCGACTTGATGGTCAGCATTTCCTGCAGCGTGTAGGCGGCGCCGTACGCTTCGAGCGCCCACACCTCCATTTCGCCGAAGCGCTGGCCACCGAACTGCGCCTTGCCGCCCAGCGGCTGCTGGGTAACGAGCGAGTACGGGCCGATCGAGCGGGCGTGGATCTTGTCGTCCACGAGGTGGTGGAGCTTCAGCATATAGATGTAGCCCACAGTCACCCGACGATCGAACTGCTCGCCGGTGCGACCGTCGAACACGACGGACTGGCCGGTGGAGTTCAGCCCAGCCCGGGTCAGCAGATCGACGATGTCGCTCTCCTTGGCGCCGTCGAACACCGGAGTGGCGATCGGCACGCCCTTGGAGAGATGCTCGCCAAGGCGGAGCACGCTGTCGTCGTCAAGCTGGGAGACGTAGTCATCGCCTTCATAGAGGGCGCTGATCTCCTTCTTGAGCGGCGTCATGTCGCCCTTCTGCTGGTAGGCCTTCATGATCTCGTCGATCTTCTTGCCCAGGCCGCGCGCGGCCCAGCCAAGATGCGTCTCGAGGATCTGGCCCACGTTCATGCGCGACGGCACGCCGAGCGGGTTCAGCACGATGTCGACGTGCGTACCGTCTTCCAGGTACGGCATGTCTTCGATCGGGGTGATACGCGAAACCACGCCCTTGTTGCCGTGACGGCCGGCCATCTTGTCGCCCGGCTGGATCTTGCGCTTGGTCGCAACGAAGACCTTGACCATCTTCATCACGCCCGGCGGAAGTTCGTCACCGCGCTGCAGCTTGTCGACCTTGTCGATGAAGCGCTGCTCGAGCAGCTTGCGGCTCTCCTCGTACTGAGCGTGGAGGGCCTCCATCTCGGCCATGACCTTGTCGTCCTCGAGGGCGAACTGCCACCACTTGGACCGCGGCTGGGCGTCGAAGGTCGCGTCGTTCAGCTTGGTGCCGTTGACATAGCCCTTCGGGCCAGCGGTCGCGGTCTTGCCGAACAGCATTTCCTTCAGGCGCGCATAGACGTTGCGGTCGAGGATCGACTGCTCGTCGTCACGGTCCTTGGCCAGGCGCTCGATTTCCTCGCGCTCGATGGCCATGGCGCGCTCGTCCTTGTCGATGCCGTGGCGGTTGAACACGCGCACTTCAACGACAGTACCAGCATCGCCCGGCGGCACGCGGAGCGAGGTATCACGGACGTCCGAGGCCTTCTCGCCGAAGATGGCGCGGAGGAGCTTTTCTTCCGGCGTCATCGGGCTTTCGCCCTTCGGGGTGATCTTGCCCACGAGGATGTCGCCGGCAGCGACTTCCGCACCGATGTGGACGATACCGGCTTCGTCGAGGTTCTTCAGCGCTTCTTCCGAAACGTTCGGAATGTCGCGGGTGATTTCCTCGGGACCAAGCTTGGTGTCGCGGGCCATCACTTCGTATTCCTCGATGTGGATCGAGGTGAACACGTCCTGCATGGCGATCTTCTCGCTGAGCAGGATCGAGTCTTCGAAGTTGTAGCCGTTCCACGGCATGAACGCGACGAGCACGTTACGGCCGAGAGCCAGATCGCCCAAGTCGGTCGAGGGACCATCGGCAACGATGTCGCCGGCGTCAACGTGGTCGCCCACCACCACCAGCGGACGCTGGTTGATGCAGGTCGACTGGTTCGAACGCTGGAACTTCATCAGGTTGTAGATGTCGACGCCCGACTTCGATGCATCGGTCTCTTCGGTGGCGCGGATAACGATACGGGTCGCATCCACCTGGTCGACGATGCCCTTGCGCTTGGCGACGATCGCGGCGCCCGAGTCACGGGCGACGATCTTCTCCATGCCGGTGCCCACGAACGGCGCCTCGGCACGCAGCAGCGGCACGGCCTGCTTCTGCATGTTCGAGCCCATCAGGGCGCGGTTGGCGTCGTCGTTCTCGAGGAACGGGATGAGCGATGCCGCGACCGAGATGACCTGCTTGGGCGAAACGTCCATCAGGTCGATGGTCTCTTTCGGGGTCAGGCCGTTGTCGCCGGCGTGGCGGGCCACGACCAGATCGTCAGCGAACTCACCCTTGGCGGTCAGCTTGGCATTGGCCTGGGCGACGTAGTGCTTGGCCTCTTCCATAGCCGACAGGTAGACCACCTCGTCGGTCACCTTGCCGTCCACGATCTTGCGGTACGGCGTCTCGATGAAGCCGTACTTGTTGACGTGGGCGTAGGTCGCGAGGTTGTTGATCAGGCCGATGTTCGGGCCTTCCGGCGTCTCGA
>JAESFN010001383.1_pt1 | contig 10745 bp, 12 predicted proteins | sample 9269411 | NCBI WGS metagenome assembly JAESFN01 (sample SAMN14505399, study PRJNA617100) | algae metagenome | isolation source: Iphinoe sp. HA4291-MV1 and co-occurring heterotrophs from trail next to... | place: USA: Maunawili Falls, Hawaii | collected 2009-07-25
CGGCGGGGACTGGGTCAGCCGTCCAAACCGGGAGCCGTGGGAACGGCGGGGCGCTGGGGCAGGTGCCTGCCCTGGAACTTGCCCTGCATGGGGCCGCGCGGGGCGAGCTCGCGCTTCTGCTGGTCGGTGAGGCTCGCGTAGAAGCTCTTGAACTGCGGCAGCAGTTCGCTCATCGCAGCGAGACGGGCTTCGTCGAACTTCAGCCGCTGCTCGAGGCGCTGGATCAGGTCCGGGCGCTCGTTCTTGCCGGCAGTCTTGCCGGGGCGAATGGTGTCGCATTGGTCAGCGAAAGTGGTCTGGGCGGTGAGCGCCGAAGTACGAAAATCCTCGAACAGGTTTTCCTGATCCTTGCTCAGCTTGAGCTTGCCCGCCACGCGGTCGAGGCGGCGCTCCAGCCGATCGGCGGCGCGGTCGTTGCAGGAAAACTCGGCGAAGCGGAAGGCGCCGCCGCCGGCATCGCGGCGGAACTCGAGGGTGCGGTTGTCATTGCGCGGACGGTCGGGACCGGCGGCGAAGGTCGGGCTCATGGCGGTGAGGCCGAGTGCGGCAACGAGGGCGGCGAGGATGGTGGCACGGGTCGAGGTCATCGGGGTCTCCCATCGAATAATCAGCGGCAACGAGGGGAGGATGAGCTGCGTCGGCTTGCCGGGGCGTTGCGGCAAGGTGAAATCGCGGCAAGGTTGGAAAGGTGGAGCCCACTTGAATGCAGGCGCGCGTTCGGCGCGAACTTGAACGGGGCCGGCGGTGCAGACCCCGTTCGCATGGTCTCAATGCGCGGCGATCAGTTGTCCAGCTTGGGCGTCGGCCGGAACGCCGTGAGCCCGAAGCGCTCGCAGAGCCCGGGCACACTGTCGGGATCCATGTCGAGCTCGTACTTCTCGAGCAGCGGCCCAGCCTTGGACAGATCCGGCCAGATCGCCGCCATTTCGCGGAAATAGTCCTCGAAGCCGGACGGCGAGATGATCTCGATGATCTCGCAGGACGTGTCGCCGGCATTCCAGAACGTGTGCCACTGGCCCCGTGGCTTGAACACCCAGCTTCCCGCTTTGGCGAAAACGACGTCGTCGCCAAGCAGGGCCCCCATCCTGCCGCTCAGCACGTACGAGTATTCGTCTTCGCGATGATGCCGATGCAACGGAGCGGCGAGGGCGTGTGGCGCGATCGGATGATGGACGACCGCAAAGCGCTTGCCGGACTCAGCGCCATCGATCTTCCAGTGGATGCCGAAGCCGCCCAGGTCGAACAGGCGGCCAGCCGCGTGCGGAATGATGGTGGGCGGCGGGCTGACGAGGCCACTTGGCGCGGAGTGGGTGGACATCTCGATCGACATGACTCATATCTCCTCTATGAGTGAACGCCCCCGTTCACTCATTAATGCGCAGCGCCGAGTTGATGTCAATATCAGTGAACAGATGAGTGCACCGAAAGACAAGGAGCCACGCGGCTACCAGCTTCGGGCACGCGCCGACAAGCAGGCGGCGACGCACCGGGCCCTGGCAAAGGCCGCATTTGAGCTGCATTCCTCGGTCGGCCCGGCCAAGACCACGATTAGCGCCATTGCCGAGCGAGCCGGCGTGCAGCGGCTCACGGTGTACCGGCATTTTTCCGACCAGGACGCGATCTTTGCTGCATGCGTCGCCCATGCCTTCGAGCAGGACCCACCGCCAGATACGCAGGCATGGGTGCCGATTGCCGACCCCGAGCTACGCCTTCGCACGGCGCTGACGACAACGTACGGCTACTACCGGCGCAATCACCAGTTGCTGGCGAACCTGTTCCGCGACGCCGAACTGCCGGCGGTTGCCACCAGGCTGGCGCGCAACGCCGAGGCGCAGGTCGTTTCGGTTGCCGTGCTCGATGTAGGATGGAACGGGGGTAACAGCAGACTCCGCGCTGCGGCGCTGGGCCACAGTCTGGATTTCGGCGCGTGGCAGTCGCTCACCGGCAAGCAGGGGTTGTCGGACGCGGAGGCTGTCGAGGCAATGATCGCCTTCGTGATAGCTGTGATGCAGCCGAGCACGACTGACCGCTGAAGCAGGCGTTGGTCTCGCGGCAACACCGCGGCCCTGGCACGCCCCCTCCGGGGGGCGCCGGGCCGCTCACGCTCCCAAGCTTCGCTTGCCTCCCCCGTCACGGGGGAGGTGGGCATCGAGTGGCAAGTCCCGCGACGGGCAGGCGCTACGACGCGATGTATTCCTTGAGCGCGGTGGCTTCCTGTTCGGCTTCTTCGATCTTGCGCTTCACCACGTCGCCGATCGAGACGATGCCGGTGAGTTTGCCGGCCTCGACGATGGGGATGTGGCGGATGCGGTGACGGGTCATGGTTTCCATGAGGTCCGAAACCGAACTGGCCGAGGTGCAGGTGATGACCTTGCTGGTCATGACGTTGCGAACGGGGCCGGCGAGCACGGCGACGGGATCCTTTTCAAGATGCCGCACCACGTCACGCTCGCTAAGGATGCCGGCAACCTTGCCTTTGGCGTCGACGACGACCACGGCGCCGATTTTCCTGGAGTTCAGGATGCGCACCGCTTCGGAGAGTGGCGCGCCGGCTTCCACCGTGAAGACGGTGTGGCCCTTGGATTGAAGGATAGTCTCGACTTGCATCGTCAGTCCTCCTCTCAGGCGGCCATAGTGCGCCAAAGGGGAGGAGGGGACAAGAGTCTGGGTCGGCTTACCGTTATTGCGACGTTTGCAGCTCCCCCTCTCGATGACGGGGAGCTGCCGGCGAGAGGCGCGACTACTGTGCGGCGGGGGCCTTGAGGTCGCGCTTTTCATCCTGGGTGGACGGGGCGGGAGCATTGACCACCGGGAGGTCGACCGGTTCGCCGCTGGCTTCTGCGACGACATTGAGCTTGCCGGCCAGCGCCGCCGGGTTGGTCTCGGCGGCGGCGAGGTCGGCGAGGCCGATGCCAGCTTCGTCCTTGGCGGTGATGGTCAGCTTCAGGTGCGAGGCGCCGTTGAGGAAGGTGCCGAGCTGCTGTGCCGCAGTGAGCGCTTCGGTGGTGTTGCCGAGGAAGGCGAGGGTCATGCCCTGCGCCATGCCGGCGACGGCGGTGCGGAACGACGCCTCGGACTGGCCGGCTTCCTTGGCGCCGGCGGCGAAGGCGAGCGAGCCGATGCCGCGATCTTCGACCTCGATGGTGACGTCGCGCAGGGTGAGCATCATCGCCGCGAGGGTCGCGGCATCGGTGTTGTCGTCAAACAGCGCCTCGGTGGCGTTGCCGAAGGTGCCCGAGAGGTTGATGCGGCCGAGCGCGCCCATGTCGATCAGTACGTCATCCACCTTGATGGTGGAGGACGCCTGGTCCCAGGCGAGCTTGGTGCCGAGCGAGATATCGAGCTTGTCGACGCCGCGAGCGAGGAGATCGGCGACCGGCAGGTCGGTCATCTCGGCGGTGATCGGCAGGATGAAGTTGGAGAGGCTCAGCGCAATGTCGGCGGGAATGCCGTTGACATAGTTGCCGAGCGTGGCGTCGAAGGCGCCGAGCGTACCGGTGATGCGCTTGCCCTCGGCCTCGGGATCCGGCACGTCGATCGAGAGTTCGGCGAGGCTCATGCCGTCGAGCGCCGGAACCAGCTTCCGCCAGTTGGTGGTGAAGTAGGCTTCATCGAGCTTGGTGGCCGCTTCGATGGCTGCGATGGCGGCGGAGAAGTCCATCTTCTTCCAGGTGAAGTTGCCGAACTTCACAAAGCCATCGTTCTCGACAACCATGTTGAAGTCGTCGAGCGAGATCGGCGGGTAGACGGCCGGTTCGAACCCGCCGACGGTGATCGGGCCGGAGGCGACGGTGAGCGGGTTGCCCTTGTCGTCCTTGCCCGAGCAGTCGAAACCGGTGAAGGTCATCGGCGTCGACGAGAAGGCAGTGAACATGTCGGCGTAGAAGCGGACCAGCTTCTCCACCGTCTCGGGCGCCACCTCGGTGCCGGCCTTCTGGGCGGCTTCGGCTTCCATGACCAGCGCGTTGATCTCGGTGAAATTCTGCTTCAGCGGACGGGCGCTGAAACCGCCGAGTTCGCCGGTGCCGAAGGTGCAGTTGAAAGCGTCGCCGCCCTTGAGCGAGCCGCCGGAAAACTTGAAATCGGCATAGACCTCTTTCATCTCGGTGCCGGGCTGGGCGGCAGCGAGGCCGTAGAAGCCGAGCAGGGCGCCGATATCGAAGCGGCCCACCGACATCTCACCGAAGGTACCGGTGATGGCTTCCGCACCGCTGAAATCGGCGCCGCCGACGTGAGCGGAAGCGGCGACACCGTCGGCGACGTCGGTCAGGACAATGTCGCGGTAAGTTATCACCGATGGGTCTGCGCCCTCGCCATAGCTGGGGTAGGTGACCCTGATTTCGGGGATGGTGACTGATTTGGCGTCGAGCGTTGCGAGGGCATCAAGTGCACCGGGCGCCCCGGTGAAGAGGCCGCGCACGGCGCCTTCATTGATGTTGCCGTCGACCACCTGAACGCTGGGGACCGAGAGCTCGTAGGGGCCGGTGGCAGCCCCCTGGACGATGTTGGTGACATCGAGGGTTTCGGCGGAGGCGCCGGTGACGGCGACGCCGGCAAACACGGTGCCGAGCAGAAGGGCACGCATCGGACGCAGGCGGCCGAGCGGGGCAGAAGCGGTACGGGTCATGTCGGTTTCCTCAGTCGCAAAATCATGAGACGCCGCGCGCCGCGCTCACCTTGGGTGAGGCGGACACGGCGAGGTACGGCCCGGAGCGAGCGTCACCGGCTTCTAGACTACCCTAGCTAACGGGAAGATGAACGGGGCAGCGCGAAACGCGCTGAATTATGCCTTTCAGCCCTCGCCGTGCCCTGGCTTCCAGGCCGATAGCGGATTGGACTGGCGGGCCTTGGGCGGCTGCAGGCCCTCGCGCAGGATGGCGCGGACGACTTCGACGAGGATGGCAAAGAGCAGGGCGCAGAGCGGCACGAACAGCAGCACCACGGCGGTGTCGATCTCACCGGCGCCAATGATGGCGCGGGGCGGGATGATGCCGAGCAGCAGCGTGATGCCGGCGCCGACGAAGGTGAGCGAGAACGAGATGGCGGTCGCCGCACTGAGGGCATTGCGGAACAACGGCCGGCGCAATGACGGCCGCTTCGACTGAGGAAGCTTGGTAGGCGACATGAGGACTCGCTGACTCCGATCACAACGCAGTGATAGGGCCCGCAGAATGCGCGGATGTTTCGTTGCTAAAGGGGTGAAGCGGGTACGATTTGAAGGCAATCGTGTGGCGAAAACCCGCCGGGCCACGGGAGATGGACGATGCAGGGGTTGCTGAGTGGATCGAAGGCGGGTGGATTAAGGGCCTGGGTTGCAACCATGCTGGCGGCGCTGCTGCTGCTCGGAGCGACCGCGTTCGCCGAGGAGCCGACCGCACCGGCGGTGATCGCCGAGCCGTGGCAGAGTGTGATCACCAGCCAGATCGAGGCGTTCCGCATGAAGGATGCAGCGGGCGCCTTCCAATGGGCCGGGGCGGGGTTCCAGGTGGCGTTTCCGAGCCCGGAGGCATTCTTCTCGGCCATTATCGGCTCGGGCTACGCACCGATTATGGAGTCGCGCTCGCACAGTTTTGGCAAGTTCCAGAAGCTCGGTGACAAGGCGGTGGTGCAGGAGGTGAAGTTCGTCGGCAACGACCAGAGCCTCTATGAAGCCATCTATATGCTGGCCGAGGAGGCCAATGGCTGGCGGGTGCAGGGCGTGCAACTGGCGAAGCAGGCCGGGGTCGGGATCTGAGCCTTCCTGAGCGCCCGATGAACGGCAGCATCAGTGCGCGTTCAATGACCCGGAGCGACAACCGGGCATTGTCAGTCGATGTTGTCAGGATGTTTGAGTTGAAGGTTCTTGCCCTTTCCGCCGTACTCGCCGCCATTCTCGTCGGCCTGATGCCCGATGGCGAGCAGGCGATGGGGAGCGGCAAGAGCACCGTGCGGGCGGACGGCTACCCGATCGTCCTGCCGGTGAGCGCCCCTAGTCGCGCCCGCGCCGTCTGATCCAAGCCGTTGCCCAAACGTCCCGGTTGTGCGCGCGGGTGCGAAGCCGTAGAGCTTTCCCGCCATTTTTCCGGGAGATGATCTTGGCTTTCCTGTCCGACGCCCTCAGCCGTATCCAGCCGTCCGCCACGGTCGCCATCAACTCCAAAGCCGTGGAAATGAAGCGGCAGGGAGAGGACGTGATCTCGCTGGCCGCTGGCGAGCCGGATTTCGATACGCCCGAGCATGTGCGCGAAGCGGCGATCCGGGCGATCAACTCGGGCAAGACCCGCTATACCGCCGTTGACGGGATCCCCGAGCTCAAGGAAGCGGTGGCCGCCAAGTTCAAGCGCGACAACGGGCTCGACGTCACGGCGGCCGATTGCTTCGTCTCGTCGGGCGGCAAGCAGATCATCTTCAACGCGCTGATGGCGACGCTGAACCCCGGCGACGAGGTGGTGATCCCGGTGCCCTATTGGGTGAGCTATCCGGAGATCGTCCGGCTCTGCGACGCCAACCCGGTATTCGCAGTGGCTGACGCCTCGACCGGCTTCAAGCTGAAGCCCGAAGTGCTGGAAGCGGCGATCACCCCCAAAACCAAGTGGCTGATCCTCAATACGCCGTCCAACCCGACCGGCGCCGCCTATACGCGCGACGAGCTGCGCGGGTTGGCCGATGTGCTGCTGCGCCACCCGCATGTCCACATCCTCACCGACGATATCTACGAGGTGCTGGTCTATGATGGCGGCAGCTTCGCCACCATTGCCGGGGTGGAGCCGCAGCTGCAGGCTCGGACGCTGACGATGAACGGCGTGTCGAAGTCGCACGCCATGACCGGCTGGCGCATCGGTTATTGCACCGGGCCGCGGCCGCTGCTCGCGGCGATGAACAAGCTGCAGAGCCAATCGACCACCAACCCCTCCTCGATCTCGCAATGGGCAGCGGTGGAAGCACTGAACGGTCCGCAGGAGTTTCTCAAAGGCTGGCGCGACGTGTTCCAGGGGCGGCGCGACCTCGTCGTCGCCGGGCTCAACGCCAATACCGGGCTCGATTGCCTGACCCCCGAGGGGGCGTTCTACGTCTTCCCGTCGGTGAAGCGCCTGCTCGGCAGGACCTCGGGTGGCGGCCGGGCGCTGATCGATGACGCGGCGTTTGTCCTGGCGCTGCTCGAAGAGACCGGCGTGGCGCTGGTGCATGGCACGGCGTTCGGCCTCGCCGGGCATATGCGGCTGAGCTATGCGGCGTCGAACGCCCAGCTCGAGGATGCGGTGAGCCGCATCCAGGATTTCTGCGCCAAGGTGAGCTGATGGTCTATCCCGTCACCGAGCCGGTCGCGAGCGGCTGGCTCGCGGTCGGAGATGGCAACGAACTCTACTGGGAAGCAGCGGGTAACCCCGATGGGATGCCGGCGCTGATCCTGCATGGTGGACCGGGCTCCGGATTTTCGGGCTCGATGCGGCGCTTCTTCGACCCGGCGCGCTACCGGATCATCGGCTTTGACCAGCGCGGCTGCGGCCGGAGCACGCCGCATGCCGCGGGCGAGGGCGTCGACTTCTCGGTGATCACCACCGCCCACATGGTCGCCGATATCGAGCGGCTCAGGGCGCATTTCGGTGTCGACAAGTGGGTGATCTATGGCGGCTCGTGGGGCACGACCCTCGGTCTTGCCTATGCCGAGGCACATCCCGAGCACGTCGCGGCGATGGTATTCGGCGGGGTGACCACGACGCGGCGGCGCGAGATCGACTGGCTCTATCGCGGCATGGCGCCGCTCTATCCGGTGGAGTGGGAGCGGTTTGTCGCCGGAGCGCCGAAGGGAACGACTGAGGGCGGACTGGTCGCGGCGTACAACGACCTGCTGTTCGATGCCGACCCAGCCGTGCGCGACAAGGCAGCGCGGGACTTTCACGACTGGGACAATGCAGCGGTGTCGGTGACCGCGCAAGTCGGGCGGCCGTCGGACGGCGCCGACCCAACGCGGATGCTGGCGCGTAGCCGGATCGTTACGCATGTCTTCCGCCATGCGGCGTGGATGGAAGAGGGGCAGCTGTTGGCCAACGCGGACCGGCTGCGGGGTATTCCAGGCGTGCTGGTGCAGGGCCGGCTCGACCTGCAGGGGCCATTGGTGACGGCATGGGAGCTGGCGCGGGCCTGGCCCGAGGCAAAGCTCGTGGTGATCGACGGGGCAGGGCACTCGGCTGGCGATGCCGGGATGCCAGAAGCGATTGCGGCGGCGCTGGATGGGTTTGCCTACAGATAATCCATCAAGCTCATCGACCCACCTTCGCTTCCCCCAAACACCGATGACCCCGTCGCCTGGCTCAACAGCGAGCCGAGTTTGCTGGCGGTCTGATAGTTGGCGACGGCGGCGCTGTAGAGGTTTTCCGACCAGCCGGCGGCGGTGCGTTCTTCGCTGCTCATGGCGCCGTAGAGCGAGATGACATTCTGGGCAAAGCCCGCGGCATTGCCTGACCCGGCGGATTTGAGGCCTTGCAGCAGCGCGGCGCCGGAGCGCGAGCGCATCTCCATCGAGGCGGTGCGCACTTCGGTGGCCGAGAACTTGCCATTCGAATTGAGGGCAACCGAGGCCAACGAGCGGCTGTCGAACTCGGAGTAGTCGGGTTTCGAGTTGCCGCTGGCCTTGTACTGGGCGTCGAGCGTGGTGCGGGCGTCGCCGGCGACGTCCTTGATGTCGCGCGGCTTGCCGGTCTCGCCGCCGGCGAGGCGCTCCATATAGGCGTTGACCGGGTCGTTGGGCACGGCGCCGGGCAGGGTCGAGGGCTTGGCCTCGATGAGTTTCAGCATTTCTTCGAGCGCGGCGCGCTGGTCGGCATAGGCGGCGGAGGCCTTCTCCTCGGGCCCCATGGCATCGAAGTAGGCGAGGGCGGCGACGTAGAGGCCCTTGACGCTGCCGGTGACGCGACCGACTGCGGTGGGGCCGGCCATCGCCTGGTCGAAGCGGTTCTGCAGCTCGATGGCAGCGGCCTTCTGTTCGTCGGCGGTAAACAGCTGGTTGGAGTTGGTGCTCATCGCATAGAGCTCGCGCCGGTCGACCTTGCTCAGGTCGAGGGCGAGCTTGCCATCCTTCAGCGGGCTGGTGAGCTTGGCGTCGGCGAGCAGCTTGTCGAGGGTTGCGCGCGCCTCGGTGGTGACCGTCGCGAAATCCTTGATGGTGGTGAGCGCGGCCTTGGCTGCGTCGGACAGCGTGACGTTGGTGGCGCCGGATTCGCTGGAGCTGCCGGCGGGCGGGTTAGTCAGCGCCTGCTGTTGCGCCTTCTGGGCGTTGGCAATGATCTGCGCGTAGGTCAGGGAACTGGTGCTGGTTGCGGTGCCGACGCTGCTCATGGGTGCCTCCGGGCGGTCGCGTACACCCATGCAGGCGGCGTGCCAGCGCGAAGGGCCAGGAATCCGGGGCGTTTGGGTGGAGCGAAACGGGCGGGCGGCAGGAAATGCCGGGTAAGGATGGCCGGGGTGGGCTCCGGGCTTCCCCCCATCCACGGTGTCACCCCGGCGAAGGCCGGGGCCCATCCTGAGGTCTTTCGGTAGAGCACAGCCTGCCCATTACCGCCGCCGTTCGTCCCGCCGTCGTCAACGGGGTCGTTATGTTCGAAGCTCACACCCGAAGCATCTCAGGATGGGCCCCGGCCTTCGCCGGGGTGACACCGTGGTTGGGTGAGTTGGTGCCCCTCAACTGCCCTGCAACTCAGAGGACTCCGGGAGCTAAATCATCTCCAGCGCCTGTTTGCGGCGTGGCGGCGGAAATGCCGCGTCCAGTGCAGCGAGGTCGGCTGCCGTCAGCTTGAGATCAGCCGCGGCTCGGTTCTCCGCCACATGGTCAAGGCCGGTGGCCTTGGGGATGGCGATCACCCTTGGGCGCGCCAGCACGAAAGCCAACGCCACCTGCGCGGTCGTCACACCGCGAGCCTTGGCGATGCGCTGCAGCTCGGGATGGCGGAGCATGCGGTTGTCGTTGCCGAGCGGAGAGTAAGCCATGATCGGCATGGCGCGTTCGGCAGACCAGGCGAGGAGATCGTATTCGATGCCGCGGGCCGTGAGGTTGTAGAGCACCTGGTTGGTGGCGCAGGCCTCCCCGCCGGGGACGGCGAGCAGTTCTTCCATGTCGTCGACATCGAAGTTGGAGACGCCCCAGGCGCCGATGGCGCCGGAACGCGCGAGGGTTTCGAAGGCCTCGACGGTCTCGGCCAGCGGGTGCCGGCCGCGCCAGTGCAGCAGGTAGAGCTCGATATGGTCGGTACCGAGACGCCGCAGGCTCCGCTCGCAGGCGGCGATGGTGCCGCTGCGGCTGGCGTTGTACGGCAGCACCTTGCTGACCAGTTGCACCTCGCTGCGGCGGCCCCGGATGGCTTCGCCGACCACCAGCTCGGCTCCGCCATCGCCGTACATCTCGGCGGTGTCGATCAAGCTCATGCCGAGCTCGATGCCGCGGCGCAGCGCCGCCAGCTCGTCAGCATGCCGGCGGCGATCCTCACCCATGCGCCAGGTGCCTTGGCCGAGTGCTGGTACCGACTTGCCGGAGGGGAGGGCGACGGCGGGAAGGGAAGTGGTCATCGGTCGGTCTCGCATTGCGGGAGCAACCTAGCGCGGCTGGTGCGAGGAGCAACCGCAGCGACCAAAAGAAAAAGGCTCCGCTCGAGGGGATGAGCGGAGCCTTCAAAGGCCGGCTCGCCGAAGCGGGCGACCCATCGAAGCGCAGCCAGGGAGGAGGAGCGGCTGCAATTCGTTGAGATGACTATCGAGGAGACGGCTGAGCCGAA
>JAESFN010001384.1_pt1 | contig 10730 bp, 9 predicted proteins | sample 9269411 | NCBI WGS metagenome assembly JAESFN01 (sample SAMN14505399, study PRJNA617100) | algae metagenome | isolation source: Iphinoe sp. HA4291-MV1 and co-occurring heterotrophs from trail next to... | place: USA: Maunawili Falls, Hawaii | collected 2009-07-25
GCCCACGCCGCGCAGCGGCAGCTCGGCGAGCACCCGTACCCGCCGGGGCACCGAGGGTCCGCCCAGATCGGCCCGCACCGCGTCGGCCAGCCCGTCCGGCACCTGTCCGCCCGCCGACCCGTCCGGCGGGCCGTCCAGGACCAGGGCGGCGCCGACGATCTGCCCCCACTCGGGGTCCGGTAGCCCGACCACGCAGGCCGCCCGGATCCCCGGCTGCGCGGTGAGCACCCGTTCCACCGCCGCTGGGTGCACCGACTCCCCGCCGGTGGTGATCACGTCGTCGGCCCGGCCGAGCACGACCAGCCGGGCCGGACCGCCCGGACCGTCGCCCGGACCGCCCGGACCGCCCGGACCGCCCGGACCGCCCGGACCGCCGCCCGGACCGCCCGGACCGCCGCCCGGACCGCCCGGATCGCTGTCCGGACCGCCGCCCGGACCGCCGTCGGGGCCGGACCAGCGGCCCAGGTCGGACGTGCGGAACCAGCCGTCGACGAACGCCGCCGCGGTCGCGGCCGGGTCGCCCAGGTAGCCGTCGGCCAGCGTCGGACCGGCCAGGTCGATGCGCCCGTCCGGCCCGAGCCGGACCCGCACGCCGTCCAGCGGTCGGCCGTCGTACACGCAGCCCCCGGCGGTCTCGCTCATGCCGTAGGTGGTCACCGCGGTCACCCCGGCCGCCCGGGCGGACTCCAGCAGCGCCGCCGGGGTGGCCGCGCCGCCGACCAGCACCGCGTCGAACCCGCGCAGCGCGTCGGTGGCCCGGGGGTCGGCCAGCACCCGGTGCAGCTGCGTCGGGACCAGCGAGGTGTACCGGCGGCCGGGATGTGCGCCGGACAGCGCCGCGGCGGCGTCGGCGAAGCCGTCCGGGCGGAAGCCGGCGCGGGTGTCCAGCACCGCCGGCGGGTGGCCGGCCAGCAGCGCCCGGACGATCACCTGGGCGCCGGCCACGTGGTGCGCGGGCAGCGCGAGCAGCCACCGGCCGGGGCCGCCCAGCCGCCGGTGGGTGGCGGTCGCCGACGCGCGCAGCGCGGCCGCCGACAGCGCCACCCGCCGGGGTTCGCCGGTGGAACCGGAGGTCCGCACGACCAGCGCGGCCGGGCGCGCCGGGTCGGGCGGCGCGGCGGGCGGGTCGGTGTCGGCGACGGGGAGGACGGCCGGGCCACCGGAGAGCGCCGCCTCCAGCGCCCGGACCAGCTCGCCGGTCGACTCCGGGGACCCGTCGCTCGCCACCGTCCGCACGCTCAAGTACTACCAGCCGCCGCGCGGCCCCCGATCACCCGCACGAGCCGCGGAACTCGCCGGGTGCCCCGTCAGCGCGCGGGTGGGTCGTCGTCCAGGTAGATCGCCCGCAGCCAGACGAAAGTCATGGCCTCCACCACCTGGTCCCAGCCCATCGCCCCGGGCAGCTCGCAGTACGCGCGGAACGCATTGCGCTCGCTGCACCACATCAGCGATTGAGCCAGCATCGCCGCGTCCATCCCCTGCGGTGCGGCGCCGCAGGCCCGCTCGCGCTCGATGGCGACGCGCAGTCGGTCGACGAACACGTCCATCGCCCGTAGGTACGACTCGCGGATGGTCGGCATGGCCCCCCACAGGTCGGCGACCTCGCGCAGCACGTAGCGGTGCGGCCACCAGGTGTCCTGGAACATGTGCATGGTGCGCAGGAGCGACTCCCGCGGTCGGACGTCCGGCGCCCGGTGGACGAACCAGCTGTCCGGCCGGGTGTAGACCTGTTCGAGGATCCCGCCCATGCGGACCAGCAGCGCGGCCAGCGCGTCGTTCTTCGACCTGAAGTAGTGGTAGAAGCGGGTGCGGGTGATGCCGGCCTCGGCGGCGACCTGCTCGACGTCGATCTCGGACATCGGCGTCGAGGCCAGCAGCCGTTCCAGCGCGTCCAGGATCAGCTCGTCGCGGCGGACCTTGGGCTGGTTGGTCCCGGTCTCGCGCCGGGCGCTGACCAGCTTGGACAGCACGTCGTCGGCGGACCGGAAGTGGTCGTGGAACCGGGCCTGGGTGAGGCCGGCCTCGGCGACGATCTTGTCGACGTCGATGTCCCGGAGCGGGACGGTGGCCAGCAGCCGCTCGGTGGCGTCCAGGACGACGTCCTCGATCGCCTCGATCGGCTCCGACGCCGTGAACGACTCGGGGACCGGTGAGGGGGACGGTGAGGGGGACGGCCCGCGGCGGGCGAGCAGCTGGTTGTGGGCGTCGTCCTTGGACTTGAAGTAGTGGTAGAAGCGGGTGCGGCTGATGCCCGCCTCGCCGGCGATCTGTTCGATGTCCAGCCGGGCGATCGGCGTCGTCTCGAGCAGCCGGCCCAACGCGTCGAGGATGAGTTCACCGCGCCGGCCCGGCGGGCGGCCCGGGGCGGCGCGGCCGGGCGCGCGGGAGACGCCGGGCTGAGTCATTCGGGTCATGGTGTCACACCTCCGGAGCCGGCCCGTCGGGCGTCGCGCCGGGTGGCGGACCGGCAGACGTCGTGTTGTGCGGAGTCGACGTCGTGTAGTGGAAATGTAGCCGTCCGGTGCGGCGAGCGCGACCCGAAGTGCACATCACGCGCTGGACGCAACGTCGTGAGTATGACTGTTGACACACGACGTCGTGTATACCTACGGTTGTCCGGCCATGGTTCGGAGTGACGGGGAGGTCGGTTGTGGACGACACGCTCGTGGCGGAGGTGCGGGAGAAGGTCGCGGCGCAGCGGGTGCGCAAGGGTCCACCGGAGGACTGGCCGGAGCTGCCGGACGTCCCGATGGCGCGCTACTTCGACCCGGGTTACCACCGCGAGGAGATCGACCGGGTCTTCCGGCGGCGCTGGCTGTTCGCCTGCAACGTCTCCGAGGTCGCCGAGCCCGGCGAGTTCCGGCTGCTGGACATCCCGTTCGCCCCGGTGATCGTCGCGCGGGGCCGGGACGGTGAGCTGCGGGCGTTCCTGAACACCTGCCGCCACCGCGGCGCGGCGGTGGTCAGCGAGCCGTGCGGGAAGACCAAGTACTTCACCTGCCCGTACCACGCCTGGGCCTACGACACCTCGGGCAAGCTCGTCTCACCCACCGACAAGGCCTACTTCAAGGGCCTGGACTACGAGCAGCGGTCGCTGCTGCCGGTGCGCTGCGAGCAGTGGGGCACCTTCGTCTTCGTCAACCTCGACCCGGACGCCCGCCCGCTGCTGGACGACATGGCTCCGCTGGTCAGCCGGTTCTCCGACTTCATGAACGCGCCGATGCGGCTGGTCACCCGCCGGTCCTACTCGGTGCGGGCCAACTGGAAGATCCCGATGGACGGCTTCCTCGAGTCGTACCACGTGGCCACCGTGCACGTGGCCTCCGGCGGCAACATCTTCGACGCCGGCAGCGGTGCGTACGACCTGTTCCGTAATGGGCACAGTGCCATGTGGACGCCGTACTACGAGTCGATCGACATCGAGCAGTTCTTCCCCCGATCCGGCCCGGAACTACCGGACACCCGGATCTACGAGGACATGAACCCCAACATGTTCTGCTTCCCCAACACGGTGTGGGTGATGAGCACGAACAGCGCGCCGGCCATCCAGATCTGGCCGACCGGGCCGGACTCGGCCCGGATGAACGTCGCCTGGTACGCCCTGGACTGGGGCGAGGGGGACGAGCCGCCCGGCTGGGACCTGAAGATGCAGGGTTTCGACGCGGTGCTCGCCGAGGACGTCGCGCTCTACGAGCCGATGCAGCGCAGCCTGGAAGCGGGCAGCGGGGCCGGGATCCCGCTGCAGTTCAAGGAGTCCCGGCTCTACCAGTTCCACGCCGACCTCGACGGCCAGATCGGCGCAGACCGCGTCCGCGAGGACCTGTCCGTGCCGGCCGGCGTGCTCGACCACTACATCATCGAGAGCTGAGCCATGGGGAAGCTGGACGGCAAGACCGCGCTGGTCACCGGCGGCGCCCGGGGCCAGGGTCGGGCGCACGCGATCCGGCTGGCCCGGGATGGCGCGCAGATCGTCTTCTGCGACGTCCCGGAGCAGCTGGAGCAGGTGCCCTACCCGATGGCCACCGACGCCGACTTCAAGGAGACCGTCGCGGCGGTCGAGGCGCTGGACCGCCGGTGCATCGGGCTCAAAGCCGACGTCCGTAGCGCCGAGGCGATGAACGCCGCCGCCGCGACCTGCGCCGAGGAGTTCGGCGGGGTGGACATCCTGGTGGCCAACGCCGGCATCGGCATCCCCGGCACCTGGGACACCCCGGAGGCGTCCTGGGACACCATGGTCGAGGTCAACCTCAAGGGGGTGTTCCTGGCCTGCCAGGCGGTCATCCCGCACATGATCAGCTCCGGCAAGGGCGGGTCGCTGATCCTGACCTCCTCGGTCGCCGGCATCCGGCCGTACCACGGGCTGACCGCCTACGTCGCGGCCAAGCACGGCGTGGTCGGGCTGATGCGGTCGCTGTCCGCCGATCTCGGGCCGTACCGGATCCGGGTGAACTGCATCCTGCCCGGCCTGGTCAACTCACCGATGATCATGAATGACACGTTCATGAGCGGGCTGGCCGGCAAGGAGACCGGCGGCACCCCGGACGACGTGGCGTTCTTCGGCAAGACCGTGCACCTGCTGCCCGAGCCGTGGGTGACCGCCGAGAACATCGCGCACGCGGCGGCGTTCCTGGCCTCCGACGAGGCGGCCTGCATCACCGGCGCGGAGATCCCGGTCGACCTGGGCACGGCCAACCAGCCCCCGGGTCTGCCGCTCGCGGTGGCCGCGGACCTGGCTCAGGCCCGAGCGGGCGGTTGAGCCGGCCGTGCGCCTGCGGATACACGTGGACCGCGACCAGTGCTGCGGCTCCGGTCGGTGCTGGAGCGCCGCGCCCGACCTCTTCGACCTCGACGACGAGGGCATCGTCATCCCGCTACGGGACACCGCCGATGACACCCAGCGCGAGCGCCTGGTGAAAGCGGCCGCGGACTGCCCGACCGGCACCATCCGACTGGAGGAGCTATGACCGCGCCCGTGGTGGCACCCGGCGGGACCATCGCCGACCTGCCCTACATCGACCTGGAGAGCGAGCAGTTCGCCGCGACCCCGTACGAGATCCTCGACGAGACCCGCCGGCGGACCTGGGCGGCCCGGACCCACATGGGGATCATGATCCTCTCGCACACCGCCGCCCAGGAGCTCTACGCCGACGCCCGGCTGCGCCAGCCCGGGGTGGAGACGTTCAAGCTGCAGGGCATCCACGACGGCGTGGCCTACGACTGGTGGGCCAACCACCTGCTGCACCTGGAGGGCGACGAGCACAAGCGGCTGCGCCGGCTGATGTCCGGGGCGTTCTCGGCCAAGGCGGTGGCCGGCTACACCGAGCAGATGAACCGCCAGGTCGACGAGCTGTCCCGGTCGCTGCCGGCCGACGAGCCGTTCGACTTCGTGGAGCGCTACGCCCACCCGCTGCCGCGCGGCGTGGTCGGCTCGCTGCTGGGCATCCCGGCCGACGAGATCCACCAGTTCACGAAGTGGGCCAGCGACGTCACGCTGGTCGGCCCGGCCCGGCTCAAGGAGAACCTGCCGCTGATCGAGGGCGGCATCACCGGCATGTACGGCCGGGTGGCCGAGCTGATCGACGAGCGGCTGTCCTCCGGCGACCTGGGCGACGACCTGATGTCCAATTTGCTGCGCGCCCAGGAGGCCGGGGAGCGGCTGACCCCGCAGGAGGTGCAATCCCTGGTCGTGCTGATCTTCATCGGCGGCCTGGACACCACCTCGTTCCAACTCTCCGGGATGATGACCACCTTCCTGGACCGCCCGGAGCTGTGGCGGCGGCTGGCCGCGCAGCCCGAGGCCGCGCACCGGGTGGCCGAAGAGCTGCTGCGGTTCACCCCGGCGATCATCGAGAACTACCGGTTCGCCCCGGTGGACGTCGACTACCGCGGCTTCCCGATCCCGGCCGGCACCTACATCTCGATCAGCACCGGGGCGGCCAACTGGGACCCGGCCTGCGCGGTCGACGGCCACGAGATCGACCTCGACCGGCCGCCCACCGCGCACATCACCTTCGGCAAGGGCGCGCACTTCTGCGTCGGCGCCGCACTGGCCCGGGCCGAGCTGGAGGCCACCCTGCGCACCCTGCCCGCGCTGATGCCGGATATCCGCTGGGAGGGCCGCCCGCGCTACCGGCCGCCGCGCTCGACCACCGGCCCCGAGTACGTGCCCATGTCGTTCAGCTGCGGGGGAGCCCGGTGAGCAGCTACCAGTCCGGCCCGCCGAAGTTCGCCGACTACGCCGAGCGGTACCCGAACCTGCGGATGGAGCGCCGGGACGGGGTGCTGCTGCTGACCATGCACGACGGGTCCGGTGGGCGGATGGTGTTCGGCGGCGACCCGCACCCGCACGGCCAGCTCACCGAGGCGTTCGCCGACATCGCCCGCGACCCGGAGAACCGGGCGGTCATCCTCACCGGGGCCGGCGGGGCGTTCATCGAGTCCATCTCCTTCGGCGACACCCCGGGCAAGCTGCCGGCCACCGCGTTCGTCGGGATGGACACCGAGAGCATCCGGTTCCTGCTCAACCAGGTCTCGGTGCCGGTGCCGATGATCGCCGCCGTGGACGGGCCCGCGCACGTGCACGCCGAGCTGGCGCTGCTCTGCGACATCGCCATCGCCTCGCCCACCGCCGAGTTCCAGGACGTGCCGCACTACCCGGCCGGGTTGGTCCCCGGCGACGGCGCGCACGTGATCTGGCCGCTGTTCCTCGGCCCGGGGCGGGCCCGCTACTTCCTGCTCACCGGCCAGAAGATCGGTGCCGAGGAGGCGTTGGCCCTCGGCCTGGTGCAGGAGGTGGTCCCGGCCGAGGGGCTGCTGGACCGGGCCTGGGAGCTGGGCCGGCAGGTCGCCGGGCAGCCGCCGCTGACCGCCCGCTACACCCGGGCGCTGTTCACCCAGGACATCAAGCGGAAGCTGGTCGACGACCTCCCGTTCGGGCTGACCGCCGAGATCCTGGCGGCCACCGAGAGCTTCCCGTCCGGTACCCGGAGGTGAGTTCATGCGCGGTCTGAACGGCAAGGTCATCGTGGTGGCCGGCGGGGCTAGCGGCATCGGGGCGGCCACCGCGCGGCGGCTGGCTGATGAGGGCGCGAAGGTGGTCATCGGCGACCTCAACGCCGAGGGCGCGGAGAAGACCGCCGCCGCGATCACCGGGGACGGCGGCACCGCGCTGGCCCGCCGCTACGACGCCGCCGACGAGGACTCGGTCCGGGCACTCGTCGAGTTCGCGGTGTCCGAGTTCGGCGGGCTGGACGGGCTGCACAACAACGCGGCCGACCTCTCCCCGGACATCATCACCAAGGACGCCGACGTGGTGACCACCCCGCTGGAGGTGTGGAACCGGACGCTGACGGTCAACCTCACCGGCTACCTGCTCGGCATCCGGTACGCCGTCCCGCACCTGCTGGAACGCGGCGGCGGGGCGATCGTCAACACCAGCTCCGGGGCGGCGTTCTGCGGCGAACCGGTCCGGGTGTCCTACGGGGTGTCCAAGGCCGGTATCGGCGCGCTGACCAGGCACGTCGCGGCGGCGTACGGCAAGCAGGGCATCCGGTGCAACGCCGTCGCGCCCGGCTACGTGCCGCTGGAGAGCATGAAGAAGCTGACCGAGGAGACGTTCGGCGTCGACGCCGACGTGATCATGAACCAGGTGCTGGGCACCATCCAGGCGCCCCGGCTCGGCGAGCCCGAGGACATCGCCGGGATGGTGGCCTTCCTGCTCTCCGACGACGGCCAGTGGGTGACCGGGCAGGTGTACGGGGTGGACGGCGGGTGGCTGCTGCGATGAGCTCGGTCCTGGAGCGCTACTTCGCGCTGCTGGACGCCCGGGACGTCGACGGGCTGGTGGCGATGTTCGCCCCGGACGGCGTGATGATCACCCCGGGCGGGACCGGTGGGCGGCCGCTGGCCGGTCACCAGGCGCTGCGGGCGTTCTTCGCCGGGCTCCCGCCGCCGGCCGCCACCCACCGGGTGACCCGGGCGGCCGAGTCGGACGGCGTCAGCCTGGCCGAGGGCGTGGCCCGGGCCGTCCCACCCGTCTACTTCCTGGCCAGCGCCCGGCTGGACGGCGACGGCCTGATCACCCGGTGGACCAGCCTGGTGTGGCCGGGCCTGGACGGCGAGCAGGAACAGGCGTTGGTGTAGGCGTCAGTCCCGGACCAGCAGGTGCGCGCCGGCCACCGCCGTCTCGAACCGGATCACCCCGCCGGCGATGTGCGCCAGCCCGACCCGGGGCGTTCCGGCCTGCATGGCCCCGGCGGTCCCCCGCAGCTGGGCGGTGATCTCGGCGACCTGGGCGACCCCGGTGGCCCCCAGCGCGTGGCCCCGGCAGAGCTGGCCGCCGGAGGTGTTCACCGGCATCCGGCCGTCCACGGAGAACGCCCCGGTCTCGATGTACTCCGCCTCCCGGCCCGGCGGGCACAGGCCGGTCTCCCGCAGCGAAAGCAGCTGGTAGGCCACGCTGGCGTCGTGGACCTCGGCCACGTCCACCTCGTCCGGGCCGACCCCGGCCGCCTCGTACACCGCCGCGGCCGCGCTGGATGCCGCCGACGGGCCGTCCGGGTCGTCGAAGCCGCGCCGGGTGGCCATCCGCGAACCCAGCACCCGGACCCGCCGCGCCGCCTCGTCCGGCCGCCGGGCGGCGAGCACCAGGGCGGCCGCGCCGTCGCTGATCGGGCTCATCATCGGCCGCCGGATCGGCGGCACCACCATCCTGTCGGCCATGATCTGGTCGTAGTCCAGCCCGTCGCGGCGGTGCGCTTTCGGGTTGAGCGCACCGTGCCTGTGGTTGACCGCGGCCAGCAACCCGAGGTGGCGCTCGGTCAGCCCCCGTTCGGCCATGACCCGCTGGGCCAGCACCGCCTGCCGGTCCACCGACGAGGTGCGGGTGGCGCCCGCGCCCGCGCCGACCGCGAACCGCTGCTCCTCCGGGTCGAACGCCGAGTTGTAGGCGGCGAAGGTGCGGGCCCGGTCGGCCAGGTTCGCCTTCTCCGCCCCGACCACCAGCACGGTGTCGTACAGCCCGGCGGCCACCGCCAGCCAGCCCAGGTGCACCGCGTTCGCGCCGGTGGCGCAGGCGTTGGACACGTCGGTGATCGGGATCCGGCCGAAGCCCATCGGCATCAGGCTGATCACCCCGCGGTTGGTCTCCAGGCCGGTGATCATGCCGAGCACGCAGTTGCCGAAGTAGGCGGCCTGGACGTCCGGCACGCCGAGTCCGGCGTCGGTCAGCGCCTGGCCGACCGCGTCGGCGGTGAGGTCCTTGAGGGTGCGCTCCAGCTGCACGCCGAAGCGGGTGATCCCGGTCCCGGCGACCCAGACGTCACGCACGTGAGCCCTGCCCGGCCAGCTCCGTCTCGATGAGTGCGCGCACCGCCTTGCGGTCCACCTTGGCGTTCGCCGTCTGCGGCAGCCGGTCCACGACGTGCAGGGACTTGGGGCACTTGTAGCCGGCCAGCCGTGCGCGGACGTAGGCCAGGATCTCCTCGGCCGGGGTGTCGGTGCCGGGCCGGCGGACCACCGCGCACACCACCCGCTCGCCCCACTCGGGGTCCGGCACGGCGGTGACGGCCGCGTCGGCCACCCCGGGCGCGGAGATCAGCACCTGCTCCACCTCGGCCGGGTAGACGTTGAAGCCACCGCTGTTGATCAGGTCGTTCATCCGGCCGACCAGGTAGAGGTAGCCGTCCTCCAGGTAGCCCAGGTCGCCGGTGAACACCCGGCCGTCGCGGACCGCCTTCGCCGTCTCCGCCGGGTCGTTCCAGAACCCCTCGGTGACGAACGCCCCGGCCACGGTGACCTCGCCGACCTCGCCCGCACCGACGTCGCGGCCGTCCGGGTCGGCGATCCGCACGTCGGTCAGGCAGTACGGCCGGCCCACCGAGCGCAGCCGCTTGCCCGGGTTCCGCCGCTCCTCGGCGTGCGCGTGCGCGTTCAACGTGGCGATGGTGGCCGGGGCGGACGCCGAGCCGTAGGTCTGGGTGAAGTCGCAGCCGAACACGTCCATGCCCTCGCGCAGCAGCTGCTCGGGCATCGGCGCCGCGCCGTAGGCCATCAGCCGCAGGCTGGAGATGTCCCGGGGGCGCCCCCGCTGGGCCTGGATCAGCCGGTAGAGGATGGTCGGCACGATCTTGATCACGGTGACCCGTTCACGCTCGATGATGTCCAGCACGCCGTCCACGTCGAACCGGCGCTGGAACACCTGGGCGGCGCCGCGCATCGCGGCCGGCAACGTGTAGATGCCGCCGCCGTGGGTGTAGGGCTGGGTGGGGAGAAGGACGTCATCCTCGTGCAGCGGCAGGTAGTCCAGCAGGATGTTCACCGCCGTGGCCACCCACGCCCGGTGGGTCTGGGTGGCCGCCTTGGGCATCCCGGTGGTGCCGCCGGTGTAGCGCAGCGCGTACAGGTCGCACCCTTCGTTGGGCATCCGGTCGCGCAGCGGCGAGCCGACCACGTGCAGGCTGGACAGCAGCCCGGGCGCCCCGTCGGCGACGATGAAGTCCACCTCCGGCACCCCGTCCCGGACCGCCGCGATCGCCTCGGCGTGCTCGGCCTCGGTGAGGAACGCCCGGGCGTCGGCGTTGCGCACCAGGTGCGCGATCTCGGTCGCCGACAGCCGGGGGGTCAGCGGCACCTTGACCAGCCCGGCCAGCGCCAGCGCCCAGTCGTAGACCACCGCCTCCACGCCGTTCCAGCGGGCGTCGACCACGTGGTCACCGCGACGCAGCCCCAGT
>JAESFN010001385.1_pt1 | contig 10728 bp, 10 predicted proteins | sample 9269411 | NCBI WGS metagenome assembly JAESFN01 (sample SAMN14505399, study PRJNA617100) | algae metagenome | isolation source: Iphinoe sp. HA4291-MV1 and co-occurring heterotrophs from trail next to... | place: USA: Maunawili Falls, Hawaii | collected 2009-07-25
TGCGACACCGTCGGCATCACCCGCCCGGCGACCAAGCACAACTGGCTGGTCCGCGACGTCAACGACCTCTCCCGCGTCCTCCACGAGGCGTTTTACGTCGCCAAGGCCGGCCGGCCCGGCCCGGTGCTGGTCGACATCCCGAAGGACGTCCAGTTCGCCCGCGGCACCTATACCGGGCCGAACCAGGTCGAGCACCGCTCCTACCGGCCGCGCACCAAGGGCGACCCGCAGGCGATCCGCGCCGCGATCGACCTGATCGCCAAGGCCAAGCGGCCGGTGTTCTACACCGGCGGCGGCGTCGTCAACTCAGGCCCCCGGGCGGCGGAGCTGCTGCGCGAGCTGGTCCACCTCACCGGCTACCCGGTGACCTCGACGCTGATGGGCCTCGGCGCCTATCCGGCCGCCGACCCGCAGTGGCTCGGCATGCTCGGCATGCACGGCACCTGGGAGGCGAACCACGTGATGCACGACTGCGACCTGATGGTCGCGATCGGGGCGCGCTTCGACGACCGCATCACCGGCCGGGTCAACGCCTTCTCGCCCGGCTCGAAGAAGATCCAGATCGACATCGACCCGTCCTCGATCAACAAGAACGTCCGCGTCGACCTGCCGATCATCGGCGACGTCGCCGAGGTGCTCGAGGACCTGCTCTATGTCTGGAAGGCCGAGAAGCCGAAGGTCGACCAGGCGGCGCTGAAGGCGTGGTGGAAGCAGATCGGCGAGTGGCGGGCGCGGAACTGCCTCGCCTACCGCCAGAACCCCGACGTCATCATGCCGCAATACGCGATCGAGCGGCTCTATGCGGCGACCCGCGACAAGGACGTCTACATCACCACCGAGGTCGGCCAGCACCAGATGTGGGCCGCCCAGTTCTTCCAGTTCCAGGAGCCCAACCGCTGGATGACCTCCGGCGGCCTCGGCACCATGGGCTACGGCCTGCCGGCGGCGGTCGGCGTCCAGGTCGCCCATCCGGAGAGCCTCGTCATCGACATCGCCGGCGACGCCTCGGTGCTGATGACCATGCAGGAGATGTCGACCGCGGTTCAGCACCACCTGCCGATCAAGATCTTCATCCTCAATAACCAGTACATGGGCATGGTCCGCCAGTGGCAGCAGCTCCTCCACGGCAACCGGCTGTCCCACAGCTACATGGACTCCCTCCCCGACTTCGTGAAGCTCGCCGAGGCCTATGGCTGCGTCGGCATCCGGGCCGAGAAGCCGCACGAGCTCGACGACAAGATCGAGGAGATGATCACGGTGAAGAAGCCGGTGCTGTTCGACTGCCGGGTCGCCGCCCTCGCCAACTGCTTCCCGATGATCCCCTCGGGCAAAGCGCATAACGAGATGCTGCTCCCTGACGAGGCGAGCGACGAGGCCGTCGCCAACGCCATCGACGCCCGCGGCAAGGCGCTGGTGTGAGGATGGATTGGCGAAGCACCCACGGCAGAGCAGAAGTCCCGCCGCCATTCCCATTGGGAGAGTATAGCGAGACTTGCTTCGCGCAGCGGAGCGTCGTCGCGCCTGGTGAGAGGCGAGACTTCTCCGCAAAGGGCGGAGTGGACTCTCCAGCTTCGATGCTTCGCCGCTCACCGGCAGGCACCGGGTCAACGGGGGGACACGTGCATGGCCGCGGCGTCCCCTCGCCCCGGCGAGGGGACGTAGACGGCGCCGTCGGCACCGAACCGGGAATGACGGGACGTCCGCACCTCATGGCCGCGAAGCGCGAGGGCAGCGTCGAAATCGAAGTCTTCGCGCCGACAGTGGGTGGGCCATTCAGGCGGCTCAACCTGCTTCGCCTGCCACTCAAGGGCCGCGAATGGGCGAGGGTCGAGTGCCTCCCGCGAACGCAAAACCCACTGAAAGGACTTAGCCCGTCATGACCGCGACCACCACCCGCAAGCCTGCCGGCCGCGGCAAGGCGGCCCCTGCCCCCTCCCACGCCGTGCCGGCGGGGAAGCCGGTGCCCCGCCACCACAATCGCGCGGTCCTGCCGCCGGCCTCGGCCTATTTCATCGAGGAGACGAAGGACCTCAACGAGCGCCACGTGCTGTCGATCATCGTCGACAACGAGCCCGGCGTGCTCGCCCGCGTCATCGGCCTCTTCTCCGGCCGCGGCTACAACATCGACAGCCTGACCGTGTCGGAGACCGAGCACGCCAAGCACCTGTCGCGGATCACCATCGTCACCACCGGCACGCCGATGGTGCTCTCCCAGATCAAGAACCAGCTCGACCGCATGGTGCCGGTCCATGCCGTGATCGACCTGACCGCGCAGGGCAACCCGCTCGAGCGCGAGCTGGCGCTGGTCAAGGTCTCCGGCCGCGGCAACGACCGGGTCGAGGCGCTCCGCATCGCCGACGCCTTCGAGGCCGAGGTGGTCGACGCCACCACCGAGCACTTCGTCTTCCAGCTCACCGGCCGCACCGACAAGGTCGAGCAGTTCATCGCCATCATGGCCCCGCTCGGGCTCGTGGAAATCTGCCGCACCGGCAGCGCGGCCCTCAGCCGCGGGCCGGGGGGACTGGACGATTGAGGTAGGTGCTACCCCAGCGTCTTCGCCGTCGTCCGCCGGAGGCGGATGGCGAGGATCCGGCCGAGGGCCATCAGCAGGTCGCGGCCGAGGCCGGGGTGGGCGTCGGAGAAGGCGGTGAACTGCTCGGGGGTGAGCGTTGCCACCGTGCAGTCGCGCACCGCCCAGGCGCCGGCCGAGCGCGGGGCGCCGTCGAAGAAGGCCTGCTCGCCGACCACCGAACCCGGGCCGAAGCGGGCCAGCCGCCCGAAGCTGAGGCCATCGTGGGCATGCGCGGTGATCTCGACCTCGCCGTCGAGGACGATGCAGAGGGCCCGGTCCTGCGTGCCGCGCTCGATCACGGCCTCGCGCGCGGCGACGCGGAGGAGACCGGCCGCATCGAGCAGCCGTTCCCAGTCGCCGTCGCTCCAATGCGGCAGGGACAGCCGGTCGCCATCCACCGCCGCCCCGCCGCGGAGTGCGGCGATGGCCCGCTGCAGTCCCGTGCCTTCCACGTGTTCCGCCATGGTCCTGGCCGTCGCAAGATACTTGCCACGAAGCGCACGGCGACCGACGCGGCCCTATGGAGCCGCCAGATCAGCGGGCGATGCGGCGATGGCCGTGGGCGCCGCTGGTGTCCTGGTCGCTGCTGCGGCTTCTAGCCGAACGCCCGCGCGGTCGTCCGTTCGAGCCGGAGGGAGAGAATCCGCCCGAGCGCGAAGAGGAATTCGAAGCCGAGGGACGGATTTGCCTTGGCGAAGGCGGTGAACTGCTCCGGCGTGATGGCAGCAAGCAGGCTGTCGCCGACGGCCCAGGCGCCGGCGGAGCGCGGCGCGCCGTCGAAAAAGGCCTGTTCGCCGACCACCGCGCCTGGCCCCAGCCGCGCGATGCGCCCGAAGCTCACCCCGTCGCTCGAATGGGCCATCACCTCGAGCTCGCCGCGAAGGATCACATAAAGCGTCCGGTCGGTGGTGCCGCGGCCGATCACGGAACCGCCGGCCCGCGCCTCGCTGATCGCGGTGCTGTCGAGGAACCGCTGCCACTCCGCCTCGCTCCAGGCGGGCAGGGCAAGCTGTTCGTCGCCCCTGGCGTCGAGGTTGGCGAGGGTCCGGGCATGGTCGCTGGTCGCGGTGTCGGGCTGCATGGCGTCTCGTCGAAAAACAGGTGGCGAGCGTACCCCAAACCGCTGGTTGCTTCTATAGTCGCCGCGGCGGCGCGGACGAGCGGAGGCAGGGCATCGATGAGCAATTTCATCCTCCTCGGCGCATGCTTCCTGCTCGGCATCCTGCTCCGCTGGTCGGGCCGGCTCCCCGACAACGCGGCCGCCGCGCTCAACGGCTTCGTGGTCAACATCTCGTTGCCGGCCCTCACTCTCACCTATGTCCACGGCCTCACGCTCGACACGAGCCTGATCCTGCCGGGGCTGATGGCGTGGATCCTGTTCGGGCTCGGCTGTGCGTTCTTCTTCGTCGCCGGCCGCCTCCTCGGGTTCTCGCGCGCCACCACCGGCGGGCTGATGCTGACCGGCGGGCTCGCCAATACCGCGTTCATCGGCCTGCCGATGATCCAGACCTTCTACGGCGCCGACTATCTCGGCCTCGGCATCTTCGTCGACCAGGTCGGGTCATACTTCGTGCTCTCGACCCTCGGCATCCTGGTGGCCTCCGTCTATTCCTCCGGCCAGGCCATCAGCGTCCGGAAGATCCTCAGGAAGATCTTGCTGTTCACGCCGTTCCAGGCCTTCGTGCTGGCGCTGCTGCTGATGCCCTTCGAATATCCGGCGTGGCTGGACGGGCTGTTCAAGCAACTCGGCGCCACCCTCGTGCCCATCGCCCTGGTCTCCGTCGGCTACCAGCTCCACCTCAGCCAGGTGCGCGGCAAGGCGGTGCCGCTCGGCGTCGGCCTCGCCTTCAAGCTCGTGCTCGCGCCGGCCCTGATCCTCCTCCTCTTCGCCGGCCTTCTCGGCGATCGTGGCGAGGTGCTGCAGGTGACGGTGTTCGAGGCCGCGATGCCGCCGATGATCGGCGCGAGCATCGTCGCCATGGACCACGAACTCGACCCGCCGCTCCTGACCCTGATGGTGGGCATCGGCATCCCGCTCGCCTTCCTCACCCTGCCACTCTGGCACCGGCTGCTTCTGGCGTTCTGACGCGCGGCCCCTCGCGCTATGGCGTGAGCCGGGTCTCGCCGGACCGGACGGCGTCGACGACCGAGCGAATGGCGTCGGTGACCATTTGCGGCTGCTCGACGTGGATGTGGTGGCCGGACCGGGTCCGGGTCAGGTGCTTCGCCCCGAGTTGAGCGGCGAGCCGATCGTGGGCCTCGATCAGCTCTGCCTTCCGCGTCGCCGTCGTGTCCGCCGCGAGCTTGTCGGCGGTCAGCAACACCACCGGAACGGACGGTCCCGGCGGCAGGGCGACGATCGCGTCGATCCCGCCGTCGATCGCGAGCGCCTCCTGGCCCGCGGCGACGGGCACACTCGTGACCCGGAGCGTCTCGTCATATTCCTCCGGCGTGAAGGTGTCCCTGAGGTAGATCGACGTCACATCGACCAGCACCTCGCCGGCGACGTCCCTCGGGTAAGCGCGGGCGAAAAGCTCGGCGATCAGCCCGCCATAGGAATGGGCTGCCAGCACGAACGGACCCTGCTCGCCGGCGGCAGCAAGGAGCGCATGGAGGTCGGAGACGTCATCGGCGAGCGCATGCGGCTGCGGAACCGGGCTCGAGACCATGCCGCCCCGCTCGGATTCCACGTCGTCGCCGACGGTGGTGTTGGGGCGGTCGTAGAGGCACACCCGCGTGAATTTCGCCACGGCGGGATAGACCGCGGTGTCCCGCTTCGCCGGGCTGCCCTCGCCGACGCTGAATGCATCGTAGGGGAGAGCCTGCACGGGATCGTCGGGTGCGAGCGCATAGGTCCAGATCCAGCCCGCCTCCCAGCCGCCGGAGATGAGGACGACGGTCGGCGCACCGGCGCCGGCGCAGGCGAGGTAGATCCTTCGGCCGCCGCCGATGTCGATCAGGCCGGCGACGTCGGCCGCGGCCGCCGGTGCGACGATCGACGCGATCGCGGCCGTCGCGAGCACGAGACGCGAGACGCGCCCCACCGTGGCGAACCGGGCCCGATCGCCGGAGCGGCGGGGGAGCCGGCGGCTCATTTCGCCTCGCATTCGGCCGGCGGCGCGGCAAGCGGCTCCACCACCGGCTGGAGCGCGGCGAGCACCGCGATGAACGCGTCGCCGGTGCCGCCGTCGCCGTTGACCATCAGCGCCCATACCGCACCGGTGCAGGGGTAGTACTGGATGTTGGCCGAATAGCCCGGCTCCGACCCGGCATGGCCGAACGAGATCAGCCGGCCGCTGGCCGGATCGCGCTGGACGGCGACGCCGAGCTCGTCATCGATCCGCGCCGTCCGCATCGCGGGAGAGAGGCCGTATCCCTCTCCCAGCGCCGTCCCCCAAGCGTGGAGATCGGCGAGCGTCGAGGCGAGCGCGCCGGCGGCGAAGGAGAACTGCGGCCAGCCCGACGTGTCGGTGCGCGCCGGAAGGTTGGGGCAGAAGTCGGTGTAACCGTGCGCGAAGGGCGGATCGAGCTTGCCATCGGTATCGAGCCGGGTTCGGCTCAACCCGAGCGGCCCGATCAGCCGCTCGTCGAGAAGATCGCCGAAGGTCCGGCTCGTCACCTTCTCGAGGATCCTGCCGACGATAATCGTGTTGAGGCTCGAATAGAGGTACCCCTTCCCGGGCGCGAAATCCGCGCGCGGCAGCACGATGCCGCTCGCGATCAGTTGGTCCGGCCCGACGATGCCGTTCGGGTCGTTGCAATGGAGGTCGAGCTGGAGCTGGCTGATGTCCGGCAGGCCGCTGGTGTGATTGAGCAGCATCCTGATGGTGATGGCGCCTGCCTCCGCGACCTCCGGAAACCACTTGGCGAGCGCGTCATCAAGGCCGAGCTTGCCCTCGTCGACCGCCATCAGCTCGAGGGTGGCGGTGAAGGACTTGGTGATGCTGCCGATCGGCGCCTGCAGTTCCGGCGTCATCGCCCGTCCGGTGGCGAGGTCGGCCAGGCCCCGCGTCGACACCCAGCTTCCCTTGCCGGGAATCCAGAGGCCCACCGCGGTACCGGGGAGTCCGGACCGCGCGAAGCCCTCGTCCAGCGCCTTCTCCAGTGCGTCGCGGGAACCCTGGCTGAAGACGCCGGAGGCCGGATCAGTGTCGTCGGCGATGGCGCCGGCCGGCATCCCGATCAGGACCGCCGCAAGCAACGACGGAAGCAACGGGCCGAAGCGGCTACGACAAGGCCGACGGTTCATGAGACGCCTCCCCCAGCGCTGATCGGTGAACCGCGTCGAGGTCACACCGACATCCCCTCCGGCCGGCTCGCGGGCCGATTTCCTCGGAACGCCGATCACCCTATCACGTGCCGGCTCGGGTGCCGATCATGTTCCGCTCGTCACCCAAACCGCCGCCGGCGTTCCGGGCAACGTACCGATTTCGTCATTGACACCGTGAGCAGCGGACGGCGTACTCCGCTCAAAATCGTTTCGGGTGGACCCATGCCCTGCCAGCTCTCCGTCAATCTCAACGCCATCGCCATGCTCCGGAACCGGCGGAACCTGCCGTGGCCGAGCGTCGTCGGCATGGGGCGGATCGCCCTCCTCGCCGGCGCCCATGGGCTGACCGTCCACCCCCGGCCCGACGAGCGCCACATCCGCCGCGCCGACGTGCCGGAGATCGCGGCGCTGATCGCCCAGGAATTCCCGGACCGCGAGTTCAACATCGAGGGCAACCCCGATGCGCGCTTCGTCGAGCTGGTCGAGGCGGTGAAGCCGGCGCAGGTGACGCTGGTGCCCGACGACATCCGCCAGTCGACCTCCGACCACGGCTGGAACATCGGCGCCCACAAGGTCTTCCTCGAGGCGATCATCGCCCGGCTCAAGGGGGCCGGGATGCGCGTCTCGCTGTTCATCGACGCGGTGCCGGACGTCGCCCATCTCGCGGCCGAGGTCGGCGCCGACCGGGTCGAGATCTTCACCGGCCCTTATGGCGGGGCGCTCGATCCGGGCGACGCGGACCTCGAACTCGAGAAGGTGGTGATGACCGGCAACGCCGCGAAGGCGGCCGGCATCGGCCTCAATGCCGGCCACGACCTGACGCTCGCCAACCTGCCGCCGCTCGCCGCGGCGCTGCCGCACCTCGCCGAGGTCTCGATCGGCCACGCGCTGGTCAGCGATGCCCTGATCTTCGGCATGGCCGACACCGTCCGCCGCTACCGCGCGGCCGGCGGCAACCCGGTGCCGGCGTGACGCCGACGCCGGTGACGGGCGCCGCCAAGGCGCGCGGCGGCAAGCGGAAGGCGGCGAAGGCAGACCGCGGCGACAAGGCCGGCGGCGGAAAGGACAAGCCGCGGCGCGCGCCGCGACCCCTCCCCGACCGGCCGGACGCCGGGCCGGATTTCTTCTGCGTCGGCGCGCAGAAGGGGGGCACCCGCTGGCTCTACGACCAGCTTCAGCTCCATCCCGACTTCTGGATGCCGCCGGTCAAGGAACTCCACTATTTCGACCGGCGTGCACCCTCGACGGCTTCGGTCAATCTCCTCCGCCGCGCGGAGGAGAGCCTGCAGCGGACCAACCGCCGCCAGGCGAAGCTCGCGCTCCGCCCGCTCGACCAGAAGGACATCGACTTCCTCGCGGCCTATGTCGGGATGACATGGTGGCGGACCGACCTCGACGCCTATGCCCGCCTGTTCGGGCTGAAGGGCGGCCTCATCTCCGGCGACATCACCCCGGACTACTCGACCCTCGCCGAGCGCCAGATCGCTCGCATCATCCGCCGCTTCCCGAAGGCGCGGGTCGTCTTCATCGCCCGCGACCCGGTCGAGCGGGCCTGGTCGCACCTCACCATGCACATGCGGCGGGGCACGGTCGCCCGCGGCCTCGACACCGGGAAGGTGATGCGGCTCCTCCGCCAGCGCTTCGTGGCCGAGCGGAGCTACCCGAGCGTCATCGCCGCGCGCTGGCGGCGGCACGTGCCTGAGGGGCAGTTCGGCCTCTTCCTCTTCGACGACCTCGTCGCCGATGCCGAGGCGCTCCGCCGCCGGGTGATCGCCTTCCTCGGTGGCGACCCGGAGAAGGAAAGCGGCGTCATATCCGCCGCCTTCAACCGCAAGGAAGATCGGGAAAAGGTGCCGCTTTCCCCCGAGATCCGGGCCGAAATCGCCCGCCATTTCGCGGCGGAAATGAAGGCGTCGGCCGAGGCTTTCGGCGGCGCCGCGGGAGGCTGGGCGGCGAAGTACGGGTTGTAGACACGCCAAAACTACACTATTCCAGCAGTGGATTGATTTCATTCGATGTTTCGTCATCCAAAATATTCTTGCCCTGAGCGTTTTTGGCGCTGACGCGGCCGGCATTCCGTGGCAAACTCGGGGCCTCAGGAGGTCACGGATGGCGGCAACGCGGCACTTGGGGCTTGGGGTCATCGAGACGCGCTGGTTCGACGAGCATCACCACACGGTGCGGCCGCTCTTCGAGTTCCTGTCCTACGCCCTGAAAAACCGGCCCGACGCCTTCACCTACGAGCGCTTCGTCGGCGCCACCTCGTTCCGCGAGGCGGTGCGGTTCATGACCGGCAGCGGCGACGTCGACTACCTCTACATCGCCGCCCATGGCGATTTCGGCAAGATCGAAGCCCCGGACGGCTCGGGCCTGTCGCGGACGTTCCTCCGGAACACGATTTGCGAGGTGAACCGACGGTCGCGCCGGCTCAAGGGCGTGATGTTCGGCTCTTGCAAGTTCGGCGATGCCCGTAACCTGATCGAGGTGCTCCGCCCGTCGAAGATCCGGGGCCAGACGGTCAAGAACCGTCTGATCTGGGCGGCGGGATACGGCCAGGAGATCGACTACACGCGGAGCTCGCTCTTCGACATCTATTTCTTCGACATCCTGTTCCGGAGCGCGACCGGCGCCGATGAGGTCGCCCGCCTCGAGAACACCGTCGCCCGCCTGAACCAGGCGCTGCCGGGCCTGGTCGACAGCCTGTCGCTGTCGATCGTCGTCCGCCTGCCCAACGGCCGCTACCGGAACATCACCGAGCGGCAGGACGTCTACGCGGACTGAGGCTGGGATGGCCGGATTCACAGGTTTCGGGCCGAAGGCGCTGCCCTTCTTCGAGGCGCTCAAGTTCCACCAGAGCCGCGCCTGGTTCGAGGAGAACCGAGGGCTCTACGAGAGCGACGTGCTGGCGCCGATGGTGGCGCTGATCGACGACCTGACGGAAGCCTTCGCGGCGCGGAAGCTCCCGCTCAGGGGGGACGGCAAGCGCTCGATCTTCCGCCTGAACCGCGACATCCGCTTCTCGAAGGACAAGAGCCCTTACAAGACCCACGCCGGCGCGGTGCTGACCCGCTCGGGCTCGAAGAAGGACAGCGGCCTCCTCTACATCCACATCGACCCCATCGGATGCTTTACTGCGGCCGGGTTCTACATGCCCGAGCCCGCGGCGCTTGCCGCGCTCCGCCGGCAAGTGCTGGCCCAGCCGGCGAAGGCCAGGGCGCTGCTCGGCAAGCTCGAGAAGGGCGGTCTCGCTCTCGGTGATTTCGACCAGCTCACCCGGGTTCCCAAGGGCTTCGAGGCGCTGAAGGACGGCCCGCTCGACGGCATGATCCGGATGAAGTCGCTGGTCGTCGAGGAGAAGCTCCCCGACAAGCTGGTCGGAAGCGCGAAGCTGACCGAGGCGATCATCGGCTTCGCCGAGCGGGCAAAGCCGCTCCTCGACTTCGGCTGGCAGGCGCTGGATTAACCTCGGGCCCGGACCATACCCCAGTGGCGAAGATGAGCGTCGACGAGGAACGCCTCGATCGCGGCGGTATCGGGCAGGCGCTCCGACGCCGCGACCAGCACCCGCAGCCGCGCCTCCGCCTCGGCGATCAGCCCGAGCACGTCGGAATAGGACACCTCTCCGGCCCGCACGGCGCGGAGCATCGCCAGTTCCGGCGGCGAAACCGGGACCGGAATGCATCCCTCGGCCATCAGCGCGATGCCCTGGTAGCCGACCCGGAGCGCATGCATGGCGAACTTGGTGTCGTAGCCGTGACGGGCCACCAGGTCCGGCCGCTTCACCCGGGCGCCGCGCTCGCCGGTCAGGCTCCGCTTCTGTGCGACGAGGTAGCTGAGGAAACGCTCGCCTGCCTTCCGGCTGACGAAGGCGTCGCGAAGCCGCACG
>JAESFN010001386.1_pt1 | contig 10725 bp, 12 predicted proteins | sample 9269411 | NCBI WGS metagenome assembly JAESFN01 (sample SAMN14505399, study PRJNA617100) | algae metagenome | isolation source: Iphinoe sp. HA4291-MV1 and co-occurring heterotrophs from trail next to... | place: USA: Maunawili Falls, Hawaii | collected 2009-07-25
GGGCGGGCCGGTCGCGCGGCGAGGCCGTCGCGGGGCGCGGGCGGGCCGGTCGCGCGGCGGGCCCGTCGCGGGGCGGGGCCGGGCCGGGACGACCGCGGCGACGCGGGCGCCGACACCCGACTTCGGCCGGTGGGGGAACCGCTCCGTCCGCCGTCCAACCGCGGTCGCCGAGCACCCGATGCACCACGCCGACCGACGGCCAGAGCACCGACGGCCAGAGCACGGCGGCCGCATGACCGGCACCCGTCGCGGTGGCCACGCCAGGGTGGCCAAGCGGTGGCCATTTCATGGATGACCGGTTCCGCGGTGGCCACGCCAGGGTGGCCAAACAGTGGCCATTTCATGGATGACCGGCTCCGCGGTGGCCACGCCCTGGGTGGCCGGCCAGGCCGCGGGATGGCCACGCCGTCGGTGGCCGGCGAGGTGGTGCCGTCACGCAATGGTGGCCACACAGTCGGTGGCCGTTCACCTGGCGGCCACGCTCCGGTGCGGTGGCCACGCCGTCCGGTGGCGGCGATGAGAAGCGTCTGGACGGGTGGCCGAACATCTGGCCAACAGCTCCGGACCGCCCGCGCGGCAGCTCCTACCGCAACCGGGGGCGGCGCAGATACTGGAAGCCCCGCGACCGCGATCCTGGAGCCCCCATGCCGTTCGCCGACCAGGCCCACCGCGACCAGGCCCACCGCGCGACGACCGTGGCCGACGTCGTCGGCCAGGTGCTCGCCGGGCTGGGGGTCGGGCACGCCTTCGGGGTGGTCGGCAGCGGGAACTTCCGCGTCACCGACGCGCTGCGCCGGCATGGGGTGCCGTACGTGGCGGCCCGGCACGAGGGCGGCGCCGCGACCGCCGCCGACGCCTACGCCCGCACCTCCGGGGCGGTCGCCGTACTCAGCCTGCACCAGGGCTGCGGGCTGACCAACGCCCTCACCGGGATCACCGAAGCGGCGAAGAGCCGCACCCCGCTGCTCGTGCTGGCCGCCGACACCGCCGGCGCGGCCGTCCGGTCCAACTTCCGGGTCGACCAGGACGCCCTGGCCCGGGCGGTGGACGCGGTCCCGGAGCGGGTGCACTCGGCCGGGTCGGCGGTGGCCGATGTGACCCGGGCCTACGCCACCTGCCGGGGGCAGCGGCGCACGGTGCTGCTGAACCTGCCGCTGGACGTCCAGGCCCAGCCCTGCCCGCCGCCGCCAGGACCCCCCGCCTGGGTCTCCCCCCGCCCACCGGCGCCGCACCCGGACTCGGTGACCGAGCTGGTCCGGCTGCTCGACCGGGCCGAGCGCCCGGTGTTCGTGGCCGGCCGGGGCGCCCGCGCGTACGGGCCGGCATTGGAGGCCCTGGCCGACCGGTGCGGCGCGCTGCTGGCCACGTCGGCGGTGGCCAACGGGCTGTTCAGCGGCCGGCCCTGGTCGCTGGGCATCTCGGGTGGGTTCGCCACCCCGCTGGCCGCCGAGCTGATCGCCGGGGCCGACCTGGTGGTGGCCTGGGGCGCGTCGCTGACCAGGTGGACGACCCGCAACGGCGCGCTGTTCGGCCCGGACGCCACCGTGGTCCAGATCGACGACACCGCTGAGGCCCTGGGGGCCCAGTGTCCGGTCGACCTGGGCGTGCTCGGCGACGTCGGGCTCACCGCGGCGGCGGTCGGCGGGGCGGTGGGCAGCCGTCCCGGGTACCGCTCCCCCGCGCTGGCCACCCGGATCGCCGCCGAGGGCCACTGGTCACAACTGCCCGTGCCCGACGACCCGGACGGCGATCCGGAGCGGATCGACCCGCGCACCCTGAGCGCGGCGCTGGACGCCCTGCTGCCCGCCGAGCGCACGGTCGCCGTGGACTCCGGCAACTTCATGGGCTACCCCAGCGGATACCTCCGGGTACCCGACGCCGCCGGTTCGTGCTTCACCCAGGCCTTCCAGTCCATCGGTCTGGGTCTGGCCACCGCGATCGGCGCCGCGACGGCCCGGCCGGACCGGCTCTGCGTGGCCGCGCTGGGCGACGGCGGGTTCCTGATGGGGATCTCGGAGCTGGAGACCGCCGTACGCCTGGGGCTGGATCTGCTGCTGGTGGTGTACAACGACGCCGGCTACGGGGCGGAGTTCCACCACTTCACCGGCGCCGACCAGGCCACGGTGCGCTTCCCGGACACCGACCTGGCCGCGCTGGCCGCCGGCTACGGCTGCGCGGCGGCCACCGTGCGCCGCCCGGCCGACCTGGCCGCCGTCGAGGACTGGCTGGCCGGCCCCCGGACGCGGCCCATGCTGGTGGACGCCAAGGTCCGCGCCCACCGGCCGTCATGGTGGCTGGACGAGGCGTTCCGCGGCCACTGACGGGGCCCCCGCGCGGCGCGTCAGGAGCGTCAGACCTCAGACCGTCAGGCGCGTCAGACCGGCAGACCGACCGGCCAGGCCTGGCCGGGGTGCGGCGCCGGCTGCCGCCGGAGCTCGTCGGCCAGCTCGGACAGCTGCCCGTCGAGCCCGGGGAGCAGCACCACGTCGTCGTTGAACGCCGGGTCGGTGCGGAACTCCAGGGCGACGACCTCGGTCGTCGGGTCCAGGTTGACCGCGCCGTGCGGCACCCCGGCGGGCACGTAGCACATCTCGCCCGGGCCGTGCGGCAACACCCGGGGCCGGTCGCCGTCCCACACCACGGTGGCCGCCGAGCCGGCGAGCACCGCCACGATGATCTCGCTGCGGGCGTGCGCGTGCGCCTTGCTCACCCGCCCACCGGGCATCCGGACCATCCCGCCGGACAGCCCGACCGTGCCGGCCACCTCGCTGGTGATCATCGGGGTCAGCACCTGCCCCTGCGGCCCGAGCCCCTCGACCGCCTCCACCAGGCCGACCACGCGCGCGATCGATGCCATCTCATCCCCTCGTCGATCCGATGTACGAGCAGCCTCGACGGGCCGGGTGTCCGGCTGAGTGAATCGGGGGTGCCGAGGGGTGAAGAGATCGTGTCGGTGGCCCAGGCGGCTCAGGCGGCCACCGGCGGTTCGGGCCACGCCGCGAGCAGCCGGTCGGTGTCCCGGCCGTCCCCGACGGTGATCCGGACACCCTGGTCGGGGTAGGCCTTGACCAGGATCCCGGCCCGGGCCAGGTGCTCGGCGACCCGCTCGGCGCGCGCCCCGAGCGGGGCCCAGACGAAGTTGGCCTGGCTGTCGGTCACCGGGACCCCCCGGGCCCGCAGCGCGGCGGTCAGCCGGGCCCGCTCGGCGCGGATCGCGGCGATGTCGGCCCGCAGCCGGCCGGGCCGGCGCAACGCCTCCACCGCGGCGGTCTCGGCGATGGTGCTCACCGCGAACGGCAGTGCGACCCGGTTGAGCGCGGCGGCCAGCGCCGGCTGGGCCAGGCCGTAGCCGACCCGCAGACCGGCCAGGCCGTAGGCCTTGGAGAACGTCCTGGTCATCACCACGTTCGGGTACGCGCGCACCAGGTCGGGCCCGCGCGCGGCGTGCCGGTCGTCGACGAACTCGGCGTACGCCTCGTCGACGATCACCAGCACCCGCTCCGGCAACCGGGCCACCAGCTCGGCCAGCTCGGCGTGGGCCACCACACCCCCGGTCGGCGGGTTGGGGGTGCAGACCACGACGACGGTGGTCGCCCCGGTCACCGCCGCCCACACGTCCCGCAGGTCACAGCCGCCGTCCGGGCGCAGCCGGGTCGGCCGGACGGTGTGCCGGTGCGCGGCGGCCATCGCGGGGTAGGCCTCGAAGCTCGGCCAGGGCAGCACCAGCTCCCCCGCGTCGGCCACCATCAGCGCGTAACCGATGACCCCGACGCTGCCGGCCCCGGTCACCACCCAGTCCGGCGGTACCCCGAAGTGCCCGGCCAGCGCGGAGCCGAGCGCGGCGGGCTGCAGGGCCGGGTAGCGGTGCACGCCGGCCAGCTCCCGCTCGGCGGCGGTCAGCACGGCCGGGGGCGGCGGGTACGGCAGCTCGTTGCGGTGCATGCGCAGCCCCGCGCTCACCTCCCGACCCCGGCGGGCCGGCTGACGGGGCACGTCTCCCCGCGGCCGTACCGGCTGGGACCGGGCCAACCCGGCCAGGGCGGCCGGGCCCATCCCGCGCGCGATCGGTGCCATCACTCTCCCCCGGGGACCGGACGGCCCCTCGATGTGGACCATGCAGGGTCATCACGACCGACCGGTTGGACCTCGGGTGCCGGCGGGTGAAGAGCACGTGACGGCGCGGGCTACCGGTCCGGGATGCAGGGCCCGCGACCGAGCCGGCGGAGACCCTCCAGGTCCCCCGGGCCCAGCTCGGTCCGACCGGTGTAGCTGGGCGTCATCAGCGAGTTCGGGTCGTCGGTGTGGCCCAGCCCGAGGACGTGGCCGAGCTCGTGGGTGATGACCGCGCGGACCCGGGCCGGCCCGTTGTCGCCGCGCAGCAGCGGGGTGAGCGCGTGGCCGTAGAGGGTGACCCGGCCGGTGACGTAACGGGTCGAGCCGCGCGCGCCGCCCTCGGCGACGTAGGTGCTGCCGCCGGAGCCGAAGGTCTCCGAGCCGTCCTTGGGGGCGTCGGCAGCCGGCGGTTGATCGGCCCAGGCGATCAGGACGGGTGCCCAGTGCCCGCTGTACCGTTCCGGCTGCCGCGCGGCCCGCTCGGCCGACGGCGGTTCGGCACTGGTCCCGTCGTAGCTGAAGCCGAGACCGCTGGCCGAACCGACCTGCTGCACGGCCTGCTGGATCAGCGGCGGGATCTCGGCCGGCATCCCGGCGGGGTTGATGACGTAGCGGATCGGTTCGCAGGAGCTGTACGTGACCGGCCCGCCCGACTCCAGGGTGTTCATGAACGCGTAGGGCCCGGTACCGCCGGGACCGCGGACGACTTCGGGAGGCGGGCGGTGGTTGCCGAGGGCGAACTCCGGGAACCACACCCGGACGGCCACCAGCGCGGCGATCACCAGCGCCAGCCCGGCCACGAACAACGCGGGCCCGCGGAACGACGACGTATCCCGCCGGGGCCCGGATCCTCGGCGTTCGCGCGCGTCGGCCCGGTCGAGCTGGCGCAGCAGCCGCTGCATGCGCCGGTAGCGCATGCGGGCCCGCAGCCGGTGCAGCATGCATCCATTCAACACACCCCGCGCGGGGTGTGGCCTACTGTCGCGCGAAGGACCTCGAAGGACCTAGACGGCCGGGCGGGCGAACACCACCCAGCGCAGGACGCTGTACATGAACACGCCCTCGCAGGCGCCGGCGATCACTCGCGCGATCTGGTAGTGGACGCCGAGCGAGGCCAGCCCCGCGCCCACCCCGAGCAGGATCGCCACGTAGTTGAACCCGATCGCGGCCACGTAGAGCACCACCTGGCGGCCCGCCGGGGCGTGGGAGCGGAAGTTCAGCCACCGGTTGAGTACGAAGCTCAACGCGAACGCCGTGACGTACCCCAGGGTGATCGCCAGCCAGAGCGGCAGGTGCAGCCGGCCGTGCAGCAGGAAGATGAGGCCCAGATCCACCCCGAAGGTGACCGCGCCGATCAGCAGGAAGCCGACGACGCTCGGCGCCACGAGCCTCCGCAGCCGCGCCGGCAGCCGGTCGACCACACCGGCACAGAACCTGCTGAACACCTCGGCCGCGGTGCCGTCCACCGGACGCGCTTCCGCCGCTTGCCCCGCCGCCACTCGGTCCACCCTAGGGCGTTCGATCTCCGGCTCGTGCGGCGAGGGGCCGTCGTCGCGGGGCCTTGGCCGGGTGATCGCCGGGCCGACACCGCCCGGCCATCTTGTTCCACATCGCCTTACCTCGCGTTGACCTCGCCGCAACCGACGTCGGGCAACGTGGCCAGGTGAGTGATTATCTGCACCGGGTCGCGGTGACCGAGGCACAGTTCCGCGCCGACATCGTCAGCGGGCTGCACCGCGAGGCCGAGCGCCTGCGCGATCACCGGGCGATCGCGGTCGACCAGCCGGCGGCGGCGAACTGCCTGGAGGATCTCGCGGCCGCGTTGCTGACGGCCGCGGACGTCCTACGGGCCCAGGATGGCCGCCTCGCCCGGGCCCTCCGGACCGACACGATCCAGACCGGGGCCCGTCCGTTCGCCACCGATCTCCGGCTGCTGAGGCGGCCGACGGCTCCGCCGCGCTACCCGGACGCCGAGCAGTGGGTGGTCGAGAGCGGTCGGTCGCGGCTACGCGCCGCCGGAGAGGGCGCCTGAGACGAACGCCTCCGCCGATATCGGTTCGGGGCCGGTCTGGTGGCTCTGACCGTCGCGGATGCTGCGTCGATAGCCCCGGTCGTCGGCCTGCCAATCGGGTCCGGACCAGCCGCAGGAGCAACCGGCGGAGTAGGAGATGAAGGTGGACTCGGCGCACCGGCGCACATCGGTCCAGTGGTCGCTACGGAGCCCGTCGCGGTAGCGACCCGCCACGTAGGCGAGATGGTGGACAGCCACGATCGCGGTCCTCACTGTGAAGCCCAGGTGAAATGTGAGCCGACAGCGTGCATCACCCATGTGGCGTATGAGGATACCGAGGGTGATAGATCACCTTCTTGTGGCGACCAAAGGGGCGCTGGTGTCGCCGAGTGGTCGATCTACCGGTGACACCTGGTCACTCAGGCTCACTCAGCCCGCTCCGCTCCCCCGCGCCGCCCGTACCGCCTCGCCGGCCGCCCGCCGGCCGGAGACGACGCAGGCCTCGACGTTGGAGGTGGACACCGCGTCCCCGGCCAACCGAATCCGCGACGAGTCCGGGGTGAGCGCCCGCAGCCGGGCCAGGTCGCGGTGCCGCCGCACCGGGCCGGTGACCAGCGCGTGCCGCCAGCGCTGCACGTGCGCCACCGCCACCTGGTCGTCGGTCCCGGGCAGTACCCGGCGGGTGGCGGCCAGGGCGGCGTCGACCAGCGCGTCGTCCGGGTCGTCCCGGTGCGCCTCGCTCCACTCCCGCTGCCAGTAGGTGGACAGCAGGCCACCCCCGGCCGGGGTCCGCCCGGAGGCCTTGTTGTGGTCCAGGATGACGCAGGCCAGCTCCGGCTCGGCGTTGCCCGGGATCAGCACCAGCCAGGACGGCTCCTTCGGGGGCGCGTCGAGCCCGAGGAAGACGTTCACGCTGGGCGAGTAGACGACGTCGCCGAGGATCTCCTTGCGCTGGGCGTCCAGCTGCGGGGCGATCTCCACCAGCACCGGGGCCGGGACGGCCAGCACGCAGACGTCGGCGGTCTCGGTGTGCTCGGACTCCCCCGCCCTGGCCCAGCTCACCCGGACCTCGGATCCCTCCTCGACGACGGAGGTCACCCGGGCGTTCGTCTCCACCCGGGCGATCCGCGCGGCCAGTGCCCGGGTCAGGAACCCCATGCCCTCCGGGTGGTTGAAGAAGCCGGTGGCGCCCATGTTGCGGGCCAGGGCCAGGAAGTCGACCGCGCTGATGTTGTCCAGGGAGTCCAGGCCGAGGAACCGGCAGGCCGGGTCGAGCAGCTGGTCGCGCAGCTCCGGGTTGCGCAGCCGCCGGTCGGCGTAGGCCTGCGCCGACCCCAGGTCCAGCTCGGCCGCCGCCGCCTCGTCGCCCCAGTTCAGCGCCTTGCGGTGGCGCAGCACGTCGGCCACCAGGGCGGTCATCCGCAGCTTGGCCTTCGCCGAGAACAGCTTCGAGCCCAGGGCGTCCTTCGGGCCGCCGAGGGCGTGCACCACGCCGTCCCGGTAGACGCCGTTCACCACGTCCGGGGTCTCCACCTCGGTGTCCAGGCCCAGCTCGGCGACCAGGGCGACGGTGTTGCGGTAGCTGTTCAGCATCATCGACGCGGCCAGATCGAACCGGAAGCCGTCCTTGACCAGGGTGGACAGCCGGCCGCCCACCGTCGCCTCGGCCTCCAGCACGGTGACCTCGAACCCGGCCCGGGTCAACCGGTAACCGGCGGTCAGCCCGGCCACCCCGGCCCCCACCACGACGGCCCGCTGCGCGCTCATGTCCCCACTCCGATCTCTCCTGGCCTGTCGATGGGCCGGTCGATGGGCCGGTCGTCCTCCCAGGAAGGATGACCGGGACGGTCGTAGGCCCCGTGGATGGTCAGCCGGGCCATCGCCTCGACGAACTCGTCGGCGCCCGGGCGGCGGCCGGTGGCCCCGTCGAACATCCAGTCGCCGTGCACGGCGAGCGAGAGGGCCATCCCGAACATCAGCCGCGCCTGCACCACCGGGTCGAACCGGTGGAAGCCACGCTCGTCCCGCTCCCGGGCGATGACCTGTTCGAACCGTTCCAGGATCACCCCGAGCCGGGGCGCGTCCTCGTCCGTCTCGGCCAGCGGGCCCTGGGCGACCTGGGCGGCCACCAGGGCCTGCACCAGCTCCCGGTTGGCCGCCAGCACCGCGTAGAGCCCCCGGTAGAACTCCCGGGCCTCCTGCATCGGGCTGAGCACCCCGTGCGGGCGGGCCTCCCAGTCGGCGACGTAGCCGGCCATGTAGTCGTGGAACGGCGCCAACACCGCCTCGGAGAACAGCTTGGCCTTGGTGCCGAAGTGCCGGAACAGCATCGGCTCGGTGACCCGGGCCCGGCGGGCGATCTCCTTGGTGCTGGCCCGCGCGTAACCCTTCTCCGCGAACAGCGCCCGGGCCGCCTCGAGCAGCAGCGCCCGCCCGTGCCCCCAGGCCGGGCTGGGCGCGCGCACCTCGGTGGTCACCGGCTGCTCCTCCTTCGCGGGCCGTTGACGGAGCGACGACGCCGATCGTACAGTCCCACCATACGTTGATACAGCGACGCTCTACCGTGAAGGAGGGTGCGCGATGCCGGACCAGCTGGCCCGGGTCCGTCTCAACCTGTGGTGCGTGCGCATCTCCGGCCGCGTGCTGTTCGTGCTCTTCGCCATCGGCTGGATCGGCCTGGCCCGGTTCGTCCCGGCGCCCTCGCCGCTGGACACCGCCGAGGTGATCGCCCGGCGCTACCAGGAGAACGTCTGGGGCATCCGGCTCGGCGCGACGTTCATGATGGTGAGCTTCTGCTTCTGGGCCACCTGGGGCGCGGTGGTGGCCAACTGGACCCGCCGCTGCCCGGGCGGCGGCCGCTCGCTGGCCGTCGTGCAGATCGTCAGCCTGACCATCTCCGAGATGGTCGGGATCCTCTGCGCGTTCCTCTGGGGGCTGGCCGCCTTCCGCCCCGGGCAGGTCAGCCCGGAGATCACCCAGACCCTGAACGACGCCGCCTGGCTGATGTTCCTGATCCCCTGGCCGCCGTTCAGCATGTGGTGCGTCGCGCTGGCGATCGCGGTGTTCCGCGACCGGCGGGAGGGCGAGGTCCGGGAGTTCCCCCGCTGGGTGGGTTACCTCAGCCTGCTCACCGCGTTCCTGTTCGTGCCGGCCGGCGCCGCGCTGTTCTTCAAGGAGGGCGGCTACGCCTACAACGGCCTGCTCGGCATGTACCTGCCGCTGGCCATCTTCTTCGTCTGGGTCGAGGGGGTCACCTGGGCGATGACCGCCAAGCTGAAGGACCAGCTGGCCGAGCTGACCCGGGCGGCCCCCGCCGACGGCCTGGTGGGCAGCGGTGTCTGAGGTTCTGACCACCCGGCCTCCCGCCCCGGACGCCCGGCGGCGGGTGCCGGGCGAGGCCGGTATCTGGGTGTTCGTGCTGGGCGACATGACCATGTTCGCCGCGTTCTTCGGCTGCTTCACCCACGACCGCGGCCGGCACGTCGAGCTGTTCACCGCGTCCCAGGCCCAGCTGCACATCGGCTTCGGCGCGATCAACACCTGCCTGCTGCTCACCGGGTCGCTGTTCGTGGTGTGGGCGGTGAGCGCCACCCGCCGGAGCGCCCTCGCCGAGGCCCGCCGCTGGCTCGGCTGGGCCTGGGCGTGCGGCGCGGTGTTCGGGGTGAACAAGGTCCTCGAGTACGCCGACAAGATCGCCCACGACGTCACCCCGGCGACGAACCTCTACTTCATGTACTTCTACATGTTCACCGGGCTGCACGCCGCGCACCTGGTGATCGGCCTGATCGTGCTCGGCCGGATGCGCGCGGTCTGCGCCCGGCCCGCCCTGACCACCGCGAACCACCGCACCCTGGAGATCGGCGCCACCTACTGGCACCTGGTCGACCTGCTCTGGGTCGTGCTGTTCGCCCTGCTCTACCTGATGGCCTGAGGAGACGCCGTGAACCGGATCCTCCGCCGCCCCGGCACCCTCGTCTGGGCCGTGCTCATGCTGGCCACCGTGCTGTCCTGGACGCTCGGCACCCGGCACGACGTGTTCGGCGCGGGTACCCGGGTCGCCACCATCGGGGTCCTGGTCCTGGCGTTCGTCAAGGTCCGGCTGATCGGGACGCACTTCATGGAGCTGCACCAGGCACCCCGGGCGCTGGCCCGCGCGTTCGACGGCTGGGTCGTGGTGGTGTGCGTCATGATCATCGGCCTCTACCTCTTCCCCCCGGTCTGAGCAGCGAGGAGCAACCGCGTGAGCATCGAAGCCGACAACCTGAGCGTCGTGCGCGGCGCGTACGACCGCTACTACGCGGGCGACATCGAGGGCTTCTTCGCCGTGTTCGCCGACGACGTGGAGCTGCACGAGGCCGACTCCCTGCCCTACGGCGGGGTGTACAAGGGCCTCGAGTCGTTCAAGAAGGGCATCGGCATCATGTTCGACGCCTGGTCCGACCTCGACTTCCGGATCGAGCAGTTCACCGCCGGCGGCGACCTGGTGATCATCTACATGCAGCTGCGGGCCACCGGCAAGCAGACCGGCAAGACCTTCTCCTTCCCGGTCGCCGAGGTCTGGCGGCTGCGCGACGGCCAGGTGGTCGAGATGCGCCCCATCT
>JAESFN010001387.1_pt1 | contig 10687 bp, 8 predicted proteins | sample 9269411 | NCBI WGS metagenome assembly JAESFN01 (sample SAMN14505399, study PRJNA617100) | algae metagenome | isolation source: Iphinoe sp. HA4291-MV1 and co-occurring heterotrophs from trail next to... | place: USA: Maunawili Falls, Hawaii | collected 2009-07-25
CGGCGTCGGCTCCGGGGGCAGGGGATCGGGCGGCGTCTCCGTCGCCTCCGCCACCGGCTCGGGCGGCGTCTCCACCGGCTCCGGTGGCGGGGCCGCCTCGGCTGGCGCCTCCGTCGCCTCGACCGGCGGCGCTTCCGGCACCGGTGCGGCCTCGATCAGCATCACCGGGATGCCCTCGATCAGCACCCTGTCCTCGCCCGCGCCCGCGGCGCGCTCCTCGCCGAACACGCCGTGGACCGCCATCCACACGAGCACGGCGATGTGGACGCCGAGGCTCGCCCCCGCCGCCACCGGCAGCGCCATGTCGCCGCGGGGCTCCACGTCCGGTGGCGCTGGCCGGCTCATATCGATCGGGGTTGGAACCTCAGGGGATTCCGCGCGGCTGGCGACCAGGCGGAGCGGCGCGGTGGCGGGCATGGACTCGGGTGTTATCGGCAATTCTGTCAAGAAATTGGGCAGTATCCATCGCATGATCGCAAGTCAATATTGTCAATTTCATGTGTTGCGTCACGACGCCCGGCATGGCATCAGACCTGTGAGAGTCATGTCAAGTACATATTCGAATTAGAATAAGTCAAAAATGATCGAGAACCCGTCGGATTCCCTCAAGTCAAGTGACCTTGCCGCACGCCGGCAAGTGCAAATCCACGACGGCGAGATCGACAGTCAAGAATTGTTCCAGAGAGAGCGGGAGGTGAAGATCCGTCATGGGGATCAAACCTACCGGCTCCGCCTCACCGGCCTCAACAAGCTCATCCTCACCAAGTAGGTCCGCCCCGATGTCTCGATTCCCGGCGCTCGGCTTCCTGCTGGCGCTCCTCGCCACCCCGTTCGCCGCCACGGCCGCGACCACCGTCACCGGCGCCGACGGCCGCGCCGTCACCATCGCCGATGCCTCGCGCATCGTGTCGGTGGGCGGCACCGTCACCGAGATCCTCTACGCCCTCGGCCTCGGCGACCGGATCGTCGCCGTCGATCTGACCAGCACCTTCCCCGCGGCGGCCAACGACAAGCCGAAGGTCGGCTACATGCGGGCGCTGTCGGCGGAGGGCGTGCTCTCACTCGGGCCCACCGTCATCCTCGCGATCGAGGATTCGGGCCCGCCCGAGGCGATCGACGTGCTCGAACAGGCCTCCGTCCCGTTCCTGCTCGTGCCCAAGGCGCATGATGCGGCCGGCGTCGCCGCGAGCATTCGCCTCGTTGCCGAGGCGGTTGGCGAATCGGAGAAGGGCGCGGCGCTGGCCGATGCCGTGGTCGCCGATATCGTCACGGTCGAGGGCATGCTCGATCGCGTCGCCGAGCGGCGGAAGGCGGTCTTCGTCCTCGGCCTCGGCGGCGGCGCGCCGACCGTCGCCGGCAGCGGCACCGCCGCCGCCGACATGTTCGCCCTTGCCCATGTCGACAATGCCCTCGCCGCCGCCGACGGCTACAAGCCGGCCAGCGACGAGGCGACGGTCGCAGCCGCCCCCGACGCGGTGGTGCTGATGGCCGATCGTACGCACGACCTCACCGACGAGGCGGTGCTCGCGATTCCCGCCTTCGCCGGGACGCCCGCCGCGGCCAACGGCCGCCTCGTCCGGATGAGCGGCGGCTACCTCCTCAATTTTGGCCCGCGCACGGCGCATGCCGCGCGCGATCTCGCCGCCGCCATCTACCCCGAGCTGGCGCTGCCCGAGCTGCCCCTGCGCGCCTGGACCGCTGACGTTCCCGCCGGCCAGTGACGGCGGGATGGTGACCGGCATTGCCGCGAAGCGGCCCGCGGCCCGGTTCCGTGCCGGGCGGAGTGCGGTGGCGGTCGGGCTCGGGGTCCTCTTCGTCGCCGTCGCCGCCGTCACCTCGCTCGCCGTCGGTCCGGTCGGCATCGCGCCGTCCCGCGTCGTTGCCATCCTCCTCCATGCCGCCGATCCCGATGCCGCCAATGCTGCCCGCGATGCGGTCATCGTTCTCGACGTCCGGCTGCCGCGCACCGTCCTCGCGATCCTGGTCGGCGCCGCCACCGCCGTGGCCGGCGCCGTGATGCAGGGCCTCTTCCGCAACCCGCTGGCCGACCCCGGCATTGTTGGCGTCTCCTCCGGTGCGGCGCTTGCGGCCGCGCTCTGGATCGTGCTCGGCGCCTCGGCGCTGGGCGGCCTGCTCGGCCCGGCCGCCGGCCTCGGGCTGCCGCTCGCCGCCTTCCTCGGCGGCCTCCTCGCCACCGCCATCCTCCAGCTCATCGCGACGCGGGAGGGGCGGACCTCGGTGGTGGTCGTCCTCCTCGCCGGCATCGCCCTCACCGGCTTCACCAGCGCCATGACCGGGCTGCTGATCTTCGTCTCGAGCGACCAGGAGCTCCGCGACTTCACCTTCTGGATGCTCGGCAGCCTCGGCGGCGCCACCTGGGTCAAGGTCGCCCTGGCGCTGCCCTTCGCCCTTGGCCTCGCGCTCCTCGCGCTCCGCCTCGCCCGCGGCCTCGATGCGCTTGCCCTCGGCGAGGTCGACGCCCACTATTCCGGCGTCGCCGTCGAGCGGGTCAAGCGCATCGCGATGATCGCCGTCGCCGCCGGCGTCGGCGCGGCGGTCGCGGTCAGCGGCGTCATCGCCTTCTTCGGCCTCATGGTGCCGCATCTCGTCCGCCTCGCGCTCGGGCCGGGGCACCGCCTGCTGCTGCCGGTCGCGGCCCTCGGCGGCGCGGGGCTGCTCACGCTCGCCGATGCTTTTGCCCGCACCATCGCCGCCCCGGCCGAGCTGCCGCTCGGCGTCGTCACCGCCGCGGTCGGCGCGCCGATGATGCTGTGGCTGCTGCTCCGCCGCCGGCGCGATCTGGTCGGCTAGCGCCATGTACGCGGCGGAGGGCGTCTCGGTCGGCATTCGCGGCAAGGTCCTCCTCGACCGCGTCGATCTCGCCCTCGCGCCGGGCAGGGTCACCGTGCTGATCGGCCCGAACGGGGCCGGCAAGTCGACGCTGCTCGGCGTCATGGCCGGCGGCCGCCGCGCCAGCGCCGGCCGGGTCACGCTCCACGGCCGCGAGCTCGCGGCCTGGTCGCCGGCCGAGCTTGCCGCCATGCGCTCGGTCCTGTCGCAGTCGGTCAGCGTCGCCTTCGCCTTCCGGGTCGAGGAGGTGGTGCGGCTGGGCCTGCCTGCCGCCGTCGCGCGCGCCGCGGCCGATCGCATCGTCGCCGCCGCGCTCGATCGCGTGGGATTGGCCGGCTTCGCCCGGCGCGATTGCACCACGCTTTCCGGCGGCGAGCAGCAGCGCGTCCATCTCGCCCGCGCCCTCGCGCAGCTCTCCGCGCTCCCGGTCGCCGGCCGCCCCGCCTACCTCCTCCTCGACGAGCCGACCAGCGGCCTCGATCTCGCCCACCAGCTTCTCGTCGTCGAGGTCGCCCGGGCGCATGCCGCGGCGGGGGGCGGCGTGCTCGCCGTGCTGCACGACCTCAACCTCGCCGCACTCGCGGCCGATCGCATCGTCGCCCTCGACCGCGGCCGCATCGTTGCCGACGGATCGCCGGCCGAGGTCATCACCGACCGTCTGCTCGCGGAGACATACCGGGTCGGCCTCAAGGTCAACGTCGCCCCGTCGTCGGTCTTCATCCTGCCCTCGGCCTCACCGGCTGCGTGAGATTAGAATAACTATCATCTTGTTCCCTTTGCGTTTTCTCCATTGACTTGGCGGGCCGGCCAAATAGTAGTCTTCCCCTGAGCCAGCGCTCTTCGGAGCCGGCCATAGCCAGGTTCCGGACGGGTCAGGGGCCCGTCCTTCCCAGCCAACCCAAAGCCATACCCGCTTACGGACGTGCCAGGCGCGACGAACGCCCGTGGCCGGGTTTCGTCAACACGCCGCCGCCGGCCCTTGAAGCCGGCGCGTTCGGCTCGTCTGGGAGTGCATTGCATGATCATCATCGACGCCACCGGCGCCACCTCGGGCATCGATTTCGAGGCCTTCATCCGGGGCGGCTTCGTCGCCGATCAGGAGGGCGGCGGTGCGCCGTCCTGGGACAATTCCAACGCCTTCAGCGGCGAGGAGCTGTTCTTCAGCTACGGCACCGAAGCCACCTCGAAATACGTCTTCGGCCACGGCGAAGCCATCACCTATGACGGCTTCCCGCCCCAGACGGCGACCCACACCGTCCATGGCCTCGTCGAGGCCATCGAGTTCGGTACGCGCGGCACCGGCTCGTTCGATTCCGACGGCCACTTCACCGGCGGCAATGTCGAGCTCCGCATCTCCGGCCTCGATCTCAGCAACCTCGTCGGCGACCGTGGCGGCGTCGTGAACGCCTTCGCCCTCGCCTTCATGGGCATGGGTGGCCAGCCGTCGTTCGATGCCTATGCGGATGCGCTCGACGGCGATGCCCAGACCTTCCGCGGCTCGGACTTCGCCGACATCTATTCCGGCACAGACTTCGGCGACTACCTCAAGGGCCGCGGCGGCGACGACCAGCTCGATGGAGGGGCCGGCGCGGATTGGTTCAAGGGCGGTCTCGGTGCGGACATCCTCACCGGCGGCGGCGGCATCGACACCTTCGTCTTCGTCACGGCCAAGCAGAGCTCGGCGAAGGGCGGCATCGACACCATCACCGATTTCGCCCCCGGCGAGGACCTGATCGACCTGTCGGGCCTGAACAAGAGCGTCGATTTCATCGGCGACGACAAGTTCAGCGGCGATCGCGAGGTCCGCTATATCCAGAAGCAGGAAAAGACCGTCGTCATCGTCGACAAGAACGGCGACGGCTCGGCCGACATGAAGATCAAGATCGCCGCGGTGATCGATCTCGGCGAGTCCGACTTCGTCCTGTGATTGGTACGCCGTCCGCTACGGGACACACGGCACGCCGGCGGAGGCTTCCGCCGGCGCGTCCGCTCGTGGCGGCGGCGCTGCTGATCGCGCCCGCCGGCATCGCCGGCGCGCAGGAGGTGGAGCTCAGCGGCGGCGTGCTCGAGCTCGATGCGATCACCGTCACCGCGACGCGGTCTCCCGAGCCCGCCTATGGCGCGCTGTCGCCGTCGAGCGTGTGGACGCGGGGCGAGCTCCAGCCGCTCCAGCCCGACGGCGTGGCGGAGGTTCTCGATCTCGTGCCGAGCGTCACCACCCAGACCACGCCGGCCGATCCGGGCGCGGCGGTCAGCATCCGCGGCCTTCAGGATTTCGGCCGCGTCAACGTCATGATCGACGGTGCCCGGCAGAATTTCCAGAAGTCCGGCCACGGCGCTAACGGCACCTTCTATTTCGATACCGAGATGCTGCGGGCGGTTGACGTCACCCGCGGCCCGTCCGCCACGATCTACGGCTCCGGCGCGATCGGCGGCGTGGTCAGCTTCACCACCGTCGAGCCCGATGACGTGCTCGACGACGACGAGACCGTGGCGGCCCGCATCAAGACGACCGGGGAGACCAACGCCCCCTCGATCATGACCCATGGCGAGGCCGCGGCCCGGCTCGGCGACAGCATCTCCGTGGTCGGCGCCGCCACCTGGCGCGATGCCGGCGACTACCAGGCGGGGGGCGGCGAGACCATCACCTCGGCGCAGGACCTGGTCTCCGGTCTCGCCAAGGCCCGCTACCAGCCGAACGACGCCCATGACGTGACGGTGTCGGCCCTCCACTACGATTCGAGCTTCGACAACGCACTGGTCGAAACCGCCTCGAGCAATGCCGTCGCCGACACCTACACCCTCGGTTACCGCTACACGCCCGAGCAGGCCTGGGCCGACCTCAGCGCCAAGACCTACTACACCACCACGCGCCTCACCCACGAGGACAAGCACGACGTCAGCGAGTCCTACGAGATCGGCACCATCGGCCTCGATCTCTTCAACACCTCCCGCTTCGAGACCGGCCGCATCGCCCACGCGCTCACCTACGGCGTCGATGCATTCCACGACCAGGTCGAGACCAGCGACCCCAGCGGCTCGAGCGACGACCTGACGCCGTCCGGCGAGCGGGTCGTCTACGGCGCCTACATCCAGGACAGTGCCGAGATCACCGACTGGCTGGAGGTGATCGGCGCGCTCCGTTTCGACGGCTACCGTTTGTCGGGCAACGGCATCGTCAACGAGGGCACCCACGTCTCGCCGAAGCTGACCGTCGGCGTCACGCCGTTCGATCCCGTCACCGTCTACGCCACCTATGCCGAAGGATACCGAGCCCCCTCGATCACCGAGACGCTGATCGACGGCTTCCACCCGCCGCCGGTGTCGACCGGCCGCTTCATCCCCAACCCGGACCTCAAGCCGGAGGTCTCCCATAGCCTGGAAGGCGGCATCAACGTTCGGAAGGAGGGGCTCTTCGTCGCCGACGACCAGTTCCGCACCAAGCTCGGCGTCTTCAGGAACCGCGTCGACGACTATATCGAGCAGGTCTTCGAGATATTCCCGATTCCCGGGGGCTACCAGTACCAGAACGTCGCCAAGGCGACGATCGAGGGCGTCGAGCTCGAGGCGGCGTATGACGCCGGCTTCGCCTTCGGCTCGCTTTCCGGCCAGGTGATGCGCGGCGTCGACGAGTCGACGAAGGAGGAGCTGACCAGCGTCGCCCCGAACCGCATCGTCGGCATTCTCGGCTTCCGCGCCTTCGACCGCGCCCTCGAGGCCGGCACCAAGATCACCGCCGTGGGCGCCAAGGACGGCGCCGAGCAGCTCGGCCTGGTCGGCGACGCCTACCAGATCGTTGATCTCTTCGCCGCCTGGCGCTTCAACGAAGACACGCAGGCCAACGTCACCCTCTCGAACCTCTTCGACGTCCGCTACACGCAGTACCCCAACGGCAGCCCGAGCCCGGGCTTCAACGCCAAGTTCTCGTTCACCACCAAGTTCGGCGGGTGAAGGCCCGTCACGCCACGGAAGGAATCGTTATGCTCAAGATCAAGCTCTCCGGCAAGCAGGGCGTCGACTACAACGCTTACGTCGACGACTACTTTTCCGACTTCGCCATGGATGGCTTCCCGATCTTCCTCGGCGGGAAGGGCCAGTACGACGGCAAGGAGATCGTGCTCCTCGACAAGGTCGCGCCGAAGCCGGCCGACACCAAGGCGCTGATCCTCGACGGCAAGGATTTCTTCTACTACTTCACCGGCCACACGGTGTCGGGCAAGCTCACCACCGTCAGCCTCGCCACCCTCGGCAAGAGCTACAACAAGGACGGCTCCTTCGACACCGACAAGAAGGGCCTGATCGACAAGGTCTCGGTGCCGGTCGAGATCTCGGGGCTCGACATCTCCAATCCGAAGGAGGTCCGCGGCGACCTCCACGAAACCATCTACGGCCTGATGGGCGGCGCGCACGAGAGCGGTGGCGTCTCCGACCCGGCCGAGCTCCTCGCCTTTGTCAATGCCGAGGGCCACAAGGTCACCGGCACCAAGAAGGGCGACGCCTACAAGGGCACCGGCTTCGCCGACAAGGTCGACCTCGGCAAGGGCGACGACACCCTCAACGGCGCCGGCGGCAAGGACACGCTGACCGGCGGCAAGGGCAAAGACCATTTCGTCTTCGACACCGCCCTCGGTCCGAACAACATCGACAAGATCACCGACTTCTCGGTCAAGGACGACGCCATCCACCTTGCCCTCACGGTGTTCACCGGCCTCGTCGCGGGCGAGCTCGATGGCGATGCCTTCGCCCTCGGATCGAGCGCGTCGGATGCCGAGGACCGCATTCTCTACGACGGCAAGACCGGCGCGCTCTCCTTCGACGCCGACGGCACCGGGTCCGAAGCCGGCGCCGTCCGCTTCGCTACGCTTGCCAAGAACCTCGATCTCTCCGCCGACCACTTCCTCGTCATCTGACGCCAGCCAGGAGCCAGCGCCATGAACGCCCCCGTCCTCGATCGTCCGCTCACGCGCGCCGAACGCCTGCGCGAGGAGACCCACTCCCAGCACGAGCGGCTCGACACCGGCATCGCCGGCCGCGATCCCTTCGCCACCCGCGAGCGCTACGCCGCCTTCGTCGAGGTCCAGTACCGCTTCTACGCCGCCATCGAGCCGCTCTATCGCGATGCGCATCTCGAGGCCCTGATCCCCGGCCTTCCGGCCCGCTCCCGCCTCGCCGCGGCCGGCCTCGACCTTGCCGATCTCGGGCGTGCGGTGCCGGAGGTCGAGCCGCTTCCCATCGGTCACCGCGAGGGCCTCGGCTGGCTCTACGTGTCGGAGGGCTCGACCCTCGGCGCCGCGTTCCTCCTCAAGGCGGTGGAGGCGATCGGCCTCGGCGAGACCCTCGGCGCCCGCCACCTCGCCGCCGCGCCCGAAGGCCGCGGCCGCCACTGGCGCGACTTCAAGGACGCGCTCAATGCGGTGCAGCTCTCCCCCGCCGAGGACGATCTCGCCGTCAGCGGCGCCCGCGCCGCCTTCACCCACGTCCACGGCCTGGTGGCGGAGGTGATGGGCCCGGCGAAGTAGGGGAGGGCCGTCAAGAGACCCGCGGTTCTGCGCGAGCGCCTCCACCCCCTCCGCTGATACCCGCGCACCCGGAGCAGACGTCCCGACTCCTCTCCCGGGCGGGGAGAGGATAGCGCAGCACGATCGCTAGCGATCGATGCGAAGCTTGGTGAGGGTGATGGCAGGGTGACGATGAAAGGCCCAACGGCGACGTGCGGCACGGCGTGAGTCTTCTTCCCGATAACCCAGACTGTTGCCCATCTCTCCGATCAAGAACGTCACCTATGTCCCCGGTTCGTACGAGAGCCTGTCCCGGACTTGATCCGGGGGGAGGGGGTTCCGGACCCCTCAGCCCCCAACGCCTACCCCGTCTCCCGCAGGTGCCGGATCGGCCGCGCCGGAGCCAGCGCCTCCGCCGCGGCGATGATCGCCTGGGCGTCGATGCCGTAGTGCCGGTAGAGGTCGGGGAGCGTCCCGGTCTGGCCGAAATGCTCGACCCCGAGCGAGCGGGTGCGGTGGCCCATCACCGCGCCGAGCCAGCCGAGTGTCGCCGGGTGGCCGTCGAGCACGGTCACGAGGTTGCAGTGCCGCGGCAGACCGGCGAACAGCCGCTCGATGTGGCTCCGGGCATGCGGCAGGCCGCGTTCCCGCGCCCGCGCCGCCGCGGTCCAGCCGGCATTCAGCCGGTCCGATGAGGTGACGGCGAGCAGGCCGACGTCGCGGCGGTCCTCGGCCATCAGCCCCACCGCCTCGATCGCCTCCGGCGCCATCGCCCCGGTATAGATCACCACGGCCTCGGCATTCGGCCCCGGCTTCCGCATCCAGTAGGCGCCGTCGAGGATGTCGCGGGCGAGGTCGTCGCTCATCTCCCGCTTGATCTGCTCGAGCGGCCGGGTCGAGAGCCGGAGATAGACCGAGCCGCCGGTCTCGTCGCGGAGCCAGGTGCGCTCCGAGGGCTGCCCCTCGCCGTCGCGCTGCATGTAGTCGAAGGCGAAGCGCATGATCACCGCGAGCTCGTCGATATAGGCCGGCTCGAAGGCGGCGACGCCGTCCTGCGCCATGCCGATCAGCGGCGTCGAGATCGACTGGTGCGCCCCGCCCTCCGGCGCGAGCGTCACCCCCGAGGGCGTGGCCACCAAAAGGAAGCGGGCGTCCTGGTAGCAGGCATAGTTGAGGGCATCGAGGCCGCGCTGGATGAAGGGGTCGTAGAGCGTGCCGACCGGGAGCAAGCGCTTGCCGAACAGCGAGTGCGAGAGGCCCAGCGCCGAGAGCAGGATGAACAGGTTCATCTCGGCGATGCCGAGCTCGATGTGCTGGCCCTTCGGCCCGAAGTCCCATTTCTGGGTCGAGGCGATCCGCTCCTCGCGGAAGGTGTCGACCATCGATTCGCGGGCGAACAGGCCGCGCCGGTTCACCCACGGTCCGAGGTTGGTCGAGACCGTCACGTCCGGCGAGGTGGTGACGATCGCCTCGGCGAAGGCGCCGCCGGCGCGCGCGATCTCGTCGAGGATCTTGCCGAAGCCGAACTGGGTCGAGGCGGTGGCCGGCGTCTCGATCGCGACGCTGTCGGGCACCGGCACCTCCGGGGCGGTCAGCCGCCGCGACCCGGCGCGGTTGAACGGCACACTGGCGAGGAAGCGCTGCAGGTCCTTCTCCGGCAGCGACAGCCCCTCGAAGCGGTCCCACTCGTGCCCCTCGCGGATGCCCATCTCGGCGCGGAACGTGTCCATCTGCGCCGTGGTCATCAGGCCGGCATGGTTGTCCTTGTGGCCGGCGAGCGGCAGGCCGTGGCCCTTGATGGTGTAGGCGATGAAGCAGACCGGCCGGTCGTGCCGGCTCGCCTCGTCGAAGGCCTTGAGCAGCGACGGCAGGTCGTGCCCGCCGAGATTGGCCATCAGCGCGGCGAGCTCGGCGTCGGTCCGCCGCTCGATCAGCGCCGACACCGGCCCCTGGTCGCCGATCGCGTCCATCAGCCGCTTCCGCCATGCCGCGCCGCCCTGGAAAGTGAGGGCGGAATAAAGCTGGTTCGGGCAGTCGTCGATGAACTTCCGGAGCGCCTCGCCCCCCGGCTCCCTGAACGCGGCTTCCTGGAGCGAGCCATACTTGAGGATCACCACGTCCCAGCCGAAGTTCCGGAACATCGCCTCGAGCCGCGACCACAGCCCCTCGCGGACCACCGCGTCGAGGCTCTGGCGGTTGTAGTCGACCACCCACCAGGTATTCCTGATGCCGTGCTTCCAGCCCTCGAGCAACGCCTCGAAGATGTTGCCCTCGTCCATCTCGGCGTCGCCGACCAGCGCCACCATCCGCCCCTCGGGGCGGCCGTCGTCGAGGCCGTG
>JAESFN010001388.1_pt1 | contig 10686 bp, 12 predicted proteins | sample 9269411 | NCBI WGS metagenome assembly JAESFN01 (sample SAMN14505399, study PRJNA617100) | algae metagenome | isolation source: Iphinoe sp. HA4291-MV1 and co-occurring heterotrophs from trail next to... | place: USA: Maunawili Falls, Hawaii | collected 2009-07-25
ATACTACCAGGGCTTCGCCAACCGGGCACTCTGGCCCCTCCTCCACTACCGGCTCGACCTCGTCGACTTCGACCGCCGCGACACCTCGGGCTTTTTCCGCGTCAACGCCATGTTCGCAAGCGTGCTCGCCGAGCGGCTCCGCCCGGACGACGTGATCTGGGTCCATGACTACCACCTGATCCCGCTCGGCCATGAGCTCAGGGCGCGGGGGGTGAAGAACCGGATCGGGTTCTTCCTCCACATTCCCTGGCCGCCGCCCGACGTGTTCATGGCCATCCCCTGGTACCAGCGGCTGCTCGAGGCCTTTACCGCCTACGACCTGGTCGGCTTCCAGATCGACCACGACGCCGACAACTTCGTCAGCTGCCTCCGCCGCGTCGGCCTCGGCAGCGAAATACGGCCGGGCCGCTTCGTCGCCGGCGAGCGGAGCTTCGAGATCGGGGCCTTCCCGATCGGCATTGACACGCGCGGCTTCGCCGCATCGGCGGTGCGCGCGGCCGGCAACCCGCTGGTGCGGCGGATGGTCGACAGCCTCCGCGACCGGACCCTCATGGTCGGGGTCGACCGGCTCGACTATTCGAAGGGCATCGGCCAGCGGATGTTCGCCTATGAGCGGTTCCTCAAGAACCACGACGAACTGCGAGGGCGCGTCGTCTATCTGCAGGTGACGCCGAAATCTCGTTCCGAGGTGCCGGAATATGCCGCCATGCAGCGCGAGGTGGCCGAGACCGCAGGACGCATCAATGGCGGCTATGGCGACATCGACTGGGTGCCGATCCGCTACCTCAACCGCACGATCAAGCACACCACGCTGTCCGGCCTCTACCGGATGGCGCGGGTCGGGCTGGTGACGCCGCTCCGCGACGGCATGAACCTCGTCGCCAAGGAATTCGTCGCCGCGCAGGAGCCCGAGGACCCGGGCGTGTTGGTGCTGTCCGGTTTCGCCGGGGCGGCGCGCGAGCTGACCTCGGCGCTGATCGTCAACCCTCACGACCTCGACGCGACAGCGGCGGCGATCGCCGATGCGGTGGCGATGCCGCGCGACGAACGCATCGGCCGGTGGCGGGCGATGTATGCCCGCATCCTCGAGAACGACGTCCACCACTGGTGCCGGACGTTCCTCGACCGGCTGGCGCGGCCCGCGACGCCGTTGCCGCGCGACGGCGGGGTGCTCCGCGCGGCGGGCTGAGCGGGGCGGCCCGGCTCAGAATTCCCGGCCGATCGCCCGGTCGAGCGAGATGGCGCCGCCGCCACGGATGCCGATGTAGAGGAGGACGACCGCCCACAGCGCCGAGAACTCGACGCCGCCGGGCTCGACATAGAAGCCAAGCGGCAGGTGGACGGTGATGGCGGCGGTGGCGGTGGTGACGGTGGCGGCGAACGCCGCCGGCCGGGTGAGGAGGCCGAGTGCGATCAGCACGCCGCCCACCGTTTCGACCAGCCCCACCGCGATCATCAGCGGGAAGGCAGGCTCCATGCCGATCGCGTGGAAGAAGGCCAGCATCTCCTCCTGGCTGCCGGTGATGCCGAACAGCTTCCACAGGCCGTGGGGGACGAGGAAGCCGCCGGCGGTGAGGCGGAGCAAGGCGTAGGCCGGCTCGGCGAGCGCCGCCCAGAGCGGCGCGAGGAAAGGGATGATGGGACGCATGCGGCAAATCAGCCTTTTCTCACGGACCGCGATCATAACACCTGACAGGGCCACATTATTCGTGACGATTGCCCAATTCCCGCCAGCTTGTGCGGCGAGGAGCCTGCGGGCATTAGCTGGGCGTCACTTGCGATCCGGAGAATCTACATGAAGGTGGTGCTGGTCGCGGCCGCGTTGGCGGTTGCTTCGGGTGCGGCTGAGGCCGCTGTCCCGGCGTTCACCGGGACGTGCGGAAAGAAGATGGAAGTGAAGGCAGCGGCCGGCGGCCCGATCATGATCGGCGGCAAGGAAGCCAAGCTCACCGTCGAGAAGGACAACTACTACGAGGCGGCCCTTGGCAAGGTCACGGTGATGCTCACCGTCGGCGCCGACGGCAAGCTCACCCTCGCCTTCTCCAAGAAGCAGAAGGAAGGCGAGAAGAAGGGCACCTGCACCGTCAAGGCGTAGGGCGGACACTCCGCCTGCCGCGCAGGGCGCGCGGCCCCACCGTGCGCCTTCGCTCCAAGCGAACCACTACCCGTCGATTGCGGTGATCGTCGTCGCGGTGAGCGTGACCCCCTGCATGCAGCGCGACATGCCGGCGACCTCGCCGGACACATGGACGCGATCGCCCGGACTGAAACCCCCGGCCAGCGGATCGGCAAGGGTATAGAGCCTGCCGTCGTCGCCGCGGAGCGCCGGACATTCCGCGCCCTCCCTGGACAGCGTGCCGTCGACGCTGATCTTCGTGCCCGGCGGCGGGCCGGGCTCGACGATCGCCACCGGGCCCGACACCAGCCGGACGCGCCCGTCGGCGGTCTCGGCCGAGAACACCACCGTCTCGCCCGGGCGCGCGTCGGCAGGGACCGTGACGGCCGCCTCCAGCGCGCCGCGATCCGAGGTGACCGCGGTGGCGATGACGGCAAACGCGCCGCCCGGCGGCCCGAAGCCGAGATCGACCTCCGCCTTCCCCGGCAGGCCCGTTGCGGTGAGCATCACGCCGGTGCCCGCTCCCGCTGCGGCGGGAGCAGCCTCGAGGCTCGGCCCGGCATAAGGCCGGGCATCCTCGAAGCCGGGCAGGCCCATGCGCTGGCCGAGATCGAGGATGTCGCGGTTGAGGTCGGGATTGTCCGTGAGGTAGTCGGAGGCGTCGCGACCGGCATTCCGCGCGGCGTCCTCGATCTTCTCGCCGGCGTCCTGCACGGCCTCGCGCGCCCTGTCGAGGAGGGTCTGGGCTGCGGCGGGGCCTGCCGCCCCTGCCGCAAGCAGCGCGGCCACGGCGAAAGACAGGAGAAGGGTGCGTCTCATGGCTCTGCTCCGTTCACACGATGCCACAGTCGTCCGGCGCCGGTCCGTTTCGCATATTCTTGCCGCCGGCCTTGTCGTTTCTGTGGCGCCTGCGGTTGCGGCACGCCTTCCCGATCCCGCCGGCGAACGGCTTCAGTCGCGGTGATAGGGATGGCCCGACAGAATGGTGACGGCCCGGTAGAGCTGCTCGGCGAGGAGGATGCGGACCAGCTGGTGCGGCCAGGTCATGGCGCCGAAGGCGAGCCGGAGGTCAGCCTTGTCGCGGACCGCGGCGCCGAGGCCGTCGGCCCCGCCGATCATGGCGGCGACATCCCGCGTCCCGCCATCGCGCCAGACGGCGAGGCGGTCGGCGAAGCCGCGGCTGTCGAGGGGCTTGCCCCGCTCGTCGAGGGCGACCAGCACGGCTCCGGCGGGAGCCGCGGCAAGGATGGCGGCGGCCTCCTCGGCCTTCCGCGTCTCGGGGTTCCTCGCGTTGCTCTCGGCAATCTCGCGGATGTCGAAGCCGAGGCCGAGCTGCTTCCCGGCCCGGTCGGCACGGTCCCGATAGCGGTCGAGGAGCTCGCGCTCGGGCCCGGGCTTCAGTCGGCCAACGGCAATGACGGTGACCTTCACGGGCGCCATCCCGCCAACGGCGCAGCATGCTGCGCACGAACCAGCGGCCCGCCGGACGGGCGGCCCGCTCCGGTACTGGACCCGCCGGTCAGGCCTGCGCGACCGCCGGCGGCGCCCCGGGGTCGGCGCGCCACATCTTCTCGATGTTGTAGAAGGCGCGGACCTCCGGGCGGAAGATATGGACGATCACGTCCCCGGCGTCGACCAGCACCCAATCCGCGGTGCGGAGGCCCTCGACGCGAATGTCGCGTCCGCCGGCCTCCTTCAGGTCTTCGATCAGCCGGTTGGCGATGGCCGAGACGTGCCGGTCGGAACGGCCGGAGGCCACCACCATGTGGTCGCCGATGGTCGTCTTGCCGGTAAGGTCTATGGAAACCGGGTCCTCGGCTTTGGCTTCGTCAAGGCTCGCGAGGACCACATTCAAGGCGTCCGCCGGGGACAGATCACGCCGGGCAGACGCGATTCGAGGAGCACGGTGGACCGTATCCTCACTCCGAAGTGCGGTGGACAGTGTCAGGGTTCCCTTCCCGCTTCGCCGGCCCAATGCCGGCCCCGTCCAAGATAAGGGCGGAGCCGTGAAGGTTTCAAGACGCGATTGCGGTTTCCCGTTTGGCGCGCAGCGCGGTCGAGGAGAGGGGTACGTGCGGCGAGGCGAGGAACACCCAGGCCGGCGGCGGCATCGACGCGATCCGGCGGGCGTGGCCTTCGCCAATGCGGGCCCGGGCAAGGGTCCGCGCCGCCGGCGACGACAGCGCCCGGAGCGCCTGGCCGGGCCGGTTGAACACCGCGATCGGGACGGTGGCGGCGATTCCCTCCCAGTCGCGCCAGCGGTGGAAGGAGGCGAGGTTGTCGGCGCCCATCATCCAGACCAGGCGGACGCCGGGGAGCTTCGCCTTGAGCCTCCGGAGCGTGTCGGCGGTGTAGGTGGTGCCGAGCGCCGCCTCGACCCCCGTCACCTTGATGCGCGGATGGTTGGCCAGCGCCCTCGCCGCCGCGATCCGACGGCCAAGATCGGCCGGGGCGTGGGGCTTGAGCGGGTTCTGCGGCGAGACCAGCCACCACACCGCGTCGAGCCCGAGCCGCTTCAGCGCCTCGAGGCTGACCGCCCGGTGGCCGTCATGCGGGGGGTCGAACGAGCCGCCGAACAGCCCGATCCGCATGCCGGGCCGGGCGGGAGGAAGGCGGGTGAGGGCCGTCTCGGGTTCGCGCAAGCGTCGGATCAGGGCCTGACCTGGCCGTTGCCGCTGACCCGGTACTTGAAGCTCGTCAGCTGCTCGACGCCGACCGGACCGCGGGCATGCATCCGCCCGGTGGCGATGCCGATCTCCGCCCCCATGCCGAATTCGCCGCCATCGGCGAACTGGGTCGAGGCGTTGTGCAGCACGATCGCCGAATCGACCTCGGCCATGAAGCGCTGGGCCGTGCGCTTGTCGTTGGTGACGATCGCGTCGGTATGGTGCGAGCCGTAGCGCTCGATGTGGTCGATGGCCTCCTTGACGCCGTCGACCACCTTCACGGCGATGACCGCGTCGAGATATTCGGTCGACCAGTCGCTTTCGACCGCCGGGGTGACGCCGGCCACGACGTTCCGCGACCGCTCGTCGCCGCGCACCCGGCAGCCGGCCTGCTGCAGCGCCTCGATCAGCGGCTTGAGGTACTGCTCGGCGACCTTGGCGTCGACCAGCAGCGTCTCGGCCGCGCCGCACACCCCGGTCCGCCGCATCTTGGCGTTGACCACGATCGACTTCGCCATCTCGAGGTCGGCCTCGCGGTCGATATAGACGTGGTTGATGCCCTCGAGATGGGCGAAGACGGGGACCCGCGCCTCCATCTGCACGCGCGCGACGAGGCTCTTGCCGCCGCGCGGGACGATCACGTCGATGGTGCCCTCGAGCCCGGTGAGCATCAGGCCGACCGCGGCGCGGTCCCGCGTCGGCACGAACTGGATCGCCTCCTCGGGCAGGCCGGCCGAGCGGAGCCCGGCGACGAGGCAGGCATGGATGGCCGAGGACGAACGGAATGAATCCGACCCGCCGCGGAGGATCGCGGCGTTCCCCGCCTTGAGGCAGAGGGCGCCGGCATCGGCGGTGACGTTGGGGCGGCTCTCATAGATGACGCCGATGACGCCGAGCGGCGTGCGGACGCGCTCGATATGGAGGCCGTTCGGCCGGTCCCACGCGGCGAGGACGGCGCCGACCGGATCGGGAAGGGCGGCGACCTCCTCGATGCCATGCGCCATGGCGGCGATCCGCTCCGGCGTGAGCGTCAGGCGGTCGAGGAACGAGCCGGCGAGCCTCGCTTCCTTCGCGTCGGCAACGTCGAGGGCGTTCTCGGCGAGGATGATCTCGGCCCCGGCGCGGATGGCGCCGGCCATGGCCTGCAGCGCCTTGTTCTTCTCGGCCGCGGTGGCGCGGGACAGCCGGCGCGCGGCCCCGCGGGCGGCGCGGCCGATGGCGCGCATCTCCGCGCCGATATCGGGGCGTCGTTCGGTCTTCGCTTCGGCAAGGCTCATGGTCGCTCCCCCTTCAGCCAAGGGTCGGCCGCTCCGGGGGCAGGGTTTCGCATGGAGGGCGCGGCGGTGCAACCCCGGATGAACGGGGCGGTTGACCGAGGACGCCCCGACGATCATTTGTATGGAGGAAGGAAGTCGTTTGTCACAGGGAAGGAGGTGCGCATGAGTGACAGTAACGTGATCGGCGCCTTCAGTGAGGCGGACGCGTCGCGGTTGAGCGGGCTGTCGATCGGCCAACTTCGCGACTGGGATCGTTCTGACTTCCTCCGCCCCGCATATGCGCGCGACGGCAAGCATCTGCCATATGGTCGGGTCTACTCATTTCGGGACATCGTCTCTCTTCGAGTGCTGAGCCATCTGCGAAACGTGCACGGGGTGTCCGTGCAACACCTGAAGCAGGTCTCACACAAACTGGCTGCCTTTGGCGACGCGAAGTGGACTGCGACGACCCTTTACGTCCTGCGCAAGAAGGTGGTGTTCGACGACCCGCGAACCGGCGAGCGCGTACAGATCGCCGACGGTCAACGCGTCTTCGATATTCCCCTGAAGGTCGCGATCGCGAACACCAAAAGGGACATCGCGTTCCTCAACCAGCGTGAAGCTGAGGACGCGGGTCGGATCGTTCAGTCCCGGTTTGTCATGCAGAACGAGCCGGTGTTCCGTAAAACCCGGATTCCGGTCGCGGCGGTCAAGCGGTATATCGACGCCGGTTTCGCGCCGGAGGCGATCATTCGAGAATATCCTTTGCTGACCGAGGACGATGTCGAAGCGGCGCGGGCGTTCGAAGGCGATGCGGTCGCGGCCTGATGGCCGGGCGTTCGGCCCTTCTCTTTTTGACCGACCACAACGTTCCTGATTCACTTGGTCACTTCCTTGCCGAAGTGGGGCACGATATCGCACGCGTTCGCGATGTGATGGCGGCCGATTCCCCCGATCCCATCGTGGCCGAGGCGGCGATACGCGCCGGCCGGGTGCTCATCAGCTGGGATCGCGATTTCAACCAGCAACGGTTCCTGCGTCCATGGTTTGCGACCCTCAGCCGCATCGGCTTTTCATGCCCCGAACCCGACGGCGTGGCGCGAATGAGGTCGGTATTGGACCTGGTGGAGTTCGTGTTTCATCGCGCGCAGGGATCGCCGCTAACGATCCGCATTGGCCGCGACAAATTCCAGGTGTCATGCTGACACGGCGACATTCTCTCCGCCTTCACAGCACCGCCGCCACGCTCATCGTGTCCTTCGTGGGGTGACATCGGGGATTGTCATCGTGGCGATGAGTGATCTGTTCCCTGGAGAGTTCGAGTGTTGGACCTCGCGTCTCGCGACGAGATGGGAACCGCGTTGGCTTTGACTAAGCGTGCGCTTCGCGCCATGTACGGCGCTCGGCCCCGGCAAGAGGGCGGCGAGGAGCGGCAATGGCGGGGGCATCGGCGGGCGGCGGGACGGGCCGCAAGGAGAACATCGCCGCCGGCATCGGCCTGATGGTCCTCGGCATGTTCATCTTCTCGGTGAACGACGCGCTCGGCAAATGGCTGGCAGCGACCTACACCGTCGCGCAGATCCTCCTGTTCCGGAGCGCGGCCGCGACCGTGGTGCTGGTGCCGGTGCTGCGCGGCCCCGGCCTCCGGCAGGCGATGTGGATGCCGCGGCCCTGGCTCGAGACGCTCCGCATCGGCCTCGCCACCGCCGAGACCATGTGCTTCTACGCCGCCGTCTCGGTGCTGCCGCTCGCCGACGCCGTCACCTACTACCTCGCCGGCCCGATCTACGTGACGGTGATCGCGGCGCTCTTCCTCGGCGAGAAGGTGGGCTGGCGGCGCTGGTCGGCGGTGCTCATCGGCTTCGCCGGCGTGCTGCTCGCCCTCCAGCCGAGCGCCGGCATCTTCGGCTGGCATGCGCTGATCGCGTTCGCCGGCAGCGTCATCTATGCGCTCCTGATGATCGTCACCCGCATGCTCCGCGGGACCGATGCGACGGTGATGGCGGCGTGGCAGATCTGGACGGCCCTCCTGTTCGGCCTCGCCACCGCCTGGTGGAGCTGGACGCCGATCGCGGGCCTGAGCGACATCTTCCTCCTCTGCCTGCTCGGCGTGGTGGCGCTCGGGGCGATCGTCTGCGTCAACCTCTCGCTGTCCTTCGCCCCCGCCTCCGTCGTCGTGCCCTACCAGTACACGATGATCGTCTGGGCGATCGTCTTCGGCTACGTCTTCTTCGGCGACGTCCCGGACATGCTCACCCTCGCCGGTGCGGCGATCATCGTCGGCGCCGGCCTGTTCATCTATTTCCGCGAGCGGACGGTCCGCGGCGAGATGTCGAAGGACCTCGTGCCGGGGCCGTAAGTCTCAGCCGGCGACCGCCCGCCGGCTCGCGATCCAGCCGTAGCCGCCGAGGAGGAGCGCGACCGCGAGGAACGCCAGATAGAGCCACGTTCCGGGACGGTCCCAGTGCACGTCGCCGGGGAAGCGCACCACCGCGATGAGGGCGAAGGCGGCGAACACGGTGTAGGCCTTGGCCCCGGCGGCGAGCCGGGCGTAGTCGTCTTCCCAGGCCGCGTGGGCGAGCGCGAAGCCGATGGCGAAGATCCAGGTGCCGACGGCGCGGGCGGTGAGTGGCGTCAGGTCCCACGGCCAGGCCGGCATCATCGTCCCGGGCACCAGGAAGAGCAGCCCGCCCACGACGAGGAGGATGGCCGAGGAGACGACGAGCGCCGCCCGCCCCCAGCCGGGCAGTGGCCAGCGCCGCGGTTCGTCCTCGCCCGGCTGGCGCTCCTGCCAGACGGGGAGGACGAGGAGCAGCGGCGGAACGACGACGTAGAGGAAGATCCACACCCACCCCGCCATCGCCGTGTTCCACACCGGCGACGTATGGTGAAAGCGGTCGAGGTGGATGAGGGTGAAGATCAGCGCCATGACCGAGAACAGCCAGACCACCGGCAGCGTGATCCGGGTCCGCGCCCAGGAGCGCTCCCGCACGCCGGCGAACTCCAGCATCGCGCCGCCGAGATAGCCGGCGCCGAGGAAGGCCGAGGACAGCGGCACCTGGATCGTCCAGGCGAAATGCTCGGCCGTGGCGGTGGCGAAGACGAAGGTCTGGATGCCGGCGATGAAGGCGAAGAGGCCGGCGAGGAAGAGGAAGATACGGACGCCGCGAAGCGTCTGCCGGTATTCGCCCCCCGCTGCCCGGCTCCCGCCACCCGACATTTGCCGCCCCCAGCCGCCGTTTCGTGCTCCGACACTAAGCCGCCTCGGGCGATGTGACCATGTCTCTTTTATCGATGACCTGGCGCGGTGACAGGGCGGCCAAGGGCGCCTAACCTGAGATCATGACATGCGGACTTCTCTCCATCGGCCGGCCGGGCGGCGCCTGGGGCCGGCGCATCGCGATTCTTGCGGCGGTGCTCGCGCTCGGCCTCGTCGCCACCGGCGGCCTGTCCGCGGAGGACGCACCCTTCCCGTCGCCGGAGGAAGCGCGGGCGGCGGAAGCCGCGACGACGCTGCCGCTATCGTCCTTCTACGATGTCGTGGACGGGACGGTGCCGGCGGCGGGCGGTCTCCTCCGGATCGAGGAGGCCACCGACTACCAGTTCCTTCCCGACACGCCGTCGGCCGCGACCGGCATCCGCGTCTACCGGCTGCTCTACGGGTCGCGCGATGTCGATGGCGGGACGGTGCCCGCCTCGGGCGTGGTGCTGCTGCCCTATGGCGAGGCGCCGGCCAGCGGCTGGCCGGTGGTGGTCTGGGCGCATGGCACGAGCGGCGTCGGGCGGATGGCGGCGCCCTCGCTCAGCCCTTTTCTCATCTACGGCTTCGAGGGGCTGCTCGAGTGGCCGCTCCTCGGCTATGCGGTCGTGGCGCCGGACTATGCCGGCCTCGGCACCAACGTACCCCACCAATATGTGGTGGCCGGCGCCCAGGCGAACGATCTCCGCTACGGCTTCGCCGCGGCCCGCAGAGCGCTGCCGGAACTCGGGGAAAGCTGGGTCGCGGTCGGCCATTCGCAGGGCGCGCGGGCCGTGATCGCGCTCGCCACCGGCGAGGATGCGACGGACGAGCAGGGCCTTCTCGGCGGCATCGCCATCGCGCCCGGCGGCGACGTCGAGGAGATGGTGGTGCGGATCGCATCGAGCCGTTATCGCGGCTACCTCGCCTTCATGGCCTTCGGCATCCGAGCGGTCGCGCCCGGCTTCGACTACCGGGAATTCCTGTCGCCCGATGCGGCGCGGCTGATGCCGGCCGCGGAGACCGGCGGCTGGCTGACGACGATGGCGACCTTCGCCGACGGCGTCGCGCCCGGGGCGATGCTCGCGCCGAACTGGGCCGAGAGCGCGGGCTTCCGGCGATACGCCGCGTTGTCGATGCCGATCGACGGGCCGGCGCGGGTGCCGCTCCTCATCATGGCCGGCGGCGCGGATGACACCACCCCGCCCGCCGCCGTCGCCGCGACCGTCGAGCGGGTCCGTGCGAAGGGCGGCGACGTCGCGTTCCTGGTCTACCCCGGCCTCGACCATGACCCGCTGGTGTTCGGCTCCTTCCGCGACCAGTTCCGCTGGGTGGAGGCGCGATTCGCCGCGCCGCGCTGAACGGGACGCGGGCGGCCCGTGGCTATGCCTCGCCGGCCGGGCCTTTGCG
>JAESFN010000462.1_pt1 | contig 10659 bp, 14 predicted proteins | sample 9269411 | NCBI WGS metagenome assembly JAESFN01 (sample SAMN14505399, study PRJNA617100) | algae metagenome | isolation source: Iphinoe sp. HA4291-MV1 and co-occurring heterotrophs from trail next to... | place: USA: Maunawili Falls, Hawaii | collected 2009-07-25
TGAGCCACGCCGAGAGGCGCGACATCGACCTGGTCCCAGCGCTCGACGATCCAAAGGACCTGTTCGGACTGGCGGTGTCTCAGAGCCCGAAATGGGCAATGATCGCCGCCTCGACGGCAGCCGGATCGACGCGCCAGGTGCGGTCTCCCGCATCGGGTGAATCATTGGTAGATGCCCCAAAGACGTAGCCGACCTGACCGTCGCGTTGGCTGATCAGCACATCGGTTTGAATGAACCACTCGATGGAGCTGACGAGCAGTACCCTGCTATCGGGCGGGCTGAAGACAGTGCTGTGCATGGCCGAGCCGCCAAGCCCCGCGATCATCCGTGCGCCGCCGAAGATCGCGATCTGCTGCTCGATCGGCAGCCTTTCGGGGTGAACGATACGGAAGCCATGACGGTCGAATATTGCCTCGACCTCTTGCTCGTTGCTCAGGCGGCGACGCGGGACGTGCGAGCGGGAAATGAACACACGATCCGGCGGTTCGTAGCCGCCGGCAAGCCGTTTCAACCGTGAGAACGCTTCCCGGGCCAGCGGGTGGATTGATTTGTCGAGGTGTACCAGGCGTTCGGGCAGGTAAGCGCGGCGACAGAACAACGGTTCGTCATAATAGAGAAGGCGCGACGGATCGACCCCGAGACCGCCCATGAGCGTGTCGATGGTCGCCGAACGAGGTATCGAGGTTGCAATGTCGATGCCGGTTGGCGCCTGGTCGAGCAGCATCAGGCGCGGCAACGCCTCCATCAGGTTGTGGCCGTAGGTTTGCGTGAAGTGGCAATCGACCACGAACACCTGATCCCTGGCCTCCTGAAACTGGGAAAACGGCCGAGGCGGGCGCATCCCCTCCCCCCAGCGCGTCGCCGGATCGGTCGCAACGTCCAGGCTCTGCGGCAGTGCCGTGCCGGCGCGTCGATCTACGAACAGGTGACCGGGGAACAGCACGACGTCGTCTACCACCGATACCTTAGGCTCCGGCGCCTCCACGGCCCGCGGCAGCCCGGCGAAGGAATCAGGGATCAGATCGCCATAGAGGACTGGGCGCGCCACCTCGACGCGGATGCTGGCCCGCGCCTCGGCCGCTACTGGCATGCCGGCGGGCCGCCAGGGCGGAGGCCTGCGCAGGCGTAGTCGCTCCGGCGCGAAACGGCCTGCCAAAATGAAAATCCACCACCGCGCCAAGCGGCCGATTCGCCGCAAGCTGCGGAGCAAGTATGGTGGCCCGTTCTGCCGACGCACGCTGCCCCCCGACAAACTCGCGTAATCAAATCAATGCCATCCCCTATCAAGTGGGCCACGGGTCTGGCAACCGATCCGTTCAGTCTTTGACCAGTTCGATCTCGGCGAGCAGCCCGCGGTGGTTGGACCCCATGGCGTCATCCAACGCCCTCACCTCGGTGATCAGCAGCGGCGCGCGGCTGAAGATGTTGTCGATGGGAACACCCAGCGGGCCGAGCCGGACCGGCCAGGTGGCCGGGTAGGATGGTCCGGGAAGCAGGTTGCGACGGTGGAGCAGTCCATCGAGGCTGACGGACCACGCGGCAGCGTTGAAATCGCCGGCCAGCACCAGCGGCCCCTCGAGACGGCCGATCGTCGCGCCAAGCTTGGCGAGCTCCTCGGCGGCAAAGTCATCGAAGTACGGCTTCACCAGGTGGGCAGCCACGATGTTGACCTTCTGCCCATCGATCGTGGTGTTGGCGGTTACCAGCCGATTCAGCCAGGCACCGCTCATCGACTGAATGGTAATGTCGGCAAGCGGCGTCCGCGAGAGGATGACCACGCCACCACAACGCGAACCATCGTCGCAGCCGGCGTAGTAGGGATAGACCGCGCGCAGGATTGCGACGTGGCCGGCGATCGGCGCCGCCTCCATCAGCACAGCCACGTCGGCGCCGGATCCGGCGATGAAGCGGGCAACGCTCTCGCCGTTCTGGTTGCTGGCCAGCAGATTGAAGCTCAGCAGCCTCAGCAGCGGCTTGCCCGGTAGGGCCGCCAGCGCAATGCGCGGCTCCTGCTGATGGTAGATGATCGCCACGCCCTGCCCCGCACTGATGGCGAAGACGAAGACGAAGAACCAGGCGCGACGCCAGGCACGGCCGACGAACAGCAGCACAACCAACCCGAGCAGCGCCGCGGCGATATGGAAGCGTAGCGACTGCAGCAGCGACTGCCCCGGAACACCGAAATCGTAGCTGACGGCGACCAGCACGCCGCACACCACCAGCGCCAGCGCCGTAATCGCGCCCCTCAGCTCTCGCAACACCAGCCGCAATCCTGATCTAGAGGTGTTTCGCCATCTGCACGCAGTCGCTGGCGCTGCCCACCAGTTCAGAGGCATCCCAGAGCTCGCGCTGCCAGCCGCGCTTCTCGTAGAAGCCGACCGCGTCGGGCGCCGAATTGACCAGCAGGGTGGTGATGCCGAGCCGGTGGGTATGCGCGACGATCAGTTGCTCCATGACCGAACCGTGGCCCTGACGCTGGCGCTCAGCCGCGATGACGACAAGGCGCAGCTTGGCCACGCCCTGCACCAGATCGAGCCGCGCCGTGCCGATGCGCTCCCCGTCCAGTACCAGCAGGAACTTCAGGTGGTTGGAGACTGCATCGTCGGGGTGCTCGTCGTTGTAGAAGGCAGCGCGACCGCGACGTGCGAACAGCACGTCACGACGCAACCGGTGCATCGCGGCCAGATCCTCCGCCGTCGTCGCTCGTCTCAGTTCATATCCCACGACTGCCCTCGCGGTGCCGGCTGCGTCGCCGTTGCTGGGTATCGTCCAGTGCCGGCGAGCGTCGGTCAATCCTCGTTCGACGCAACCATTCGACGCCGACAGGGAAGATCGTCAACCCGCGCCAGACGCCTGGCCTGCCCTTTGGGATGGAGGGGGGCCGCCGAAGCGGCCCCTCTCGGAGATCAGCTGGCGGCGGCGGCTTCCGTCGCGCCCTGCGCTGCCGCGCCGCGTTCGAGCAGCAGGCGGTTGTAGGCGTTGATATAGGCGCGCGCCGAGGCGACGAGGGTATCGGGCTCGGCGGCGTTGCCGGAGACGATGCGGCCGTTCATTTCGAGGCGCACATGGGCGCTGGCCTGCGCGTCGGTGCCGCCGGTGACGCCGTCGATGGCGTAGAGCACCAGATGCGGGTCCTTGCCCACCGCCTGCTTGATGGCGTTGAAGATGGCGTCGACCGAACCAGTGCCATCGAACGACGCCTTCACCTCGACGCCGTCGATGGTAATGGTGAGGTCGCAATGGTGCACGCCGCCGGTCTTGGAGACCACCTCCATATCGACCAGCTTGATGCGGTCGTCGACCGAACCGGCCTCATCATCGACCAGCGCGACGATGTCGGCGTCGTAGACGTGCTTCTTGCGATCCGCCAGATCCTTGAAGCGAACGAAGGCCTCCTGGAAGGCATTATCGCCGAGGTCGTAGCCCAGTTCCTTCAACTTGTCCTTGAAGGCGGCGCGGCCCGAGTGCTTGCCCATTACCAGGGTGGTTTCCTTGATGCCGACCGAAGCCGGCGTCATGATCTCATAGGTCTGGGCGTTCTTCAGCATGCCATCCTGATGGATGCCGCTCTCGTGCGCGAAAGCGTTCTTGCCGACGATCGCCTTGTTGTACTGCACCGGGAAATTCGCTGCCGCCGAGACGATCCTGCTGGCCCGGCTCAAATGGGTCGAGTCGATCTCGGTGTCATAAGGCATGGCGTCGCCACGGGTGCGCAGCGCCATCACCACTTCCTCCAGCGCCGCATTGCCGGCGCGCTCGCCGAGGCCGTTGATGGTGCATTCGATCTGCCGGGCACCGCCGCGAACGGCGGCCAGCGAGTTGGCGACAGCGAGGCCGAGGTCATTGTGGCAGTGGGCCGAGAAGATCACCTTGTCGGCGCCCGGCACGCGCTCGATGATCGAGCGGAACATCGCCTCGTGCTCGGCCGGGATGGCGTAGCCGACGGTATCGGGCAGGTTGATGGTGGTGGCGCCGGCCTTGATGGCGAGCTCGACGCAGCGCGTCAGGTAGTCGATCGGCGTGCGCGTGGCGTCCATTGCCGACCACTCGACATTGTCGATGAGGTTGCGGGCCTGCGCCACGGTGGCCGAGATGATCTCCAGCACCTGCTCTTCGGTCTTCTTCATCTGGTGGGCCAGATGGATCGGCGAGGTGGAGACGAAGGTGTGGATGCGGCCCTGCCTGGCGTGGCGCACCGCTTCACCGGCGCGGGCGATGTCGCCCGGGATGGCGCGGGCCAAGCCCGCCACCACCGAGTTCTTGACGTGCTTGGCGACGGCGACCACGGCGTCGAAGTCACCATTGGAGGCGATGGGGAAGCCGGCTTCGATGATGTCGACGCCCATTTCGTCCAACGCTTCGGCGACCTGGAGCTTTTCTTCCAGGGTCATTGTCGCGCCGGGGCTCTGCTCGCCGTCACGCAACGTCGTATCGAAGATGAATACGCGATCTTTGTTGGAAGAGCTTGCTTTGTTGCTCGCTGCCGCTGCCTGGGTGCTCATTTCAGTGTTCCTATCAAACGGCCGGGGTTCGAAAACCGTCGCGACCGGACAAATCGTTGTTCGGTTAACCTGCGCGCTCCCCTGACCACCCGCTCGCTAGCCGAGCTGTCGGTTATCAGGGGCTGATAAGAAGGAGAAGCAGGGCGGCCGGAAGCAGCAGCAGAGCGGCCGCAATCATCAGCCGGCTCTCACGAGCCTTCTGCTGGGCGGCGGCTATGGCAATGGCGCGGTTGCGCTGCATTCGTCAGACCAAAACTAGCTACATCACAAATACTGCGCGAATTCCGCGGCTTGCGCAAGCCTTTGCGCGACAGCAGCTAACGGAAGATGAAGCGGCCCTACCCGCGTGTCGGTCGCTCGCGGCGAAACTGCACCTCGAGCAGCAGCCCTTCCGGACCATCGACGAAGAACTGGCCGATCTCGGAGTCAGGAATGCCGGTGATCCGGTACGGCCAGCCGGCCGCCTCGATGCGCGCCCGCAACGGTTCGAACTCGTAAACGCCGAAGGCCACATGATTGACCATGCCGCGCGGGAAATCGCTCTGTCTGGCTGCGACGTTCAAGTGGATGGCCGGGTGCCCGTCGACATAGATCCAGTGGCCGGGAAAGTCGAAGGGCGGACGGAAGCCGTCCTCGGCGCCAAGCACCTCGGCGAAGAATCGCACCATCCGAACGCCGTCCGATACATCGATATTGACGTGGTCGAGCCGTGGCATCAGTTGAACGCCAGGACGGCAAACACCACGATCGCCAACAGCGACACCACGGCGATGATCCGCCCCAGCCTGACCCGAGCGGTCGCCGCGGCATCCCCGGCACGCATCTGGCGCGCCGACATCGCTGACATGACGACCCCGGCAGCGAGCAGCACCACGAAAGCCAGCTTGGCCCAGAGCCAATGGCTGATGCCGTCGAAGCCGCCATAGCGCACCCAGACCATCAGCGGTCCGCTGAGCAGCAGCACGATGATGCCGTAGTGCCCGAAGCGGGTCAGCAAGCGGTTGGTCTGGGGCGCCGCCCCGCCCTGCCCCATCATTCCCAATAACGGCAGGAACGCCGCCGCCACCAGCATGAGACCAATGAGATGGGCGATGAGCAGAAGCGAAAAGGCGACGTCCAAGGTGACCTCAGTTGCGGGAGTTCTTCAGTTGAAAGCGAATACGGCTGAGAACACGACGACCAGGAAAGCGACGCCGGTCAGCTGACCGAACATCTTCGAACGCTTACCGGCTTCCGCATCACCCTGCATGGCCTTCTTTCGATTCATCTCATTGAGGCCGATGAACACGATCATCCCGAGGATGCCAAGCATCTTGACCCAGAACCAGACGTTGGGGACCACCCAGTTCCATTTGAGCCACAGCGTCAGCAGGCCGGTGACCAGCAGGGTCGCGAAGGCGTATTTGCCGACCTTGGCGAAGCCCTCGATGATCGAGAACAGCAGCCCGCGCTGCTCTGGCGTGGCGGTCGCCAGCTTGGCGCCGGCGATCGGCATCAGCACCAGGTTGGCGCCGCCGGCGATGAAAGCGACGATGTGGATGAAGAAGATAAGAAGTGTGACAACGTACACGGCTAAGCCCTCCAAATGCCCGCGCGGAGGCTAGCTCAGTTGGGTGCGTCGCACTAGCGCGGCGCAGGACCCCGAGGGAATTTGTGAAGATCGAGCGAGGGCGGGCCCGGCAGTCAGTCCCCGAGGTTGAGCGTCCCCTCGCCGACGATCACCGCGTGGCCGCCGATGCCGCCATGGGTCAGCTTGTCATCGTCCTTGCGCAGTTGCAGCGTGATCAGGCTTGGCCGCCCCATCTCGTGGCCTTGCCGCAAGCGGAACTCGTGCTGGCCGCTATCGGTGTAGCGCGCCAGCAGCCCGATCAGCGCAGCCGCGGCGGAACCGGTCGCCGGGTCTTCCATGCGGGGCGAGAACATGCGGGCGGCAAAATCGTTGTCTCGCTCTTCCGGCGTCTGGGTGAAGACGTAGATCGAGCCGCGCCCTTCAGGGTAAATCTCGTCCCAGCCGCGCCGTTCGAGCCGGATGCGCTTCAGCGCCGCAGCGTCACGAACCGGCAGCAGATAGTAGGGCACACCGGCAGAAAACAATGCCGGCTGGTATGGACCACAGCCTATCTCCTCAGGCTCGAGCCCGAGTGTCGCGGCAATCGCCTCGACGGACGGAGCCTTGCCGACCTCTTCCGGCAGTCGCGGCAGCGCAAACCGAGCAAGTCCGACTTCCTTGTCCACGCGCTCGATCACGCAGGTGATGACGCCGACCTTCTCCTCGAGCCGCACGGCGGAGCTGCGATTCTGCAGCCCCAGCACCACGGCGGCGCCCACGGTCGGGTGCCCGGCAAAGGGCAACTCAACGGTGGGCGTGAAGATTCGCACCGCAGCAGCGTGGCGCTCGGACTGCGCCTTCTGGATGAATACCGTCTCGGACAGGTTGAACTCGGCGGCAATCGCCTGCATCTGGTCGTCGAGCAGGCCGTCGGCCTTGAGCACGACGGCCAGCGGATTACCCTTCAGCCGCTCGGCGGTGAAGACATCAAGCAACACGTAGTTGAGTTTCATCGTCGGGGCTCCGCAACCGGGCAGCAGTTGCGGCAGCCCGGTTCATGGTGTCAAGCCGCGTCCACGGGGCGCTTCGAACTAAATCCTGGTGAGCGCGAACGCCGCCTTGTCGAGGCCAAGCTCGTCGACCACGGCATCCACTGCAACCTGGTGGTCGTCACGCTCGTGCAACCCGGAAATGGTGATGCAGCCGATCGGTCCAAAACCCTTCATGCGGATCGGGAACGCGCCGCCGGCGAGGACATAATCGGCGCCGTCCAGCGCCCGATTCGGCGGGAACAGCCGATCTTCGCGGTTCTGCTCCAGTGCCACGCGGTAGCTCGATTTGAGCAGGCGCTGCACGGTGTTGATCTTGCGGCGTACCCAGTTGGGATTGTCTGCAGTCGTCCCGGGCATTGCTGCGTAGAACATCTGCCGGTCCCAGGTGCGGACATCGACCACGAGGCCGAGCTTTTCGCGCACGGCGCGCTCGCGAACCCGCACGCCGAGCGAGAACGCGACGTTCTCGTTGAACTCGGCGAACTCGAGCCCGCGCTCCTGCTCGATGATTTTGGCGATGTCTTCTGCCGTGGCCATGTCGTCCCGCTCCCATTAATTGCGGCGCGATATAGCCAGCCGGGCAGCGTCGCGGCAAGCCAGTGCGGCTGCAACCCGTCCACTAGGCGGTGGCGGCGCTCCATGCGTCGTAGAGCGGCTGTCGATCGGGCGGCTGGCCGGGGAAATTGACCTGGGTTTCGTCGATCACCGTCCAAGGCAGTCGGCTGGCTGTCCAGATGTTGCCGATCGGGATGGCCCAGCTCGGATCATCGAGCGTACCCGGCTTGACCACGAACATGGCAGGAGAGGCGAGCGGCTCGTTCCACAGCTTGGTGCCGCAATGGGCACAGGCGAGCATCCGCACGGTGCGGCCGCTGTCGGCAGGCTTGTCGTAGGCGACGAGCTCACCCCTGAGGTGATCGAGGCGCTCGCGGACGATCGGCATCGACATCGAATGCGTTGCGCCGCTGGTGCGCTGGCAATCGCGGCAGTGGCAGTTGTAGACGGCGAGCGGCGCGCCGGTGATCCGGTAGCGCACCGCGCCGCACAGGCAGCCACCCTCCACCGGAAACGCCGGCAATACGATCTCGGCCATTGCTTTCTCCCTGAAGCCCTCGTTCAGAACCGGTTCAACCGGCCTCGGTCATTGAGCGCCGAAACGCCGGACGAGCCGGCCCCCAGAACAAGGAAATCGAAACATGATCCCCGAATTGCTGCTGCTGTCCGACCACCTGCGTGCCCGTACGCCCAACCAGCAGATCGAAGATCGCCTGCTGGCCGATATCGGGCTGACGCGCGAAGAACTCAGGAAGCAGAAGTCCTGGTTCGGCCGCAAGCCCCGCTAAGGTCCAAACGGTTCATCAGGCATTCATCACCTTGAGGGCATAAGCCCGCTCCGCCGATCCCGGCACCACCCAAACTGACGAGATGAGAAAAATGGCTTTCAGCCTGACGTCCATGTTCCGTCGCGCAGAACGCAAGCGGGTCCTCACCGACCTGATGAAGTTCGACGACCATCTGCTGCGCGACATCGGCCTCACCCGTGGCGACCTCGCCGCGATGCGCGCCGGCCGCCACCATGCCTCGCCCTCCCGCGGCCATGAATGACCCTGCGGTAGGCGATATCCCAAACTGAAGGGCCCCGAGATGATCGGGGCCCTTCTTGTTTTCGGGGCATGCCCAACGGGGGCGGGTCTCGGAGCAGCGCGCTGGAACTGCTACAACGATCGCGCCGGGATTGGCCGGAGAGGCGACAGATGAGCAGTCCGAAATCCCCGCACCCCGCGACCGAGACGGCGCGCCGCTTCACGCTCAGGCATGGCAAGCCGATCGCGTTGCCACGCACCTATGGCGAGTATCTCGCCGACCGCATCGCCGCCATCGTCGGTTCGTGGCGCTTCATCATTGCGCAGTCGGCAATCCTGGCGTTGTGGATCGTGCTCAATGTCGTTGCCTGGATACAGCACTGGGACCCCTACCCCTTTATCCTGCTTAACCTGGTGCTGAGCTTCCAGGCCGCGTTCACCGCCCCGATCCTGATGATGGCGCAGAACCGCCAGTCCGACATCGACCGCCAGAAGGCCCAGCTCGACTACGACGTGAACCTGCGGGCCGAACTCGACATCGAGGCCCTGCACCAGAAGATCGACCTGCTGCGCCAGGAAGACATCACCCGTCTGCTCGGCCTGCTCGAAATGCTCACCCGCGAGCGCATGGAGAAGGGCGACGGCAAGCCGTAGCCGGCCACTGGCAGAAATCTATCCCACATGGCATGAAGCTCCAGCCAATCGGGGATCCAGCATGCCCTCGCTCACCACCCTCCTCGCCTTTGCCGGCGTCGCCTTCGCCATGGTGATCGCCCCGGGCCCTAACATGGCCTATCTGGTTTCCCGGTCGATCGCGCAGGGGCGCGTCGCCGGGCTGATTTCGCTGTTGGGCGTCGCCACCGGGTTCATCGTCTACATGCTGGCGGCCGCCTTTGGCCTTACCGCCCTGCTGTTCGCGGTGCCCTTCGCCTACGATGCCATCCGGATTGCGGGTGCAGTCTATCTGGGTTGGCTGGCTTGGAATGCGCTCCGCCCCGGCGGGCATTCACCGTTCGAGTTGCGCGTGCTTGCGCCGGACTCCCCGCGGCGGCTCTACGCCATGGGCTTGTTCACCAGCCTGTTGAACCCCAAGGTCGCAGCGCTCTACCTGTCGCTGCTGCCACAGTTCATCGACAAGTCGGCCGGCAATGTGCTTGGGCAGACCCTGGTGCTGGGCGCGACGCAGATTGCGGTGAGCATGACGGTCAACGCCATCTTCATCGTCACATCAGGAACGGTGGCGCTGTTCCTCACCGGCCGGCCATTCTGGGCCCGGCTGCAGCGCTGGCTGATGGGCACGGTACTCGGCTTCCTCGCCATTCGCATGGCGACGGACAGCAGCAGGTAGAGTAACTGCGAAACCATCGCCGGAGGGGACGGCCCGCGATCTCGCCCTCCCACCGGCTGTCATCCCAGCGAAAGCTGGGGACCCATCTCGCCGTACGCGCCAGCCGATAGTTGGGTCCCAGCCTTCGCTGGGATGAATCGAGTGTGTGGAGAAAACCCCCTCAAACCCAATCGCCGAAACGTCCAAGGCCCACAAACGACAAAGGGGCCCGAAGGCCCCTCTGCGCAGACATCCTGCGAAGGATCTCGAAATTAGTTCTTGGCCTTGTCGACCAGGGCGCCGGCCTTGATCCAGGGCATCATGGCGCGCAGCTTCTCGCCGACTTCCTCGATCTGGTGCTCGTCGGCGAGGCGACGGGTCGCCTTGAAGCGCGAGGCGCCGCCCTTGTATTCCTGCATCCACTCGGAGGTGAACTTGCCCGACTGGATGTCGTGCAGCACGCGCTTCATCTCGGCCTTGGTCTCCGAGGTAATGATGCGCGGACCCGAGACATACTCACCCCACTCGGCGGTGTTCGAGATCGAGTAGTTCATGTTGGCGATGCCGCCCTGGTAGATCAGGTCGACGATCAGCTTCACTTCGTGCAGGCACTCGAAATAGGCCATTTCCGGAGCGTAGCCGGCTT
>JAESFN010001389.1_pt1 | contig 10657 bp, 2 predicted proteins | sample 9269411 | NCBI WGS metagenome assembly JAESFN01 (sample SAMN14505399, study PRJNA617100) | algae metagenome | isolation source: Iphinoe sp. HA4291-MV1 and co-occurring heterotrophs from trail next to... | place: USA: Maunawili Falls, Hawaii | collected 2009-07-25
ACTGCCGATGGGCAACGAGCTTAAAGCGAAGATCATGGGGCTGAACGCGCTCAAAGCCTTCCCGCGCATTCCCGCGCCGGTCGGGGTGGAGGGCTAACCGTGGCCGAGCACGTGATTGGTACCCTCGCCGATTTTCCGCCGGGTTCGCAGACGATCGTTTCCATCGGCAAGTTGAATCTGGGCGTCTTCAATGTTGACGGCGAGCTCTACGCCCTGCCGAATATCTGCCCGCACCAGTTCGGTCCGATCTGCACCGGTCCGGTCACCGGCGCGATGCAGAGCGACGAAGCCCACGACTGGGACACCTTCTGGACGATGGAGGGGCGTGTCCTCACCTGCCCCTGGCACGGCATCGAATTCGATATCACCACCGGCGTGGCCCTGGCGACGGATCGCTATAAGGTTCGGCAGTATGCGATACGGGTTCTCGGCGACGAAGTGCTTATACGCGTTGGCTAGCGCGCTTGGCATTGGCGTGGAAAGCATTGACCTCGGAGAGGTCATGCGGGCCTGAACGCCGGCCCTGAGGGCCGGCGTTCGCACTACAAGTGAGCCATGTGTTCTGAAAACCACTTTCGTCACCCGCGGCAACGGGATCATCACGTCGAGGATGAAACCTAAACAGGGATGGCCATCCCACCCGGCGACAACTGCAAAGGCGGCCAGATTGCTCCGAGCCGCCTTTGCTTCGCTGCCGATCGTTTCGATTCCCCGCGTTAGGTGACCGTCACCGCGTTCGTTTGCTGGCGAAAGACCGGTCCGTCACCCCGCACCGAGTTCGGCCCGGCATTCGCATTCGCGGGTACGCCCACCGTGATACTCGCACCGCCGGTATTCGAGGCGGTCACCGTGCCCACCGTCACCCAGCTTCCGTTTACCAGCCACCGAATCCGCACCACCTCGCCCTTGCCATAGCCTTGGAGGGTTACGGTGACGCTCTGCCCGGGGGAAACGGAGCTGGGGCTGACGCTGATCCGCGGCGCAATCTCTATGGCGATCGAAACGCTGGCACCACTCGCGGTGAACGTCACCTGGTTCAGGGTGCCCCCCTCACTGGCTGGTACCGTGAACGTTCCGCTCACCGCCCCCGTCCCGTCGGTGTTGACCGTGCCGAGCGCCACGGTACTCCCACCCGGTCGTTTCCAGATGATGCTGAGGGTCGTACTGGCCGGAAAATGCGCGGCGTCGAAGCGGACGACCTGTCCGACCGACACTCGCAGGGCATCCAATGCCACCGAGGGCGGCAGCGGCACGCTCACCGTCACCGCTCGGGTCTGGGCGGCGTGGGTGGGGCTATCGCCGCGGACTTTATTCGTACCCTCCGCCGCCGTTGCCGGAACGCTGACGATGGCGCTCCCCCCACCATTCCCGGCGGTGGTAATCGTGCCCACCTGGGTCCAGGTACTGCCGATCAACCAGCGCACCCGAACCGATTCATTGGCCCCGAAGCCGCTCACCGAGACCACGACCTGCTGGCCCGGCGTGACACTCGTTGGGGTAACCCGAATCCGGGGCACCGGCGTCGGGGTGGGCGTCGGCGATGGCGTTTGGGTTGGCGTCGGGGTGACGGTCTCCGTCGGAGTGGCCGTTGGAGTTGGCGTCGCAGTCTGCGTTGGCGTGGCTGTTGCGGTCGGCGTTTGGGTCGGGGTGGCCGTGGCCGTCGGCGTGCTTGTCGCGGTCGGCGTCGTAGTTGGCGTCGCTGGGGTCGGCGTCACCGTGACCGTCTGCGTTGGCGTCGCGGTTTGGGTTGGGGTGCTCGTCAGCGTCGTCGTTGGGGTCGCCGTTTGGGTTGGCGTGGCCGTTGCCGTTTGCGTCGGCGTCATGGTTGCCGTTGGCGTCGCCGTGGCGGTCGGCGTAGCGGTCGCCGTCTGCGTTGGCGTCGCCGTGGCGGTCGGCGTAGCGGTCGCCGTCTGCGTTGGCGTAGCCGTGGCGGTGTTCGTCGCGGTGACGGTTGCGGTTTGCGTCGGCGTCGCGGTCTGCGTCGGGGTAGCCGTTGGGGTTGGGGTTGGCGTCGCCGGGAGTGGGATGACCGGGATGCTCACGCTGGCACTCGTCTGCCCGATCGGCAAACTGCCACTCGGCGTCCCCAGACTAACGCTGATCGGGAAGCTGTCTCCGGTGTAATTCAGCGGCACCGTGTAGATCAGGGTGTAGGTGCACGACGCCTTGCCTAGTCCGCCATAGCCGAACTGCAGCGGGAAACTCCCAGCCTGGCAACTGATGCCACCCGGGCCGCTGCCAACGGCTGATGGTGCCCGGTATGGTTGTGGGTCAAGCACCAGCGGGAAGCTCACCGGGGTGAAGGCGCGGTCGATCGCCACCGTGAGGGTGATGGTGAACTGCTCGCCCGGATGCACACTAGCGGGTTGTGGGGTGCCGAAGCTCATGACCAGCCGCCCCGGCCGCTCCTTCACCGTCACCGGCGCGGAGACCAGGCGATCGATCGGAATGCCGGGCACGTTGTGCGGGGTGGCCTGATAGCGCATCTGCACCGGGTAGATCGCCGGAGCGGTCTCGTCCGGCACGTGGAAGCTCCAGGTGAAAATGCAGGTGCCGGTGCCGGCCCCGATCAGCCCTTCGCCGCTCGCCGCCGTGCAGGCGCCGCCGCCCGTGCCGCTCACGCTGGGATTCGGGCTCGTGATCGTAAACGGCGCGGCGGCAAACACATCGACCGCGCCGGTGTAGCTCCCGTCGCCGCTGGTGCCCGGCAGATCGACCGTCACCGACACCGTGAACGTCCCGTCCTGCTCGACCGGGTTCGGGCTCACCACCGGATCGTGGAACACCGGCGGCGCCATCGCCACCGTCACCGTGATGCTCGTGGTCGTCTGCTGCTCGGGCGCCAGGAACGGCGCCTGCATCTGGTACTCATCGTCGAAGGTCAGCGTGTACTCGCCGGGCGCGGTGCCCACCGGCACCATCACCGACCAGGTGAACCGGCAGCTGCCCCCTCCGACGATGGTGATCCCGACGCCCTGATGGATGATATTGGCGGCGGTGCCGCAGCTCGCCAATCCGCTCTGATCCACACCGGTCGGGGTAGTGTCGGTCAGCCAGGAGCCGAGCGGCTCCGTCGTTTCGGCGGTGACGCCCACGCTCCAGCCGTTGCCCATCGACACGCCGGTTTGGAGCTGGAACGCCTCTCCCGGGATCAGGGTGCGGTTACCGCCCACCATCACCGGATCGCTGAACTCCGGCGGGGTCGTCGTCACCGCGATCGATTGGCTCGAGAGGCTGAGGTCAAAGACTGCGTTGGGCGCAACGGCGGCGTTGGAGAACACGATGTCGTAGGTATCCGGCGGAGTATCGCCGGGCAGGGTCAGGGTCCAGGTGAAGGTGCAGCTGCCGGTGCTCGTGGTGAGGAAGCCCACGTTGCCGTTGACACTGCAATCCGCGCCGCCCGCCGCCGAGGCCACCGGCGCCGAGACCGGAAACGGTCCGGGCGCGAAGAGGTAGGTTTGCCCGCTGAACAGCGCGTTGACCGAGGTGATCGTTTGCGAGGCGGTGATGGTTTGCCCCGGCACGAGCGTGGTCGCCGAAAAGACGAGCGGACCGAAGGTCACCGGCGAGGCCACCGTCACGGTCAGGTTCGGGTAGGTCACCGTCGGCTGACCGGGCGTCGGCAGAATCAGCTGCGTGCCGTATTGAAAAACCAGTGTGTAGTCGCCCGGCGCCGCGTCATTGGGTACGGTGAAGGTGAAGAGCGCCGTGCAGCTCCCGGCCAGCTCCATCACGGCGGAGCGGACAGACGGCGTGCACGAGGCCCCGCCGGTGGTGCTCTCGATCGCCGGTTCCTTCGGCAAGAGCCAATCGTCGGCGGTCCCGCCGCTCCCGGTGACATTCATCTGGGCCTGCCAGTTGCCATCGGCGGCCGTGGCCGAGGTGCGCACCTGGAAGGTTGTTCCGGGCAGGAGCGTCGGGTTGCCCACCACCTGCGGCGCGGTGAAGACCGGCGGCGTGGTGGCGGTAATGGAGGCGTTTCGCTCGACATCCGGGTTCCCCGGCACTTCGTACCCCACGACAAAGTCGAGCGGGCCCGGCGAGGTAGTGGTCTTGACCGTGAAGCTCCAGGTGAACCGGCAGGTGCCGGTATCCGAGGTGATCGTGCCGGTGCCGATATTGGTGGCGCAGGTCGCTCCGTCCGCGGCGAGGGTGGGCGTGGTGTTGATGATCGTCGTTCCCGGTGAGAAGTGATAGAGCACGACCTGCGGATCGCCAGCCTGCGCCGCGTTGAGGGTGATCCCGGCGGTGAGGGTAAAGGTTTGCCCCGGCACCACCGGCCCCGCCGGGGAGAACACCGGATCGATCAGCACGACCGGCGGCCCCACGGTGGCGGTGACGGTGCGGTTGACATCCGGCATCAGCCCCATAAGCCAATACCCGATCTCAAAGGTATAGGGACCCTCCGCGGCATCGGCATCGAGGGTGAAGGTCCAGGTGAAGCGGCAGGTGCCTGGCCCCCCCGCAATCGCGCCGACCCCGGCGCTCGTACCGCAGGTTACTCCGCCCGAGCTGGTCTCAGAGGGCGGGGCGACGGGGTAGGGAATGCTGGTTGGGATGTTGAGGAGAACGACCTCCACAGGGTTGGCGGGATTCACCGCCATGTTGACCGTGAGCCCGGCGGTGAGGGTGAAGGTTTGCCCGGGCACTAGCGGCCCCGCCGGGGAGATCACCGGATCGATCACCTCGACCGGCGCCACCACGTTGATGGTGACATCGCGTGATACATCCAGACCATCTTCCGCGCGGTACCTGATGACAAAGGTTTGCGGGCCCGGCGGGGTATCGCTCTTGACGATGAAGAACCAGGCGAACGTGCAGGTGCCGGTATCCGACGTGATGTTGCCGGCTCCGATATCGGTGGAGCAGGTCGCCCCGTTCGAGGGAGTGGCGAAGGGGACGGAGCCATTATTGGAGGTTACCCCGGGCGGGCGGCTGGAGAGCGCAACGAGCGGATCGCCGATCTGGGCCTCATTGACGGTGATGCCGGCGGTGATGGAGAAGGTTTGCCCGGGCAGCAGCGGCCCCGCCGGCGAGACCACCGGTTCGATGATCTGGATCGCCGGCGGCAACACGGTCATCTCAAAGCCAAGACCGCCGGCCGATCCCGTTCCTCCGGTGAAGTGGATATAGCTGTACTGGAGAATGTGCGTGCCGGTGGACAGCGTGGCGGGAACGCTGAAGGTCCAGGTGAAGGTGCAATCGCCGCCGACCAGCGTGGCGGCCTTTCTGGCGGTGGCCAGGCAGAGCGAGGGATTGCTGGAGGTGACCGCCGCGATCTCGGAGACGAGCGGGAAATCCTGAGCCGGGATCGTGACCTGGAACTCTTCGTCCTCGGAATCCCGGGTGATCGTAATCGTGAGAGTGAAGGTTTCGCCTTGGTGCACCCTGAAGTCGCCGGGCGTTACCAATCCAGGTGCTAAAAAGGCCGAGGCGATCGAGAACGACGGCTCGTCTTCGTCCTCCGGCGTGGCCGATGCGGTGGCACTGGCCGTTTCACTCGGCTCGGCGGTAGCGGTTTCAGACGGTTCCGCCGTGGCCGTTTCGGTTGGCTCAGCGGTCGCCGTTTCGGTCGATTCCGCCGTGGCGGTTTCCGTCGGTTCGGCGGTCGCCGTTTCGGTTGGCTCCACCGTGGCGGTTTCGGTTGATTCGGCGGTGGGGGTGCCGGAATCTTGCGCGGCCACCCCGCCCGGTGCGGCGAGCCCGGCCACGAGCGAGAGCAGCAGCACGCTCACCACAAGCAAACGCCAGAAGCGCGAATCGATCATTGCCCTGTCTTCCCTCTCGTGTCCCGAGGTTACTTCCTAATTTAATGGGCCCGTCTAAGAGTGTATCGAGTGCGGGGCGAAGCCCGCAGAGCCATATGGCCCGATCCGGGCCGGGCCGGGCGGCCCCCACCCGCCGCAGCCGGACGCACGATGCCGGATGCAGACCCGCCGTCCTCCTCTCCCACTGCGGTAGGAGAGGAGGACAATGGACGAGGACGGAGTGAGGGCTGCTCGTTCGGTTAGCCGGTGGTCGTTACATTCACCGCATTCGTCTGCTGACGGAACACCGTACCATCCCCCCGCACCGAATTCTGCCCGGCAGTGGCATTGGCCGGAACGGTGACACTCACACTGGCACCACCGGTATTGGAAACGGTCACCGTCCCTACCGTCACCCAGACCCCATTCACCAGCCAGCGAATACGGACGGTTTCCCCCTTTGCGTAGCCGCTCAAGGTCACCGTCACGCTCTGGCCGGGTGAGACCGTACTCGGATTGACCACAATCCTCGCCGTCACCTCAATCGTGACACTGACACTGGCCCCACCAGCGGTGAAGGTCACCCGGCTATCCGGTCCACCCTCGGTAGCTGGAACGGTAAAGCTTCCGGTCGCGTTGCCACTGCCATCAACCGGTAGCGAGCCCAAGGAAACGGTACTCCCACCCGGTCGTCGCCAGGTGATGGCGAGACTGGAATTCGCCGGAAAGTGCGCCGCAGTGACGCTGACTGATTGCCCCACGGAGACGCGCAAGGAGCTCAGCTCCACCGCCGGGGGGAGGGGAATGCTCACCATCACCGCACTGGTTTGGGCGGCTTTGGTCGGGCTATCCGCCCGCACCTTGTTCTGACCGACGGCGGCGGTCCCCGGCACCTGCACGGAGATACTGCCTGAGCCATTGGCATCAGTGGTGATATTCCCCACCGCCGTCCAGGTAGAGCCGATCAACCAGCGGACACGCGCAACTTCATTGGCCCCGAAGCCGGTCACCGACACGGTAACAGTCTGCCCTCGGACAACATCCGTGGGCGTCACCCGGATTCTCGGCGCCGGGGTGGGAGTAGCCGTAGCGGTTTGCGTCGGCGTGGCCGTCGCGGTCTGCGTCGGCGTGCTCGTGGCCGTCGCGGTTTGCGTTGGCGTCACGGTTGCGGTTTGTGTGGGCGTTGCCGTTTGCGTGGGCGTGCTTGTCGGGGTCGCGGTTTGCGTCGGGGTGCTCGTCGGCGTCGTCGTTGGCGTCGCCGTTTGGGTTGGGGTGCTCGTCGGGGTCGCGGTTTGGGTTGGCGTCGTCGTCTGCGTCGGCGTAGCCGTCGGAGTCGCGGTTTGGGTTGGCGTCGTCGTTGCCGTCGGGGTCGGCGTTGGTGTTTGCGTCGCCGTCTGCGTTGGGGTCGCCGTTGCGGTCACCGTCGGCGTCGCGGTCTGCGTCGGGGTTGGCGTCGCCGGGAGCGGGAGCACCGGAATGCTCAAGCTCGCACTCGTCTGCCCGATCGGCAAACTGCCACTCGGCGTCCCCAGACTAACGCTGATCGGGAAGCTGTCTCCGGTGTAACTCAGCGGCACCGTGTAGATCAGGGTGTAGGTGCACGACGCTGCGCCCATCCCCCCATAGCCGAACTGCACGGGGAAGGTTCCCGCCTGGCAGCTGATGCTCCCCGGGCCGCTGCCGACCGCCGATGGTGCCCGGTATGGTTGTGGGTCAAGCACCAGTGGGAAACTCACCGGGGTGAAGGCGCGGTCGATCGCTACCGTGAGGGTGATCGTGAACTGCTCACCCGGATGCACGCTGCCTGGCTGCGGCGTGCCAAAGCTCATGACCAGCCGGCCGGGGCGTTCCTTCACCGTCACCGGCGCGGGCACAGTCCGGTCGACCGGGATGCCGATCGTCCCCACCGGCGCCGCGTGAACGCTGAATTGCACAGGATAGGTCGCCGGTACTGTCTCGTCCGGCACGTGGAAGGTCCAGGTGAAGGTGCAACTCCCCGGTGAAGGACTGAAATTGCCGTCACCCTGGGAGGTGGCCAGACAGCTCGCTCCCCCACTCGACGTCACCTGCGGCGCGACCGCCACCCGCTCGAAGGGGGCAAATGCCAGCAGGCTGACATTCCCCTGGTAGCCGGAGAGGATGGTCGCGCCCTCCGGCAGATCGACGGTCACGGCAATGGTGAAGGTGCCGTCCTGTTCCACCGGGTTCGGACTCACCACCGGATCGTGAAACACCGGCGGCGGCATCGCCACCGTGACGGTGACGCTCGTCGTAATCGGCGTTTCCGCCGCTCGCAGGGGGTGCTTGGACTGATTGACGAAGCTGAACGTGTAATCCCCCGGCGCGGTCCCGACCGGAACCACGAAGCTCCAGGTGATGGTGCACGTACCGCCACCGGCCGCCGAATTGGCGCCCCCGCGATCAGGCAGGACGGTGCAACTCACCGCGCCCGTCGATCCGCCCACCTGCGGCGAGCGGGAAAGCCAGGCGCTGCTCGGATTGTTTTGCGCGGGCAGGATCGTGGCGGTCCATCCCGGCTCCATCGTCACCGTCGTCTGAATCTGGAACGCCTGGCCCGGCACGAACGGCTGCGCGCCAATCACCACCGGATCGCTGAACACCGGCGGCGGCGAGGCCACCGATACCGTGGCGCTGATCGTGCCGTTAACCTGCGGACCCGCCGGCACCAACCGCGCGTAACTGGTTGAGAAATCGAGCTGGTGATCGCTCGCTGTCGTCCCTGTGGGCACGATCAGCGACCAGGTGAGCGTGCAGCTGGCGGTTCCGTCCAGCACCGTCATCGTGGCCCGGCCGTTCAGCACCTGGCAGTTCATCGTGCCGGTGGCGCTGTCAACCACCGGCGCGGCGTTCTCCAGCCAGGCCTGAGTACCGGCGGGAGCGGCGAGGGTCGCCGTCCAGTTCGGTTGCATCGTCACCGTGGTTTGGATCGTGAAGCGCTCGCCCTGCACGAACGGCTGCGCGCCCACCACCACCGGATCGCTGAACACCGGCGGCGGCGAGGTCACCTCCACCTGCACGCTCGTCGGCGTGTTCAGCGCGTCACCCAGATCGGGTTGGATGAGCTGATACGGGTTGGTGAAATCGATCGTGTATGTTCCCGGTGCGGTGCTCGGCGGCACCTTCAACTGCCAGGTGGCGGTACAGGTGCCCGGCGCGCTGGGCAGAGAGATCGCCGCCTGACCGGGACTCACAAGGCAGGCCACCCCGCCGGTGCTCGCCGCTAGCGGAGCTTGCAATCGGAACCAGGAGCCGTTCGCGCCGCTCAGGTTCCCCTGCATCGCCGCGTTCCAGCCCTGGTTGACGTGAACCGTGGTCTCGATCTCAAAGCTCTGCCCCGCGATCAGCGGCTGGTCCGTGACCACCACCGGCGTGTCGAAGATTGGCGGCGCGGTCGCCACCGCCACTTCGACGGTGGTCGTTTGGTCCTGGAAACTGCCGGCCGACAGCAGCCGGTAGTGATTGGCGAAATCTAAGAAGTAGTGACCGAGCGCCGTCGCGTCCGGCACGATCACCTGCCAGGTCACCGTGCACAGCCCGGACACGCCCTGGTTCGTGATCGAGACGTGGTCCGGATTCGCGATGCAGCCGACACCCCCGGTGCTGGTCACATTGGGAATTTGCGGCGGGAACCAGGGGGTGACCGGCGTGTCGATCGAAACTTCCCAGCCGTTGTTCACGTGCACGGTCGTCTGAATCGTGAAGGCCTGCCCGGCCAGGAACGGCTGCGTCCCGATCACCACCGGCTGGTCGAAGGTCGGCGGCAGCGTGGTCACCGTCACCGTGGCGCTGATCGTGCCGTTGAACTGCGGACCGGCCGGCGATGTCCGGGCGTAACTGGTCGAGAAATCGAGCCGGCGATTGCCCGGCGCCGTGTCCGCTGGCACCATCAGCGACCAGGTGAGCGTGCAACTCGCGGTTCCGCTCACGACAACCATCGTGCCCCGGTTGGCCTGCACCTGGCAGTCCATCGTGCCGGAGCTGCTGTCGGCCACGGGAGTCGCGCTCACCAGCCAGGCTCGGGTGGCGGCGGGCGCGGCGATCGACGCCGTCCAGTTCTCCCGCATCGTCACCGTGGTTTTGATCTCGAACGCCTGCAGCGGCGTGAACGGCTGCGTGCCGGTCACCACCGGATCGCTGAACACCGGCGCCGGGGTCACCACCGTCACCGGCGCGCTGAACCCCACATTCACGTCCTCGATCCCCGGCGCCCCGGTGACCCCGGCGACCAGTTGGAACCCGATGTTGTAGTCGCCCGGCGCGGTGGCGTCCGGCACGTGCAGCGTCCAGGTGTAGGTACAGGCGCCGGGCGAGGGGAGGAAGCCGCCCGTGCCGCTGGTCGCCCGGCAATTAGCGCCGCCCGAGGAGGTGAACGCCGGATTAGGCGCCGTCAGCTCGAACGGCGCGAGCGCGCTAAAGCGGACGAACCCGAGGTAGCCCGCCTGGCTGGTCGAGCCGTACGGCATCGTCACCGTCATCGAGACCGTGAACGTGCCGTTCTGCTCCACCGGGTTCGGGTTCACCACCGGGGTGCTCACGGTCGGCGCCGGCAGCGACACCTGCAGGTTAAAGCTGGTGAACGCCTGCTCGCTCTCTGGCTCCGATTGCCACCGGTAGTCGTTCAAAAAGCTGAGCGTGTAGTTGCCCGGCGCGGTTTGCACCGGAATCGTGATCTGCCAGGAGAAGGTGCAGCTGCCGCTGCCGCCCAGCTGCACGATGCCGAGCCCGCTCGTGGGGTTGCACGTGACAGTGCCGGTTTGGCTGGAGACGGTGGGCGCCGCGTTCCCGGCCCAATCCGCCAGCGTCGTCGCCGGCGAGGGAGCGGTGAAGGCCTGCCAGCCGGCATCGAGCGTGGTCGTGGTCTCCACCACGATCGTCTGGCCGGGGAAATA
>JAESFN010001390.1_pt1 | contig 10651 bp, 7 predicted proteins | sample 9269411 | NCBI WGS metagenome assembly JAESFN01 (sample SAMN14505399, study PRJNA617100) | algae metagenome | isolation source: Iphinoe sp. HA4291-MV1 and co-occurring heterotrophs from trail next to... | place: USA: Maunawili Falls, Hawaii | collected 2009-07-25
TTCGCCGGTGTGCTGATCCTCGTGCTTTCCGGCAACGGCGGTGGCGATGCATCGCTTTTGGGCGACGTGCTGACGTTCGCCGGCGCTGCCGCGTGGGTGGTTGCGACCACGGTGCCGGCGCCGCTGGTGCCGAAATACGGTGCAACGCGGGTGACCACGTGGCTGCTTTTCGGCGTCATTATCGTGACGCTGCCGATCGGCGCCATGGAGATTGCCGATACATTGCGAAACCCGCCGCCTTTTTTCTCCTGGTTGTCACTCCTCTACAACACCGTCTTCGGGATGATTCTGGCGACCGTGCTCTGGCAAAAAGCAGTGCATGTGGGTGGCTCGGCCAGAACCCTCGTCTATCTCTACCTCGAACCCATTGGCTCGATCGCGTTGGCGGCGCTGTTTCTGGGAGAGCGTTTGGATGCGATCCAGGCAATTGGCGCCGCAATTGCATTGGCCGGAATGATGATGGTTCGCAAAAAGTAGCCCCGGATAGTAAGAAAATCCCGGACTCTTGAAAAACAGTTGCACTGATGCTGGGGCGGTAGGATTGTATTCAAAATCCAACTCGTGATCGCCTGCCGGGCGTTTTCCGGCCAGGAGTACCCGCGCTTGCCGTAACCTGCGCGATAATTCACCGATCAGAGGGTTTTGAGCGGTGCGTGCCAGGGTTCGTTTGCCGCTCAACCAGCAGAAGCTCGCGCCGATCCAGGAGGACAGGGTGTTTCGACTCGACGGGAGAACAGCGATCGTCACCGGTGGTGGCTCGGGAATCGGCCGCGAAATCAGCCTCATCTTTGCTAAGCAGGGCGCGATCGTTTGCGTGGCGGATGTCAACACAGATGGCGCGACGGCGGTAGCGAATGAGATTACCGCCGCCGGTGGGCAGGGATTTGCGGCCCGGCTCGACGTTACCTCCGCCGAATCGGCGCAGGCGGCGGTCGACGAGATCGTGGCGAAGCACGGCCGGCTCGACATCCTGGTCAACAACGCCGGGATCGGGTTCGTCGGGAGCGTGCTCGAAACCGGACCGGACGATCTCGATAAGCTCTACGCCGTCAACGTGCGGGGTGTGGCCAACTGCACCCGCGCCGCAGTGGGACAGATGCTGGCGCAGGATCCGAAGGGCGGCAATATCGTCAACATCGGGTCGGTGGCCGGCATGGTTTCGGTGGCGCGTCGTTTCGCCTACTGCGCTACCAAGGGCGCGGTGCTGTCGATGACGCAATCGACTGCGATGGATTTCATCGATCAGGGGATTCGCTGCAACAGCATCAGCCCCGGTACGATCGAATCGCCATTCGTCGAGGGCTACCTGCAGCGCTTCCACGCCGGTGAGATCGAGGAAACTCGGGCACAGCTGCACGCGCGCCAGCCGATCGGGCGAATGGGGCGGCCTGATGAGATCGGACCGCTGGCGCTCTACCTGGTTTCGGATGAATCGGGGTTCGTCACGGGCGCAAACTACGTTATTGATGGTGGTTTGACCGCAAAATAGCAGTATTAATGCTGCCGCTGGTTCGTGCTACCCGGCAGTTGTTCAGGAGGATGTGATGACCACCAATCTGCCGCGCGCCGAGTCAGTCCAGCTGACCTCTCCGGTATCGCGCGAGCCGGTTCTGCTCAACGATGTCGCGGTGATTCTCAATACCGTCGATCAGGTCGCCGTGGCGAAAACCACGCTGCTGCCCGGCTCGAAGCTGGTTCTCGGTGACGGTTCGACGCTGCGGGTCAGCCAGTTGATCCCGACCGGGCACAAAGTGGCGTTGCGCGCGATCGCGTTTGACGAGCCGATCCGCAAATACGGGCAAATCATCGGGTTTGCCACCCAGGAAATCGCGCCGGGTCAGCACGTGCACAGCCAGAATCTGGCGGTGAAGGATTTCTCGCGCGATTACGATTTCAGCTCCGAATTCAAACCGGTGGAAATGGTGCCAGAGAGCGAGCGCCGCACGTTCCGTGGGTTCCGCCGCGCCGATGGCCGGGTGGGCACGCGCAATTACGTGGCGGTGCTGGCGTCGGTGAACTGCTCGTCGTCCGCGACGGTGGCAGTGGCCGACTACTTCAAGCAGCCGGGGGCGCTCGATGCGTTTCCGAATGTCGATGGCGTGCTGGCGCTGCCACATAAGGGCGGATGCGGTGCGCACGTCGGTTCGCAGTACCTGCACAACTTCCAGCGCACCCTCGCCGGGACGGTGAATCACCCGAATGTCGCGGCCTACGTGATGCTTTCGCTCGGTTGCGAGGGGAATCAGCCGGACGACATGATCGATTACACCGGGTTGGAAGATCCGCGCGGCGGCAAACCGCAGGTGATCACCATCCAGCAGGATGGCGGCTACCTGAAAACGGTTGAGCTGGGCATCGAAGCGGTGAAGCAACTGCTCCCCTACGCCAATCAATTCGAGCGTGAGGACGTGCCGGTGTCTGAACTCGTCGTCGCGTTGCAGTGCGGCGGTTCCGACGGTTGGTCGGGCGTGACCGCCAATCCGGGACTGGGCAAAGCGGCCGATCTGATCGTGAAGCATGGCGGCACGGTGGTGCTGGCGGAAACGACCGAGGTGTACGGTGGCGAGCACCTGCTCACCCGTCGCGCGAAAGACCCTGAGGTTGGGCAGAAACTGGTCGATCTCATTCACTGGTGGGAGAGCTACACCGCCTACTTCGGTGCCTCAATCGACAACAACCCCGCGCCCGGCAACAAAGCGGGCGGGTTAACGACGATTTACGAGAAATCGCTGGGCGCGATCGCCAAGGCGGGCTCGACACCGCTGAATCAGGTGGTCGGCTACGGCGAAAAGATCACTGAGCGCGGGTTCGTGCACATGGATTCGCCGGGCTACGATCCGGTGTCGGTGACCGGCCAGGTGGCGGGCGGTTGCAACATCGTCTGCTTCACCACTGGTCGCGGGTCGGCGTTCGGCTTCAAGCCGTCGCCGTCGGTGAAGATCGCCACCAACAGCGAGCTCTACGCCAAGCAGGAACCGGACATGGATATCAATGCCGGGGTCGTGCTCGACGGGTTGACGCTCGATGACCTGGGCCAGCAGATCTTCGACCGCCTGATCGAGGTTGCGTCCGGCGATCGCTCGAAGAGCGAGGCGGCCGGGGTTGGTCAAGAAGAGTTCAACCCCTGGATTCTGGGAGCGATGCTGTAGTGATGGGGGTGAGCGCCGCCGCACTGCAATCGTCAATCGATCAAATTGCCGCTCTGGCCGCCCCACTCGGGGTGACCAGCGAGCAGGTGCGCGACCTGCGTGGTGCGGCGCGAGCAATCGCCGCCGTACGCGAACGCTACAGCGCGCCGGACGTGCTGGTTCCTGGTGAGTTGCTGCGCCTGGCGCCGAGCCTGATGACCGCGTTCGAGCAGAGCGGCATCCCGTTCCGGGTGCCCGCCGATCTCGATGAGGCGCGTGACGCGTTGCTCGGGGTGAGTCTGGCCGAGGGCGCGATTGCCGAAACCGGCTCGATCATCCTGGCTGAGCGATCGCTCGGCGATCGTGGGATCGGGCTGCTGACGCTGAATCAGATCATGCTGGTGCCGGTTGAGCGAATCGTGCCTTCGCTCAGCGAGGCCGCGGCGATCGTGCGCGAGGTGGCGATGCGGGGCGGGTACGCAACGTTCGTCACCGGCCCGAGCCGCACGGCCGATATCGAGATGTCGTTGACCGTCGGGGTGCAGGGACCCGGTACCGTGCATTACCTCTTTGTCGAATCAATGAGATAGTTCCGTGCCTTTTCCCGTCGCAACGGGAGAGGGGTGGCGCGCTGCGCCGGGGTGAGGGTTTTTCGTGTCCGCAACCGCAACCCATGCTGAACCGACATTCGCCGAGCGTTACGAAAAAGCGCTGAAAACGCCGCGATTGGCGCGCAACGTCACGACCTATCAGAGGAACTGGCGCACCAATCGCAACACGGCGATGACGGAAGTTGATTTCGAGGATCTGAAGCACGCCTTGAAAGCGGCCAAGGATCGTGTGCTCGACGATCTCGATGGCTACATCGCGCAGTTCACCGAGGCGGCCACGCGCAACGGCGCGATCGTGCACCACGCGCGTGACGCGCAGGCGGCGAACGATCTGGTACGGCAGATCGCGCAAGATCGCGATATCGATCTCATCGTCAAATCGAAATCGATGGTAACCGAGGAGATCGAGCTCAATCACTACCTCGAAAAATTCAATATCGAGGCGGTGGAGACCGATCTCGGCGAGTGGATCATCCAAAAAGCGGGGCAGCGCCCGAGTCACATCGTCGGTCCGGCGTTGCACATGGGGCGCGAGGATGTCGGCGAGCTGCTGAACGAGAAGCTGCGCATCCCCGTTTCCCGCACTGATATTCCCGAGCAGGTGCACACCATCCGCGATCTCATCCGCCCGAAGTTCTTCGAGGCCGGTATGGGGATGACCGGCGCCAACGCGCTCATCGCTGAAACCGGCACCGTGATGATGGCGACAAACGAGGGGAACGGCCGGCTGGCCTCCTCGGCGCCGCAATGCCACGTGGTGATGGCGGGAATCGAGAAGCTGATCCCGACCTGGGACGATGCGGTGACGCAGATGCGCCTGCTGGCGCGCTCCGGCACCGGGCAGCGGATGACGGTCTACACCACCTTCATTTCCGCACCGACTCCCGGGCACGAGATGCACATCATTCTGGTCGATAACGGCCGCCGGGCGATGCGCGATCGCGACGAATTCCGCGAAGCGCTGCACTGCATTCGCTGCGGCGCCTGCGCCAATGTCTGCCCACCCTACTCCGAGGTTGGCGGGCACGTGTTTGGGCATATCTACACCGGCGCGATTGGGCTGGTGGTTACGCCCTTCCTGAATTCGCTCGATGACATCGCGAAGCCGCAGAGTCTCTGCCTGAGCTGCAATGCCTGCGAAACGGTCTGCCCGGTCGGGATTCCCCTGCCCCGGCAGATTCTCGATGTGCGCAAGATGGTGGTTGAAGCGAACGGCATGGCACCGGCGAAGAAGGTCGTGCTCGATCTCTACGCCCGGAAGAGCAGTTTCACACTCGCCACACGCATCGGCAGCCGTCTGCAAAAACCGCTCCAGCGCGGCAAATTCATCCGCGCCAAGCACATCCCCCTCCTGAAGAATCAGACGCGCTGGCGTTCGATGCCCGCGCTGCCGAGCCGTTCGCTGGGCGATCGGGTGAAGCGTTATCGCGGCGAGCTGAAAACCGCGACGGCGGCGATCCCGAATCTAGCCGCCGGTAAGACAGTGGCGCTCTTCCCCGGCTGCATGACCGATCGCGTGTTCCCCGAACAGGGCGAATCGATCGTGACGGTTATGCGGGCACTCGGAGTGAATGTCCTCTTCCCAGATGGGCTGCACTGTTGCGGACTGGTGGCGAATAACTCCGGTGATGCCGAGCACGCCGCCACGATGGCGAAGCAGACGATCGCGGCGCTGGAGCGGATGCCGGCCGATTTGATCGTTTCCGGCAGCGCGTCCTGTGTGGCGACGCTGGCGCAGGATTACCTGCACCTCTTCCGCGACGATCCGGAATGGTTCGCCCGGGCGGAAAAACTTTCGCCCCGCGTCGTTGATTTCACCACCTTCCTGGAGCAGGTGGCGCAGGTGCAAAACGGTGCTCTGATTGGCAAATCGGGGGCGAAACAAACCGTGACCTACCACGATTCTTGCCAGGGCTCGAATGCGCTCGGGTTGCGCTCGGAGCCGCGCCGGTTGTTGAAGGATGTGATCGGGGTCGAGATCAACGAATTGCCGGAGAACACGCTCTGCTGCGGCTTCGGCGGCTCCTTCAGCTTCGAGTATCCAGAGATCGCTGAACGGCTGATGAACCGCAAGCTCGATAACGCGGAATCGACCGGCGCAAAAACGATCGTTACCGATAACCAGGGCTGCATCATGCACCTGCGCGGTGGTTGCGATGCCGAAGGCCGCCCGCTCGAGGTGAAGCACATCGCCGAGTTGATCGCGGAGCGGATCCGCGAGATTCACCCGCAGTTGGCGTAGGCGCGTTGTCCGTTATCCGTCGTCCGTAGTTACGGAAAACGGACGACGGATAACGGACAACGTCGTCACCCCGAAATCATCTTCGAGGATGCCCAGAAGCGGTCCATCAGGGAGGCGTGCTCCCCGGCCGTCATCAGGCGGGGTTGGTGGAAATCGACGATTTCGACGCCTTTGGGGCGGAGACCGACGACGCGTTTGTTTTGCAGCACGATTTCGAGAATCGTGCCGGTGCGCACCTCGTTGCTAAACATCTGGTCGAAGACAAAATTGCCGACCGAATAGACGATCGGTTTGCCGTTGTAGACCTCCATGCCCTGAATCAGGTGGGGATGGTTGGTTACGACCATCGCTGCGCCTGCATCGATGGCGGTGCGCGCACCCTGGAGCGCCCAATCGGGCGGGGTCGGCACGTATTCGATGCCCATGTGGAAATAGGGGATCACGACATCATATTGCGACGCTAGCGACTGGATATCGCTGGTGAATTGATCGGTGGCGAAGGGATTCGTACCGGCGCCGTCGTTCGTCGCGCCGACGTAATCGGCAAGTACCCCGGCGGATTGCTCGTGATTTGCCGTCACACCGTCAACGCCGTAGATGGCGATCTTCATCCCTTTGGCTTCGACCACCCAGGGGGCGCTGGCATCGGCGAGATTGTCGCCGGCCCCGAAGTGTGGGATGCCGTACTGATCGAGGGCTGCGCGGGTGTCGTTGAACGCGCTCAACCCCCAGCCATCATCGTTCCAGACGCTGTGATTGTTGGCCAGACTGACCGCATCGATGCCGCCGTAGACCAATCCCTCGATGAACTGGGGATCGGAAACGAAGGAAAAGGTGTGCGGATCGGTCGGAGCGGCGATGTTCGGAGAAACATTGCCTTCGAGATTGGCGATGACCGTGTCATAGCTCTTCAGTTCGGGCGCGATTTTACGGAAGGGCCGTACCCAGTCGCTGCCGTAGTACTGGATTTTGGCGGACACATTGCGCCCCGGCACGATATCCCCGACGAAGCCGACACGCATCGGGGTGGCGTCACCGCCCTGATCGCGGAGCGGATCGAAACCCTGGACCGATAGCACGCTGGCGCGGAAATCGACCTGATTCACCGGCACCACCGCGAATGCACCCGGATTCTCCCAGAGGTAGTTCGCGAGCTCGTCATAGCTGGCGAAGGTCTGGGCGGGATTCATCCCCGTGGGAACGTTATCGGCCAGCGCCACCGCCTGGACCGCGATCGACGCGGGCGAGCCGAGGTTCGCCCAATCGGTCGTCGAGCCGTTATAGAGCCCGGGAAGATCGTTTTCACCGACGCCCCAGAGCGGCAGCTTCGGCGAGGTCACTACGGCGCTACCATCGGTGAGGTTCGCGACTGCCTGCCGGTTGGCGGAGATCAGCCGCGGTGCGCGCGCGCGGAGGCCAAAGGCGGCAGCAGCGGCGGCCGTGGTTTTCACGGCGTTGCGGCGGGTGATAACGCGATTGCTGACCCCGGTCGAGGTGGGAGCATTGGCTCCCGATTTTGGCTTATCCACCACGTTCCTCCTGCCCGGGGTTTTCCGCCGGTCCAAGAATGATAGAGAAGTATGCGACGATCCCATTGACGTAGGCACGCACGATGGCGGCGCGCCCTTCTTCGCTGGCGAGGATGGCGGCATCGGAATCGTTCGAAACGAATAACGATTCCACAATGGTGCCCGGCATTTGACTGGCGTTGATCGCGCCCGGTTGGTCGGGACCGGTGATCACGTAGCGATCGAAGACATCGCGGCTCATGCCGACATCGGCCGAGCCATCGTCTTTGACATCACGCGCCACCGCCGTGAATCCGCCGGCTGTCAGCTCTTTCCCCAGTTCATCGAAGATCAGGGTGGCGATGAGCTTGTTCTGCCATTGAAATGGCCGCGCGGTTGAGTACCACGTTTCGTAGCCGGAAACCGATGCGTCCGGATAGCCGTTGATGTGCATCGAGATCAGGAGTTCGGCGTTGGCCTCGTTGCAGACGTTGATGCGCGCCTGTAGCTCGTCGATATCGCGCGCCCGTTCCTGCGATTGCTGATCGGTATGGTTCGACTCGACATCACCGTCGCCGTTGACATCCGAACCATTGGCGTTGACGGCGCTATCGGAATCGCGCGTCATCACGACCGTGAATCCGAGGGCCTCTAGCTCCTTTTTCAGCGCCTTGGCGTTCTCGAGATTGATGTCTGTTTCACGCATCGCCGGTGCGGTGGCATTGCCCTCCCGGGTGTAGCCGGGATCGGGACCGCCGTGACCGGGGTCGAGGCAGATCACCTGGCCCTTGAAACGAGGATCGGGCGTCGGTTCAGGTGTAGGGGTTGGCGATTCGACCGGTGTCGGCGTCACCGTGGGGGTGTTCGTCGGTTCCGCGGTTGGTGACACACCGGCGGCCGCCACGCCTGCAGTGCCGGTCGGTTCGACGATCGGCGTTGGAGTTAGGGGATCGGCACTATCGCCGTCGCCACCGCCAAAGATGCGCCAGTTTCCGGCGATAACGATGACGAGCACGATGACCGCTACCCCACCCCAGCGCGGCCAGCGCCGCTTCGGGGTTTCGCGGCCGAAATACTCGCCGGGGAGGGCGCGTTTTTGGCGGGCCTGGCGTTGCAGCGCCCGGCGCTCGTCCGGGCGAAGGCGTCGCCCGGTGGAGGAACCGGCGCCGGCATCCTCGGGCGTGGAAAAAAGCTCTTCGTCGTCGTCCTGATCGCGCCGGGCACGCCCAGATTGCAGCGGTTCGGAGACGAAGTCCTCGTCACCGAGCCGGCTCAAATCCCAGGGATCGTGAGGCGGACGATCAGACATCGCCGCGATCCCGATGTTCAAATGGTGCGCGGCGAAGCTTCAACGTCGGCTCGATAATTGGCTACACATTCGCGGCATCACCGGCATGGCGCTGCACGCGATCGTGGCAGGCATTGGCGATACCCGCGATGATACCCCGCCCACCCCTGATTCCGTGCGCATCTCCTCGCTTCTGTCGCCCCTCTATCGATGCAGCGTTACTCAATGTTTGAGTGCTTGGAGCGTGACTTATGCCCATTTCTTCGCGGTGTGGTGTCGTACTCTTTGCGTAACGAGGCGAGCGCTTCGGTCGCCGCCTATCCGCATCCGGCAAACCGACGAAGAGGACGCGCGAATGCTGATTTTCGCGTCAGCCGGTTTGCTCTGGGTCACTCCTCATTTACCACGTTTTTCTTAAGAAAGGATCGAGCAATGTCTGCATCGCAGCCGAGTCCCATACCGTTACGGACTGAGGAGTGGAGACTTCCGAAGGAGAACGGCCCTCGCTTGCGTACGCTGCTGGGCCGCGCGTTTCGCCGGGTTTGCCCCTACTGCGGTCAATCGAAACTCTTCAAGCGCTGGTTCAACATGAACGATCAGTGCCCGCACTGCGGTGTGATCTACAACCGCGAGGATGGGTACTTCCTCGGTGCGTTCGCGCTTAACCTGGTCGTTGCCGAGTTTATCGGTATGGGCGCGGTGATCATTCTGCTGATTCGCAGCAATCTTTCGATTCTGCAGCAGGAAGCGATCGCCATCGGGGTGGCGGTTCTGCTGCCGTTGCTTTTCTACCCGTTCTCGCGCACGCTCTGGATGACGATCGACCTCTTTTTCGACAAAGAATTGACACGCCAGCACGTTACCGGCTCCAAAATGTGGAACAAGAAGTGACGGCGTTGTCCGCTGTCTGTTATCCGTCGCCCGTAGTTACGGACAACGGGCGACGCGCCTACGGATAACGCGTCCAGCTATACTCGCCGGAATTAAATTGCGGTTGGCTGTTGTGGAGGGGATTGATTGATGGATCGCGTGGATGGCCGTGAGGCGTTCGACCGCGGACAGGGCGCGGCGGTGCGACGAGCGGGGAAGCGCGAGGTCGATCTCTACACGCGCACGTACACAACGCTGTTGCAGAGTTCCGGGGTAATCGGGGTTTCCAGCCTGGAGCCGGCGCACATCAATGTCGCCTCGGCATTGCACGCCGGTGCTACTGAGCCTGAGCCCGACATGAGCGCGTTCATGTACTCGACGCAGCGCCTGCCAGCCTGCATCGTCGATGTGCGGCACATCGTGCTTGGGCAGAGCGAGCAGGCCTTCGTTCGCGCGGGATACCGCGAGTTCGCACGCTGGGAAATGCAAACCGCTCCGGCCCGGCGGCGGCACTGGCATTACGACGGGCACGAAACGCTCGGCGCCACGATCGCTTCCGCCTCCGATCTCGACGATCTCATTCCCACGATCGTGGCCTACCAGATCGAGTGGAACAAATTCAACCGCCTGATTACCGCGAACGAAACGCTGCACGCTCGTTTGCTGCAGATCGCTTCGACCGATTTGCCGGATCTGAAACCGAATGCAGAGGAGATTGGCCAGATCGGCCGCGAGTTGCTGCTGAGCGAATCTGATTGGGAGCGATTGCAATCAGTTTGGGGCGGGCAGCTCTGGGCGAATCTCGGCAAAATGGCGAGCGAACGCAAGCGCTACACGCTGCGCATGCTCGGTGGCACCTATTCCGGGTACAACCGCGCCGCACGAACCTGGTGGCAGCCGATTCAGCAGGTGATTCGCGATTTTGAAGCCGATGACCGGCCGGTGTATTTCATTTCCTCGAACACACACAGTTTTGTGAATGTGCTTTCCGGGGTGGCGAAACG